>Ga0335075_10006855_pt1 | contig 17587 bp, 18 predicted proteins | sample Lox_Sample_24_FD_206723 | JGI IMG/M metagenome (GOLD analysis project Ga0335075, IMG submission 206723) | Soil microbial communities from Loxahatchee National Wildlife Refuge, Florida, United States - Lox_Sample_2.4 | ecosystem: Environmental > Terrestrial > Soil > Wetlands | place: USA...
GCTCCTATCAGGTCAATCTGGGAGGTACTGAAGACTTCAGGAACTTGGTCGAGAACAGCAACACCAAGCACCAGTCCAAGCTCAACGCCCTCGCCGCCGATGGATCCACGGCGGACCATGTGCAGGTGGCTCCGCTCGGCTACCTGTCGCACTTGAAGTCGCACAAGGTTGCCCACAGCAACATCGAGGCGCAGACATGGGGCGAGACGCCGGTAAGCCTGGATGTGAAACTGAAAGTGCACGACCCAAGCGGTGCTGCCGGAGTCACCATCGATCTGATCCGCATGGCCGCGAATGCGTTGCGCCAACAGCGGGCCGGCTATCTCGCCGAGGCAGCGCCGCTGCTCAAGTCCCCTCCGGGGACTCCTGTCTGAGTTTCGGCCGCGGTCAGCAGTAAGTCCCCATATTCCGCACTTCCCGTTGGCTGCCGTCTTGATCGCCAGATAGCTTGTCGCGGCCCGCGGGCGCGATTAGCTGCCCCGGCTGCGCTCTCGGGCTGATAGATATACTCGGCCGTTTGCGAGGGAACGGTCGAGAGCCGGGCGGCGCGCGGCCGTGCCCGGCTGCTGCCGAAGTTGGCGCACCTGCGCCGGGCAGCGCCAGAGCAGGCCAGGGGAAACCGGACGCGTCCTGCCCGCGCGAAAGCGGGGTGACCCGTCATGACCCGACGCCACAAGCACCCGAGCGCGGACCAGCTTGCCAGTCTGGCCGTAGGCGCGCTGCGGCCGCGCAAGGCTGCCCGGATCCAGGCGCACGTCGCCCGGTGCGAGCGGTGCACCAGGATCTGCAAACAGCTCACGGCAATCCGAGTCGTGCTGGCCGGCGCTGCGTACCCGCCTATACCGGACGACCTGTCCGCCCGGATCGGCGCGGCCATCAGCCGCGAGGCGCGACAGCGCCTGGCCGCGATGCCGGCCACCGAGCCCGGCCGCCGCTACCTGCCAGCCGGGCGACTGCGCACCGGCGCTGGCGGCAGGTGGCACCTGCCGGGCATGCCGGCCGTAGCGACCCGGCTTGCTGCGGCTGCCGGCGCGGTCGTGATCGCGGCGGCAGGCAGCTCCCTGGTGGCCGAGAATGTCGGCACCAGTATGCGTTCGCCGTCCGCACCGCTGGTCGGCGCCGCGATATCGGTGCACCACGTGTCTCTCGGTCCCGACGTCACCTACGGCCAGCCGGGGGCGCTTGACACGGTTCGCGCGATCGAGTCGCACACGAACTTCGTTGCCGCGCACCTGCGCACCGAGGCGACCTCCGCAGTGCAGGCCGCCGAGGCCCTCGAGCCCTTCGCGGCACGGTCGCAGGCGAGCCAGGCCGCGCCGCCACCCCGCAGGGCGACGGCACCGCCTGCGGCCATCTCTGGTGCGGCACGACTGGCAGGTTGCATCGGGAGGATCGCTCCTGGCCGGACCGTCCTGCTGGTCGACATCGCCAGGTACCAGGGCAAACCTGCCGCCGTGATCGTGACGGGTGCTAGCGTCGTGAGCCGGGCAGAAGCGTGGGTCGTCGGCTCGTCCTGTTCAGCGACAACCACGGACGTGCTCGCTCGGGCTCCGCTTCGCAACGTCTAGCGCAGGAAAGCGAGACAGCAGTGATCCGCGATATCAGCAGGCGGGGGTTGTTGAGGAATACCGTGCTGGCTGGCGCAGCAGCGACCGCGGCCGGGGCCTCAGCATTATCACGGCCCGACGCCGCACAGGCTGCTTCGGCGCTGGCGGGCACCAAGGTTGCGTACGGCGCAATGCACAGCATCTATCCCCACTGGGTCGCTAATGCTCCCAGCCCTGATGGCAAGAACAGTGAGCGCCGGTACTTCGATACAATTAATTTCATCCCGAAGGACTGGACGGCGGCTGCCTGTCACAGCAGGTACGTGACAATGAGCATACGGCCGAATCCCGAGGACCTGCTGAACAACAAGACCGTTCCCGACAACGGCAGCGGCTTCACGACGCTCGACGGCCAGATCACCCATTTGCTGAGCACCTGCCCCGACCACGCTGAACTAACCTGCTGGCACGAGGCGCAAAGCGACAACCCGATCGGCTACCCGAAGTACATCACAGCAGCGAACATGCGAGCGATTCACTCGCACGTCCAAAAGCTCTGTTCCAGCACGCCTGACGCGGACGGCGGGCGGGTTAAGTACGGCTGCATTCTCACCGGCCCGGTGGGCACCAATGCTCATTGGCTGGGTACGCACCTTGACTGGTACGGCATAGACATCTACGACGATGCAAATTTCCAGCTTGCGAACGGCCTCCTCCACCGGAGCGCCATCATCGGGCGGATGAATCAGAACTTGCAGCACTGGCGGGCAGCCGCGGGAAAGCGCGCAGTATCTGTCCGGATTACCGAAACCAATAGCGCCCATGACAATCATCGCAAGAACTGGATGCTGTGGCTTAGCCAGTGGATGGCCGCGAACAATGGCTACCGCATTGTCACATTCTGGGGCGGGCCGCTCTCCGGTAACTGGCCGCCAAGCCGGACAGTGCTCGACTATTACCGCACCCTGCAACGCCGGTACGGAGCCTAATCTGGACTGTCGAGCGCCTGGCGTTCGGAGCGCCTTCGGTCGACCCTCGCGAGGGTCGGGTAGGTCACGATTCCGACTGCCAGCGTAGGGATGCCGCCGATGATCAGCGACCACCGGGCGCCGAGTTCCTCGCCGACCCAGCCGACGATCGGCCCGCCGACCGGGGTCGAACCCAGCCAGGCGACGGCCCACAGGGCCATCACGCGACCGCGCATGGCGGCCGTGGAGGACAACTGCAGCACCGTCTTTGCCAGCGAGTTGAACGAGATGCTGCCGTAGCCGACGAAGACCATCGCGGCGTACTCGGCCGGCATGTTCGGCGCCAGCGCCGCCGCGGTGATCGCGATCCCCCAGCCGATGGCCGAGATCGCCAGCCCGCGCCGCCGGACGCGGTTACGCGAGGCGGTGATGAGCCCGCCAACCACCGCTCCGGCTCCCATCACCGACGTCATCGCTCCGTAAGTCGCGACCCCGCCGTGAAAGGTCCTGCTCGCCACCAGCGGCAGACTGATCTGGAACTCCCACGCAAGAGTGCCGATGATCGCCACCATGAGCAACGGGACCAGCAGCTCGGGCTCGGTGCGTACGTAGGCCAGGCCGGCCCGGATCTGGCCGCGCTCGCGCAGCTGGCGTTTCGCGCGCAGCACCTGGTCCGCCGACATCAGCGCGAGGCTCAGCACCACCGCGCCGAACGAGATCGCGTTCAGGTCGAAGCACAGCGCCAGGCCCAGCGCCGCCGCGATCACGCCGCCTGACGCCGCCCCGAACACCCTGGCCATGTTCACGGTGACCGAGTTCAATGTGACCGCGTTGCGCAATAGCTCGGGCGGTACCAGTTCGGATATCAGCGACTGGCGTGCCGGGTTGTCGAAGACGTTGACGAACCCGAGAGCCAGGGCCAGCAGGTAGACCATCCACATCTGGATGGCGTGGGTCCCGACCAGCAGGCCGAAGGCCAGCGCCAGAACCCCGGACAGCGTCTGGGTGCGAACAGTATCCGCCGCTTGTCCAAGCGGTCAGCGACGACCCCGCCCCACGGTCCGAAGAGGAAGATCGGCAGGAACCGTGCCGCGGTGGCCAGGCCGAGCTCGGTCCCGGAGCTGGTCAGGTCCAGGACGAGAAAGGACTGCGCCACGGCACAGCAACTAGTCTCCTAATCGGCACATCGGCAGCGAGGAGCAGTATTGGACGTCCGCGATATTCAACGCCAGGCCTGGGACAACAAAGTCGCCAAAGGCTTCAACGTCAGCGACATCGCCCTGGAGTTCGGCCTGCTGACCGCCGAGGTCAGCGAAGCCTTTACAGCCTGGCGGAAACGGCTGCCGGACTTCGGCGAAGAGCTGGCAGACGTCCTCATATACCTGGCTGGACTGGCGCAGATGAGCGGCATCGACCTTAGCGCCGAGGTCGAGCACAAGCTGGCGAAGAACGAAGAGCGCAGGTACGAGACCGGGCGCGACGGCGTGCTGCGTCGCGTCGACGAGTCTCTCTAGTCAAACAGACATCAGCCAGTTGCTGGCCCCTGTAGGCACGGGCGCAGCCGTCGGCCGTGGTCTCAGGCGCAGTGGCCGCAGCGGGTCGATGCCGGTGCGGCCACCATTTGACCATCCGCAAGAAGCTAGCTGTAGTGCTTCTCCTTACCAGGGATCGGCTTCGCGATGAGAGCGACCGGGATGAAAAAGCAGATCTGGGCGATGGCCAGAGTCAGGGTCCAGAGCGCCTTGTCGTCGTAGCGGGCGGAGGCCATGGCGTACCGCTCGTCATTGACGCGCGTCGCCGAACGGGTCGGGATGAGCACGGCCTCTACCAGCTCCAGTGCGATCCGTTCGGCGTCGGTGAAGTAGGGGGCGTCCCGCCATGACGCCACGGCGGTGATGCGCTCCTCTGTTTCCCCGGCGGTTCGGAGGTCGCCGGCCTGGCGCACGTCGTGGTAGGTACTGCCGACGATCTGCCCGGCGCGCAGCTGCACCAGGCTGATGGTGGTCCGCGGAATCGACCCGTTCAAGGTGACCTTGTGCATGTCGTCCAGTGATCTGGCCCTTGAACATTCCTCCGGCGATTCCTGCCAGTTCAGGAAAGAACTGACTGGGGTCGGGAAGACGCGACTGGAGGTTGTCTTGCCGGGTCGTCGTGAGCGTGGTCATTGCGAGGTCTCCGTCCTCAATCTCGGTGGTGCTCGTCGTCCGTCAGTAGTCGACGACGCCACCGCCCGGAACGTGAGGCAAGGCGTGATCCGGTCGTGCGGCGTACCTGAGCCGAGGGCGCAAGTACTAACTCGCGGGCTTGATACCCAACATTGACTCGGCGTGTTTCGCCAGTCTCAGGTGCGTCTCCAGCATTGGCAGGTATTTAGCGGCGTAGGCCTTCACCGCCGCATCGCTGCCTGCGCTCTCTTCCTTCTTGAATATCTCGATTGCTGCCTCATGGCCACTGACTGAGACATTGACGAAGGCGACGTCCATGTCCTTGCCCTTCAGGGACTCGACCTTGGCCACCATGGATCTAAGCTGCGTGTTGGGTGCGCTCGGCACTGTCACGCCCAGGCTCGAGGCTAGTGGCCGCAAGCTGGCCTGCGCCGCCGTGTGGTCACGAACGTAACGAGCACCGAGATTCTTCAGTGCTGTGTTGGTCGAATGTGCATGCATGTACTTGCCGAGCGAGATCTCGGTCAAGTTGATCTGCGATGCCTGGTCCATGAACGTGCGATCTTGGGCGGATACCGGCGAGGCGGTCGGGCTTGCGGCCAGCCTGGCGTCAACGGCCCTGGCACTGACACCGGCCACTGCTGTCCCGGCACCTGCCGCCACGCCCCAGCCTGCCGCGGCTACGGCGACGGCAAGACCGGCAGTAACTGCCATCCTTTGCACGGTCATGGAAGCCTCCCCTTGTTTCGCTGCCAGGACCACTCCGCCAGGACCCGATGTCCGGCGCGGCCGACCTCAGCCTGAGCCCCCGCTGCCCACATGAAGAGTGTTTCACTGACTACGCTAAGTAAACGCAGCGGCAAAGCTGGCAGGTCAGCGCTCGCGTCCCTGCCCGATTGCCTGGCGTGGCGAGCTGCCCGCTTAGTCAGAACATCTGATGACCTTCTGCTTGATCAGGCGCGGCGCTCCAGCCGCGCTGCGCAGGCACGTAGACAGGCCCGTCCTCGGCTTCCTCGTCCGTGCTCTGGATCAGCCCGCGGCGCGCCATTTCGGCCAGTTCCTTATCCACTGACGACTGGGAGAGACTGGTCGCGCTGGCGATATTGTCCAAGCTGGCTCGCCGCCCGGTGTATTCAAGCGTGGCTATCGCCTCGTAGATCACGAGTGCGCTATCAGGCAGGCTTTGTACGTCCAGTCTCGCCCGGTCAACTTCGTCTGCCATGGCATTTCGCCCCCTCTGACCCATCGGGCCATACCCCGAAGCCATGGCTTGAGTCTTAGCTCACAGCTTCTGCCGCAGGGTGAGGTCGTGCACGGTGAAGACCCGTGACTTGCCGGCGGTGTCGCAGATCTCCCAGCCGAAGTTGAGCTGCCAGACCGTGTCGGCCGACTTCAGCATGCCCTGGTGGTGCAGCCAGGTCAGGACAGCCAGGTAGTTGACCGTGCCTTTGGTCTCGTTGTGGTTGAGGACGAACGTCTTGGTGCCGCCTCTGACATACACGCGGAAACGCTGCCCGTCGATCTTGGCCACCTTGTCGAAGGTTCCGGCCGGGCTCTGGCCCTGGTTGTCCACCCAGACCATGACCTCGTCGGTGTCCGAGCCGTGCAGGAACATGTCGTAGTTGGCCTCGGAGTCGAAGCCGTTCTTTGATAGCGAGCCAGTCGGCATCGTTTCGCTGAAGCTGGTGATCATCTTCTTGATGGCGGAGAAGCGCACGTTCTTGTAGTTCCACTGCGCCGATTCGTAGGCCTCGACGGCGCATCCACCGCATCCGCCGCCGCCGTTCTGATCGGCGGTAACGCTCCAGTGGCTGGCGCTGCGGGCGTGAATGACGTACTTGCCCGGAGTGGGTCCCCAGGTGTTGTTGTAGACGTCCCAGTGCCCGAAGCTGCAGGTCTGGCCGTTGGTCGCCGTGCACTCGCGGGCAGCCGCCGCGCTCGCGGCAGTCGCCGGAAGGACGCTCGCCGCCGCCAGCGCAACCCCCGTGAGCGCCAGCAGTACCCCGGGTGCCAGGAGTTTTCTCATGTACTCGCTTCCTGTGAGGCCGATCCGCTCCGATGGGGAGCCTACTGCCGAAAGCGCGCAAGCGGACGAGATTGGTAAAGTGGAGGATAAAACCGGCGTTTACGAACTTACTTAACATCAAGCAAACATGACGGCTCATGACGGCTTGGCCGGGCTCCTCTCGCGGCGGCGTGCGCGATGGTAGACACGTGACATGAGCTCCTTCTCAGTGCCCGACCTTGCCGAGGTCCTGGCGGCGCGTCAGCGCATCGCGCCATACCTGCGGGCGACCGCGCTGTACCGCTATCCCGTGCTGGATGCCATGACCGGTGCCCAGGTGTGGGTCAAGCACGAGAACCATCAGCCGGTGGGCGCCTTCAAAGTCCGCGGCGGCGTGAACCTGGTCAGCCAACTGCCCGCGGACGAGCGGCGCCAGGGTGTCATCGCAGCCTCGACCGGCAATCACGGCCAGTCAGTGGCCTACGCAGCGCAGTTGTTCGGCGCGCGGGCCGTAATCTGTGTGCCCGAGCAGGCCAACCCCGTGAAGGTCGAGTCGATGCAGGCCCTCGGCGCCGAGGTGGTCTTCCACGGCCGCGACTTCGACGAGGCGCGCGAGTATTGCGAGAAGCAAGCCACCGAGCATGGATACCGGTACATCCACTCCGGGAACGAGCCAGCCCTCATCGCAGGCGTCGCCACCTACACAATGGAGATCCTCGAGGCCCAGCCAGATACCGAGGCGATCGTTGTCCCCGTCGGCGGCGGCAGCGGCGCGGCCGGGGCCTGCGTCGTAGCCAAGGCCGTGCGCCCGTCGATCGAGGTGATCGGCGTGCAGTCCGAGGCGGCTCCGGCAGCCTACCGCTCCTGGGAAGCCGGCAGGCTCGTCGAAGACAGCAACAGCACGTTCGCCGAAGGACTGGCCACCAGGACCGCGTTCGAACTGCCGCAGCGGATCTTGCGGGACCTGATGGACGATTTCGTCCTGGTCTCCGAGGATGCGCTGAAGACCGCGACGCGGCTGATGATCGAGAAGACCCGCAACCTCGTCGAGCCGGCAGGCGCTGCCGCCCTGGCGGCAGTACTGGCCGATCCCCAGCGGTTCGCGGGCCGGAAGGTCGCGATCGTCTGCAGCGGCGGCAACATCAGCCCAGGGCAACTGGCCGGACTGTGGCCGCACGAGCCGGGCTGACCCGCCGGAACCGCTCCGAAGGCTGGCCTAGCCGCTGCGGAACAAGTATCTGCAATGGCGGGCCTTAGCCGCGGCGCGCGAGCTACGGATAGATGACTTCCTGCTGTCCCCTCGAGCCGTGCATAGTCCAGAGCAGGTCGGCGAGATGATCGGGGTCGACGGTAGGCATTTCCCAGACCGGGTCGCCCGCAGCTTTGGCCTCCTCTAGCTCGGCATGGAAGGCGCTGTTCTCGATGGCTGCACCGACGTACAGCATGCCGACGTAGACGCCCTTGTCGGCTACCTCGGCGTGCAGGGCTTGCAGATAGTTGCGCTGGGCGGCTTGTGCAGGACTGGGGCCGCTCATGTTGGGCAGTCCCCGTACGGTGCTGCCGCCCTGCGCGGTAAGGATGGCGCCGTCCCCCTGCTCGAGCATGTGCGGCAGAAACTCCTGCACGAGTGCCAGCATCGTGTAGAAGATCAGCGGCATGAAGTTCCGGGCGTGCTGCGGGGTCAGATTGGCTGCGGAAACGAACCCGGTGTTCGGGGTGGGTGCATAGTAAAAGGCGTCGAGGTTGCCGGCCTTAGCGCGAATCCGCTCCGCCAGCCGGGGCGTCGCACCGGTGTCGGCCAGGTCGGCCGTGATGACGTGCGCGGTTGCCCCGGCGCTGGTCAGATCCTCGGCCAGCTGGTCAAGCGGCTCCGAGCGGCGAGCCACCAGCGTGACGGCGTAGCCCTCTCGGGCGTAGCGACGGGCGACGGCCTGGCCGAGGCCGGGTCCGGCTCCGAACACAGCGATGGACTTGGACACAAGAACGCTCCGATGGGTAGTTGCTCAGATGCACGGTAACCCTGACTTGCGCCGTTAAAGACCGTTAGTCTCCTCGTGAGAGCTCAAGAAATCCGTCACGACATTCCACAATCTCTCGCCTGAGTTGAGCATATTGTTATGGCCGACGCCGGGAAGGCCGACCAGCCGAGCATGGCCTCCCATGGCATTGGTGAGCTCGGTTGCCATCCACGGCCGGGTGAGTGCATCTTTCGACCCGCTTATGATCAGCGTCGGGCATTCGATGTTCCTGGCTCTGGAGAGCGCGTCGAACGGGCCGAAGGCGAATGACGTCTTGCCGATGCGGGCCAGATCTAGAGCGCAGGCGAGCAGGCTAGTCAGCGGGCTTAGCAGTACTTGCGCTCGAACGTCGCGGCGACTGGCAAGATCGACTGCTACCGCGCTTCCGAGGGACCAGCCGATCAGCGTAATCTGGTCAGGCGTTATCGATTCCTGCCGTTGCAGGTAAGTGATAGCCGCGTCTGCTGAGCGATAGCAGCCGTATTCTGACGGCGACCCAGAACTGATGCCGTAGCCAACGTACTCGACACAAGCGACGCCGTACCCTTCACTGCCGAGCCACCGTCGTACATTCCGGGTCCCGGCAATGGTCATGCCGTTTCCATAAAAGAAGACGACCCATCGCTGCGTGCCGGCCGGCGGACGGATGATCAACCCGATACGTTCGTGGCGGGTGGTCTCCTGCCACACAAGTTCTTCCCCGGGCTGCAGGGTCCGCTCGACTTGCCCGACGTCGACCGTCCGACTGGCGCCAGGATAAATCAGTCTCGATATCAAGCCGTTGATTTCCTGCCCCTCTCGGCTTGCCGCGCCCCTTCCTGAGACTGTCAGCACAGTGACCTAGTGTCCGCAGTATGGCAACTTTCGTGCTGATTCATGGTGCTGGCGATGCCGGCTGGTACTGGCACCTCACTGAAGCGGAACTGCAAGCCCATGGGCACCATACGGTCGCCCCGGACCTGCCCTGCGATAACGCCGCCGCGAGCCTGGACGAGTACGTCGGCACAGTGACCGACGCCGCCGCCGGCCGCCAGGACATCGTGATCGTGGCACAGTCCTACGGCGCGTTCACTGCCATGCTGGCGGCCAGCCAGCTGCCCGCGCGGCTGCTCGTCCTGCTCGCCGGAATGATCCCCGCCCCTGGAGAGACCCCGGGTCAATGGTGGACCAACACCGGCTACCGGCAGGCCGTCGAACAGCAGGCCAGGCTTGACTGCGGCAAGACCGGCCACGACGACCCGCTCGTCAGCTTCTACAACGGAGTACCGCCCTCGCTTGCCGAGGAGGCCCTTCGAAGGGGCGGACGCGGAGAATCCTCGACCGTCTGGGACACGTCCTGCCCACTCGACGCTTGGCCAGACATGCCCACCAAGTTCATCCTCTGCAAGGACGACCACTTCTTCCCCGCCGACTTCATGCGGCGGCTGGCGCTAGAACGCCTGGGCATCGTCGCCGACGAGATACCCGGCTGTCACTGCGTCGCGCTCAGCCACCCCAAAGAACTCAGCGAGCTTCTCATCAGCTACCTCGACTGATCTGGTGAGCTGTGTGCTTTCGGTTACCCGCCTTCGGTGACGCGGATGATCGCCCTCCCTGACACCCGGCCATCAGGCGCGAACGCGGAAAACCCCTCGTTCAGCGGCCGCACGTCCCCGATGATCGGCTGCAGCCGCCCGGACCGGACCCGCCCGGCGAGGTCTGCCAGCCGGAGCCGGTCCGGCTCGACCACGAAGAAAATCGCCCGGCCCTCGACGGGCCGGACTCTCAGCGGGCCCACTATCGTGACCAGCGTTCCGCCGGCGGCACCGTGGATCAGGACGGTCTGGCCGGCAGCGTGGGGGCGCGGGATGTCGGACAGCATGAGCCCGGCGGCGCCTGCGGCCCGGTCTCGCACGGTGATGGCTTGCACAGCGACTCCCTTCGGCGGCGGGTTCAGGTGGTGAAACCCGCCAGCGTGTAGCGGTCCGGGCACGTCGGGTAACCGCTGATATCCGGAGAGATGGCGTGATGAATGACATGATCGCCCAGCCCGGCGATGACGCCGACGACGGCTGGCCGCGAGAACCACCAGTCTCCCACTCTGCGGATATTCTGACTGACATGGACAGCCGGGCCAGCGACAAGCTCCCCGGAGCAAGGGTGCGCGTCAAACGACCCGTGCCAGCCCAGCCCTTGTCAGGTGGCAGGCCGCGGGAGTGGCTGGCCCTGGCTGACGGAGCTGTCCAGGAAGCCAGGACCGAGGGGCCTGCTCTTGCCCTCATCGGACAGCCGCTGCCGTACCAGCCGGGTCGCGCCGAGCGGCGCAGCGGCGTGCCCGCCGAGGTCATAACTTCCGACCATGTACCTAATTCGTGTAGCTGCTCGTGGGCGTACTCCCGGGGAAAGCTGACCTTGAAGCACTACAACGCGGCATGCCCGGTGCACCCAGACATCCTTGGTCACTGATACCGGCAGCGGCTGTACGCGCGATTCTTGGCGTGCGCTTCCCCGTGGTGCTCCCATCAGGCTGATCTGAGCCGCTTCCGGCTCAGGGGCTGCCGCCCATCTGGCTAATCAGGTAATCGTGAGTGAGGCCGTGCTGTATCAACCATTCCGCGAGCCAGTCGGCGTCGACAACATCGGGCAGAACTTGCGACGCCTCCTCGGCTAGCTGTGCGTGCCCCAGGCGAGTGAGCAGGTCGACCAAGTGCTGCTTGCTGTATTGCTCCTCCATGGTGATCACCAAGCCCTGCGTCGTTGGCACGCGACCTGCTGCGAGCGTAGCGCGTCGAGCTCGTCCGGCGGTCATCGTCGCGCCCCGGTGTTGCTCGCACTCGCGGCGGCTTGCCGGGCCTGGTGGACGCGAAGCTGTTCGAGCGCTGATCGCAGCACTCGGCGCGTGAGCCCCTCGAGATCGGGTTCGCCGGGCGGCTCGTTGCAGGTGGCGGTGAGAACGGCGCCGAATGCCGAGGCACCGGGTGCGGATCCGGGCCAGTGAGCCGGTTCTGGCGAGCAGTTCGCGGCCGCGGGCCCCGGTGCACGCCGCCGTCTCCGGTTGAGCTATCCAGCGCCACGCCTAGACCAGCGCATGCCTCCTCTGCGATCGCCTGCAGGGTCAGCACCGCCTCGCGCATCGGCCAGTCGCCCGCCGTGTGCCTGCCAGATCGGGTCGCTCGCTCGCTGGCGACCCGATCTGGCAGGTCAGCGCTGACACCGCACCCAGCGGCTCGTTGACCGAGCCCGATCGCCATAGAATGAAATTCGGCGATGGAGCTCGTCGATAACCGCCTCTGATGGCTGATGGCTCCTGTTGAGTCGCCCTCGCGGCGAGAACAGGAGCACTACATGGCTCTCAGCGACCGCCGCCCGGCAGCCACTCCATCGGCGCTCGGCCAGTCCCTCACCTTTGCGAGTCTGCTCTCCCCGACAGCCTCCGAGCGGCCTGCTGACGGCGGAGACGCGGACCTCACGTTCCTGTCGGACCTGAATTTCGATCAGGTCGTCGACAACGTGGCTGGTGACCGGGAAGAGCGTGAGCTCATCGCGCAGCTGCTCCGTCAGCCCGCCCGGAATCTCGACACGGTGAGTTACCGGCATGAAGTCTTCCGCGATCTGGAGGATGCCGAGCTGCTCGAGGCCGCCGCCACCTTCACCGAGCAGCTCCGCAAGGTTCGGACGCACCTCCGCCAGCTCAGCAAGATGTACTCCGGTCAGCAGCGACAGGGCTGGTTCCTCGACGCTGCGACTATCTACTGCGAAGCTGTCCGGGCGTTCGCAGATGCCCTTGCCCAGCGGCCACTGGCAGCGCGCGGGATGGTTGCGTTCCGTGACTACCTGATGAGATACGCCAGCTCTCCGGGTTTTGCTGGGCTGGCCGGCGAGGCTGCAGACCGCAAGGCCGATCTGGCGCAGATCAACTATCAGGTCCGGATCAAGGGGCTCCGGGTGGAGGTGAGCCGCTACACCGGCGAGCCTGACTACAGCGCCGAGATCGCCAAGTCCTTCGAGCGTTTCCAGCAAGGGGCGGTGAAGGACTACCTGGTGCGGTACCGCACGTGGCCAGGCATGAACCACGTCGGCGCGCAGATACTCGACCTGGTTGCCCGCCTGTTCCCCGACGAGTTCGCGGCGCTCGCCGGCTTCTGCCAGAGGTACGCGCAGTTCATGGACCCGGTGATCTGCCAGGCCGATCGTGAACTGCAGTTCTACCTCGCGTACCTGGATTACATCCGGCCCATCCGGTCGGCGGGACTGAGCTTCTGCTATCCAGAGCTCACGCAGTCAAAGGAGATCTTCGCGCGCGACACGTTCGACCTTGCGCTCGCCGCGAAGCTCGCCGCTGGCGGCAAGGCCGTGGTCACCAACGACTTCCGGCTCGCCGGGGCCGAGCGAGTCATGGTCATATCCGGGCCTAACCAGGGCGGTAAGACGACGTTCGCGCGGACCTTCGGCCAGTTGCACCATCTGGCCAGGACCGGCTGCCCGGTACCGGGCGAGGCGGCCCGGCTGTATGTCTACGACCAGATCTTTACCCACTTCGAGCGCGAGGAAGATATCGCGGACCTGACCGGGAAACTGGAACAAGATCTCCTGCGCATCCAGAAAGCGCTTCAGGCGGCGACACCCGACAGCATCGTCATCATGAACGAGATCTTCACCTCCACCACCGTGAGCGATGCCTACTTCCTCGGCCAGAAGGTGCTCGCGAAGGTTATCGAGCTCGATCTCCTATGCGTCTACGTCACCTTCGTCGACGAGCTAGCGTCCCTCGGCCCGTCGGTCGTCAGCATGGCCAGCACCATCGTTCCCGCCAACCCAGCCGAGCGGACCTACAAGGTGGTGCGCAAGCCTGCCGACGGACTGGCGTACGCGCTCGCGATCGCCGACAAACACGGTGTGACCTATGACCAGCTCAAGGGACGGCTCGCGCGATGAAAGCCCACCTCCTCTACCCGGACCAGGACTTCGACTTCGCAGCCGGCCTGCCGCCGGGCAGCGCCGATCTGATCCAGGACCTGGAACTGGACACCGTGCTTGCGGTAATGGCTGCAGGCGACAAGTTCCTTTACGAGACCTCAGCGAAGGTAGCGCTGGCGGTCGTCACCGACGTGGAAACGATCCGGTACCGCCAGGATGTCCTTACCGACTGCATCGCTCAGCCGGACGTCATCCGCCAGATGTACGGCATCGCAGTGGCAGCCCTCAACGAGAAGCGCCAGATCTGGGGCTTCCTGTCCGCGCAGTATCCCTCGTCGATCCTGTCGTCAGCGGTCAGCCAGCTTGAGGTGCTGATTGTCCGGCTCAAGGACCTGCGCCAGCTTGCCGATGATCACGTCGGTAAGTTCCAGTCCGAGGGTCTGCTCAGCTTGCTGCACACTCTCCAGCGCGAACTCGATGACGATTACTTCGACACTCTCAGCGGCCATCTCCGGCAGCTGCGGTTTCGCACTGGCGAACTGATCAGCGCGCAACTCGACCGCGACAACAGCGGGATCAATTACGTCCTGCGGGCGGGCAGTGCCAGGCGCGGCTGGAAGGAGCGAGTCGGAATCGAGCCGCGCTCGGTGTACTCCTTCACCATCCCGCCACGGGACGAGGCAGGCGCGCAAGCAGTGCAGGACCTGGTTAATCGCGGTCTCAACCTCGTCGCCAACGCGGCAGCCCAAGCAGCCGACCACGTGTCCAGCTTCATGACGATGCTGCGGGCCGAGCTTGCGTTCTATGTCAGCTGCCTTAACCTGCACGACGAGCTCACCACCCGGGGTCAGCCGCTGGCCTTCCCGATCCCCGTGAGCTGGGACTCCCCCGTATTCACCTGCACTGACCTGCGCGACGCCAGCCTTGCCCTACGGGTCGAGCACGTCATCGGCAACGATGTGAACGCCGAGGGGAAGGCACTTGTGATCATCACCGGCGCCAACTCCGGCGGCAAGTCGACATTCCTGCGCAGCGTCGGGCTTGCACAGCTCATGACCCAGTCAGGCATGTTCGTGACAGCTGGGTCCATGCAGGTCAGCGTCTGCCAGCAGCTATTCACGCACTTCATCCGCGAGGAAGACCCCGCAATGCTCAGCGGGCGCCTAGACGAAGAACTCAGCCGGATGAGCGCGATTGCCGACCAGATCGGCCCGCACTGCCTGATCCTCTTCAACGAGTCGTTCGCAGCCACCAACGAGCTCGAAGGGTCAGAGATCGGCCGTCAGGTCGTGCACGCGCTGCTGGAAGCAGGCATCCGGGTCTTCTTCGTCACTCATCAGTTCGACTTCGCGGACAGCTTCCGCCGTCAGTTTCCGGACGCGACATTGTTCCTAAGGGCCCCCCGGCAGCCTGACGGCGAGCGCACCTTCAAGCTGGTCATCGCGGAACCGCTGCCGACCAGCTACGGGCAAGACATCTACCGCAGGATCGGCGGATGGCTCGGCGAGGAACCCGCGGCGCCGGACCCACCACTGAAGAACTAGCCTCCGACGCCTTCAGAGTGCGGCGACCAGGTACGCGATCAGCACCGCAAGGAACACGTACAGCAGGTACAGGTTGACGTCGCCGGACTGCAGCGGCCGCACCACGTCAGCCAGCCACTCCACCGCCCGTACCACGGGCCGGTACAGATACCTCTCGAACACCGGCGTGGGCTGCGATTCGTAATGCACCGGTCCCGACCGGCCAGCCGGGTCGTCTGACGCGCGCTGAACCGAGACCGCAGGCCGGTAGAGAGCATCAAAAATAACTCTGGTTGGTGCCGAGAATGTCATGGCCGAATACTGCATCCGCGGCTTGAACGCCAGCATGCCGCCGTCCCAGACCGGGACGACGACCGACTTCCCGCGTGGCCGCCCCGCCACGTAGATCAGGACCGGAACGACCAGGACAGCCAGCAGGAACGCGGTCAGGTAAGTCGGCGAGAAGCCAGCGAAGTTCGTATGCGCCGGAATCACAGTGAGCTTGCCCGGCAGGAGTACGGGCCGCAGCGACACACCGGTCGCGGTACGGATCGCCCTGGCGAGGCCGACCAGGACGACAGGCGCGCCAACCGCCAGCGCCACGCACACGACGGCCAGGAGCCCCGGGCCGGCAACCGGCTGGCCTCGCTCGGTCGCCTGCGCCGCACGCTGGGTGCGAGGCATTCCCAGATACGGGATCCCGTAGCCGCGGACGAATGCGTAGATCGCCAGCCCGCCGGTCAGGCCGAGGGTTGCCGCGGCCATGACGATCAAGATCGCCACCAGGTGGCTGTGCGTCCGGAAGCCCTGGAACAGCCCCTGGAAGATGAGCCACTCGCTGACGAAACCGTTCAGCGGTGGCAGCGCGGCGATCCCCAGCGTGCCGACGAAGGCGATGACGCCAGCTCGTGGCATCGCCCTGGCCAGGCCGCCGAGCCGGTCCATGTCCCTGGTCCCGGCGGCATGCTCCGTTACCCCGGCTTCCAGGAACAGCAGTGTTTTGTAACAGCCGTGATTGAGGACGTGGTACAGCCCGGCAAGGAGCAGGAAGGCCCACAGCGCACGCTGGCCGTAGGCGAGGAAGGTCATTGCCGCGCCGAATGCCGTCACGATAATGCCAATGTTCTCGATGGTGGAGAAGGCAAGGAATCGCTTGATATCCCGCTCCGCCATGGCATACAGAATCCCGATGGCAGCGGTCACTGCGCCGATTCCCATCGTCAGAATGCCCCGCCAGGCCGCGCCCTCAGGCAGCAGGCGGAAGGCGAACAGCGCGATGCCGTAAATGCCGAGCTTGACGATCAGCCCGGACAGAAACGCCGAGCCGTCAGCCGGCGCGACCGGATGTGCCTCGGGCAGCCAGACGTGCAGCGGCACTAGTCCGGCCTTGAAGCCGAATCCAGCCAATGCCATCAGGTAAGCAGTGTCGCGCCAGCTTGGCGAGACCAGGTGCGCACGGGCCGCGATCACGCTGAGCTCCAGCGATCCGGTCTTGGCGGCCAGGATGACGAACGCGGCAACGATCAGCACGAACCCGGTTTCGGAGAGCGCCAGGAACCAGAATGCGCCACTCGCAACCTGACTACTGCGCGGCCGATGCAGGACGAGGAGGTAGCACAGCAGCGCCATGGATTCCCACGCCACCAGGAATGTCGGCACGCCAGCCGCGGTCAGCACAGCGAGGCTGGCGACTAGCGCAAGGTTGTAGGCGCACAGATACGCCGGCCTGGCAATCGAGGGTTCTTTACCGGAACGGGGTAGGTACAGGCCAATGGCAACGGCCACAACTCCGAGCAGCACCGCGAATACGCCGGCCAGGCTAGTCGCTTGCAACTGCAGGGTCCCCACGACCGCAGAGCCTCCTGGCGAGATGACCCTGGAGTCAGCAGACAGCAGGGCAAAGACGCCGCCGGCCAGCGCGACCAGACCGCCGGCAGCCGAGAACGCGCAGCTAAGTCGCAGCCAGGCGCCAGTCCTTGCCGTCGGCAGCGCGAAAACCGCCGCCGCCAGCCATGCGGCGGACGCCGCGGCGAACAGCATCAGCGCAGTCACCGCGCACCACCAGCGACGAACGTCAACTGCGACGCCGTCTCTGCCATCCGGTCTACGGCCACCATCAGCCCCTGAAGCAGAGCGAGCGGGCTCGGCGGGCAGCCGGGAATCCATACGTCGACGGGCAACTGCTCAGCGACTGATCCGTAGCTGAATTCGTCGGGCTGGTAGACGCCACCGAGGGCGCACGCGCCGGCTGCAACAACGAGCTTCGGCGATGGCATGGCGTCGTAGGTCTTGCGCGCGGCGCTGGCGAACGCTCGCAGCATTGGCCCGGTGACGAGCAGCAGATCCGCGTGCCGCGGCGCGGGCGTGAAAAAGAAACCGAGCCGGTGCAGATCGTAGTGCGGGGCCACGAGCATGCGGATTTCTTGCTCACACGCCGCGCACGAGCCGGTGTCGAGCGTCCGGAT
>Ga0335075_10006856_pt1 | contig 17585 bp, 20 predicted proteins | sample Lox_Sample_24_FD_206723 | JGI IMG/M metagenome (GOLD analysis project Ga0335075, IMG submission 206723) | Soil microbial communities from Loxahatchee National Wildlife Refuge, Florida, United States - Lox_Sample_2.4 | ecosystem: Environmental > Terrestrial > Soil > Wetlands | place: USA...
TTCATCATGGTCGGTGCCCTCTTCAAAACCGGAGTCATCAAGTATCTGGGCGAGCTGGCAGCCGACTTGGTCGGCGACAACGTCTTGCTGACCACCATGTTGATCCTGGTTATTTCGACACTGGTGTCCGGTTTCATCGACAACCTCCCCTACGTCGCCACCATGACGCCGATCGTCGGTCACCTGGCCTCGACAATCACCGGACCACACCACCACCACGTCTTGTGGTGGTCGTTGGCACTCGGCGGCGACCTGGGTGGCAACCTGACCGCCGTCGGATCCACCGCCAACATCGTCATGCTCGGCATCGCCATGCGATCCGGCCACCCGATCTCTTTTGGGGAATTCACCCGCAAGGGGATCGTCGTCACCACGATCTCCACCGTGCTCTGCGGACTCTACTTGTGGCTGCGGTACTTCGTCTTTGCGTGATTTAAAGTCGTCAGCGCGTCAACAGCGCGACGCACTCGATGTGATGAGTCAACGGGAACGAGTCGAACACCGAAATCTTGTCGACCACGTAACCGTGCTGCTGATACAGACCGATGTCGCGGGCGAATGACGCTGCCTCACAACCGATGTGCACCACCCGCGGAACACCGGCCGCGGCCAGCAGGTCGATCACCTCGCGTCCTGCGCCGGCGCGGGGCGGGTCCAGCACGGCCACGTCCGCGCGGCGGCGTTGCGCGGTCAGCGCGCGTCGCACCGAATCGGTGACCACACTTACCTGCGTGAGTTCGACCAGAGTGGCACGCGCCGCCCGCGATGCCGCCCGCGAGCTGTCGACGCTCATCACCTGGCCCGACTCCCCGACCGCGTCGCCGAGCACCGCGGCGAAAACCCCTACGCCACCGTAGAGATCCCACGCGATCATGCCCGGGCTAGGTTGGGCCCACTCCTTGACCAGGTCGCTGTAAGTCCGTGCCGCGTCGCAGTGCGCTTGCCAGAATGCCGTCACCGGGACCTGCCAGCTGTGCCGGCCTATCCGCTGCACGCCGTGGAAGTTACCCTCGACCACTTCGGTCGCGTTTCGTCGGCCCTGGCGCACGGTGCGCACCACGTGCCGCTGACCGTCGTCGTCGATAACGACGTGCAGGTGCGCGCCGGCCGGCCATTCGATGCGGTCGAGGCCGTCGGTCATTCCGGCCGGCAGCTGCCCGCAGTTGAGATCGGTGACCAGCTCATCGCTGCGGTAGCGATGGAATCCGGCGCGGCCGTCGACGCCGATGTCGAGCCGGACCCGAGTTCGCCAACCGGTCGGGCCGACTGGCGTCAGTGGTTCGACGATGCCGTGCCACTGGTAATCACCAAGACGGGCAAGCTGATTGGAGACAACCTCGGCTTTGAGCGCACGCGCCGCTTCCGGCTCGACGAAAGCTAGATCGCAGCAACCTGCACCGTCGACTCCGGCGATCGGACACAGCGACGCCCTACGGTGGTCGGACGGCTCGATCACCTCGATAGCCTCGGCGTGCCAATAGGAACCCCGATCCGCGGTGACCCGCACCCGCAGTTTCTCCCCGGGCAGCGCATAGCGGACGAACACCACTCGGCCGTCGTGACGTGCCACGCAGCTGCCCCCGTTGGCGGGCGCACCGGCGGTCAATGTCAATTCCGCCAAGGCGGGTGATAATCCCGCGGTCGATTCAGGTGTCAATCGAATATCCCCCGACGGGCATCGCCCGGAGCCGCATGCGGGTGCAGTGCCTTGAGCCGTTCCGACGAATTGAGTTGCCAGGGAACTGATGTCACCATCACCCCCGGCATGAACAGCAACCTGCCTTTGAGCCGCAGCGCGCTCTGATTGTGTAGCAGGTGCTCCCACCAATTGCCGACGACATACTCTGGCAGGAAGACCGTCACCACGCTGCGCGGTGATTCGTTATTCACCCGCTTGACGTAATCCAGTACTGGGCGGGTGATTTCGCGGTACGGCGAAGCAATGACCTTCAGCGGCACCTTGACATCGCTTTCTTCCCAGCTGCGGACCAGCTGACGGGTTTCGGCGTCGTCGACGTTGACCGTGACGGCCTCCAGTATGTCGGGCCGGGTCGCGCGCGCATAGGCCAGCGCCCGCAACGTCGGCAGATGCAACTTCGACACCAGCACCACGGCGTGGTTACGGCTGGGCAAGACGATCTCACTGTGTTCGGCGGCCTGCCGCTCCAGCTCCCGACTGACAGTGTCGTAATGCTTGTGGATCATTTTCATCAGGATGAAAAGTAGAGCCATCGCAACAACAGCTATCCACGCCCCGGCAAGGAACTTGGTGATCGACACGACGAACAGCACCGTGCCGGTGGAGAAAAACCCGATCGTGTTGATCACCCGGGAACGCAGCATCGTGCGCCGGACCGCGGGATCGGTCTCGTTGCGCAGCAGCCGGGTCCAGTGCCGGACCATGCCGATTTGGCTCAGCGTGAACGATATGAACACGCCGACGATGTACAGCTGGATCAGCGCGGTGACCTCGGCGCGGAACGCGATGATCGCCGCAAGCGCCGCCGACGCCAGGAACACGATGCCGTTGGAGAACGCCAGCCGGTCACCGCGGGTATGCAGTTGGCGCGGAAGGTAACTGTGCTGCGCGAGCACCGAGCCCAATACCGGGAACCCGTTGAACGCCGTGTTGGCCGCCAGCACCAGGATGAGCGCCGTCACGACGGCGATCAGCAGGAACCCGATCTGGAAGCTGCCGAACACCGCGTGGGCGATCTGCGTGACAAGGGTCTTCTGCTGATAGTCACGCGGGATACCGCTCAGCTGCGTGGCGGGATTCTCGACGATCTGAACCCCGGTCTCCTTCGCCAGCAGGATGATGCCCATCAACAGGCCGACCGAGATCGTGCCGAGCATGAGCAGTGTCGTTGCCGCATTGCGCGACTTTGGCTTTCGGAAAGCCGGCACCCCGTTGCTGATCGCCTCCACGCCGGTGAGAGCCGCGCAGCCCGACGAAAACGACCGCGCCACCAGGAACACCATCGCAAAGCCGGCGATTTGACTGCGTTCGGCGTGCATCACGAAGCCGGCGGATTCGGCCCGGAGCGGCTCGCCCAAGGCGTAAATCCGGAACAACCCCCAAGCGAGCATGAGCCCGACGGCGATGATGAACGAGTAGGTCGGGATCGCGAAGGCCACCCCGGACTCCCGCACGCCACGCAGGTTCATCGCCATCACCAAAAGGATTGCGCTCACGCAGAACAGCACCTTGTGGCTGGCCACGAATGGAATTGCAGATCCGATGTTCGACATGGCCGATGCCGTCGAAACAGCTACCGTGAGAACGTAATCCACCATCAGGGCGCTCGCGACCACGAGGCCGGCGTTAGGGCCCAAGTTAGTGGTGACTACTTCGTAGTCGCCGCCGCCGGACGGATAAGCATGCACGTTCTGCCGGTAGCTGGCCACCACGACCAGCATCACCGCCGCCACCGCCAGGCCGATCCACGGCGTTAACGAATACGCCGCCAGCCCGGCCACCGAGAGCATCAGGAAGACTTCCTCGGGGGCGTAAGCAACCGAGGACAATGCATCGGAAGCGAACACCGGCAAGGCGATCCGCTTAGGCAGCAGTGTGTGACTCAGCCGATCGCTGCGAAAGGGCCGACCCAAAACCAGCCGGCGCGCCGCGGTCGAAAGTTTGGACACGAGAGCCAAGAATAAGCCCACCCGGCTTTGCCGGTACGGTTCTAGAGACGACTAATGCTCCGGCCCGAACCGGCTTACCATCCTCCCGAGAGGATCCGCACATGCGAGTGGTTGTGATGGGATGCGGACGGGTGGGTTCGTCGGTGTCCGACGGGCTGTGTCGGCTCGGCCATGACGTCGCGGTCATCGACAGCGACAACAAAGCCTTCGGCCGCCTGAGCCCCGACTTCGCCGGCGAGCGCGTTGTGGGCCTGGGATTCGACCGAGACGTGCTGCTCAGGGCCGGTATCGAGGAGGCCGATGCCTTCGCCGCGGTGTCGTCCGGCGACAACTCCAACATCATTTCGGCGCGGCTGGCTCGAGAAATCTTTCAAGTGCCGCGGGTGGTCGCACGGATCTACGACGCCAAACGTGCGGAGGTTTACGAACGGCTCGGCATTCCCACGATTGCCACCGTGCCGTGGACGACCGATCGGCTATTGAACGCCCTGACCCGGGATGCCGAAACCACCAAGTGGCGGGACCCGACCGGGACTGTCGCCGTCGCCGAGGTCGCACTGCACGAGGACTGGGTGGGTCGACGAGCCACCGATCTGGAAACGGCCACGGGCGCCCGGGTGGCGTTCTTGATTCGATTCGGCACCGGCGTGCTTCCGGAACCGAAGACGGTCATCCAGGCCGGCGATCAGGTCTACATCGCCGCGATATCCGGCAGCGTGGCCGAGGCACTGGCAATCGCGGCGCTGCCGCCGAGCGAGGATCTTGACGCATGAAGCGCGATTGTTCCGGCGAACCCGGAATTGAGGAGCGGCGCACGTGAAAGTAGCTATTGCCGGAGCCGGCGCGGTCGGCCGCTCGGTCGCCCGCGAACTACTGGAGAACGGTCACGACGTCTCACTGATCGACCGCAACCCCGAGCACATCGACGTCGACGCCATCAAGGCCGCGCACTGGCGGCTGGGCGACGCCTGCGAGATGAGCGTGTTGCAGTCGATCCGCCTCGAAGAGTTCGACGTCGTGGTGGCTGCGACCGGCGACGACAAGGCGAACGTGGTGCTCAGCTTGCTGGCCAAGACCGAGTTCGCGGTGCCCCGAGTGGTGGCGCGGGTCAACGATCCCCGCAACGAATGGCTGTTCACCGATGCCTGGGGCGTCGACGTCGCGGTGTCCACCCCGCGGATGTTGTGTTCGTTGATCGAGGAGGCCGTCGCGGTCGGAGACCTGGTGCGGCTGATGGAGTTCCGGAACGGTCAGGCCAACCTGGTCGAGATCACGCTGCCCGACGACACACCCTGGGGCGGCAAGCCGGTGCGGAGGTTACAGCTGCCGCGGGACGCCGCGCTGGTGACGATCCTGCGTGGGCCCAGGGTCATCGTGCCGCAGGACGACGAGCCACTCGAAGGTGGCGACGAGCTGCTGTTTGTAGCCGTCACAGAGGTGGAAGAGGAGCTGCGTCAGCTGTTGCTGCCTCTGCAGTGACGGCAGTCGTGTCCAGAGCGCGCTGCGCCACCCTGATCGCCAGGAAGGTCACCAATGCGGCCGCAGCGGTCAACGGCCAGCCCATCGAGATCCGGGCCACCACCAGCCAGCCTGTGTGGTCGGAGTCGTACAGCAGCCGCTGCACCACGAAGCGGGCGCCGAAAACCACCACCCAGGTAAGCGTGGCGATATCGAAGGCGTAGACCGCGCGGCGCACGTCACGCCAGCCTCGATCGTGCCCGTGCAGCCAGCTCCAGATGTAGCCGACAACCGGGCGTCGGATCAGGATGGACACCCCGAATACCGACGCCCACAACAGCGACGTCCAAATGCCGAGCAGGAAATAGCCCTTGGACTCGCCCACCATGTAGGCGATCAGCGCGCAGATTACGACGCCGATGAGACCCGAGACGGCCGGCTGCGGCGACTCGCGCCGGATCAGCCGCCACAGCAGGATCAGAGTGGCGATGCCGAGCGCCGCGCCGACGGCCGCGGACAGGCCCAGCAGCCTCGAGGTGCCGACGAAGACCAGCACCGGCACCGAGGAGTAGATCATGCCCGACACACCACCCAGCTGTGCCATCACCCGCTCGGCCGGGGTCACCGACTGAGCTTCGGTCTCGGCGGCCGGAGTCACGTCACTGGCCTCTTCGGGCGCGCGGTTCACTAGGCGCTTCACCGCTGAATTTCGTAGTGCGGGTTGTAAATCGCCTTGCTACCGTTCTCCAGCTTGCCGAGCCGACCGTGCACCCGCAGCGTGCGGCCCGAGTCGATTCCGGGAATCCGGCGCTGCCCCAGCCATACCAGCGTCACGGTGTCGGTGCCGTCGAACAGTTCGGCGCGGACGCCGTCGGCGCAGCCCTTGGCGTTGGTTTCCACACAGCGCAGCGTCCCGACCATCGTGACCTCTTGGCCTCGCTCACAGTCGATGGCGCGCTGCGCGCCGGTAGTGATCGCCTCGTCGCACAGCTCCTCGGCATCGCGCTGCTCGGGGTCCTCCGTCAACCGACGACTCAGCCGGCGCAGATAACCCTTTGCCGCCGCCATGGCCTCTCCTGACCTAGAAGCTGATCCTCTCACGCCAACGGACACCGTAGACCGGTTAGTTCCCAAGCGCTACGAGGTCTCGCAGTACCTTTCGTGAATACCCAGAACCGTGCGGGCAGTATCTACATGTGGCTATCGACCTGCGCGGGGTGACAACCGTCATGCTGCCGGGCACAGGATCCGACGACGACTACATCACCCGAGCATTCGCAGGGCCGCTGCGCGATGCCGGCGCGCAGATCCTGGCACCGCCGCCGCAGCCAGATCACTTGATCGACAGCTACCTGACCGCCCTGGACAACGCCGCTGGCCGAGGTCCGATCGCCGTCGGCGGTGTTTCGATCGGTGCAGCGGTAGCCGCGGCGTGGGCACTACGGCATCCCGGCCACGCGGTGGCCGTGTTGGCCGCGCTGCCGGCCTGGACCGGTGCGCCCGGCGACGCGCCGGCCGCCATCGCGGCCCAGCACTCGGCGCAACAGCTGCGCCACGAAGGTCTGGCCGCAACGACAAACCAGATGCGGGCGTCCAGCCCGCCATGGTTGGCCGACGAGCTGACCCGGTCATGGCAGAGCCAGTGGCCCCAGCTGCCGGACGCGATGGAGGAAGCGGCAAGCTACGTCGCCCCCACTCGAGCGCAACTGCAGCAACTCGTGGTGCCGATGGGCATCGCCGCCGCCGTGGACGACCCGATCCATCCCATCGAAATCGGGAGGGAATGGGCGGCGGCTGCGCCGCACGCGGCATTGCGCACGGTGACGCTCGATCAAATCGGCGCCGACCCCGCGGCGCTCGGCGCCGCGTGCTTGGCAGCGCTGGACGACGTTTAGCCGCCGGTGCTGCGCAACTGCTGCATCGCCGATCCCGAGGCACTGCGGCGCTCGGTCGGCGCAGGCGCGTCCGTCGGCCCCGCTTCCTCGCCTCCCGCGTCAGGGGCCGGGGGCCCGACAGTGTTTTCTTCCCCGAGCCGGCCACCTGCGCCGCCCTGTCCGGCGGCCGCGTCGCGCAGCTGCGATGCCATCGGCTCGGGCAGCTGCACCGGCAGTGGCGTCCGAACCGGTAGTGGGGTATCGCCACGACGAATGACGGTGTCCACCAACGCCTCTCGAGCTTCTTCGGTTAGCGCATCGATGTTCTCGGCCGAGCTGTTCACCACGCAGCGGATCATCCACCGATAGCCGTCGACACCGATAAACCGCACCACCCCGGTCGCGGTGCCGACCACCTCCCGGCCCCAGCGGCCATCCTGGATACTCACCGCGGCCCCGTCCTTCCGCAGCGAGTCGGCCAGCTCACTGGCCACCTCGCGCCACAGACCGCCGGTCTTGGGCGCTGCGTACGCAGCAACGGTGAACCGGCCGTTGGCTGTCACCACCCATACCGCGCTCGGGACGCCGGTTTCGGTCAACTCGACTTGCAGCTGCGCCGACGCGGGCATCGGCAGCAGCACCGAACCGAGATCGAGGCGGCCCGCCTCGGCGGCCGCGGCGTCGTCGAAATCCTCGATGTCGAACGGGCCCTCCACGTCGTCAGCCGCCACATTCCCGACCGGCTCTGCCGGTTTCGCATGTGCGGCGGGTACGTCGCGAACCTGCGGAGCTTCCGACTCGTCGGCCGGTTCGTCTTTTGGTCTATGTCTACCGAAAGCCATTGCCAGCGCCGCCCCTTCTCATCACAAGCTCGCGTGTCCGCCGGAGGACCCGTGACCCCCGTCGCCACGCGAAGTATCGGCGAGCCCGGCTTCGTCGAACGACGACACCTCAACCAGTTCAACCAACTCAACCCGCTGCACCAACAACTGCGCGATACGGTCGCCACGATGCACGACGATCGGTGTCGCGGGGTCGAGATTGATCAGGGAGACCTTGATCTCGCCGCGGTAGCCGGCATCGATGGTGCCCGGGCTGTTGACGATCGAAAGCCCTGCCCGCGCAGCTAATCCAGACCGCGGGTGCACCAGCCCGACCATCCCGAACGGGATGGCAACCGCGATCCCGGTTCCCACCAGTGCACGGTGTCCGGGCGCGAGCTCGACGTCTTCCGCGCTGTAGAGATCGACACCCGCGTCGCCGGCGTGGGCTCGGGTGGGCAGCGGAAGCGCGGGGTCGAGGCGAACAACCGCCAGACTGGTCGACACGGGGCCACAGATTACCCTTGACCGAGTGTCAGGTACGCGAGTCGCGCCCCAAACCGTGCGGTATCGCGAACGTTTGTGGGTGCCTTGGTGGTGGTGGCCACTGGGTTTCGCGCTGGCGGCGCTGATCGGGCTGGAAGTCAACCAGGGCGTGCCGAGCATTCCGCGCTGGCTGCCGCATGTGTTGTTGGTCGTGGTGGCCGCCGGGGCACTGCTGTGGCTGGGCCGCATCGAGATCCGGGTCACCGCCGACGAGGGTGAAGTCCAGTTGTGGGCCGGCGAGGCGCATCTGCCCGTCACCGTGATCGCCCGGTCCGCAGACATTCCCCGGTCGGCCAAATCCGCGGCACTCGGACGCCAACTCGACCCTGCCGCTTACGTGGTGCACCGGGGATGGGTGGGCCCCATGGTGCTGCTGGTTCTAAACGACGTCGACGACCCGACGCCGTACTGGCTGGTGAGCTGCCGTCACCCGGAGCGGGTGCTGTCGGCATTGCGCAGCTGACCGATCAGGCCGCGCAGTCGGTGCAGATCATCACGCCGTTTTTCTCGCTGGCCAGTCGACTGCGGTGTTGCACCAAAAAGCAGCTCGAACAAGTGAACTCGTCGGCCTGCTTGGGAATCACACGGACCGAAAGCTCTTCGCCGGACAGGTCGGCACCGGGCAGCTCGAAAGACTCGGCAGATTCTGATTCGTCGACGTCAACCACCGCCGACGCCGCTTCGTTCCGTCGTGCCTTGAGTTCCTCCAGGGAGTCCTCGGAAACGTCGTCGGTTTCGGTACGCCGTGGGGCGTCATAATCGGTAGCCATCATCGTGTCCCCTCGTAACCTTGCAAGCAAAGCTTTGTACCAGCGTCGAACGCATCCACCAAACGATTCGTGCCCTTATACCCGAGTGTTGGAGTGTGATTTACGTCACACCCAGTATTTAACCGCGCTACCTCGCCCTAAACATCCCGTTTAGAGTGCCTAACGTGGTCGCGCAAATCACCGAGGGCACAGCGTTCGACAAGCACGGTCGACCCTTTCGCCGCCGCAACGCCCGGCCCGCCATCGCCCTGTTGATCGTGCTCTTGGTGGCGAGCGCGGTGGTGTGGACCATCGCCCTCACCCGCCCGCCGGAAGTCCATGAGGCCGCGGCGTGCAACCCGCCGCCACCGCAACCGGATCCGGCACAGCCGCACCTGGGCACTCCGGTGTCGCGCAGCACGATGGTCAACGTCGCACCGGCCAAACTCACCGATGCCAAAATCCACGTCCTGAACGCCAGCGGGCGGGGCGGTCAGGCCGCCGACATCGCCGGTGCATTGAAGGACCTAGGTTTCGCGCAGCCGGCGGCTGCCAACGACCCGGTTTATGCCCACGCCAGGCTGAGTTGTCAGGGCCAAATCCGCTTCGGCGATGCCGGTCAGGCCGGGGCGGCGGCGGTGTGGCTGGTGGCCCCGTGCGCCGAGTTGTACCACGATGACCGCACTGACGATTCCGTTGACCTGGTCCTGGGCACCGATTTCACCGCGCTGGCACACAGCGACGACATCGACGCGGTGCTCGCGGGCCTGCGCCCCGGCGCCGAACCGGCCGATCCCGCGCTGCTGTCGAAGATCCACGCGGGCACCTGCTGACCGCCGGACCGTCGTGTCCTTCAGCCCGGAATCGGAGCCAGGCCGTCGAATCGCTCCAGGGCCGCGAGTAGCTGATCGGCGATTCCGGGTGCTGCGGCGACGACGAGCGCGGCGGTGCTGTTTGGGTCCCCCGGCTCAGGCATCACCACCCGGGCGCCCGCCTCGGCAGCGATCAGCGCCCCGGCCGCACTGTCCCAGACGTGCAGCCCGTGCTCGTAGTACGCATCCAGCCGGCCCGCCGCTACCATGCATAAATCCATTGCGGCAGAACCGATTCGACGCACATCGCGAACTACCGGCAAAAGTTTTGCGACCAGCGCGGCCTGGACCGTGCGGCGTCGCCCGGAGTAGGCGAATCCCGTGCCCACCAATGCCATCGACAAATCGTCGACGGAAGTGCACCGCAAAGGTTGGATGCCCTGCTCGTCGATGACGTGTGCGCCCAGGCCGACGGCGCCCGAGTACAGCCGCTCACCGGTGACGTCGGCGACCGCGCCGGCCACCGACACACCGTCGATTTGGGCTGCCACCGACACCGAATAAGCCGGGATCCCGTAAACGAAATTCACCGTGCCATCGATCGGGTCCAGCACCCAGGTGACGCTGCCGGCGGCGTGGTCCGCCGGGTTGACGGGTCCACCGATTTCTTCGCCCAGCACGGGGTCGCCGGATCGCAATTGCGCCAACCGATCACGCAGTAGCCGCTCGGTCTCGGTGTCGACGATGGTCACCGGGTCGGTCGGGGTGGTCTTTGTCCGCACCGCAGCGTTGCCCTGCACGCTCTCGCCGGGCCCGAACACCTCGCTGCGACGGCGCCGGACGAACGCGGCCGCTTCGCCGGCCAACTTTTCGGCGACCGAACGCAGGTGGGCCGGTTCGTTTTCAGGTGTGCTCACCGGACCATCGCATCACAATTGCCGGCGGGTTCGGCGACGTCCGGGTAACAGGCCAACCAGCCGTCCAGCTACGCACTAGGGTTTGGTCGACACCCACATCGCGCCGAGGAGATTCTCGATGACCGCTAACGACTCGACCACTGCCTCGCCAGAGCGCCGAGGCTTCGGTGTCGACGTCGGTGGCAGCGGCATCAAGGGCGGAATCGTCGACCTGGACACCGGCGAACTCGTCGGAGACCGCTACAAGCTACTGACACCCCAGCCGGCCACTCCTTCGGCCGTCGCGAAAACGATCGCCGCGGTGGTCAACGAATTCGGGTGGACCGGCCCCTTCGGTGTCACCTATCCGGGCGTCGTCACGCACGGCATCGTGCGGACCGCAGCCAACGTCGACAAGGAGTGGATCGGGGTCAACGCCGGCGACATCATCAGCGCGGAATTGAACGGCCAGGAGATCGCCGTTCTCAACGACGCCGACGCGGCCGGGCTGGCAGAAGAGCGCTACGGCGCGGGCAAAGACGCCACCGGCGTGGTGGTGCTGCTCACATTCGGCACCGGAATCGGGTCGGCGGTCATTCACAACGGGATACTGCTGCCCAACACCGAGTTCGGCCATCTCGAGGTCGACGGCAAGGAAGCTGAACACCGCGCCGCGTCGTCGGTGAAGGAAAAGCGCGGCTGGAGCTACGAAAAGTGGGCCAAGCAGGTGACGAAGGTGCTGGTGGCCATCGAGAACGCGATGTCTCCGGAGCTGTTCATCGCCGGCGGCGGCATCAGCCGCAAAGCCGACAAGTGGATACCGCTGCTGGAAAACCGCACTCCGGTGGTGCCCGCGGCCCTGCTGAACACCGCCGGAATCGTGGGCGCAGCAATGGCTGCGACGCGCGATGTGACGCACTGATTTGCGCGCTCTGGTGGGGTATTGCCGCGCGGTCGTTACAATGGTCTCCGGCAGCCGCCTGACCGATAGCGGCGAATATCCACCCCGATAATCGACGCCGACATCTGACATAGCCGATATTTTCCGGTTGAGCATGCCTAGGGCACCGGAAGTGAGTCCTACCGAAAGGGTTTACGTGGCAGCGACCAAAGCACGACCGGCGACCGAGGAGCCGGTGAAGCGCACCGCCGCCAAATCCCACGCCACCGCCGGGGCAAAAGGGGCGTCGGCCAAGTCCGCCAATGGCTCGACCACCACAAGACGACCCAGCAAGACCGCGGCAAAGGCCGCCCCGAAGCCGGCCACGCGGGCCACGAAGGCGCTGGCGAAATCCGCCAAGGCCGGCACGGACACCGCGCCCAAGGCGCGCACCGCAACCAAGAGCGCCGCCGCCAAAGCCGAGCCCGCCCGCGGCCGCGCGAAGAAAGCGACGTCGTCGAACGGCGCCCCCAAAGACGCCGACGTTGCAGTCGATGAGCTTGACACCGCAGAGGACATCGATGAGCTAGACGGCGAGCCGGACATCGAAGCCGAACCCGGCGAGGAAATCGACCTCGAAAACGAAGACCTGGAACTCGAGGACCTAGAGGACGAACCGTCCGACGGTCACGACACCGAGGTCGACGACACCGACGTCGACGAAACGGATGCTCAAGAAACCGCCGAACCCAGCCCGAAGAAAGCCGCGGGCGCAGACTCGGCCGACGAAGAGGAGATCGTCGAGCCGAGCGAAAAAGACAAAGCCTCAGGCGATTTCGTCTGGGATGAAGACGAGTCAGAGGCGTTGCGCCAAGCCCGCAAGGACGCCGAACTCACCGCGTCGGCGGACTCGGTTCGGGCCTACCTCAAGCAGATCGGCAAGGTTGCGCTTCTCAACGCCGAAGAAGAGGTTGAGCTGGCCAAGCGCATCGAGGCCGGCCTCTACGCCACACAGCTGATGCTCGAGCTGAGCGACCGCGGCGAGAAATTGCCTGCCGCGCAGCGCCGTGACATGTCCTGGATTTGCCGTGACGGCGACCGCGCGAAAAACCATCTACTGGAAGCCAACCTGCGACTTGTGGTTTCGCTGGCCAAGCGCTACACGGGCCGAGGCATGGCGTTTCTCGATCTGATTCAGGAAGGCAACCTGGGCCTGATCCGTGCGGTCGAAAAGTTCGACTACACCAAGGGTTACAAGTTCTCCACGTATGCGACCTGGTGGATCCGCCAGGCGATCACCCGCGCGATGGCCGACCAGGCCCGCACCATCCGCATCCCGGTGCACATGGTCGAGGTGATCAACAAGCTGGGCCGCATTCAGCGCGAGCTGCTGCAGGACCTGGGCCGCGAGCCCACGCCCGAGGAGCTGGCCAAAGAAATGGACATCACCCCGGAGAAGGTGCTGGAGATCCAGCAGTACGCCCGCGAGCCGATCTCGCTGGATCAGACCATCGGCGACGAGGGTGACAGCCAGCTGGGTGACTTCATCGAGGACAGCGAAGCGGTGGTGGCCGTCGACGCCGTGTCATTCACCCTGCTGCAAGACCAACTGCAGTCGGTGCTGGAGACGCTCTCCGAGCGCGAGGCGGGTGTGGTGCGGCTGCGCTTCGGCCTTACCGACGGCCAGCCCCGCACCCTCGACGAGATCGGTCAGGTCTACGGCGTCACCCGCGAACGCATCCGCCAGATCGAGTCGAAGACGATGTCGAAGCTGCGCCACCCCAGCCGTTCGCAGGTGCTGCGCGACTACCTGGACTGAGCAGTCTCCGTATTAGTGTTCTGGCGCCCGCAGGCTGAGCGGCTGTCCGCAGGGAAACCGCTACCCATCCTTGCTCAGATGTGGCCACGCATTTTGCGAATAACGCACGTCAGGGCAGAATGCGTAACACGGGTAACGTTTTTCCATTTCGGCAATTCGACACTCGGATCGGCAGGAACCGAATAGCTGAGCCCAATTAGGATAGCGGCGGGGTAGAGTCCGCCAATGAAAAGTTCTAGGCCAGTCTGCCAGCTACCCAAGTGGTTCCATACAGATGCATTTGTCACCAGCATGGTGAAGACGGCTCCCGCCACGGCAAAGACCACAACGTTGTAGGACGTTGCCCTAAGCCATCCACTGGAGTAGTTCCCTTCGGGCCTTTCAGTGGAAGGCGCAACGGGAATCTTGGCATCGGCCTCAGCGTATCCCTTAGTCGTCGCCCGCCCTTCGCGCATAGAACGGCTGTATTGTGGCACATGGACGATGCCGCAGTAAGCCAATCGACCAATGGCATAAACGGCCGCCACAACCCCAACGTACTCGATCAGATCACCCGCGAACTTAGTGTCGAGAACTTTTTTCGTCAACAAACCAGCCAGAAGCGCGCCGAGAACAATAACGAGAACGATGTAGATCTCACTCGCGACCCGCCTCACCCGCTTGTTGGCCCATGCGCGGCGTAGGGCAGATTTGGTGCGGAGGCCCGAGACATGTTCCCCCCAAGCGAAACTAGTCGTGCGCGAGAAAACAACATACGCAGACCCAGCCACGACATACACTCCAAAAAGAAACACAAAGAAGATCGCGTACCAAGGGACGCTCGGGGGAAATTTGACGAAAGCCGGAGGAAATTTGAAGAAAGCCAAGGTCGTGTTCGGTTCGGTGGTGTTGTGCGGGCGGGTGGTGGCCGTCAGGTAGGCAACATTAGCGGCAATTAGCAAACCGGCCATCCCGATGGTAGCGCCGAGTGACAGCAATGCACTCAGACGGATGAAAAATCTGCGGTAATCCTCTATCGTCCCCACTGGAAGGTTATCCTTTTTTAGCCGCTCTGCTAGATGGTCGCCATAAATCACGAGCGCCCACCCCAAGCCACAAAGGAGGACAGACCCGCCGATTAATAGCGCTGCGAATGCGGGAAGCCATTGGCTCCACTCCTGGTTGCAATAAAGAGTAAGAGCGTTCGAATGCTGGAAGGGATTGGACAGAGGCGGTTCAACGAGAAATTTCGTTTCCTTGGACGGAGGCGATACAACGAGAAATCTCAGTTCCCCGGTGAGTTTGGATCCGGTCAGCTCAGCAACAACTTTCGATTCCCCGGGGGGTTTGGCCCCGCTCTCTATGGTGAAGAGATAGCTAGATATCATCAGCGCCGGCACGCCAGACGCGAATAAGGCAATCATGCGAGGGCTGGCTCGGTCGTACCATTGCACGACCAGCGCCGCTACAACAGCGATCAGAAAGCCCGCCAACACGCCGGCGAGTGTCAAATCGGGCACCGCAGCGTTGAGGACGCTCCAAAGGGCGTTTTCGGCACACGGGTCGTTGTCCATGATGGATCTGCGCGTCTCCTCTCGTTGCTGCGGCCACTAGGTTGAAGCAGCCGGCAGAGCCGATCGCGAGCGGTAGTCGACCATGCGCCTCCTACTCCAGGCCCGCCAAAAAGCATGCGCGTCAACTCCAAAGATTGGTCAGGGTGCGGTCCGCTGAGCGGACCGGCCTGCGCCGCTATCACGGACCTGCGCGGTTGAAACAGCTCAGTCGTGTACATGTGACAGGTAGTTAGCGGCGACAGTTCTCAAGCCACCGGCGGAACGGTGGAGAACTCGCACTTTGTTTGGAATGAACGCCGCGCCGCACGGCACCGGCCCGCGCGGAAGTGGCGTCAGTCAAAGATATTTCGGCCTACAGCGGTTCGTTCTCTCCCGAATTTATTCTGGTAAAGCACAGCGCCAACAGGTCCGTAGTGTGCGATTACCTGGACTGAGCGAAATCGCTACCGGTACGTAGACGAGTCCAGTACGTGTAGATCTTTCCGTCGCGGCCGGTGATCGTGGCGGTGTGGTCTTCGTCGACCCGTCGGTGATGTCGTCCCGGACGATCATCGGCGTCTGGGCGTTGGCGTTGGGCTGCTCTGGCCTTGTCCTCCTCAACCTGCGCCGCGAACAACGCGCTGGAGAGGTTGTTGAACAAGCGGACAGGGTTACGAGTCATGGTGCCCACTCGGGTCGTCAGAGACCAGCAGGTCGACCAGTACCGGTCGCCATACATGGTCAGCGTGGGGTCACCGTCGTGTGCGCCCACCTCGAAAAGGCCAACAATGTAGGTACGGTTGCCGCTGTCTGCGGAGTACCGCTCGTCGTGGTGCTTGACCCAGCGAAGTTTCATGAGGGGTGGGTAGTTCCTCTCAGTGATCTACGGGGCCACCACTTGTGCAACATCGCCGTGGCTCGCAAGAATGAAACCTACCAATCTCTTAGACGCAGAGTCCAACAGATTGGCAGTTTAGGTCAGATAGGCATGATTCACCGAGGATTTAGTGAACCTCCGCCGAACTGCGTTACCGTGGTGCCCGTTTGGCTACTTTTGCGGACGCCTACAGGTCAAGTCCACGCCTGCGCATCTCGCCGTCGATGCGGCACAGCTGGTCCTCCCAGTACCACACAAATGGCTGCTGACTCAGCAGGATCGGGTCGTCGAGAGCCTCCACCGTCTTCTTGCGGATCTCGACCAGCCGGTCGTCGTCCACATCCTCGACGTTCGGCCAGTGCCCCTCGAAATCGTCAACCCACACCGAGACTCCCCCCAGCGCCGTTACTTCTCCCCGGCCCCGATCACTCGCCCGCTCAGCATGGTAGCTGCCTTGCAGCGTGTCGGCTCGGCGTCTAGCGTCCGTCGCGCGGCAATGGGCCGCTCACCGTCAGTGGAAGCGACACTTCTCCCGCTGCGCCCTTCATGGCAATGATCCAGCGACCATTCACGTTTAAGGTCAGTTTGAACTGGAAGCATGCGAAGCCCACCTCGCCGTTCATAAGACTCGTAGGCAGCTCGCGGTGCATATGCAGGGGTTGTCCACCCTCGGGTGGCCTGACCTCTACGACAACCAGGCGATCCGCACCGCCGGTGTCTCCTTGTGTCAACACCACGATGTCAAACTGCGCTACCCGGTCGCGGCCGACTTTGTACTTGGAGATAACACCGCCCGTTACGTCCAGCTTGTTGGCGACCGCTGCAGTCTTCTCGGCCAGGAATGCCCCGCTTATTCTCATGCTCCCCAGTATGGGGGAACACCGGTGCGCGGTAGTGGAATTGGACGAGCTCATCTGGACGGGGCAAGTGCCGCGCTATTTCCGAAAATCGGAAAATATTCGCTATGCGCCCAAAAGTGGTCGATGGGCCGGCGAATAATCCAACGTGGGAGGTCAGAGCCGTTTCTGGCTCCGACGCTGTTCTCGGGGGCTGGCGGAGGTGTCCAGTCAAACCAGCAGAAGTTGTCCGCCGCAATATGTCTCGCCGGTGCAGCCGCGCCATTCAGGCCACGCCCTACCAAAGGACAAGTGTCCCAACAGAATGCGAGTAATACGATGAAACTGACAGCGATTGAGGCGGTGTCGGTTCGGCCTATCCAGCAGCGGCGTCACGATGGATTGTCATAACGACAAGCTGCGCCTGCAGGGCGAGCAGGTCCTCGAAGACGGGCAGACGTTGTCCTCCGGGACCTTCAGCTGCACCGCCGAGCCGCCGGCGATGAGGTGCACCGACTCGGACAGCGGCCACTTCTTCTACGTGTCGCCGGGTTCGTACCACATCGGGTGACGCGGATTGCACTAAACGAAATTCGGCTGCGGCGGCAACGCCGCTGTCCTAGCTTGGCCGAATGTCGGCCAACCGCATCCTCATCTCGTCTGAATCCGATTTCGAATCGACCGTCGGCTATTCCCGGGCGGTCCGGATCGGCCCGCACATCGCCGTAGCCGGGACGACAAGTGCGGCACCGGCCGCGGGGAACCGCGAAATCGGCGACATCGGCGCCCAAACCCGAGAAGCGTTGCGCCGCATCGAAGTCGCACTCAATCAGGCGG
>Ga0335075_10006857_pt1 | contig 17585 bp, 29 predicted proteins | sample Lox_Sample_24_FD_206723 | JGI IMG/M metagenome (GOLD analysis project Ga0335075, IMG submission 206723) | Soil microbial communities from Loxahatchee National Wildlife Refuge, Florida, United States - Lox_Sample_2.4 | ecosystem: Environmental > Terrestrial > Soil > Wetlands | place: USA...
TGCGCAACTGGCCGTCTCGGACCGGCGGTTCGTCACCAACGAAAACAAGGGGCGGGAGCTCGGGAACCGCCTCGAGCGGGTCAGCGATCCGTATGTGCGGACAAGCCTACTGCTGCAGGAAGCATTCGGTCTGCGACGCGAGGAGTCCATCAAGTTCCATCCGAGCTTTGCGGACCGCGGCGATCGGATCGTTCTGAAGGGTTCGTGGACAAAGGGCGGCCGGCCGAGAGCCATACCGATCACGACACCCGAGCAGCGCGCTACGCTCGATCAGGCGCACCGGATCGCGGGAGCGGGATCGCTCATTCCGGCGCACAAAACGTACATCCAGCAGCGGCATACCTACGATGGGCAGTGCAAAGCCGCCGGTCTGAGCCACATGCACGGGCTGCGACACCGCTACGCGCAAGCTCGATATGAGGCGCTGACGGGTTGGAAGGCTCCGACAGCTGGCGGGCCGGCCGCGCGGGCGCTGACGCCGGCCCAACGCGAGCTGGACGAGACTGCGCGGCAGATCATCAGTCGCGAACTCGGCCACGGAAGGTCGCAGGTAACGGCGGTGTACCTCGGACGGTAGTCGCCGACGGATGGGATCACCAACGGATTTGCTGGACGAGTTGGCTCGCGTGTACGCGCGCGTCGCCGTCGAGGAGTTTCTGGCTCGAACCAAGGATGGCCTCGCGGAGCACGATAGCGCGAATCGGAAAGATCAGGATTCATCCGCGGAGCCTCCGGCCGAATCCGAGGCGCCCAAATGACTGGTAGTCCGTGCGCCTCGAGACACTCGAGAGTTCGCAGTTGCGTTTCGGGAGGCTTCAGCGCATGGTAAAGGCCATCCTATTTGGAGCCTCCGTCGCGAAGAAGCTATGAAGGCCGCCGTCTATTCCCGGTTCAGTACCGATCGGCAAAACGAATCCTCGATCGCCGACCAAGTGCGCGTGTGTGCCGAATACGCTGAGCGCCAACGCTGGCAAGTCGTCGAGTGCTTCGAGGACCAGGGGATCAGCGGCGCGGCGCTCGGAAACCGGCCCGGTGTTCTCCGGCTTCAGGACGCCGCATTCGCCCGCCGCGTCGATGCCATTCTGGTTACCGATCTATCGCGCCTGTCACGCTCGCAGGGCGACCTCTCGAAGATGATCGACCGGCTGGTGGCGAAGGGAGTTCGCGTGGTCGGAGTCCAGGACGGTTACGACAGCGCGCGGCGCGGTCACAAGTTGCAAGCGGGTCTGTCGGGAATTATCGGTGAGGCGTTCCGCGAGATGGTGAAGGATCGCACATACGCGGCGCTGGAATCGCGGGCGAGGGGGAAGAGGGCAACCGGAGGCCGCGCCTACGGGTATCGCGACGGCAAGGTGGACAAGGGCGAGGCATACATTGTCCGCGAGATATTCGGTCGCTTCGCCGATGGTGCGAGTTGCCGGACGATCGCTGCTGACTTGAACGCGCGGCGCATTCTGTCGCCGGGGGCGACGTGGAAACGTACGGAGCGTCGGGCGACCGGCTGGATGGGCTCAGGGATTCGCGTGATCGTGCGAAACGAACGCTACCGTGGTGTCGTGCACTGGAACGCCTCCGAGTGGCGCAAGGACCCCGACACCGGCAAACGCAAGCGCATCATGCGGCCGCGGTCGGAATGGATAAGTTACGTCGATGAATCGCTGCGAATCGTCTCTGACGAGCTGTGGGAGCGGGCGCAGCGACGGACGCGTCCGGCGAAGGATGAAGCGCGCCTGCGAACGGGCGGCAAGCCGAAGTACCTGCTTTCTGGCTTACTTCGGTGCGACGTGTGCGATGCGCATTACACGATCACGGACGCGGTGAGCTATGGATGTTCGAGCTATCACGATGGACACGCGTGCTCGAACTCGATTCGAGTGAGACGCGATCGTGTCGAGCGGGTTCTGCTCGGACCCATTCGTGACGATTTGCTTGCGCCCGAGCGTGTCGCGCGAATGGTCAAGGAAATGGAAGACCACTACCGCGAGCTCGTGCAGGCTTCGCAGGCGCGAGCGGCCGAAGCGCCCCGCGAATTGCTCGAACTCGCGGCACGCATAGAACGGTTGCGGGAGCGTCTACAGCATGGCGACCCGGATATGACGGCGGATGAGCTTCAGGCGGCCATCGACAGAGCGGAAGAGAAGCGCCGCGAGCTTCAAGAGCTACAGGGCGGGGCGGGCTTACCGGACAAGGCCCTTGCGATCTTGCCCCGAGCAGCCGAGCTATACCGCCGCCAGGTGGCACTCGGCCTCGACGGCCATCCGGACGCTATCCTGAAGGCGCGCCTGTTCCTGCGAGAGTGGTTCGGCGGAAAGATTCGCCTGGAGCCGCTGCCCGACGGCGGACTCATGGCCCATTGGAATCAGAACGTTGGCGCGCTCTGCAAGGGCCTAGGGTCATGTGGTAGCGGGGGCAGGATTCTCTAATTTCCGCAGAAGACGGGCGCTGCGCCGGGCGGCATAATTTCCAAAGCGCCGCCCGCTCCGGACTAGTCCCCGGAGCAGGCGGCTAACCACCACGAATCCCAAGGAGATTCGCTATGGCTGACCGCAGTTTACCGCGCCTCCCGGGCGCAATCCCCCCGCTCTTTACCGTCGTGGAAGTCCACGAGCCGGACGACGACGTTTTGATTGATCCGGATATCTCGATCATCGACCTTGCCCGCTGCCTAGCCAGCGGTGGATTCGCGCTCCGCTATGACCACGCGAAGGACCGCCTTATCGTTCAGCGCGCCGACCTTGGCGCCGCCCGTGCTGCCTACCTCCGGATGCGCCTGCGTCTGCGCTCGCGGACGTGGAGGCTGCCGTGAGCGCCGCTGCTGACATCCTCGCGGGTGAGTTGAGCGACATCCGCAGGGCGCTCAAGCGCACATGGTGCGCCCTCTCCGTGGCGCGGCTCCCGATCGTGAGCACCGACCGCGTCTCGGGCTGTATCGATCGCGCGATCGACCAGACCACGGAAGCCGTGCACGTGCTCGAGGTCGCTGCTGACGCTCCGGCAGGCATGGGGGCGCCCCCGCCAGCGGGCTCGATCAGCACCGTGGTCGGGCAGCTCGATGACGCCCGTAGGGCCATTCGCCGCGCTCGGCAAGCCTTGCCTGCCCCGTATCTCGACGGCTTCCTCGATCGCGCTACGGACCAGACAAGCGCCGCGATCCGCGCGCTCAAGAGCGATACCGAAGCCGGAATTGCGTGGTGGAACTCGTGCACGGAGCGCGAGCGGGCGCACTGGTGCAAGGTCGCGAGCAGCGCCGTGCCGGCGGATGCGTGGGAGGCGTACAAACGAGCCTGACACTGGCAAGCGGACTGCACGAGAGCGCCCCTTCGGGGGCGTTTTCGTTTGGGGACGGCCACCGGCTGGACAGGCGGCGGATAACCGTTAAAATTTAATGGTCGGGGGGGCAGGTCATGAAGCCGGCGGAAGCGCGCAAAATCATTCGGGAGCGAGCAAGGAATTCCGCCCATATCGTCATCCTGTCCCATGCGCGGAGGCAGATGACGGCGCGCGATATTGACGACCTCGACGTGCAGCGCGTTCTTACTGGCGGCGCGATCACGGAAGGGCCGTATCGCCCGACCGACAGACCGGAATTATGGCGATGCAATGTCCGCGGTTGTATCGCTGGTGACCGGATAGAGGTTGTCGTTGATATACCACCGGAGCCGCCGCTTCTGTACGTCATTACGGCTATGGCTCTCGGAAGATGAAGGCATCCATCATGTACCACTACCGCGAATGCGGTTTGCCGAATGTGTATCTGGCCAACGGCTACCGCGAAATTGAAACACCACACGGCCGAGGTGTCGCCATCGAGGACGTGCACGGACTGTACAAGGTCATCGCAAAAGAGCTTGTGAATACCAAGCCGGTCTTGAGCGGTCCCGAGGTGAAATTCATACGGAAGTTTTTGGCGCTCACGCAGGCGCAGTTCGCGCACCTGCTGGGCGTCGAGGCACAGTCGGTGCGTCGATGGGAGAAACTCCCGAGGGCGCCAAGGCAAGCCGATCGGAGTGTGCGGCTTATGGCGCGCGATATTCTGCGAGATATAGATCTGCCGATGGAGAAGCTGCTCGAGAAACTCACAAAGGCGCATGCGCCTAAGCGGTATCAATACCGCCACCGAGACTCTGACTGGCTTCCTGTCCGTGAGGCAGCCTAACAGGGATTCGGATCGCGATCCCGTCTATATGTGCGTGGCGGATGCAATCAAGAAGGTTTCGGGCGCGCTCGAGGATCTGTCTGGTGCAATCAGGGCGTACGAAAATCTCAAGCAGCCATAAGAGCCCATGTAGACACCAGTCGCGCGAACCGCCTCGGCGGTAGGTATCGACGCGCAGGCGGAAGTGCTCGCGACTCATGCCGCAGCCTCACGCCCTCGCTGTTGGCAACTCCCGCACGATCGGCGGCCGGTGCCACCTCGCCGGCAGCCACCGCTCGCGCCAGCTCGGCGCCCTCTCCAAAACGAAGTCCGCGCCGGGGCTCGCCCATATGTGCCGCCCCTCAACGATCACGCGCCCGGATCGAATTATGAGGCGGCAGCCGGGCGCTGACAGGGCGATGACACCCGCGCCGGTGATGCTCATCGAATTCATCGCGCGGTCACGGTGTCGGCTCCGGCGGCGAGCCTGTCAGGGGCGAATGTTCGCCAATCTGCTCCGCAAGCTGTTGGAGTCGACGCCCGAAAGCGGTGTTAGGCGTCGCGCTCCCTGGGACGCTGCGCCGCGTCGCGTCGGGGCGGATCTCCTGCGGTCCTCGGTCAACGTGCGGGGGCCGGCGCATCTCGAGGCGCCACGCGCGCCGCGCCCGACGCCTTGCCCAGCCTGAGCTTCGTTTTCTCACGCGGCACTCATTTGCAGTAGAGATAGACGCAGTGCTGCGCGCCGCCGTCTGCGAACTCGGCGACAAGAAAACCGCCGAAGGGCACCCCGTCCGCACCGAGCGGCAGTGAAACACTCGGGCCGCCCGCAGGGCTCACGAGCTGCGCGAGCGGGACTGCGTTGGCGGGCACAGTGCCATCGGTCGGCGCGGTTTCCGAGGCGTAGACCGAAACATTGACACCGGCCGAGCTGTCGGGCACCGCGAGCAGCGAGCAGAGCTGAGCCACTGAGGCCGGGGCCTGGGCGAATGTTACGCCAGCGCCGTCAACAGCAAGTCTGATCGGTTGCATTCTGGCACCTCACCAGATGCCGGAAAAACGTCCGCCGGATGAGCGGTTGCCGGCGGCAACATTTGCCGCGCCCTGCGCGGCGCCTTCCAAGCCGATCGAGCTACCGCTACTGCCGCCCAGGATCTCGCGCTGTGCGGCCTCGAGCTCCGCGAGCGACGCACGTCGTAGGTCTGGAATCGCTCGAGGCTCCGGAGCTGGGGCCGGAGGGGGCGGCGGTGTATGCGCAGCCGCGCTCGCGGCAGCAGCAGCAGCAGCAGCCGTCGCGGCCTTCGTGTCCGCGATCCTCGCCCGCAAGCTCGCCGGCAGACTTGGCGCCGCGGGGCCGAAGCGCGCGATTGTCTGTCTGATCGAAAACGCTTCGTTCATCAGATGTTCTGGCGTGCGTCGAATATCGGGCATGCCATCAGGGGTCAGGGGGATGTCGTTATGGTCGATCATGTTTCAAACTACCTTTGCCGACCACTGGTCGGTGTTGAAATTTAACGGTCATGCGGGTTTTTGCTGGGCTTGCCGCCCCATTGCCCGGCGACAATCTCGCCCGAGACCCTGGCCGGATCGGGAGAGCGCTCGAGCAGCGGATCATCGCCGCCTGGTGAATGTACAACGTCGAGATCACCCGGCGCGCGCCCAGAGGTAGACGCGGTGGGTCGGCGCGCGGGTCCGGTGGGGGCGATGTTGCGTTGGTCGCGGCGAGTAGTCATGTCAAGCCTACCTTGCCGGACTCGGCCGGCGGTGGAGTTGCAGCGTCAGCGGCGCGGTGCTGTCGCATAGCCTCGCGAATGCCTGCGCATACACCGATCAACATTTTGGTCAGAATCTGCCGGATATCATCTCGGTCCGCCTCGGTCAACGTGCGCGGCCTGCCGTCCGTCGAGTCGCTCATGCCGCCGCGCTTCTCACAAAAAACTCACGCGCCGGAACTCTCGGGGCCGACTGCCAACACGTCCCATGACTTCGGCGGACAAATGCCAAAAATGCCGCGCATGCAAGGCGCTCGCGAGCGCAGCGCGCAACGTTAGGACACTGGTCACAGGGGCTCGGCTCATACGGGCGCGGCTGCCATCTCGGCTCGCGCGGCTCGCGCTCATCGAGCCAGCTTTCGGCGGCTTGCTCCGCCGCCATTACGCGGCCTCCGGCGGCGGCTGGCTGTCGAGTGCCTCGAGAGCCTGCCCGAAATACCTAGCGGCCGCGCCGTGATCGCCGCGCGCGGTCGCGGCCAACGCGAGCTGACACGCCTGCTCAAACCCAGGGACTCGTACCGCGCGACCAACATGTAAGTCTGGGTGAGGGTTTGCAAGCGGGGTTCCACTCAGCCGCTCGCGGACCTGAATCAGCAGATCCGCATGCCGGCGACGGAACGGAACGACGTTGGTCATGAGGTGCGTCCTGGCGGCCCGCGCTCGGGCCGTTGGTTGACCAACTCCTCAAGCCGCTGCAAAAATTCATTTTTTGCCGGTGTTGGTTCCGACCGCATCTCGCGCGACAGCGAGTGCCAACGCGGCGCCCTAACCCGGCGGTGAGTTTTTCGGGGGACCTTATGCTTCACACGACCACCCTGCGCGAGCGGCGGCGGTGAGGAGGGATGGAGAGCGGGCTGTCCACGGGCGACCTTCGAGCTGGTTAGCTGAGGGAGGGTCCGTAGGTGCGGGTGCCCGGTTGCCCGAAACTACCGCGCCGCGCTAGTCTCCGCAAGACTTTTCTTAGCCCAACGGTACAGCGATGACTCCTCCGGAACTACGCCAGCGACGCGAGCGATTCCATATGACGCAGGTGCAACTCGCACGCGCGCTCGGGGTCGCGAGCAACACCGTGGCGCGCTGGGAACGCGGCGAGCGCGCGTGCCCACCGCTGCTACTGTGGGCACTGCGCGGCCTCGAGGCCCGCGCCCGGGCCAAGCGACAGACGCGCTGCCAGCGCCGTGGTCTGCCTTAGAGTAGGATCACCATCCATGAGCAAACGCCAACGCACCCTCAGCGCCGCTGACCTCGAGGCCATCCGCTCGATCGTGCGCGAGGAGATCGCGGGACTCCTCGCGGCGCTCGGCCATGCGGCGCTGCTCGAAGCCATGCGGGCGGCAGGCGCCGAGATCGCCGACGAGACCGACACCGACCCTCCCTCCGCGGTGGCGAACTAAATGGCGGGAACTTCCGCAGGCGCGAGGAAGCGCATCGCCCGCGCCCGCTCAAGGCGCGACGTGCGCGTCTGGCGGGAGATGCGGGCCGTGCGCGCCGCCTATCCGGAGCTCGTGGGCAGTCCGATGTATGAGCCCGCCATGACTCGTCTCGCCGTTCTGAGAGTTCAGCACCGCGCGTTGGAGCTGTTCGTATATGCCTCCGGCGGGGAGAGCGCCCAAACTTTGGGCTCTCTCGAGGTCTGCCGGCGTCTGTCCGACTCCGCGACCAAGCTCGAGTTGTATTTCGCCCGCGAGGCCCGCGCTCAGCGCCTCGCCGAACGCCCCGCCACGATCGTCGAGCAGTGGGCGCGGCAAGTGATGGCTCGGCGCGAACAGCGTGCAGCCCTCACCGAGGAAGAGCAGGCCGCGGCCGAGGAGCAGCGCCAGCAGCTCGTCGCCGATCGCCCACGGCTCGCCCGCGACTCCTGAAACTCACTGCCGCGCTGCAACCGTCTCGCGAATCACGCGCAGTTGCTCGGGGGTGATACCTAGATCGTTCGCCGCGATGTAGTCCGCCGTTTCGCGGTTGCTCCGCGCTTTTTCTCCATCAGGCAGCAGCAGCGCAAGCGCTTCGCTCCAGGTCCACATCTCGACCATCAAATCATCGCACGCCCGCGCGGCCGAGAGCGCTCCAATAGCCTGCGCAACCGCCCGAACACGCTCAGCCGTGGCGTGGATCATCTCCCCGGAAATGCTATCCGGCGCGGCGCTTTCATCGGTGGGCTGAGATGGGGGCTCGGGGTTCGGCATGCTCGAATTATCGCACGGATCCTCCGCGCTTCCGGGACGCTTGCGCCTGCCGGCGAGGTCATCCTGTGTCCCGGTGAGTGCTTGCGCCTGCCGTGTCGACGACCTGATCCCCACTGATGCTTGCGGGTGTCTGCGGTGTTGTTCCCACGAGGTGCTTGCGGGTGTCATTGTCGGCCCGTTCCCGCAGGGCGCCTACGGTAGCAAAGTGGGCCGTATCGTCAGGGCGCGATTGCGTTTTTGTAGTAGTGACCCCCTTCCACAGCGTTACCCACAGCTTGTGCCCATGTTGCCAACACCACTGGCACGGCGCGTGCACGGGGACCAACAAGGGGAACTCATGACCTGATGTTGGCCGGCGCGCTGTAGTGCCGCTCGATGTCGGCACGGCTGAGCACGAAGATATCGGTACGCCATTGTCCGGTCCACGCGAGCAAGAGCAGGTCACCGTCCGCCTGCTCCGTAATGATCGAGTCTTTGTCGCCGACAGTGCGCCCGTAGCGAGCGGCACCGTCTGCCTTGACCGAGATGAGTGTCATACCCTGATCGGTGCGGATGTTGGCCGGCAGGTCGGCGGGCAGCGTGCGGAAATTGAGGGGCTTGAATTGCATTGGGAACCTGCTAGACTGTCCCATTAGTGGCTAGTATTGGGACAGTCTGGAGGTAGTGATCATGACCGCTCAGATACTTGCGCTCGCCTCGAGACACGAGCCCGAGCCTGTAAATGGGACAGTGCCGCCCCGCAGGCAGAAGAATGCAGCGCTGCGCAAGCGCGAACACCTCACCGAGGCCGAGATCGAGCGGTTGCTGAAGGCGGCCGGCGAGAATCGCCATGGCCTGCGCGATCGCACGGCGGTGCTGCTCGCGTTCCGCCATGCGCTGCGGGTGAGTGAGCTGTGCGCGCTCACCTGGGACGATGTGACCGACCTGACGCACACGAACCGCGCCACGCTCAATGTGAGGCGCCTGAAGGGCTCGGTGTCGGGGGCGCACCCGTTGGAACCCGACGAGGTCAGCGCCCTGCGCAAGCTGCGAGGCGCGGCGCCGGACGCCGTTTACCTCTTCGAGTCGGAGAGGGGCGAGCAGATGACGCCGGCAGGCTTTCGCAAGATGCTGGCACGGCTCGGCGAGGCGGCCGGCCTGGGCTCGCTCAAGGTGCATCCGCACATGCTCAGGCACTCCACCGGGTACGCGCTCGCGAACCGCGAGGGAGTCACCACGCGCGATGTCGCCGAGGTTCTCGGGCATGCGAACCTGAACAACACCCGCCGGTATGCCGCGCTCAATGCGAACCGGTTCCGAGGGATCTGGCGTCGTCATAAATAGCTCCAATCACCCCTGCGCCCCGCTGGCGCTGACACTGCGAGAGCCCCCCCGAGCCGGGGCTCTTTTTTTTTGCCCGCGCGCCGGGGGCCTCTCCGGCATCCGCCTCCGCCGCGAAATCGGGCGGAGCGCCTCGCCCCTGCACCTCGCGAGCCCGCGCCCGTCGCTGGAATGAGCCCGTCCGGCGCGCTCCAATGGCGCAGGAGCCGCTCGAGCGGTGAACCCCGCACCCAGACCCACCTCGAGGTGATCCACCGGCAGAGCCCTGCTGAAGTGCGGCTATAGCGTAATAGCTGCGCCGGGCCGCACCCGAGCGCGATTGATCGGAATTCAAGCGAGTTTCCCTTTACCGGTGCGTGATCTCAGATCGAATGCGGCGCGAGCACTGAGTGTGAAAGCAAAGGCGGGCCGTTCCGGCGCTCTGATCCGGCTGGGTGTGACGTGTGACAGCCGCCGCCATTTCTGGGGTATGTGACGTATCGGCGCGGGACCGGTGGCAACTCCCTCGCTTGAGTAGCTGCCCGGACGCGTCGGCGCGAGTCGCAGTAGTTGCCAACCCCCTATAAGGGGTTTGGCAACAACTACTCTGCGACGCCTCGCAGGCGCTTTAGTTGCCAGGGAACCAAGGTTGGCAACTGCTTGGCAACTCCATTGGCAACTCATGGTAGCTGCCCCTGCTCGAAGTCGATCTCGGTTCTCGCGCCCCGGCCAGTGCCCGAAGTCCGCAGGACGATCCGGCTTGGCGTGCCGCCGCTCGCCGCCTCGATGCCCTCCCCGATATCCATAGGTAGCCGGCGGTAGATGGTGCGCTCGGAGAGCGGGCTGCGCTTTTTGGGGTCGAGGTAGAGCTGCGGCTCGCGCATAGCCAGCCATAGCGCCGCGTCGGTGAGTGATCTCGGCGCCTTCTCGCGCAGCATCCGGCCGAGCGCATCGGCGAGCCCACGGCAGCGCTCGCACCCCCGAGCGCGATCCATCGAATTTCAAGCGGTTTTCTCTCGGGCGGGGCGTGATCTGAAATCGAAAATTCGCCGTCACTGAGTGAAACAGTGAAAGCGGGCCGTTTCCGCGCTCCGATCCGGTCCTTTGTGACGTGTGACGCCACCCCTCCGGCGTTGCCTTGGAGGGGCCATGCGCGTGCCTGCTCTGTTCAACTTCCGCCGCTTCCGCCGTCTTTCGCCACCAACAAACGGCGAGAGCTGGACGGGTGATGGGGGGATGGGTGGCGGCACTTTCGCCACCCCCCCCCGTATACCCCGGCGGCGAAAGCTGGCGATGCTGCGGATCGGTTCATCCCGAACCACTGTTTTCCGACTCTCGCCGACTCTCGCCGCTCGAAACTAATGCCAGCGCTCGGCCCGCATCGGTCACGGTCACGATGCGGTTTGAGGTCTTCCCCTTGATCTCGAGGTGTCCATTATCGGCGAGGAGTCGCACGGCTTTGCGGACCTTGTTACGGCCTCCGAGCTTGCGCAGGAGGTCCCGATCCTGCTCGAGGATGTTCGGTGACAGGTGAATGCCTTGGGCGCTCGTAATTGCCTCGACGATCGGTCCGGCAGCCCGCCTCATGAACTCTCCAGGCGTCTCGTTCGTATCGCTGCGCGGCTCGACCTGGGCGAGCACCCCCTTGCGCATCACGAGATAGATGGGCCGGCGTTCCGCCCCCGGGGAGTTTCTGCCATGGGTGAGCTTGGCGACGAATTGCCCCTCCGCCTCCTGCTCCGTGACGGTTTTCGGGTCGAAGAGCATGCGGATGTCTTCGGTCTTCATCCGGCCCATGTGGAAGTTCGAGCGGGCATGCTGTGAGTAGAGCGCGGATCCAGAGGTGGCATAGGCCGCTCCGACGTAGTCGCTGACGCCATCAGCGGCCAGGGCCTTGGTCGTGTGACTCGCGACGATGACGGCAGATCCTGGGATCTGCGCAGCCATGCGGTTCAAAGTGTGGACCGCGACATCCGCGCCATCGTCATCGTTTTGACTGCCCACGATCGCGAGCCTCAAGGGATCGAGCCCGATGAGCGCGCCCTCCGGGGCGAACGCCTGCAGCTCTTTCGAGAGCTCCTCGAGCAGTGACACGTTTGGGACGATCATGTCGCCGACCCGGACCACGATCCCGCGGCCAGCTTGCCCCGTGAGGGTGATGCGCCGCAGATTCGCGCTGACGGCGGTGACGAACTGCTCGGCCTCCCTGCGGCCGCAGCGCCCCTGAATACTCCGGTGACCGTCCTGAACGATGCGCTGGAGCTTGCGAAAGAGCCGCGCATCGTGATCCTCGTACGTCAAGAGAAGAGCCCGCCCGGGATCGATCCCGGCGCTTTCCTCATCGTCAAGCCCGAGGAGGTCAAAGCCGCTCGCCTTCCACACGAGCAGATAAAGCAGGAGCGTCGTCTTGTAGCTCGAAAGCGCTCCGGCAATGAGCGAGTAGGCATCCTCCGGGATCCCTGGAAGCGCGAACTTCTCCGGTTTGATCTCGGCCAAGATTTCCTCGGGCGTGAAGCCGGCGAGCTTGAGGGGTGGCTCGCTCATCGCCTGTTGTTCCGCAGAGCCGTTCAAGTGCCCGCCGCCGCCTCCGGAGTGCGGCTCCTCCGGCGGCGGCCCATCATCCAACCAGGCAGGCGGGTCCTGTATTCCGGCTCCGGCTCCGGCTCCGGCTCCGATCTCCTCCGGCGACTCCTCGCCTAGCTTCGCATCGAGGTCATCAATATGCGTGCTCATGCTGCGCCCACCATCACGCTCGCTGCCGCATCGGCAATGTCCCAACCTTTCGTGTGAGGTCTCCGTATCCGCACCGCGCGCCCGGACTCGAGCCAGCGCCGTCGACAGAGTTTCGCCGCTCCGATTCCGGTGTCATCGTGGTCCGCGAAGATGACAAGCGACTCGACCCCGTTGAGCACGGGGAAGGTTGACATGTTCGATGCGTCGATTGCGGCCCATACGGGCGCAGTGAGATGTGCCGCGGCTAACGCTGATTCGATGCCTTCCGCAAGTGCGAGCGCAGAAGCGACAGCCTCATCCGGCCAGAGGCGAATACAACCGCCTTTCTTGCGATGCCCGGCGAGGAGGAGCTTGTCTTGCTCAGTCCCGGCCTTGCCTCTGCCGTCGGGCGCCAACCGCGTGAAATGGAGCGATATCGGCTTGCCGCTGCGCGCGTCCGTGACCGCGGCGCAGAGTGATGGCGGATACTTGTCACTTGCCGCTAGAAACCGCAGATGCGAGTCTGCCGGCGGCAACGCGCAACCGCGGTGCTCGAGGTAGATTTGCCCAAGCGAGCCGCGTAGCGGCAGCGTTCTCTTCCAGATGGCCTCTGCGCGCTCGGACCAGTCGAGCGGCTTGTCGGATGTCGCTCTAACAGGCTCGATGCGTCGAAACTGCTGCTGCTCGTTCTCTGCGGCGGTGTAGCCACAGCGGTGGCAGTAGCTCACGATGCCACGCTCGTCAACGGTCACGCTGAGCGCTTTGTCCCGCGGACCACGGTTACAGACTGGGCACGCTGCCCGGTGCGTGGTGCTCATATCCCAAGCGCCTCGGCCAGCTCCCGGACCGCGCCTGATAACTGCTCGTCTAGGATGTCAGCCGATTGGATCGCGAGTGCGGTCCGTACCACGGCCGCCGCGGCTTGCCACTGCTCGGGCGTGACGTCGCGCGGCTCGTCGATGCCCATGTACTTGTGGACCCAGGCCCATATTTCGCGGTATCCGGAATCGAAGCCGATCTCGAGCCGCGGTCGCTGGTCGTGCAGGGTGCCCATTGTTAGTCACCCTCCCGAGATTGCATCACACCGCCGCGGGGCATCTCGGCAGCGATCTCTTTCAGAGCTTCGGCAACAATATCTGCGGCGTCCCTCAACGCTTCTTTCACTGCGACCGAATGCGCCTCGATGGCTCCCATCGGAGTTGCAGCGTTGCCGTTGCCGAGATCGCGCAGCGCACTGGCGTTGCTCTTGAGCGCCTCAGCAATCGCAAAGAGTGCGTCAACCAGGTTCTTCGCGTCGTGATCTCCGCCCGGTTCTGCAAACAGTGCTTCGCGGAGAATGTCTGCAATTGTAAATTTGCCCATTCAAACACCGTCCGAGAAAAAAGACCGCGCCGCAGGCACGCGGTCGGGTCTTCGGATGGCGGACGGACGAGTTGGAACTCGGCGCGTTCGTAGCATTAGAGTCGTTTCGGGCCACGGGAATCCGAACCAACGAACCGTGAACCGGCCAGGACCCACGCGCTCGGCGTAGACGCCACAAGGCACGCAAAAGCAGGGTTTCCGTGGCCTGATTCGCAACTGCTCGATCACGTGTTGGCACGCTTGAGGTCTGCCGGCCGGGGGCACCTCCCACGGCTCGAATCGGCGCCGCTCGAGGTCCGGCGCGCCGCTCACGTCGAGCCCTCATCGGCGCCGGTGATGCTCGTCTCGATCTGGCGGAGGGCATGGCGTATTTCGATTACTTCGTCATAAAGATCGAATAGATCCATGAGCAGCACGACCTGGAAGATCTGCTCGTGCCTGCTTGCCCCCGCGAACTTCCAGGCGAGAGCCTTCATCTCCTTCGATGCTTCCTCCCAACGCAAGCAGTCCTGCACGGCGAGCCGACGTCGCCCCCGCCACGCCCTGGGCATCCGCTGGCCGTCGGCGAACACTACCGGCGGCGGCGTGTTTTGTGGGGATGCTGAGGTAAGGGGTGGGTCCGGCTGGCGGCTTTGAGGGCTTCCTATTGCGTCGTTTTTCTCCGCAGGAGCCGGAATCTTAGGTTTTGGCCGTCCCGAGTCGAAGAGCGCGCTCAGGGTCGAAATCTCTACGCCCGTAGAACTTTGCTCTGCGGCCTTCATGTAGCGGGCCGCTGTTGGATATTTGAACTCGCAGTTCTCCTCGACCCACATCATGAACTGCCCGTGTGCGAGCTTGCGCTTCTGCTCGAGGAGGAGCTCACCGCAGCGAACGGCATGTTTGATCGCCTCCTTGGCGCGCTGCTGCGCAAGGTAGTGCTCGGCGTTGATCTCTCGGACCTCATGCGGCCTCGAGGCTGCCTTCATGACTTTGAGGCCCGGGAGCGCCTTCGCGAGCCCTGCCGCGAGTTGATTCTCGAACTCGGCGCGGTCGTTCGTGCTCATCGCGCACCTCGCGCAATTCGATCGAGGTCGCGGACCACGCTCGGCACGATGCCGAAGATAGCGAACCGACGCCTACCGGATGCGCGCCACGCAGCGGGCGAATTGAGCCTTTCGCGCTCAAGCCGAGCGCGGATCGAGGCGGGGAGGTCGCCCCAGTTGTCAGGCGCTTGTGGCTCGGGTAGCCTTGATGCGCGCATGCGGGTTGTCTCCGCGTTCGTGATCGTGATCGTGATCGTGATCGTGATGCTGAATAGCGCCTCGGCGGAGTCGTGACCGCCGGGGCGCTTCCGTTTCTATCCCTTGCTCGATCTCGCGCAGCAGCTCATCGACCAACAGGTCGAGCAGGCTGCTGTAGCGCGCGAGTCGAGACGGGAGAGTCATTTACACCGTGTCCTGGGCTCCGTGCCGGCCGCCACGCCTTGCGAGGCGCTCGGAGCGGATCTCGCGCACGAGCCCAGCAGCGCTCGGCTTCATGAGCCGGATACCGTTCGCGAGGCGCTGATAGTCGAGCAGTCCAAGATCGCAATACGTGCGCACGGTGCCGGCATCGCAGGGCACCGCCGCGGCGATCGCGTTCGTCGTCTCTGTGTACGCCTCTCTCATGACCGATTTCCCATGCCGCTATTGCCTTGCCACATAAAATGGTCTAGTTTCTGGTTGCCCACAAGGTACCGCGAAGGCTAGGGGTTTATGGTGACACTGAAACGCAAGGAACTTCCAAGGGTGGAAAACGCTGCGTTCCGCGTAGTCCGGGGCGTGCTCGAAAGCATCCGCAGAGACAGCCTGGTCCTGCAGGCCGGCAAGAAGGACGAACCTTTCGCCTGGAATGTGGGGCTCGTCGGGATCCTGGGGTACTCCGAGAAGATGTTCCCGGAGAGCGAGCGGGGGATCATTGAATATGCCCTTGCATGCGCCAATGGCGAAACGGTCATGCCGAGCCCAGGGCAAGACGCAGAGGCGCTCCGCGCCAGATTGCGGGGCATCTTCTGGTCGGTCCTGACAGACAGGAAGGCCGCGGTCAGGACGCTACTAGCCGAAAGCCGCACGTCGCTGGAGCGGCTCTGGCTGTTGCCGATCCTGCGAGCGACACCGGGAGGCGTGCGTCTCGAGAACCGCATGGTCTTCTTGGATGAGGCATCGCTTTGCTTCTACATCGAGGTATTGCTCCTCGATGACGCCCGGGCCTTCGGAAAGGATCTCTGCCGATGCCGGCGCCCCGGATGCGAGCGGCTTTTCCTTGCGCAGAAACCCGCCACGGGCAGGCCGCAGCGACGCTACTGCACGCGGGAACACATGTTGGAGGCGCACGCGCTCGGATCGACGCGACGCGCCAGAAGATCCAGAGCGCGGCGAGCCGCCGCGAGGAGGGCGAAATGAGAGCCGCTCTGTATGCTCGCTTTTCAACTGACCGGCAGCGCGACGCCTCGATCGAGGACCAGTTCCGCGAGTGCGAGCGCATCGCCAAGGCTGCGGGCCTCGAGGTCGTGGCGCGATTCGAGGATAAGGGGATTTCCGGTGGCACCGCGACGCGGGCCGGGTACCAAGCGCTTCTCGCCGCCGCCCGGGGCCGTGAATTTGACATCATCGTGACGGAAGACATCAGCCGATTGTGGAGGAATCGAGCGGAGTTCGGCCCCCGCTCGGCCGAGCTCGAGGATCTTGGCGTGCACTGCCTGACGTGCGTCGGCGATGACACGCGCCGCGATGGCTGGGGACTCGTCATTCAGATCAAGCAGGCCGTCGCCGAGCACGCGCGCCGTGAGGCGTCCTATCGCACCCGCCGAGGGTTGGAAGGCAACGCGATCGCCGGAAAGCCGACCGGCGGCAGGGCCTTCGGCTACATCGCGGGCCGTGATAGTGCCAGCGGTCAGATCGAGATCGACGAGGCCGAGGCCGCCATAGTGCGGCGCGTGTTTGAGATGTACGCCAACGGCATGGCACCGCGGAACATCGCGGCCAAGTTGAACGAGGAAGGTATTCCGTCCCCCGGTGCGAGATGGAACCGCACGGAGCGCCGACGGGATCGCAAATGGCTAGCGAGCGCCATACACGGGGATGTGAACCGGGGCACGGGGATCTTGAACAACCGCCGGTATATCGGCGTGACGGTCTGGGGCCGCAGCGAATGGAAGCGCTCGGCGGCTGACTCGAAGAAGCGCCGCCATCGGATGCTCGCGACCGGAGCCGCGCACGAGAGAACCGAGGAGCGCCTCCGCATCGTTCCCCAGGATCTATGGGACCGCGTGAAGGCCCGCCAGAGGCAGCGCAGCCGGGATATCGGCGCCCTTGTCCGCGGTGGGCTCCGTAAGCGCGCACCGGGGGCGGGCCGACCGGGCAAGTATCTCTTCTCGGGACTCATGACCTGCGGTGTATGCGAGGCCAGCTTCGTGCTGCGGAACCGCGAGTTCTATGCCTGTGCGTCGTGGTGGAACGGCGCCGCCTGCGCGAACAGCATCAACGTGCCGCGCCTGGTCGTGCAGGACGTCATGCTTCAGGGGATTCGAGAGGATCTGACGGACCCGGCCGTGATCGAGGAATTCCAGCGGCGCGCTCAGGCTGCTCTGCGCCGCGAACGACCAAAGGCCGACCACGGCAGGCGCATCGCTCAGCTACAGGCCGAAGTTGCGAATCTGACGGATGCGATCGCGAGCGGTCTGCTGCGCAGCTCGCCGGCACTGGCGCAGAAGCTCACCATCACCGAGGAGGAGCTGGCGCGGCTTGAGGCGGTGCAGACCGTCAAGCGACCGGCGCTGATCGTGCCGGACGTGCGGGGCTGGTTTCTGAAGAGAGTCGCGGGGCTCGACGAGGTGCTGTCACGCGATCCGGAGCGCGGACGCGAGGAGCTGCGCGGCATTCTCGGCGGCCGGATCAAGATGGTGCCCGATGCGTCCGGACGCTTCCTGTGGGCCGACTACGCGCTCGGGATGGCAGCGTTGCTGCCGAATGCGGAAATTATGGTAGCGGGGGCAGGATTTGAACCTGCGACCTTCGGGTTATGAGCCCGACGAGCTGCCAGACTGCTCCACCCCGCACCAGGAGGGCGGGCATTCTACAAGCCACCGGGCTTGGCGGCAAATCAGCC
>Ga0335075_10006858_pt1 | contig 17578 bp, 13 predicted proteins | sample Lox_Sample_24_FD_206723 | JGI IMG/M metagenome (GOLD analysis project Ga0335075, IMG submission 206723) | Soil microbial communities from Loxahatchee National Wildlife Refuge, Florida, United States - Lox_Sample_2.4 | ecosystem: Environmental > Terrestrial > Soil > Wetlands | place: USA...
CGGTCGGCGAAAAACATGACCGCCCGCGCAACATCGTCGCTGCGGCCGAGGCGCTTCACCGGAATCGACGCCGCGAGGCTCTGCTCGCGCGGGTCACCCGGCGGGATGACACTGCGAAACATCTCGGTGTCGCCGATCGGCCCGGGCGCGATGGCGTTCACCGTGACGCCGAGCGGCGCAAATTCAAGCGCCCACGAGCGTACCAGACCGACCACGCCGGCCTTGGTCGCGCCATAGGCAGTGCGATTGGCAAGGCCCAGGGCTCCGCGCGACGACATCAGAACGATCCGGCCGAAATGCGCCGCTTTCATCCCCGGCAGGAAGGCCTGCGCGAGGGTGACCGCCGCACCAATATGCAATTGCGTCAGCGCCTGCAGATCTTCCAATTTCGTTTCGCTCAGCGGCGCCGGCCGGATCACTCCGGCGTTGTGCACGAGATGGGTGACCGCGCGCTGCGCCGCGATCGCACCGGCCGCATCTGCCACCGCGCCGGCGTCGAGCAGATCGATCTCGCGTGCATCGAGACGCGCATGTGTCCACTCCGGCTTGTGGAGCGCCAGCGAGATGACATCGTAGCCCGCGTCCAGCATGTGGCGGCAGATTTCCGCGCCGATGCCGACCGAGCCGCCGGTGACGACCGCAATGTTGCGCTCGCTCATGCGGCTATCGCGATACATTGAAGGGCGGCGGTCTGCATCACATGAACAGCTGAATGTTGCCGAACGCGGCCTCGCTGTTCACCAGGTCGACGCGCTTCAGTCTGATCTTCAGCTTGCCGTCGATCACCGTGAGCGTGTGCGTGGCCCAGGCGGCATAAAGCTGCTGGTCGTCGTAGCGCGTTTCGACGTAATGCATCGGCGTCCAGGTGACGTATTCGTTGGCCGCTTCGTCGCGCTTGTCGACTTGCGGCGTCTGCAGCACGTGATGACAGCGGCTTTTCGGCTTTTGCGAGAACGTGCGATTGCCCTTGAGCCGTTCGACGCGAATGGTCAGCAGGAGCTTGTCCTCGCGCATCAGCGAAGCGGTGAGCCGCGCATCGGTCTGCCCCCATTCCAGAGGCATCCAATAGATGCCGTCCTCGGCGAACAGATCGAGCCATTCGTCGAAACGGTGCTGGTCGAGCAGCCGCGCCTCGCGAATGACGAAATCGATCAGCTGCTGGTCGGTCGGCAGGCTCATGCCGCCTGCCCGTCCATCGACAGCGTCATGTATTTCACCCAGGCGTGGAACTGATTTCGCATCTGCCATTCGGTAGTGCCGTTGGTCTCCGCGGTGATGTCGGGCTTCTCCTCGGAGCGGTACAGCCGTTGCACATTGACCCATTGATTGGCGTCGACATGCAGCCCTTCCTGCGCCCGCTCGTACATTTCCACGTCGTCATGACCGACAACCGACGTCGGCGCATTGATCAGCCGGTTGTACATCAACGTGCGTTCAAGCAGCATATCCGGCGCATCGACCAGCCGGAAGGTCCACGACTCGACCAGCGTCTTGTTGGCGGCGAGCGGCTTGAACAGCCGAATGAGCTGGATCGGTCCCTTGATCATGAGATTCGGGAAATAGCAGGTGTTGTGCCGGTTCTCGCCGAGGATCTGCTTTGCCCGCTCTTCGCCATAGGCGGCGATCATCTTGTCGAAATAACCGGGGATCGCCGAATAGTCCGAGTGGATCGAATGATGCACCCCGGTATGGCCATGCCCGTTCGGCCAGATGCGAATGCCCATCTGCTCGAAGAACTCGTAAGGCGACACGAACGGTGCGTAGATTTCGACCGCCATCGGCTTTTTCGTGCCGGGCGGCGCCTTCTTCCACACGTCGATGGCGGTGCCCGCGGACGATTCGTGCGCAACCATCGGATGGCAGGTATCGGTCTGATTTTCGACCAGCATCTTCCAATTGCAGTTGTGCATGTAGCGCAGCACGCCGCCGGCCACCTCCAACTTTCCCACAGGCGAGCGGTCGACCATGTTGTCAAAGCTGGACAGGCTTTCGCCGAAGAATTCCTCGAAACCCGGGCCGACGTCCTTCAGCTTTGCGAACACGAAGCCGCGGTAATTGTGCACATGCCGCACGGGAGCCATGCCGCGCGCGGCGTGGCTCTCCTCGAAGCCGGTATTCTCGTAACCCTTGCGCAGCGGGATCGCGAGCAGCGAGCCGTCGGTCTTGAAGCTCCAGGCATGGTACGGACAGCGGAAGAACTTGCCGGCATTGCCGCAGGTTTCGGTCGTGATCCGCGTGCCCTTGTGCGGGCAGCGATTGTACAAGACGTGCACCGTCATGTCGGTATGGCGCACCATCAGAACCGGTTGAAGACCGATGGTGGTGCCGTAATAATCACCCGGATTTGGAATCTGGCTATCGTGGCCGACATAGACCCAGGTACTGGCGTAGAGATGCTCCATCTCGAGCTGGAACACCTCCTCGTCGATATAGACGTCGCGATGAACCTCGGCCGGCCGAACGAGGTTGCGGACAGCTTCGACATTGTCACGATATCTGGACATCGTCCTTGCTCCTGCCGCGCTCACAGGTCGATGACGAGACGCGGCGTCTTCGATCGCGATACGCAGATCTGCATTTTCGTTCCCTCCGCCCTCTCCGCGTCGGTCAAGATGTAGTCCCGGTGGTCCGGCACGCCTTCGAGCACCTGCACCTGGCATATCCCGCAATCGCCGCGCTTGCAGTCGTGCAGCGGGTCCTTGCCCGCCTCGATCAGCACGTCGAGGATGGTCTTGCCTGGAGGAATTAGAAAACTTTCGCCGCTGCTTTTCAACACGACCTCGAAGGGCCCATCGGAGGCTTGCGGGCCCGCAACCGTAAACAACTCGAAGCGCAACCGGCCCTCGGCCCAGCCCCACGCCTTGGCGGCCGAAAGCGCCGCGTCGATCATGGCGCGGGGGCCGCAGCAATAGACCGGCTCTTCGGCCTTGAGCGAGGCAAAGAGGCCGTCGACGTCGAACACACGGCCGGCGGCGGCGTCGCTGTGAAGCGCGAGGTGCGGGCCGCAGAGCCGCTCGATGTCACCGACAAAGGCGAGGTCGCCGCGCGATCGCCCGGCGTAATAGAGCCGGTAGGGCCGGCCTTGCGCAGCCAGCGCCGCCGCCATCGACACGATCGGCGTGATGCCGATGCCGCCTGCCAGCAGCACGACCGGCTGCGGCCCCGGCTCGAGCGGGAAGTTATTGGACGGCGCCAGCACTTCGACTTGATCGCCGGTTTTAAGCCCATGCATGAAGCGCGAGCCGCCCTGGCTCGGGTCTTCCAGCCGCACGCCAAGCCGGTAGGCGGTCGGACGCGTGGTTGCATGCGGATCGGGTGAAAGATTGATCAGCGAATAGCAGCGGTCGTCACCGCCCGGCAGGCGCACCCGGATATGCGCGCCCGGCTGCCACGTCGGCAGCGGCTCGCCATGCGGGCGAGCAAGCGTAAACGCGCGGACGAGCGGGGTTTCCGCGCGCACCTCGGTCACGGACAGCAGCAGTCCCTCGGCGTCGGGCATTGCGGAATATTTTAAACCTAAAATATCTCGCTCGCAACGCCCGGCCCCGAAGGAACTAGAGGCCTCTCGGATGCGTCATGAATTCTTCGATGACCTCCGGCGGCGGCTGCATGAATTCGGCCGCGCGGCTGACCCCAAGACCAGCCAGCCGGCCCAGCTTCACCGCGAGCTCCGCCATCTTCACTGCGATCGGAATGCCGTTGATCACCGGCGCACCGTCGACCGTATGCTGGTGCAGCGCCGAGAACAAAAGCATCGGGATGCCGCCGCCCGGAATGAGCACTTCGCAGCCGTCGGCGACGAGCGGCCTCGCCTGCTCGGCGAAGAGATCCCGGACCTTATCGGCGAGCGCCTGAGATTCATAGGCACCGAGTATCTGTCCCGGCTCGAACTGCATCGCATGCACGCCGGTAATGCGCCGCTCGAGACCGTATTTGCGGATCTGGTGATGGAACCAGGGGATGTAGCGCGTATTGATGGTGACGATGCCGACCCGCTGGCCAAGCTGGAGGCTGTAGAGCATCGAGGCCTCGCCGAGCGCGACCACCGGTATCTTCACCACCGATCGCGCCTCGTAGAGTCCGGCATCCTGGAAATGACCGATGATAAAGGCGTCATAGCCTTCGCGCTCGGCGCGCACGGCGTTGCAGATCACTTCGCGCGCGCAGCGCATCTCGACGATCGGATGCGCGTAAGAATCATGCGGCGTGATGCCGTGCACATCGACCTCCGTGCCGTCATCGACGATGGTCTTGAGGTGGGTGCGCAGGCGATCCCAGTAGACTTTGCCGTTCTCGTAGTCGACGTAACTTTGATACCAGAGCCGCATGATCACCTCCCGCTCCGCTAAAACGCATTGCCGCAGCAAGATGCTTTAAGTTACAAACATTTTCCAGCTATGACCGACATGCCCTCCAAGACCCCTGCTGCCGACCGCATTGTCGACGATCTGGCGCGCGAATTTGCGCCGTTCGGGCGCACCGTGCCGGCAATGCTCGCCCGCCAGGCCGAGCGCCATGGCGACAAGCCGCTGGTCTCCTCGTGCGGCCAAACCTGGACTTATCGGCAGGCTTGCGCCGAAGCCGCGCGCTTCGGCGCCACGTTGGGTGGCGCCGGTATCGAGCGCGGTGACCGGGTGGCGCTGATCTGCTCCAATCGACTGGACTTCCTCCGTGTTTTTCTGGGGTGCGCGTGGATCGGCGCGGTGTCGGTGCCGGTAAACACGGCGTCGCGAGGCCATCAACTGCAGCACATTCTGTCCAACTCCGCGGCTCGGCTGCTGATCGTCGAAGGGCCCTTCGCCGCCAACCTCGACCATCTCGACATGACCGCTCTGCCGCTGGAAGCGATCTGGACCATCGACGCCGACGCGCCGGTTCGCGCCGGCCGGTTTGCGGCAACGCCCATTCCGGCACTGAAAGACCCCTGTGAGGCGGTGGTGCTGCGGCCACGCGACATGCTGACGATTCTCTACACGTCGGGGACGACAGGACCCTCGAAGGGCGTCTGCTGCCCTCATGCGCAATATTTCTGGTGGGGTGCCAACACCGCGGCGCTGCTCGGCCTCGGCACCGACGACATGCTGCAGTCGACGCTCCCGCTCTTCCACACCAATGCGCTCAATACCTTCTTCCAGGCGTTGCTGATGGGCATCAGCGTCACCTTCGAAAAACGCTTCTCGGCCTCCGACTTTTACGCCGCGCTCGCGCGCTCGCAGGCGACCGCAACCTACGTGCTCGGCGCCATGGTGCCGATGCTGTTGTCGCGCCCGCGCACGGAGGAGGAGAGCGGACACCGCGCCCGCGTTGCGCTCGCGCCCGGCGTGCCCGCGCGCTTTCACGCCGAATTTTCCGGACGCACGGGCGTCAAGCTGATCGACGGCTGGGGCTCGACCGAGACGAATTTTGTGCTCGGCACAACCGTCGACAAGCAGCGGCCTGGCACCATGGGCCCGGTTTTCAAGAGATTCGAGGCGCGCGTTGTCGACGACGAGGACAACGACGTGGCGGACGGCACGCCCGGCGAACTTGTCGTCCGCGCCGACGAACCCTACGCCTTCGCCACCGGCTATTTCGGCGCGCCCGAAAAGACCGTCGAAACGTGGCAAAATCTGTGGTTTCACACCGGCGACCGTGTCATCCGCGAAGCGGACGGCTATTTCCGCTTCGTCGATCGCATCAAGGACGCGATCCGCCGCCGCGGCGAGAACATCTCCTCCTTCGAGGTGGAGCAGGTCCTGTTGAGCCACGCGGCAGTCGCGATCGCGGCCGCCTTTCCGGTGCGCTCGCCGCTCGCCGAAGACGAGGTGATGGCGGCGATCGTTCTGCATCCCGAACAGGCGCTTGCGCCGCTCGAGCTGGTAAAATACTGCGAGCCGCTGCTACCGTATTTCGCCGTGCCGCGCTTCATCGAATTCGTCGCGGCCTTGCCGACCACCGAGAACGGCAAGGTGCAGAAATACAAGCTGACCGAACGCGGGGTGACCGCTGCGACCTGGGACCGCGAGGCCGCCGGTTACAAATTGAAACGTGCCTGAAGGCGGGCTTTAGGCCCATTATTGACAGGCCAAAACTAATCATTTTAAGATTGAAATAATTGGCGGTGCCGGCGACACAAGGCGCTTGATGCGTCCTATGGCGGAAGTCGCGGCCGGAGACGGCCGCGAGCGAACGGACCGGCACGCCGACGAACTGACACTTTTCGAAAAGCCCGGTCGCGGGCGATATCAGCCGTCACGCATTGGATGGAGAGCACCATGAGACGACTTGCCCTCGGCCTAGCCGCCGTCACCGCGCTTGCCTTCACGGGCATCGCGAACGCTCAGGACATCACCGTCGGCTTCGTCACCTCGCTCAGCGGTCCCGCCTCCTCGATCGGCCTCAACTACGAGAAGGGCATGAATGCCGCATATGCCTATCAGAGCGAGGTCGACGGTCACAAGATCAACCTGGTCAAACTCGACGACGGCTCCGATCCGTCGGCGGCGGCGCAGAATGCACGCAAGCTGGTGCAGGACAATCACGTCGACCTGATGATCGGCACATCGAGCGCGCCAGGCACCAACGCCATGCTCACGGTCGCCAATGAGCTCAAAGTCCCGTTCATCGGCATCTCGCCGGTCAGCCTGCCGGTCCCCACCAGCGGCCATCCCTGGGGCATCGACGTTCCGCAGACCCCGAACCTGATGGTCAAGGTGATTGCCGACCGCATGAAGCGCGAAGGCATCAAGACCGTCGGCTTCATCGGCTTTTCCGACTCCTGGGGCGACCTCGTCTACAACGGCGCCAAGGCAGCGGAGAAGGATGGCGATCCGAAAGTCACCAGTAACGAGCGCTACGCCCGCACTGACACTTCGGTGACCGCGCAGGCGCTCAAGGTGATCGAGACCAAGCCGGACGCGTTGCTCGACGGCGGCTCGGCGACGCAGGCGGCGCTACCGCTGCTGGAGATGCGCAAACTCGGCTTCAAGGGCAATTTTTACGGCACGCCGGCGCTCCTCAACCGCGATTTCGTCCGTATCGGCGGCAAGGCGGCGGAGGGCGTCCAGGTCTCGGCCGGTCCGGTGATCGTCACCTCGCAGCTTCCCGACTCGCATTTCTCCAAGAAGATCGGCACCGCTTTCCATGAGGTCTTCAAGAAAGTAAACAACACGGAAGCCGACGACGGCTTTTCCGGCTACTCGTTCGACGGCTGGCTGATTTTCCTGAACGCCGCCAAGGTTGCGCTGAAGACGGCGAAGCCGGGCACGCCGGAATTCCACGAGGCCCTGATGCAGGCCATTTACGCGGACAAGGACCTTGCCGGCGTGCATGCCGTCTACAACTTCACCCCGAAGTCCTATTACGGCGTCGACGATCGCAGCCTCGTCGTGGTCAAGCTCGTCGACGGCAAATGGGTGTACCAGCCCTGACCCCGGCGTAGCTCTCGCGGCGATCTGAATGCGAACCCATGAATTCTCAGATCGCCGCGATACTCACCATGGATGGCGTCGCCACAGGCGCCATTTATGTTCTGATTGCGCTCGGGTTCGTTCTTATTTTCGCTGTCACGCGCATTATCTTCGTGCCGTTCGGCGACATCACGGCCTTCACCGCGCTGACCTTGGCCGATCTGGAGGCCAAGCGCCTGCCGGGCACGGCCGCGATGGTCACGGTGCTCGCGCTCATCGCGGCGGCGATTGAGGTTGTGGCCCTGCTGCGTGCCGGGGCCGGCCGCCGCATTCCGCGCGCGCTTCTGTATTATCTCGTGCTGCCGCTGGTGCCGGCTGCCATCGTGTGGGCCACCGCCGGCATTCTCTTGCCGGCACCGCTGCGCATCGTCGCCGCCATCCTGCTGATCCTGCCGCTCGCGCCGCTGCTCAACCGGATCGTGTTCTGGCCGATCGCCGACGCCTCGGTGCTGTTGCTGCTCATCGTCTCGGTCGCGCTGCACTTCGCTCTGGTCGGCATGGGCCTACTTTTCTTCGGGCCGGAGGGCGTGCGCACCGAGAGCCTGGTCGACTTCTCGACCGACATAGCCGGCACTCCGGTGTCCGGAGAGACCTTGCTGATCGTCGGCTCCGCCGCGTTCTTCAGCTTCCTGCTATATTTATTCTTCAACTTCACGCTTTACGGCAAGGCGCTGCACGCGACCGCACTAAACCGCACCGGCGCCCGGCTGATGGGCATCCGCCCGCAGCAGTCCGGCACCATCGCCTTCCTGCTCGGCTCGCTGCTCGCCGCCGTGTCGGGCGTGCTGATCGCGCCGGTCAATACCATCTTCTATGATTCCGGCTTTCTCATCGGTCTGAAAGCCTTCGTCGGCGCCATCATCGGCGGCCTCGTCAGTTTCCCGGTGACCGCAATCGGCTCGGTCTTCATCGGCGTCCTCGAAAGCTTCGCCGCTTTCGTAAGCAGCCCGTTCAAGGAAGTGATCGTATTTTCGATCCTTATTCCCGTACTGTTGTGGCGCTCCTACTCCTTCGTTCAAACCGAGGACGAGGCTGAGGAGTGAGCCGGACCACGACCAGGCTTGTCGTTCTGGCGGTCGTGCTGGCGCTCCTTGCCAGCCCGTTCTACATGGCGCCGTTCACGATCACGTTGATGAACTATATCGGCGTCTATTCGTTCGTGGCGCTTGGGCTCGTGCTCTTGACCGGCGTTGCCGGCATCGTGTCGTTCGGCCAAGCCTCATTCATGGGCATAGCGGCTTATGCCACCGCCTGGGCTTCGGCGCTGATGGGCTATTCGCCCTGGTTGGGTCTGTTGCTCGCAGTCGCGGTCACCTGCGCTGTCGCCGCGATTGTGGGCCTCGTGACCCTCAGGTTACAGGGTCATTTCTTGTCGCTGAGCACCATCGCCTGGGGCCTCGCGCTCTATTTCACCTTCGGCAATATCGCGAGCCTCGGCGCCTACAACGGCATCGGCTCGATTCCGCCGGTATCGCTCGGGTCGTGGCCGCTCGTCGGCTCGGGCCAGATCTTCTACCTCATCTGGGGCGCGCTGCTCTTGAGCCTGCTTGCCGCGCACAACCTTCTCGGCTCGCGGGCGGGCCGCGCGATGCGGGCGCTGCGCGGCGGCAACATTCTCGTCGAGTCGCTCGGTATCAATGCTCTGCAGACCCGCCTCGCCACTTTCGTCATCGCCGCGTTGCTCGCGGCTTTGTCGGGCTGGCTTTACGCGCATATGAGCCGCTTTGTCAGCCCGACGCCGTTCGATGTCACCATGAGCATCCTCTTCCTGATGATGGCCATGGTCGGCGGCTCCGGCTATCTGCTCGGCGCCATGGTCGGCGCGGCGTTGATCACGCTCCTGAAGAATTGGATCCAGGACATCCTGCCGCTCATCGCCCCGAGCACGTCGGGTCAACTCGAGATCGTGGTATTCTCCGCGCTATTCATCGTCTTCCTCCAGCGCGCCCGCGAAGGCATCGTGCCTTATATCGCGCAATGGTTGCCGGAGCCGCGCCGTGAAAAGCCGGCCGCGGCCGAGGCGCTACCGCGCCGCGCCCAGCCGGACAAGGGATGCGTGCTGATGACGGTCGAAGCGGCAAGTCGCAACTTCGGCGGTCTCGTCGCCGTCAACGCGGTCTCCTTCGAGGTCCGCGCCAACGAGATCCTGGCCCTGATCGGCCCGAATGGCGCCGGCAAGACGACGATGTTCAACCTCATCACCGGCACGTTGCGGGCAAATGCCGGCCGCATCATCTTTGCCGGCAAGGACATCACCAGGGCGTCGGCCTGCACGATCGCGCGGGCCGGCGTCGCCCGCACGTTCCAGCACGTCAAGCTGCGGCCGAGAATGTCGCTCATCGACAATGTATTGCTCGGCGCCTATTGCCGTACGCGCGCCGGCTTCTTCGCCGGCGCCCTGCGGCTCGACCGGACCGAGGAGGCGCACGCGCGCAGCGAAGCGATGCGCCAACTCGAGCGCGTCGGGCTGGGCGAGCGCCCTTACGAGCTAGCCGGCAACCTGCCGCTCGGCAACCAGCGCCTGCTCGAAATCGCCCGTGCGCTCGCCGCCGATCCGGTGCTGCTCGTGCTTGACGAGCCCGCCGCCGGCCTGCGGCGGCAGGAAAAGCTCAGACTGGCCGAGCTTTTGCGCGCTTTGCGCGCCGAGGGCCTGAGCATTCTTCTGGTCGAGCACGATATGGATTTCATCATGGCGCTGGTCGATCGTGTCGTGGTCATGGATTTCGGCTGCAAGCTGTGCGAGGGCACGCCCGACGCGGTGCGTGCCGACGCACGCGTCCAGGAAGCCTATCTCGGAGGCGTCGCGTGACCGGCATTCTCGCCATAGAAAAGGTCAGCGTCTGCTACGGCAAGGCTGAAGCCGTCCGTGACGTCTCGCTCGAAGTCGAGCGGGGCCAGATCGTCACGGTCATCGGCGCCAACGGAGCGGGGAAAACAAGCCTGCTGATGACCGCGATCGGCCTCCTGCCGTGCAGCGGCCGGGTTCTGTTCGACGGCCGCGACGTGACCGCGTTTGATACCGAGAGCCGCGTCGAGATGGGCTTCTGTCTCGTGCCGGAGCGGCGCGAACTATTTTCCGGGCTGTCGGTCGAAGACAATCTCCTGCTCGGCGCTTACAGCCGGAGCGACGGCACAGCGGCCGTGAAGCAATCGATGGCCGAGGTTTTCGGGCGCTTTCCGCGCCTGAAGGAACGGCGCGCGCAACAGGCCGGCACACTCTCGGGCGGCGAGCGGCAGATGCTGGCGCTGGGGCGCGCATTGATGGCCAAGCCACGGCTGTTGATGCTCGACGAACCGAGTCTCGGCCTCGCCCCGCTCATAACCCGCGAGATTTTCCGGATCATCGCGTCATTGCGCGACCTCGGCGTTTCCATTCTGCTGGTGGAACAAAATGCGCGCGCGGCGCTGGAAACGGCCGATTTTGGTTACGTCATGGAGACCGGGGAAATCGTCCATTGCGGCCCCTCGGCCACGCTGATCCACGATCCGCGCCTGATCGCCACTTATCTCGGCGGCGCGAAGCCGCCGGAAGCCCCTTCGGCGTGAACAGCTCAGAGGTCGGCCGGCGGCCGCGCCAAGCCGGCCTGCCGCAGCATGCGCAGAAATTCGGCGAGGCGGCCGAGGCGGTAAGCGCGCAGGTCTCTGGCGCTGTAATCGTAAAAGCCCTTGCCGTCGCGCAGGCCGTTGCGTCCTTCCGCCATATTGTTTTGAATGATTTCCGGCGCGGAAAACCGCTCGTTTTGCAAAGCTCCGGAAAGATAATGGCTGGCGTAATATAGAATATCGCCGCCGCCCCAATCGATGAATTCGAGCAATCCAAGCACTGCAAAGCGAAAGCCGAAGCCGTAGCGAATGGCCTTGTCGATGTCTTCAGCCGTTGCCACGCCCTCCTCGACTAGGCGCGCCGCTTCATTCATCGCCAACGCTTGGATGCGCGGCACGATATAGCCGGGCGAAGCCGAGCATTCGACCGGCACCTTGCCGATCGAGGTCAACAAATCCATCATGACGGCGACGACGTCTCGCGCCGTGGCCTGGGTCGGGCTCACTTCGACCAGCGGCACAAGGAACGCCGGATTGAGCCAGTGCACATTGAGGAAATGGTGCGGCCGGCCCGACAGTTCGGCGAGCTGGGTCGAAAGAAACGTCGACGTCGTCGACGCGATGATCGTCTCCGGCGCCGCGATCCGATCGATCAAGGAGAGGATCGATGATTTGGCTTCGAGCGTTTCCGGCACTGCCTCGAAGACGCACGACACGCCCTGCAACGCCGTTGCAGCCTCGGCGCCCGGGTGGAGCGTGATCCGCGCCATGATGGGATCGACGGCCTGAACGTCGAATCCGCCGACCTCGGCGATCGATTGCAATGACCCGCGAATTTCATTCGCGGCCTCGGCAAACAACCGGCTTTGGCTCGTCTCGTCACGCGGCTTGACATCGATGAGCCGCACCGCATGACCGGCATAGGCGAAGGCGTGGGCAATGCCACGGCCCATGCGGCCGGCGCCGACGCAGGCGATGACGGGACGCTGCGCCGGCGTCATCGAAAACCGTCGTGCAGCAACGACCGCAAGCCCTCGCGGGTCTCGCCGGCGAGCCCGAGCGATGCGAGCGTACGGCCGCTCTTGCCGAAGTCGTTGCCGCTTGCGGCGCCGGCAATCGCCAGAAGCCCGGCCGCGACCGGCACCGGGACATCGGCCCATTGACCGAGCGAAACCAGAAACGCGAGACCGAGTTCGATGTCTTCGCGCAAGTAGCGATGGCTCTTCAGATCGAGATGCTCGTGCCAGTCGCCCGAATCGACAAGCTTGTCGTGGGCGAGCTTTCCGTACATCCAATTCGACGTCTTGTAATGGTCGGCCAGCGGAAAGTGCGGCGGCGCGTAGCCGAGCTGTTCACGGAGCGCAATGCGTTCGCCATCGAGCGCGTCATGCACCCGGCGAATTGATGGCTGCGTTCCCTCTTTATGAATATCCCAGCGATCGAAATGCTCGATCGGACCGGCGTTCATGACGATCAGCGGCGGATGGATGATCGGCCCGGCGTTCATCAGCGCCGCCGAAAGCGCATCTTCGACCGGTTCGATGACGCCGGGGAACGCCTGCCCGATCGCGGCAATCGCGGTTTTGCTATGCTTGGCCGGGAACACGCCAGTCGGCAACCGCGTCGCCCGCGTGGTGATCGCCACCTCGGCCGGACCGTGCTTGCGCGTGAGCCAAGGCAAGGTGCCGGTCTCCGCGAGCATCACCTCCGCCCCGCAACCACGATCGTGAAATGTCCTCGCCATCACATAGGAACCGAAGGTACCGGGCGGCAGGAACACAACCTGACCGTCGGACAGATGCGGGACCAGCGCGGCGGCCAGATCGGTCTGCGCGAAGGCTGGCGTCGGCGCGACAATAAGCTCGGCTCCCCGCACTGCCGTGCCCAGGTCGGTGACAGGCAGCGGAATTTGCACCGCACGCTGCCCGGCAAAATCGCGCACGACGATCGTTCGCGTTTCCAGAACCGGGCGAAAGGCCGCTTCGTCGCGGCGCCAAAAACGGACCTCGTGGCCGGCCTCGGACAGATCTGCTGCGGCGGCGTAGGACCCGTTCCCGCCGCCCAAGACTGCAATTTTCATTTATTGTCTTCCGGAGGAAGTCGTGCGCCGACAGCCACTTCCGCTCGCCGCTGGCGCCTCACCTTAAGTCCCGCAGGCGGCCGCAAGCAAGCTTCTTGCCGGTGTGGTCGGCGCGACCGTGGCTATTTTTTTCGCCACTGCCGCAAGTTCTCCGCCGTAATGAACAAAAGCGGAATAATGAAAATGCCGAAGACGGCGGCAGCAATCATGCCGCCGAACACCGGGGTGCCGACGGCGTGGCGTGTCAGCGCGCCGGCGCCTTTGGCGATGACCAGCGGGAAAAGCCCGAAGATGAATGCAAAGCTCGTCATGATGACCGGGCGAAACCGCAAGGCCGCGGCCTCGATGGCCGCAGCCTTGATATCCTTGCCCAGTTCGCGCTGCTCGACGGCGAAAGCAACGATCAGGATGCCGTTTTTGGCGGCCAGCGCAACCAGCACGACAAGTCCGATCTGCGCATAGACGTCAAAGCTCAGGCCGGCGATGTACACCGCGGTGACCGCGCCCAGCACCCCGACGCTGACCGAAAGAAGCGCAGGCACCGGAATGTTCCAGCTTTCATAGAGCGCCACCAGAAACAGATAGGCGAACAGCACCGCCAAGCCGAGCACCGGGGCGGTATGGCCGCTGGCGGTCTCCTCCTGCAGCGCCGTTCCGGTCCATTCATAGCTGTAACCGGGCGGCAGGGTCGCCTTGGAAATCCGCTCCATGGCCGCAAGCGCCTGGCCGGAGCTGTAGCCCGGCTTCGGTGCGCCATTGATCACCGCCCCGCGGAAACCGTTGTAGCGAATGATGGTTTGCGGTCCCTGCACCGGCCGCGCTTCGGCGAGCGCTCGCATCGGCACCATGCCGCCTTTGGCATTGCGCACGTAAATGCGGTTGATGTCGTCGATCTGGGAACGAAACGCCGTCTCGGCCTGCACATTGACCTGCCAAGTACGGCCGAAAACGTTGAAATCGTTGACGTAGAAGCTGCCGAGCGTGGCCTGCAGCGCGCTGAAAATGTCGCTGATCTTGACGCCGAGCACCTGGGCCTTGTCGCGATCGATGTCGAGATAGATCTGCGGCGTGTTGGCGGCGTAGGTTGAGAATACGCCGGCAAGCTCCGGCTGCCGATTGGCGGTCACCAACAACCCGTTCATCACCGCGGCGACGTCGGTCGGCGACTGGCCCTCCAGCGCCTCCAGCACGTATTGAAAGCCGCCGGTATTGCCGAGCCCGAGAATGGGCGGAAGGTTGAATGGAAAGACGATGGCGCCTTGGATGGCGGCAAGGCGCGGCCGCAGACTGTCGATGATGGCGTTGGCGCTTTGCTTTGGGTCGGTGCGGTCTTCGTAGGGCTTGAGCCGGATGACGAAGAACGCCTGATTCGAGGCGGCGACGTAATCGATGAAGTTCAATCCGACGACGGAGAGCACCCCCTGCACGCCGGGGATCGGCCGCACGATATTTTCGACCTGCTTCACCACGGCCTGGGTGCGGTTGATCGAGGCGCCTTCGGGTAGCCGCATGGCGGCGAAAATCGCACCCTGATCCTCATCGGGCAGGAAGCTTTGCGGCGTCTTCTCGAAGACAAACGCCGTTGTCGCGAGCGCGGCAACCACGACGATGACACCGACCAGCGCCACGGCGGACAAGCGGCGGACCACGGCGACATAGCCGTCGCGCGCCTTGTCGATCGTGCCAAGCACATAGCGCATCGGGCCGCGGCTGCGTTGTCCGTGCTTGAGCAATACGGAGCATAGTGCCGGACTCAAGGTCAGGGCGTTGAGCGCCGAGATCAGCATCGAGACCGAGACGGCGACAGCGAACTGGCGGAACAATTGCCCGCTGATGCCGGGAATAAAGGCGACCGGGACGAAGACCGACAACAGCACGAAGGTGATGGCAAGGATCGGGCCGGTGATCTCCGACATCGCCTTCTTGCAGGCATCTGGGATCGGCAAATCGGGCTCTTCCTCGATCACCCGTTCGATGTTCTCGACCACGACGATGGCGTCGTCGACGACGATGCCGATCGCCAGCACCAGCGCCAACAGCGATACGGTGTTGGCGGAATAGCCGATCAACAGCAGAACCGCGAAAGTGCCGATGATCGACACCGGCACCGCGACCAGCGGAATGAGCGTGGTCCTGATCTTACCGAGGAACAAAAACACCACGATCGCCACCAGAATGATGGCGATGACCAGCGTGCGCACGACTTCGATGATCGTCGTCGTGACGAAGACGGTGCTGTCGAAGAATACGATGTATTGCAGATCCGACGGGAAGCGCGCGGCCAGCGTTTCCATGGTGTTGCGGACCTGCTTGGCGACGTCGACGGCGTTGGAGCCCGGCGACTGGTAGATGCCGATGGCGGCCGCCGGCGCGCCGTTGTAGCGGCTATAGCGGTCCTGCGATTGCGCGCCCATTTCGACGCGGGCGACGTCGCCGACGCGGATCGTCGAGCCGTCCGGATTGGCGCGCAGGACGATGTTGGCGAACTCGTCCGGGCGGGTCAGCCGGCCCTTGGTCTTGATGTTGAGCTGAACCTGCTGGCTGCCCGCCACCGGCGCCGCGCCGATGCGGCCGAGCGCCGCCTGCACGTTCTGGCTTTGCACCGCCGCGATGACGTCGTTCGGCGTCAGATTGAGCTCGGTCAGGCGGTCCGGATCGAGCCAGATGCGGAGCGAGTAATTCAGCGGCCCGAACAGAACGACCTGGCCGACGCCCTTGATCCGCGCCAGCGTGTCGATGATGTTGATGGTCGCGTAGTTGCTGAGATAGACCGCGTCATAGGTGTTCTTCGGGGAATAGACATTGATCACCTGCAACAGCGCGGCCGACTTTTTGCGCACCGTCAATCCGGAGCGCGACACTTCGGCCGGCAGTTGCGGCAGCGCCAGGCTGGCGCGGTTTTGCACGTTGACCGTATTGATGTCGGGATCGGTGCCGAGCCCGAAGGTCACATTGAGCGTGTAGCTGCCGTCCGAACCGCTGGCGGATTGGTAATAGAGCGCGTTGTCGACACCGTTGATCTGCTCCTCGATCGGCTGGGCGACCGTCGTCTCGACAGTCTCCGCGTCGGCGCCCGGGTAATTCGCCGTCAGCGTCACCTGCGGCGGCACGATTTCCGGAAACTGGGCGATCGGTATCGCCGAAATCGCGATCAAACCCGCCAGCGTGATGACGATGGCGATGACGATAGCGAAACGGGGCCGGTCAATGAAAATTCCGGAAAACATCAGGTCAGTTTTCCGGAACCACGGTGGCGGCGACGACCTGACCGGGCCGTACCTTCTGTATGCCGTCGACGATGATGAGCTCGCCTTGCTTCAGGCCTGACGCCACCTCGATATCCGGCCCGTGTTCGGGCCCCGTCGTGATGATCCGCTGCTCGACCTTCTTGTCCGGACCGACCACCATGACGTAATGGCCGGCCTGATCCAACAGCACCGCGGATTGCGGCACCATGAGTGCAAACCGCGGCTTGCCGCGGTCGACCAGGACGCCGACGATGCCGTCGGGGATCAGTTCGCCGTTCGGGTTGGGCACCGTAGCGCGCGCCGTGACGGTATCGGTGTCGCTTTGCACCTCGACGTCCAGAAAGTTGGTGACGCCGGCGAAGCGATAAATGCTGCCGTCGGGCAGCTTGATGTGAACGACGACGTGCGGATCCTTGTCGGGCGACGCGGCGACCCGGCGTTTATAGGCGATGACGTCGGCTTCGCTCGCCTGGAAGGTGACATAGATCGGATCCTGGCTGACGATCGTCGCGAGCTTTCCCGACGACGGACTGACAAGATTGCCGACGGTGTAATTGGCGAGTCCGATCCGGCCGTCGATGGGCGAGCGGATTTCGGTGTAGCCGAGATTGATCTTGGCCTGTTCGAGCAGCGCCTTGCCTTGCAATATGTCGGCCTGCGCCGACTGCTCGGCGGCGGCAAGCTGATCGACGGTCGCCTGCGGAACGTTCTGGTTCTTGACCAAGGCCTGCGCGCGCTGCAGTTGCAGATTAGCGTTGACCTCGTTGGCCTGCGCCTTGGCGAGATTGGCCTCCTGCTGATCGACGGCGGCCTTGTATGTGTCCTGCTCGATGCGGAACAGAAGATCGCCCTTTTTGACGTTCTGGCCTTCGGTGAAGTTGCGTTCCTCGATGAAGCCCGGCACCCGCGCGACGACATCCACCTTGTCGACGGCAACGACGCGGCCGACGAAGTCGCCGGTTTCGGTCACTTGCCGGCTGACGACGGGCTGCACCGAAACCGCGGGCGGCGGCGCGTTCTGCGCCGGACTGCCGCCGCAACCCAGTGCCGCCGCCGTAAGGAGGCCAAGCGATGCGATGATCGTGCGGACCGGTCGGCACATCATATCGATTTTCCCAAGGGAACACGGCGTTAACTCAGGATAACGACGTCGCCAGTCGAGGTCGAGGGCGCCTTCGCCGGGTTGCCTTGTGCGGCGGTCAACGCACGGTTTGCGTTCTCAATTTCGCCACATCCTCCGCGGTGACCTGCGATGCATC
>Ga0335075_10006859_pt1 | contig 17577 bp, 11 predicted proteins | sample Lox_Sample_24_FD_206723 | JGI IMG/M metagenome (GOLD analysis project Ga0335075, IMG submission 206723) | Soil microbial communities from Loxahatchee National Wildlife Refuge, Florida, United States - Lox_Sample_2.4 | ecosystem: Environmental > Terrestrial > Soil > Wetlands | place: USA...
GCCGGGCCCGGTAGCGCTCGATGAGCTGGTACTTGGTGACCCAGTCGATCTCCCTGGCGATCAGGTCGAGGTTGCCGGATTCGATCGCACCGAGGGCCCGCTCCCACATGTCAAGCACCCGCTTGCTTACCGCGTCGGCGCCGTACTTGTCGGTGAAGTCCTTGGCCCGGTTCAGGTACTCGTACTGGATGTCGAGTGCGCCAAGCTCCCGCCCGTTCGCCAGCCGGACCCGGCTGCGGCCGGTCATGTCGTGGCTGACCTCGCGGATGGCGCGGATGGCATTGTCCAGCGTCAGGTCGCGCATGATCGCCCCGGCCTCGATCATCCGCAGCACCAGGTCGGTGGACCCCACCTTGAGCAGCGTGGTCGTCTCACTCATGTTGGAGTCCCCGACGATCACGTGGAGCCGCCGGAACCGCTCCGCATCCGCATGCGGCTCATCCCGCGTATTGATGATCGGCCGCGACCTGGTGGTTGCCGACGACACGCTCTCCCAGATGTGCTCGGCCCGCTGGCTCACGCAGTAGACCGCGCCGCGTGGCGTCTGCAGCACCTTGCCCGCCCCGCAGATTACCTGCCGCGTGACCAGGAACGGGATCAGGATGTCGGCCAGCCGGCCGAACTCGCCGTGCCTGCCGACCAGGTAGTTCTCGTGGCAGCCGTAGGAGTTGCCCGCCGAGTCCGTGTTGTTCTTGAACAGGTAGATGTCTCCGGCGATGCCCTCCTCGCGCAGCCGCCGGTCGGCGTCCACGAGCAGCCCCTCCAGGATCCGCTCCCCTGCCTTGTCGTGCGCGACCAGGTCAAGCACGTTGTCGCACTCGGGCGTGGCGTACTCCGGATGACTGCCGACATCGAGGTACAAACGGGCCCCGTTGCGCAGGAACACGTTGCTGCTTCGTCCCCACGACACCACCCGCCGGAACAGGTATCGCGCCACCTCATCGGGCGATAGCCGCCGCTGCCCCCGGAACGTGCAGGTGACTCCGTACTCGTTCTCCACCCCGAATATTCGCCGGTCCACACGCCAAGGCTACGTCTCGCCGTCCGATGACAACAGCACCCGGCGCGCCGCCAGCCGGGGCCCGTCGCCTCAGCCGGGACCGGCGAGCAGGTTTTTGTCCCAGACGAGCACCGTGTAGGGGCCGAACCGGTAGGTGTGCGCGGGTGGGCCATAGGCGGCCAAGGCGGCCGGGCTCGGCTGCCAGTAGTTGAAGTAGCCGGTCTGGCTGTCGGTGACGAGGAAGGTCGCGCGCTGCGAGCCAGGGTCGTACCACGAGTCTTTGGACTCCCAGGGATACGGCCGCAGGGTGTCCGCCCACACGGCCCTGACCGCGACCGCGCCGTCGCTTTCGACCGTCACGATGCTCGACTGCCAGTACCCGCCGATGCCGTCGGTCAGGTGGTGCGCGGCCAGGAAGGCGGCCAGTTGCGCGTTGGCGGGCGGGGCCGACGGCTGGGCCACGGCGTACCCGAGGCTGGCCGCGTAGCCGACCGCAAGCACGGAGGCCAGCGCCAGGCGCCACCTAGCGGTGCCGGGCCGCAGGGCGGCGGTGCCGCGCAGGTGGGTGGCCAGTGTCCGCCCGGCGAGCACCGCGCCGAATGGCAGCACGACCGCGAATTCCCGCGCGTTCAGGTCGGTCGCGTCGGCCAGCGTGCTCGGCACGTACACCACCACGTTGAGGACGATCGCGACGAGCAGGACCTGGCCGACCAGGTCGGGCCAGCTGAGGAACCGGCGCGCCACCCGCCACATGGCCCACGCGACGAGTGCCACGCCGGCCAGGTGCACCAGCGCGAAGGCCATCTGCGCCGCGGGCCCTTGCGGCTTGGCGCCGAACAGCGCGAGCAGCCCCTCCCCGGTCACCCACGCGTGCTTCGGCCAGGTGTGCACGGGGGCGAGCTGGTAGCCAAGCGGGTGCAGGAAGAACCCGCCGCCGGCTCGCAGCAGCCGGTTCACCACGTCGGCAAGTCCGTAGGCGAGGATCGCCGCGACGGCCAGGGACACCTCGTACCAGCGCGCCTGCAACGTCCCCATGCGGCCACCGGCTCCGATGACGGCAGCGATGACCCGTACCATGCAGACCAGGACGAGCGGGGCGATCCCCACCACCAGCACGAGCGGGTCGGCAACCAGCACCCACGTCAGCAGCACCCCGACGATGACGGGGACAAACCAGCGAGGTCTGCTTGCTGTCCGGTCGATGACCAGCCAGGTCAGCATGAGCGGAACCGCGGTACCGATGTGCCCGACCGATAGCAGTAGCACGAATACGCCCACACCGAGCTGCGGCGCGATCATGACGGCGGCGGTCAGGGCCATCCGCGGCCAGGCGGCTCCGGTCCGTTGGCGCTGTTCCCTGGATCCGCGGTCCCTCGGTCCGGCGGCGAGCAGGACGGCGAAGACCAGGACCAGCGTGTAGGTCATCGCGGCCGCCACGTGCGCGGTGTCCGTGTGCAGGCCGAGCACGGCCACGAGCATTGCGTACTGCGGCAGCTCGGTCGTGATGAACGACACATCCGACAGATTCCAGCCGTGCAGCAGGACGTTGCCGTGCAGCATGTCCCACGACATCAGCAGGATGTTCGCCGAGTCGGAGTTCTCCTGGTAGGTGCGCGAAACCCGCAGGTAGGCGACGAAGAGCAGCACCGCGGCCAGCACGACCGCGGCCGAGGCGAGCAGACGGCGGCGGGTGGCGGCCTTACCGGAATCGGCGGGCGGCCGGGAACCGGTGGGCGGCCCGAGCGGGCCGGCCTCGACGGTGGGCGGCACAGCGGATTGCTCGGGCGTTCCGCCTCTGCGCACGGCAGCCACCAGGTCCTCCGGGTCCGGGCTCAACGCGGGCGAGATATGCGTCGCGCTTCGTGGATAACCCTCACAGGGTAGTCTGGCACCGCTGGTGTAGGCTGCGCGGGCCTGACCAGAATTCGCCGAACCCACTGACGGTGGAGGCTCGCGGTTGCAGCTCACGTCGACGTCGGAATCCGACAAGTCCGTACGGCGGTCCGCGCCGTCATCGTGGCAGCGACTGAAGCGGCCGATCGTGCCGGCGGTGATCGCGTTCCTAGCCTGGCTCGGCTACGTCCTGGCCCGCCTCGAGGTCTGGGCCAAGGGGAACCTGACTAAGTTCATGCTGCTTGGCTCGGGGCGTACCGGGTTCACGCATTTGCATCAGCTGCCACCAGGTGTGGCGCTCGGCGACCCCGGTGAGGCGGGTTACGACGGGCAATTCTACTATCGGCTCGCGCTTGACCCGTTCGACTGGGCCAAGACCGCGTTCGGCATCACGATGGACCAGACCTACCGGTACACCCGGATCGGGTATCCGATCCTGGCCTGGCTTTTCTCCGCCGGTCAGCACCAGGTCGTACCGTTCGTCCTGGTCGCGATCAACCTGGTCTGCGTGGCCGCCATGGCCTACCTCGGCGCCATGTTCGCCCGTGACTCCGGCCGCCACGCCCTGTGGGGGCTGGCCTTCGCCGCCTACTTCGGCCTGGTCATCAGCGTGGGCCGGGATACCGCCGAGCCGCTGGCCGAGGCGTGCATGCTGGGCGGCCTGCTGGCCTACCGCCGAAACCGATGGGTGCTTTCCGCCTGCCTGTTCGCGTCCGGCGCGATCACCAGGGAAACCATCTTGTTCGCCCCGGCGGCGATCGCGGTCACCCGGCTGGTGGCCATGGCCCGCCGCCGTGCCCGTCCCGGCCTGGCCGACCTGACCTGGGTCGTGCCCGCCGTCGCGTACGGGATCTTGGAGCTCGCGGTCCATTTCGTGGTCAAGGGAAAGTTCCCGCTGGTTGCGAACGGCCAGCGCAACCTGGCCTGGCCGTTCACGGCGCTGTACGACGCGCTCAAGTTCGACTTCGGGCACATCAACACCGCTCACCTGAGCTTGATAGACACCGACCTGCTCGAATACGCCACGCTTGCCGTCTTCATCTTGGCCGCCCTGGCAGTGCTGCTTGTCACCGCCGCGCCGGTGCATGAACGGCTCGCCTTCTTGTTCTTCGCGGCGGAGCTCAGCCTGCTGTCCAAGCAGATCTGGACGAGCACGTTCGGGGACGGGCGCTCGCTCATCGAGGTCTACCTGATGGCGCTGATCCTCCTGCTCGCCACGCCCAGGCGGACCCTGTCCTGGCGCTACCTGGGCCCGATCGTCGCCTGCGCGGTCCCGGCCCTGCTGGTCGCGGCCGGACACCAGATCTTCAACATGTAGGGATCACACAGTGTTTCCTCGGGGGGCGACCCCCCCCAGACCCCGCCGAATCCTCCGGATAAGACGATGCCGGGGTGGCCGAGAAGCCGCAGCAGGTTGGTGTCCCAGACCATGATCAGGTAGCCGCGGTACCTGTACGTCCGCTGCGGGGGGCCGAAGGTACGAAGTGCCGCGGACTGCGCGAAGGGCAACGCGGCCGGACCGTCGGCCACGACGAAATTCGCGTCGTGCAGCGACGGGTTGTAGTTCGCGTCGTCGGTCTCCCACTCGTATGGGACCAGCTTGCCGTCGGGAGCCTCGGTCACCCCGCAGACTCTGACCCGTGCGCCGCTGGCCAGCGTGGTGCTGTTGGCCTGCCAGTACCCGGCCAGGCCGTCGGTGAGGCCGTGCGCGACCAGCCAGACGGCCAGCGGCTGGTTGGCGGGCGGCGCGGACGGCTGTGCCGCACCGTACGCGAGCGTGCCCAGGTAGCCTCCGGCCACCACGCCTAGTGCGAGCAACATCCAGCTGCTGGCCCGGCCCAGCGGGGCCAGCAGTGGTCCGGCCATCACCCGGCCCGCCAGCACCGCGCCGAGCGGGAGCACGGCGGCGATCTCGCGCGCACCCAAGATGTCAACCGCATGCAGGCTGAACATATAGGCGGCCACGTTGACCAAGATGGCCACCGCGAACACCGGTACCAGCAGCTCGGTGTCGCGGAACAACCGCGACAGCCCGACGCCCAGGGCGCATATCACCACGACGGCGCCGACCAGGTGCAGCGCCACGAACACGGTCTCGATCGCGGGCCTGGCGTCGAACACGTTCGCGCCGAAGAGCTCGAGCACACCCTGGAGCGTCACCCAGGCCTGGTGCCGCAGCCCGGCGACGGCCGTTTCTGTCTCGACCGGTCCCTGCCGGTATCCGCCCAGTGCGGCGATGACCCGCGGCGCGGCCGAGCCAAGGCCGCCTGCCGCCGCGGCGGCACCGGCCAAGGACAGCTCGTACCAGCGCTGTGTCAGCCGCGCTCTGCTCCGCGCCGCGCGCCAGATCGCAGCCGGGACGGCGCGCACCGCGCACACGAGTACCAGCGGCGCGATGCAGGTGATCAGCACGATCGAGTCGGCGATCATGGTCCACGTCATCACAATGAAGAGCGCCACCGGCACGACCCACCGCGCGGCCTTCCAGCGGTCGGGGGTCACCCGGTCGATGATCAGCCACGTCACCAGCACTGGTGCCGCGGTGCCGGTGTGATCAGGAGACAGGAGCAGGATCTGGGTGGCGCTGAGCTGGGGGGCGAGCATGATGCCCGCGGCCAGCAGCGCCCTGGCGAGGGGGGTACGGGCGAGGGGGGTACGGGGGGGCGAGGAGCCCCCCCGTGAGCGGGGGGGGTTCAGGGGGGGTCGTCCCCCCCAGGCCAACAGCGCCGCGAGCAGCACGAGCAGTGCGTAGGTCATGGCCGCGCCGACGTGCACGACCCAGGCCCCCAGGCCTCCCACGGCTTCAATCAGCGCGTACTGCGGGAGTTCGGTGGTCCAGAACGATACGTCCGATACATGCCAGCTGTGCAGGCCCAGATTCCCGTGCAGCATGGCCCAGGCCTGCAGCACATTGCTTGCGCCGTCGGACGACACGGGCAGCGACTGGGACTGGCGCCAGTACAGCGTGAACAGGCCAGCCGCTGCCAGCACGACCATCGCGGGCCGCCAGGCCGCGCGGGCCCGCGTGCGCGCGCCCCCGGACGTGCGCACCGGCGCTTGGGCGGTCACAAGGGAAAAGACTACGGCGTGGCCGGACCGACGGGGACTACGGTCCGGTGCCGGCGATGATCTGAGAGTTCTTGAGGGTGGCGATGACCGCCGTCCCGTGCGGCGCGACAGGCGCGTTGAACCAGAACGGCGCGCCGTCGGCTATCTGCGCATGCGTGCAGGTGAACTGCCTGGTCATCATGAAAGTCCACGTTGAGTTCTGCACGCAGGCACGCACCCCGGTCCGTTCGGCCTGGACCAAAAAGCCGGTGACATCGATCCACGCGTTGTGGTTGAAGCGGATGATGATCGTCTTGCCGTCGGCCTGCGCGGCGACCGCCCGGACCGCGGCGGGCAGGGCCGCATCGGTGTCCTGGGTGCTCACCGCCGTGCCCGGGGCCAGCGCGAACGCCGCGACGCCGAGCACCGCCGCGCCGCCTGCCAGCACGGCTCCCAGCGGCGCGGGCGGGGCGTGGACCACGGCCACCGCGATGACAAGCAACGTGATGATCGGCGCCGAAAAGTAGAAGTATCCGATGTAGTAATCGGTCAGGTGGTCGATCCCGACCGCGACGTAGCAGGCGAACGCCACCGTCGATACCACGTTCACGACCAGGAGGGCGACCAGGAACCGGCGCACCGCGCCGCGCGACAGCCAGACCACCGCGGCGATCGCGACGGCGTACGACGCCACCGGCACCAGCGCCGCGGCCCACCCGTGGCTGCCGCGCCACCAGAACCACAGCGCGTACCGCGCGATCTGGGCGACGGTGTGTCCGCCCGCCTGCGAGGACGAGGTGTACGAGAAGTACTTGCCGAAGTCCCCCGGCCAGTGCAGGGCGAGGTTGACGACGATCGGCAACGCGAAGATCACGCTGATGACGGCAACGGGAACCCACATCCGCGGACGGGCGAAGGCGCGCAGCGCGGCGCGCGGCCCGTGCTGCACCACCACGGCGGCCAGGACCACGGCCAGGACCACGGGCACGAAGAGCAGGAAGCACGCGTGCCCGTGGATCAGGAACCAGCCGGACAGCGTCAAGATCCACAGGTCTCGCGACGCACCGGCGGCGACCGAGGACGCCGCCACCAGAAAGACGATGTACGTCGGGACGTACATCCACGGCATCCAGTCGAGGCTGAGGATCAGTGGCTGTGTCGCGACAAAGCCGAGCAGCACGGCCAGGCACACGGCCGCGCCGCGCAGCGACCGCGTCCAGCCGTAGATGATGCCGGTGGTCATGGCCACTTCCGCGCTGTTCAGCACGAAAACCGCGAGCACGTGCGCGTTCCACGCGGTGGGCACCAGGTGCAGTGCGTAGAAGAACAGCCACTGCCCGGCCGCCTGCACGTACATGTAGGCGGGCCCGGGATGGTTGAAGTGCTCCCTCGAATAGTTCCCGATGAGCAGCGTGCCGTGCATCGCCTGCTGGATCAGGATGGAATTCGCCCCGGCGTCACCCTGCTCGTAGAAGCTGAGGATAAACAGGAACCGGCTGCGGACCACCAGCACCGTCAGCACGATCGCGAACGGCGCCGCCCAGATCCACCAGGGCCGGCGATCGGTGGCCCCATTGTTGGTGGTAGCACGATCGGCGGGCGGGACCAGCCGACGGCCAGGGCGGGAGGAGGTCGCGGCCTGCGCGGTCGTCGTGTCCTGCCCGCCCATGGTGGTTACCGCCAGCGTTCAGATCGTGCCGTTCTTGATCGCCTGCTCGATCCAGGGGATGACCTCGTCGAGCATCTGGTCGAGGGTCGTAGCCGCCTCGAAGCCGAGGATCTTCTTGGCCTTCAATGTGTCGGGGACGCGTCGCTGAACGTCGTACTCGAACGGCTCGTCGTGGACCAGGCGCAGCGGAACGTCGCCCTTGACCTTGCGCCAGATGGTCTCGGCCAGCTGCCGCACCGTCGTGCTCTCCGCCGTGGACAAGTTGAAGTCCTCGTTGCGGGCGTCTTCGTGCTCCAACGCGGCTACCACACCGCCGGCCAGGTCGCCGCCGTAGGTGTAGTGCCTGATCTGGTCGCCCGAGCCGAGGATGTGCAGCGGGTCCTGGCCCTTGAGCACCTTCTGCACCAGGTCGGGCACCACGTGGCTCATCGCGAGGCTGACGTTGCCCGACAGGATCTCCGTGTCGCCCAGGGCCCGGCTTTCTCCTATGCCCACGCAGTTGAACGGCCGCACCAGGGTGAACGGGAGGTGGTATTGGTCCCAGGCGGCCCGGGCGAAGTATTCGACGGCCAGCTTCTGGAACCCGTAGGAAGACAGGGGCGGCGGTATCCGCCGTTCCTGCCCCTCGTACGAGGGCCACTCGTCGGCGCTCTCGAACACCATCGAGGAGGACAGGTACGTGACCTTGCGCAGCCGGCCGTCCCGGTGCGCGGCGATCGCGGCATCGCAGGACGCCGCGATGATGCGCTCGTTCGTGGCCAGCAGGTCATAGGCATAGGTGTGGAAGTACGAGATGCCGCCGATCATCGCCGCCCCGGCGATGAAGTGATCACAGTCGGCCAGCAGCCGGGTCATCAGCTCGACATCTCGCGCGTCACCCTCGACGAGCTGGTAGTTCGGGTGACCGTCGTAGGACTTCCTCACCTTCCCGTACTTGGAGAAGTTGTCAAGCCCCACCACCGCGTACCCGCGCCCGAGCAGTTCCTCGACGACGTACCCGCCGATGAACCCCGCCGAGCCGCTGACCAGAACCTTCTGCATCACTGTCCCTTCACTGTTTCTTCCCCGGCTTCTTCCCCCGCCTTCGGATGGGCCGCCTCACCCCGGGCCCGGATCTGCTCGGCGGTCAACTTGGGCCCGAACGCGAACCGGTACCAGCGCAAGTACCTCGGAATCCACCTGGCAACCCGGAAATTGGACACCCCGGCCTGCCTGTCCAGCCAGATAGTGGGAATCTCGGCGACCGGCAAGCCCATCCGCTTGGCTTTGGCGGTCAGCTCGATGCCGATCTCGAACCCGTGCCGCGAGTCGATGCCGACCTGCCGCACGAAGCTGGTGGAATACGCCTTGAACGAGTTGGTGGCGTCCCGCGTGCCGGTGTGCGCCAGCACCCGCAGCGACCGGCCCGCCATCCGGGACAGGAATCCCTTCAGCACCGGGCCGCCGACCTGTTGGCCGCCCGGCATGTACCTGGACGCGGCCGCGACCGCCACCCCGCGGTCGACCAGCCGGGCCAGGTCGTCGATCTGTCGCGGATCATCGCAGCCGTCGGCCATCGTCACCACGGTGACCGGGGCGGCGGCGGCGTCGATGCCGAACCTGATGGCGTTCGCCGGCCCGGGCCCGTATGTGTTCACCAGGCACCGGATGCGCGGCTCCTTGCGCGCGTACTCGACCACCACCGGGATCGTGCTGTCGGCTTCATCGTCGACGACGACGAGCACCTCGCACTGCAGCCGGACCGACTCGAACAGCCGGTCGAGCACGGGCACGATCTGGTCGCCCTCGTTGTACGCGGGCACGACCACCGAGACCCGCGGCACCTCAGGGTTCACTGTGCGTACTCGCTCATACCCGGACGCCCTGGCCGAGGATGTTCCATATGTCGGCGACTGGCTTGTCGGTGACCAGGTCCCGGTACTCGGGGTGGGGCGCCCCGATTACCAGCAGGTCCGACCGGGACAGCACCTCTTCAAGCGGCAGCAGGCCGGGGTCGACGGTCACGTAGGGGTCGGTGCACAGTACGGCGCCGGCCTTGAACGCGAGGATCCGCTTGAGCTTGTACGACAGGCTGGACCTGATGTCGTCCGAGCCGCCCTTGAACGCCATGCCCAGGATGCCCACTGTCATCGAGGCCAGGTCGTGCCGCTGCTCGAGCCGGTGCACCACGTAAAGCGGGAGGCCCTCGTTGATCGCCATTGCCGTGTGGCCGAGCGCGAAGTTGTTGTGGTTGAAGGCGGCCAGCTGCATGGTGTCCTTGAACAGGCAAGGCCCGGCGGCGAAGCCCGCGGCCGGCATGTCCGCCGCCCGCGGGTAGTCCGCCGCGAGCCCCTGCCTGATCCGTTCGAAGTCAAGGCCGCGGTCGTTGGCCATCATGTAGAGCTGGTTGGCGGTGGCGAACTTGATGTACCGCCACACGTTGGTGAACAGCTTGGCCAGCTCGGCCTCTTCTGGCGACATCGGCACCAGCTTGCCGGTCAGCATCCCGAACAACCGCGACGCACGTTCCAGCGCGGCCGACGACCGCGCGGACACGATCTGCGGCAGCTCGAACAGCTCGGTCATCGCCTTGCCCTCGGCGATCCGCTCGGGGCAGAACGCGACCTCGATCTGCACGCCGAACCCGGCCACCATCTTCTCGACCAGGGCGGTCACGCCCGGGTAGACGGTGCTGCGCAGGATCAGCAGCTGGCCGTCCCGCAGGTACTCGATGCAGCCGCCGAGCGCGTTCGGGATCGCGGCCTGGTCGGGGTTGAGGTGCTCGTCGACCGGCGTGCCGATCACCACCACGACGTGCTCGGCCGTGCTCACGATCGCCGGATCGGTCGACGCCTCAAGCCGCCCGGCCGCCAGCACCCGCTGCAGGACCTCCTCGGCGCCCGGCTCCGCGAACGGCATCCGGCCCGCGTTCACCGTCTGGACCGCGGACTGGCTCACGTCGTAGATGCCGACCCGCGCGCCGCGGTCGGCGAAGGCGATGGCCAGCGGCAGGCCGACGTGACCGCAGCCGCCGATCACGACGACATGGCGGCCAAAACGACCGAATTGGGACGTTTCCGTCATCGCACGCCTTCCGATTCAGGCCCCACCGGGTGGCCGTGCACCCGCTTGACGCCTCACCTTACCGCTGCTGTGTGTCGCCAGGATTGCATCCGCCCGCCACTGGGTCGCGGGCACGCCAATTGAGCCGAACAAGAGTAGCAGGAACCGTCCCGCTGCTACGCTCGCGGAGCAGCAACGACGTCGGCTGAACAGCGCGAGGGAGCAGAGGATGGGTGCGTCCGAGGTGGAAGCGCCCGTCGCCGAAGCCGGCACCGCGCCGGCAGCGTACTCGCGGCCCGCCGGGTCGGCAACGCCCTGGCCGCGCAGGTGGGCCTGGCCGGTCCTGTTCGTGGCGGCGGGCCTGGCCTTGTTCGGCGCTTACCTACGGCAGGCGCAGACCGTCCCGGTGATGTCGGACGGCGCGTCGAACGCCCTGCAGGCCTGGGATCTGCTGCACGGCAACGTGCTGCTGCGCGGCTGGACCGTGTCGGACGTGTCGTTCTACACCACGGAACTTCCGCAGTACGTGCTGGTGGCGTTGGCCCACGGGCTGAACGCCGACGTGGTTCACATCGCCGCGGCGATGAGCTACACGCTGCTCGTGCTCGGCGCGGCGCTGCTGGCCAGGGGGCACGCGACCGGGCGCGAGGCCGCGGTGCGGATGCTGATAGCCGCCGGGATCATGCTCGCGCCGTCGCTGGGGACGGGCACGGTCGTCCTGCTGTCGAACCCCGACCACACCGGCACCCAGGCGCCGATGCTGGTGATCTGGCTGATCCTTGATCGGGCTCGGCCGCGCTATTGGGTTCCGGTCCTGGTGGCAGTGCTGCTGGCCTGGGTGCAGGTCGGCGACCCCCTGGTGCTGTACGAGGGCGTCGTGCCGCTGGTGGCGGTCTGCGCGATCCGGGTGTACCGGCGGCGCGGCACGCTGCAGGAGAACTGGTACGAGCTGTCGCTGGCGGCCGGGGCGATCGTCTCGGCCGGCGCCGCGTCGGTCGCGCTCAAGCTGATCGGGCGGCTCGGCGGGTTCGCGGTCCGGCCGCCCAGCGTGACCTTCGCCTACGTCGACACCATGTACCGCAACGTGTGGGTCGCGGTGGAGAGCGTGCTGCTGCTGTTCGGCGGCGACTTCTCCGGCCAGAGGCTCGGCGCGCACGCCGCCATCGCGCTGGTGCACCTGGCCGGGGTCGCGCTGGCGGCGTGGGCGGCCGCGCGTGCCTTGCGTCGGTTCGGCCACCAGGACCTGGTGGTGCAGGTCCTGGCCGTGACGGCGGTCGTGCTGCTTGTGGCCTACGTAGTCAGGGGAAAACCGAACCCGAACGTGGCGGGCAGCTCGCATGAGATCGCCGGGGTCCTGCCCATCGGGGCCGTTCTGGCCGGGAGGCTGCTGGCCGAGCCGCTCATCCGCAGGCGGCTCGTCCCGGTGCTGGCCCTGATCGGGGTCTGCTATGCCGGGTTCCTGGCGCACAACGTCGTCCAGCAGCCGCCGTACGACGCCAACGGGCAGGTCGCGGCGTGGCTGCAGGCCAATCACCTGCGCTACGGCCTTGGCGACTACTGGAATGCCAACGCGATGACGCTGGACAGCGGCAACCAGGTACAGATTAGGTACGTCAGCCGGATCGGCGACAAGCTCGTGCAACGTCCCTGGGAGTCAGAGAACTCCTGGTACGACGCGGCGCGGCACGATGCCACGTTCCTGGTGACGCCCGGGCCCGCCGACTCATGCTCGTCCGGCACCCCGGCCGGGTGGGAGGCCGCCGCGCGGGCCACGTTCGGTCCGCCGTCCGGGACCTACCGGGTGGCCGGCTTCGTCATCCTGGTCTGGCACAAGAACCTCCTGCCCGACCTGGCCAGCTACCCGCCGCACGCCCCGATCCAGTGCTGAGCCCCGCTCAGCGCGGAACGCTGGCCAGCAGGTTCCTGTCCCACACCATGACCGTGTAAGGGCCGACGTTGTAGACCCTGGCCGGGCGGCCGAAATACCTGGCGACGAGGGCGCGCGGCTCCCAGTTGTCGGTAAAGCCCGTCGTGTTGGACAGCACGACGAAGTCGGCCCGCTGCGTGGCCGGGTCGTACCACTCGGGCTTGGCCAGCCACAGGTCAGGCCCGATCGTGTCCTTCAGCAGCGCCCTGACCGTGACCTGGCCGCCGGTCTGGACCGTGATGATGCTGCTCTCCCAGTAGCCGCCCAGTCCGTAGCGCAGGTGATGGGCCTGCAGCCAGGATGCCAGCGGCGCGTAGGCGGGCGGCGAGGCGGGCTGGACCGTCTCGTGCGCGAGACCCCCTAGGTAGCCGGCCAGCACCACGACGCCCGCCCCGTACGCGACCGCCCGCGCCCGGGCCCGGACTCGCAGGCCCGTCAGTACGCGTGCGGCCAGGGCGGCCCCGAACGGCGCCACCACGGCGACCTCGTGCGGGCCCTCGGAGCCCGCGCTTGTGATCACGAACAGCACGATGTTCGCCACGATGGCCACGGCCAGCACCTGGTCCACCAGCGCGGCCCCGGCGAAGAACCGCCAGGCCACCAGGAGCAGCGCCAGGCCGACCAGGGCCAGGCTCACCCAGTGCAGTAGCGCGATCGCGTAGGCCGCGCCGGTCAGCCCGCGGTAGTCCGCCCCGAAGATCTGCGGCACGGCCCACAGGGAGTGCAGGTTCGCCGGGATGTCGTGCAGCGTGAACCGGAACGGAATCGGGCTCAGGATGTAGCCGCCGAGGGCCCGCAGCACGCGCTCGGCCGCCCAGGCGATCCCGGCCGCCGCGGCCGCCGCCGCGATCAGCGACAGCTCGTACGATCGCGCGCGGAGGCCACGGGACACGCTGCGTTCCCGCACCGCTGCCTCCACGATCCGCAGGAAGCAGACCGCGGCCAGCGGGATCACCGCGACGATGAGCACGAGGTCGTCGGCGATCAGCACCCACGCCAGCCCGAGGCCGGTGAGCACGGGCACGTGCCAGCCGAGGGGGGTCCTGGGGGATCGGTCCCCGCGGGAGGAAAAGGGTCTCGCCCGGTCGAGCAACAGCCAGACCAGCAGGACCGGGACGGCGGTACCGATGTGGCCGACGGTCAGGATCAGGGGTTTGACGCCGACGCCGAGCTCGGGCGCCAGCAGGATCCCGGCCGCGATCAGCAGCCGGACCAGCGCGGGGCGGCTGGTAAACCCGCCGCGGGCCAGCAGCACCGCTAGCAGCACGGCCAGCGTGTAGGTCATCGCCGCCGCGATGTGCGCCGTGTTCGCGTGCACGCCGAAGAAGACCTCAAGCAGGGCGTACTGCGGCAGTTCCGTGGTGTAGAACGACACGTCGGTCAGGTACCAGCCGTGCAGCAGCAGGTTGCCGTGCAGCATGTCAGACGCCACGAGCAGGATGTTGGCCTGGTCGGAGTTCTCCGGCAGCGTCCGCGACAGCCTGAGGTACACGGTGAACAGGGCCGCCGCGGCCACCACGAACCCGGCCGCCCCAATCCAGCGGCGGCGCCCGGCGTTTGCCCGGGATGGCGCGGCGTCCGGCCCGGCCGCCTGGCCGGAGGAGGGTTCGGACGGGGGTTCCGTCTCGGGTCCCGCGCGGAGCACGCCCATGGAACCCGGAGTTTAGTGCACGATTCCGGGCCGGACCGGACCGCGGCCAGCCGGCCGGCCGTTCAGCCGGGTGACATTGATTTCCCCGGCAACACACACATTTTTCACAGCTTTCTCACCGGTACGGATGGATCGAGCAGGATAAAGTTCCCATCGCATCGCGGCGGTGTGTCTTGGCCTGGCCCGCCCTTCCCGAAGGACTGGACAATGCCTGGTCAGGAGATCTTGCCGAACCGCGCCCGGACCGCGGAAGCCGTCATGCCGGGTCGGCCGGCGCCGGGCCTGCCCGGCGGCGCGACCCCAGGCGGGGCACCCGGGGGAACCGGACCGCAGGGGCTCCTGGCTCGCGCGGACGCGCCCATGGTCCCCGGCCTGATCGCCCTGCTCGCCGCCCTGGCCTTCGCGCTGGCCCGCTGGCAGACCTGGGCCAAGGGCAACATCGCCAGGTTCGTCCTGGTCGGGCGGCATTTCGCCACGCCGTCCCAGCTGCCGGCCGGCATACCCGTCGCGCGGACATACGGTTACGACGGGCAGTTCTACTACCGGCTGGCGCTGGCTCCGGTCAACTTCAGCCGCGTCGCCTACGGCATCAGGATGGACCAGCCCTATCGGTACATGCGGGTCGGCTACCCCTGGCTGACCTGGCTGGTCTCGTTCGGCCAACATTTCCTCGTGCCCGTCATGCTCGTCGTGGTCAACATCGCCGCCATCGGGGCCATGGGCTATCTCGGCGGGATGTTCGCGCGGCAGGCCAGCCGCCACGCGCTGGCCGGGCTGGTGATCCCCGCCTACTTTGGCCTGCTCACCAGCCTGTCCCGGGACACGGCCGAGCCGCTCGCCGCCGCCTGCCTGCTTGCCGCCCTGCTCGCGGTCCGCGCGCGCCGCCCGCTGCTGGCCGGCCTGCTGCTGGCCTACGGCGCGCTCACCAGGGAGACGGTCATGGCCGCGGTCGCGGCCATCGCCATTGTTCGGGTCATCGGTGCCATCCGGCAGGGGCGGCTCAGGCATGAGCCGCCGCGACCCGGGCGGGAGGACCTGGCCTGGGTGGTGCCCACGGTGGTCTTCGTGGCCTGGCAGGTCGTGGTGAAGGTCGCGGTCGGCAGCTTCCCGCTGCTGGCCGACAGCGGCCGGAACGCGGGCACGCCGTTCATCGCCCCGCTGAAGGCGCTGGAATCCAACCTGCGGCACGTCAGCACGAACCCGTTTGACCAGTACGACGTGTGGCTGCTCGAAGTGGGCATCCTCGCCCTGTTTGCCCTCGCGGCGCTGCTGTCGCTGCGGTCCACGAACGCGCCGGTGCACGAGCGACTGGCGTTCGTTCTCTACCTGATCGAGATCTGCGTCGTCACGCCGAGCACCTGGAACAGCCTCGACGCCGACCTGCGGTCGTTCATCGAGGTGTACCTGCTGGCCGCGATCATCCTGCTGGGCACTCCCCGCAGGCGCATCGGCTCACGGCTGCTTCCCGCGCTCGAGGTGCTGCTGATCCCGGCCCTGATCGTGGTGACGCAGCGCAGGCTCACGATCTCGTAGGGCTCACCAGTTGGTGGCGATGTACTTGGTCTCGCAGAACTCCAGGAGGCCGTCGTGCGCGCCCTCGCGGCCGATGCCCGACTGCTTCACGCCGCCGAACGGGGCCGCCGGGTCCGATACCAGGCCGCGGTTGAGGCCGACCATCCCGGCCTCGAGCGCCTCGGACACCCGAAGGCCGCGGCTCAGGTCGCGGGTGTAGACGTAGGAGACCAGCCCGAACTCGGTGTCGTTGGCCCAGGTGACCGCGTCCGCCTCGGCGCTGAACCTGACCACGGGAGCCACCGGGCCGAAGATCTCGGTGCCGAGGATGCCCGCGCCCGCCGGGACGTGGTCGATCACGGTCGGGGTGTAGTAGTATCCGCGCCGGTCCGGTGCCCGCCCGCCGGTGACCACCTTGCCGCCATCGGCCGCGGCCGAGGCGACCAGTTCGGCCACCTTGGTCCGGGTCGGCTCGTTGACCAGCGGGCCGACGTCGGTGCCCTCGTCCAGGCCGGGCCCGACCTTCATCGCGTCCAGCCGGGCCGCGAACGCCCGGTTGAACTCGTCGGCGACCGCCTCGTGCACGTAGAAGCGGTTGGCCGCGGTGCAGGCCTCGCCGCCGTTGCGCATCTTGGCGATCAGCGCCCCCTCGACGGCGGCGTCGATGTCGGCGTCCTCGAAGATGATGAACGGCGCGTTGCCGCCGAGTTCCATCGAGCAGTTCACGACCGTGTCGGCGGCCTCGCGCAGCAGGATCCGGCCCACCTCGGTCGACCCGGTGAACGACAGCTTGCGCACCCGCGGGTCATCCAGCATGGCCGAGACCACCGCGCCGGACTTCCGCGAGGTCAGCACGTTGACCACGCCGTCCGGCACGCCGGCCTGGGACAGCAGTTCGGCGATGTACAGCGCGGTCAGCGGCGTCTCTGAGGCGGGCTTGAGCACGAGCGTGCAGCCGGCCGCGAGTGCCGGACCGATCTTGCGGGTGGCCATCGCGGCGGGGAAGTTCCAGGGCGTGACCAGCACAGAGACGCCGACCGGCTGGCGCATGACCAGGATCTTGTTCGCCCCGGACGGCGCCTGCATCAGCACGCCCTCCATCCGGACCGCCTCTTCGGCGTACCAGCGGAAGAACTCGGCCGAGTACGCGGCCTCGGCCTTGGCGTCGCGCAGCGCCTTGCCGTTCTCGACGACCATGAGCCTGGCCAGCGCGTCGGCGTTGCGCGTCATCAGCTCGAAGGTCCGGCGCAGGCACTCCGCGCGCTGCCGAGGCGGGGTCGCCGCCCAGGCCGGCAGAGCGTCGTGGGCGGCGGTGACCGCGTCGAGCGCGTCCTCCACCGTCCCGTCGGCCACCTCCGCCACCGCGTCCTCGGTGGCCGGGTCGATCACGGGGAGCGTGCCGCTGCCCCGCCCGCCGGTCCACTCCCCGCCGATCAGCAGGCCCACAGGTACCTCGATGCCGGTCAGTTCGGCCACCTTGCCGCTCACTGCTCAGTCCTTTCCCGCGGGAACTATCCCAGCGCCTTGCTCACGGTCTCGACGATCCTGTCCGCCGTGGGCAGTACGTAATCCTCGAGCTTATCTGCGGCGGGCAGCGGGATATGGGGGGTGGTGATGCGGATCGGCGGGCCGGTGAGCGCGCCGTACGCCTCCTCCGCGACGATCGAGACGATCTCCGCGCCCCAGCCGCACAGCCGCGGGTTCTCCTCGACCGTGAACAGCCGGCCGGTCTTGGCCGCCTCGGCCAGGATCGTCCGCGTGTCCAGCGGGACCAGCGACCGCACGTCGACGACCGTGGCCTCGATGCCATGCTCGGCCGACAGCCGCTGCGCGGC
>Ga0335075_10006860_pt1 | contig 17576 bp, 14 predicted proteins | sample Lox_Sample_24_FD_206723 | JGI IMG/M metagenome (GOLD analysis project Ga0335075, IMG submission 206723) | Soil microbial communities from Loxahatchee National Wildlife Refuge, Florida, United States - Lox_Sample_2.4 | ecosystem: Environmental > Terrestrial > Soil > Wetlands | place: USA...
CAGTCCCCGGATCGGTGCGCAGTCTCGGCGAGCTCGACCTGCCGCCCGCAGTCACCGAGCAGGCGGTGCTCCAGGAGCTGCGCGCCCGCGCCGAGCGCAACGTGGTCGCCGAGCCGATGATCGGGCTCGGCTACTTCGGCACCATCACCCCGGCGGTGATCCGGCGCAACGTGCTCGAGAGCCCGGCCTGGTACACGGCGTACACCCCGTACCAGCCCGAGATCAGCCAGGGCCGGCTCGAAGCGTTGCTGAACTTCCAGACGATGGTGATCGACCTGACCGGGCTCGACACCGCGAACGCCTCGCTCCTCGACGAGAGCACCGCGGTCGCCGAGGCCGTGACGCTCATGCGCCGGCGGGCCACCGTCGAGTCGAACCGGGTCATCGTCGACGCCGACTGCCTGCCCCAGACCATCGCGGTGCTCCGGACGCGGCTGCGCCCGCTCGGCTTGGAGGCCGTGGTCGCCGACCTCTCCGAGGGACTGCCCGCAGGCGAGTGCTTCGGCGTCGTCCAGCAGTACCCGGGGTGCTCGGGCGCCATCCGTGACTTCGCCGCGGTGACCGACGACGCGCACGCGCGCGGTGCGCTGGTGGCGGTGGCGACCGACCTCCTCGCCCTGACGCTGCTCACGCCGCCGGGGGAGTGGGGCGCCGACGTCGTGGTCGGCTCCTCGCAGCGCTTCGGCGTGCCCCTGTGGTACGGCGGCCCCCACGCCGCCTTCATGGCCGTGCGATCGGGCCTCGAGCGCGACCTGCCCGGCCGCCTCGTCGGCCTCTCCGTCGACGCCGCGGGCCACCGTGCCTACCGGCTCGCGCTCCAGACGCGCGAGCAGCACATCCGGCGCGAGAAGGCGACCTCGAACATCTGCACGGCTCAGGTGCTGCTGGCCGTCGTGGCTGCGATGTACGCCGTGTACCACGGCGCCGAGGGGCTGCGGGGCATCGCACGGCGGGTCCACGCGCGGACGGTGCAGCTCGCCGCGGGCATCGAGGCGGCGGGGTACACGCTCGCCCACCGCGAGTTCTTCGACACGATCGTGGTCGAGGCGCCCGGGCGCGCCGAGGAGATCGTCGGTGCTGCAGCCGAGCGGGCCGTGCAGCTGCGCCTGATCGACGACGACCACGTCGGGATCTCGTGCGGCGAGACCACCGACGAGGACCACGTCGCCGCGGTCCTCGACGCCTTCGGCGCCCCCGCCGTCGCGACGGAGGGCCGCTGGCGCGACGCCCTGCCGGTGCCGTTGTTGCGCCGGGGGCCGATCCTCGTCCACCCGGTCTTCTCGGAGCACCATTCGGAGACGTCGATGTTGCGCTACCTGCGCCGCCTCTCCGACGCGGACTTCGCGCTCGACCGCGGCATGATCCCGCTCGGGTCGTGCACCATGAAGCTCAACGCCACGTCGGAGATGGAGCCGGTCGGCCTGCCGGGCTTCGCCGACGTCCACCCGTTCGCACCGCTCGAGACGACGGCCGGCTACCAAGAGCTGATCGACCAGCTCGAGACGTGGCTGGCTGCGGTGACCGGGTACGCCAAGGTCTCGGTGCAGCCGAACGCAGGGAGCCAGGGCGAGCTCGCCGGGCTCCTCGCCATCCGTGCGTACCACGAGTCGCGCGGCGAGTCCGAGCGCGACGTCTGCTTGATCCCGTCGAGCGCACACGGCACCAACGCGGCGTCGGCCGTCATGGCCGGCATGCGCGTCGCCGTCGTGGGCGCCCGCCCGGACGGAACGGTCGACCTCGACGACCTCGAGGCGAAGTGCCGGGAGCACGGGGCGCGCCTGGCGGCGATCATGGTGACGTACCCCTCGACGCACGGCGTCTACGAGGAGGGCATCAGCGCCATGTGCGAGGTCGTGCACCGCCACGGCGGCCAGGTCTACATCGACGGGGCCAATCTCAACGCCTTGCTCGGGCTCGCGGAGCCGGGTGAGTTCGGGGGCGACGTCTCGCACCTCAACCTCCACAAGACGTTCTGCATCCCTCACGGCGGTGGCGGGCCGGGCGTCGGCCCGGTGGCCGTCGCCGAGCACCTCGTCCCGTTCCTGCCGTCGCACCCGATGCACCCGAGAGCGGAGCAACGCGAGGGGATCGGACCGGTGAGCGCCGCCCCGTACGGCAGCGCGGGGATCCTCGCCATCAGTTGGGCCTACATCCGGCTCTTGTCGGGGAGCGGGCTGGCGCACGCGACCAAGGCGGCCGTGCTCGCCGCGAACTACGTGGCCACGCGGCTCTCCTCGTCGTACCCGATCCTCTACACCGGCACGAACGGGTTGGTGGCCCACGAGTGCATCATCGATCTGCGTCCGCTGACCAAGGCGACGGGGGTGTCGGTCGACGACGTGGCGAAGCGGCTCATCGACTACGGCTTCCACGCGCCGACGGTGAGCTTCCCCGTCGCGGGGACGATGATGATCGAGCCGACGGAGAGCGAGGACCTCGAGGAGCTCGACCGCTTCTGCGACGCCATGATCGCCATCCGGGGCGAGATCGACGACGTCGCGTCGGGGACGTGGTCCGCCGCCGACAGCCCCCTGCGCGGCGCGCCGCACACCGCCGAGTCACTGGTGGGGGAGTGGGACCGCCCCTACGACCGTTCGGTCGCGGTGTTCCCTGCCGGGCGCACGGCGGACAAGTACTGGCCACCCGTCGCGCGGATCGACCAGGCGTACGGCGACCGCAACCTGATGTGCACGTGCCCGCCGCTCGACGCTTTCGTGTCCTGACGCGCTGACCGACGCCCTCTGATCCGCGGCACGCGGTTCCGCAGCCGGTAGCGCCGGCGGGTCGAGGCCCGGGTGCTCAGCTCAAGCGGTACAGCCTCGTGCCGTTCTCGCCCAGGACCTTGCGCTGCGTCTCGGGGCGCAGCGTGGCCATCGCAGCGTGAACGTGCTCGAGCGGCTTGGGCCACAACGCGGTGGGGTGAGGAAAGTCGGTCTCGAAGAGCACGTTGTCCTCGCCGACCTTCTCGACCAGCTCTTGGAGATGCCCGCGCCCGGTCTCGAACCACATGGTGGCGTACCAGTTGTCCTTGAAGTACTCCGACGGCGCGCGTCCGAGCTCGGCTGCCTGCACGGGGGCGTTCTCGGGCAGTTCCCAGTCCATGGTCTCGAGGATGAAAGGCACCCAGCCGATGCCGCTCTCCACCGAGACCATCTTGAGCTTGGGGAACCGGTCGAAGATCCCTGCGAAGATCGTGTTGATCACGACGCGGGCGTTCCCGATGAAGAGCATGGAACCGCCGATGGCCGGCTTGACGAACTCGTCCTGGGACTCCCAGAAGTACTGGCCGAAGAAGTTCATGGCGGTGAGGCTCGCCCCGATGTGGAAGTGGACGGGGAGCTCCAGGTCCGCACACACCTCCCACAAGGGGTCCCACGCCTTGTTGGCCAGGTCGGGAGCGCCGAGGTCCTGGGGATCCGAGGTCATGTTGATGCCCCGGAGGCCGAGGCTCCCGATCCGTTCGGCCTCACGGACGGACTCCTCCACGTCCCACGCCGGCAGGATGGGCATGGGCAGCAGGCGGTTGTTCGTCCGCTCCTGGATCTCTGCGCGCGTGTCGTTGAAGATCCGGACGCAGAGCTCGCGGAGCACCGGGTCCTTCACCTCGGCCAGGGTCTGGCCACCGAGACCGAGCGCATTCGGGTACAAGACCTGGTGCTTGATCCCCATGTCGTCCAGCACCTCGAGGCGGGCGTCCACGTCCCACGCCGCCACGTGCGCGCGCTCGAACTCCCACTCGATCAACGATTCGAGGAACGGGTGCTTGATCCCCGCGCGGTCGATGGTGCTGCCGCCCCCCGCCTTGCCGACAGCGGTCCCTTCGATGACCCACTGACGCTCGCCGTCGACGTCCTCGACGTGAAGGATCTGCTCCTTGTAGGCCGCAGGGGCCCGCGAGGTCCACAGGTCCGCCAAGTCGGTGAAGTGCGAATCCGCGTCGAGAACAGCGAGTCCCTCGGGCACCTCGGGGGCGAGAGTCATCAGATCAGTCCTCCAGAGATCGAGACCACGAGCACGCACCGTGCGTACCGCAGGCTACTACGAGAAATAGTCGTAGTACTCGAGCCCGAGGTGGGTGATCGGCTCTTCCCCGGCCAAGAAACGCAACGTGTTCTTCAGCTTCGTCAGCTGAATGAACAAATCGTGCTCGGGGTAGACACCGGTCGCGCATTGCGGTGACTTGAAGTAGAAGGACAGCCACTCCTGGATCCCGCCCATGCCGGCGCGCTGGGCGAGGTCGGTGAAGAGCAAGAGGTCGAGGACGAGCGGGGCCGCCAGGATCGAATCGCGGCAGAGAAAATTGACCTTCAACTGCATCGGGTAGCCCAACCAGCCGAAGATGTCGATGTTGTCCCAGCCCTCCTTGTTGTCGCCCCGTGGCGGGTAGTAATTGATCGAGACCTGGTGCTCGATCTCGCCGTAGAGCTCGGGATAGAGCTCCGGCTGCAAGATGCCCTCGAGCACCCCCAGCTTGGACTGCTCCTTGGCCCGGAAGCTGTCGGGGTCCTGGAGCACTTCGCCGTCGCGATTCCCGAGGATGTTGGTGGAGTACCACCCGGAGAGCCCGAGCAGCCGGGCCTTGATCATGGGGGCCAAGACCGTCTTCACCAACGTTTGTCCGGACTTGAGGTCCTTGCCGGCGATGGGCGCCGACCGCTCGGCCGCGTACGCCGTCAACGCCGGCGTGTCGATGGAGAGGTTGGGCGAGCAGTTGACGTAGGGGATACCGAGGCCGAGGGCGGCGTAGGCGTAGAGCATGCTCGGGGCGATGGCGCGATCGTCGCGGTCGAGCGCCTCCTCGAAGGCCTCGAGCGATTGGTAGGCCTCGTGCTCGGGGAGCAGCCCCTCAGTCGATCCACACCAGACCATCACGCTCCGCGCCGACCCCTTGGCCTCCAAGAACCTCAGCATGTCCGCTCTGATCGCGTCGACACGCGCACGGTGGGTCTGCTCGGGGCGCGTGTTCTGTCCGTGGACCTGGGTGACGTAAGACGAGTCGAACACAGCAGGGAGGGGCCGGATGGTGCGCAGAAATGCGCCGACCCGCTCGATGGTCGGCTGGTCCAGGACTCCCGCCCGGCTGGCAGCGACGAAGGCGTCGTCGGGAAAGGGGTCCCAGGTGCAGAAGTCGAGTTGGTCGAGGGATGCGAGGGGGACGAGCTCGCGAATGGGCGTGATTCGCTGCTCGTCCCGCCGGCCGAGCCGCGCCGTGCCAAGTTGGGAGAGCGAACCGATCGGCTGACCCGAGCCCGCACGGATCGACTCGATGCCCGCGATCAGCGTCGTCGCGAGGGCACCAAGGCCCACGCAGAAGACAGCGAGCCGACCCTCGGCCGGCGCGATGGCCGGTGGATTGGGGAGCGGACTCTGGTACACGTGCTCGCCTGACGACATCGGCTTCCCGTTCCTTCACGCGGTTGCGGTGGTGCGATCGATCGTAGGGGATGGCCGCCGCAGCCTGCAGCGATCGTGGCTCCGGCGGTGCAGGACGAGGGAACAGCACCGCGGCACGAGGAGAACCGCGACTTCGCCCCGCCTTCGTCGGGGGTGCTCGTCTAATCTGCGCGGCGGGAGGCTGGCGGTGGAGTCCGAACAAGAGGGTTGGTACACCGACCCGTGGGGTCTACACGAAGCGCGCTGGATCTCCGACGGCGTGCCGTCGCGTCTGGTCCGTGACGGTGGTTGGGAATCGTACGACGACCCACCCGACACGCCACCGAGTCGCGCCTGGGTGCCCGTCGTGACTCCGCCCGGTTCGGTGACGCTCACGGACATTCGCAGAGCGGGCGCCGCCGAAGGGGACTGGTTGCCACCGCGGCCAGAAGAACGGATCCCGGGCGCGCAGCCGCACGGCGTGGTGCAGGCGCCACGCGGCGACAGACCGCGCGTCAAGTCCGCCCGGTGGATCTCCTTCCTCGTCGCGTTCCTCGTCGTCATCGGTGTCTACGTCGGCGGCGTCCTCAGCGGGCTGTGGGGGCCGGGGAGGACCGACGCCGGCACCACGACGACGACGTTCAACGCACGCGCGGACGACTCCGCCGGGGAATTCGCCGCCGGGTCCCAAGCCGTGCAGGACGGCTGCAGCGCCATCGGCCGGCTCACGTCGGACCTGTCGCAGGATGAGGGGAAGGGAGCGGCCGTTCCGTCCGAAGCGGCCTTGACCCAGCGAGATCCCACGTTCGACGCGATCGCGATGATCGAGCGGGCGAACGCCGTGCCTCAGTACTCGGGCATCGTGAGCGCAGCGAACACCTTCACCACCACGCTGCAACAGGCCACCGGATTGCAGGTGGACGGCTGGCTCCCGGTCACCGGCGCACTCAACGCCCTGACGGCGCAGTGCGAGCTGCTCGGCGTGCCGACCGGTACCTGACGCCTGCCGGCTCAGCCGGCTGGCGAATCGACCTGGATCACCAGATCGAAGTCCCCACGCGGGAGAACGATGCCACCCGGCGCAGCGGACGGATGGGGCAGCACCGTGATGCCGAGGTCGGTGAGCAGATCGACCGGAGTGGCGGACGACAATGCCTGCTCGAGCCGCTCTCGACAACGCGGATCTCCGAATCCGAGAAGGTGTTCTCCTTCGACCATGGCCAAGCTGCCGCGGCCCGCGTCGAAGAGTCCGAACGCGCCCCGGAACTTGCCCTCGAGCCGGTACAGCCCGATGGGGTCGGGCTCCTCGAGGGAGAGGCGCACGTTCCAACCGGGCGAGAGCGGCGGTGCGGTCGCAACGGTCGGCACGCGTCGGAGGAGTTCCTCGAGGATCCCGATGCGCGTGGCGGACGCGTCGTCGAACACGGCGATCCATCGGAGCCTGTCGTCGCTGCCGCTCGAGTCGGGCCAGCCCCGAACGACTGTCCGTCGAGGCGGGCCCCCGTGTGGGCCCCGCAGCGGCATGAAGCCGCAGAAAGCAACCGAACGACTCTGCAGTGTCTCGCCGACCTTCTCGAAGGCCACGGCCAACGTCAGACCGGGGCGGAGCCACAGGGGCAAGACCAGGACGCCGGCGTGCCGAAGCTGACGCACCCAGTACGGGGAGATGCCCCAAGACTCGGCGGTGACGACGACGCGATCGACGGTTGCGCCGTCGATGCCGGCCCACCCGTCGCCCACGACGATCCGGGCCTGGCGGATCCCGATTGCGGACAGATGGCTCTCGGCTTCGGATGCGGCTGTGGGGTTCACGTCGATCGAGACGACCCGGCCCCGTGGTCCGACGAGCCGGTCGAGGAGTGCCGCGTTGTAGCCGGTGCCGGCTCCGATCTCGAGGACCCGATGCCCCGGGCGCACGTCGAGCATCTCGAGCATCACGGCCATGATGCTCGGTGCACTCGAGGACGAGATGGAGACGCCCTCGTCGTCGAAATGAGTCGGGATCGCTTCGTCCACGACGAAGGCGCGCTGCCGGGAGCCAGCCGGCAGGAACCGATCTCGGGGAACCGACCTGAAGGCCTCTGCCACCGCGTCGGTGCGCACACAGCCTCTGTCACGCAGTTCGCTGACCATCCGGTCCAGTTGGTCTCGGAGGTCTCTTTCCACGCTGCCTGTCCTAGCAGCCGGCGGCCGGCAGCGAACGCCCCGGGTGGCCTTCCGAGGAGTCCTACGGGAGCAGTGGCTGCACCAAACCAGCCCACTTCTTGCGCCACGAAAGCGACAGCATCACGCGGACCGGGAGCGGTGGATTGTCGGGCCGATCGTCTTCTGGCGTCGACCGGATCGTCTCGTCGAGCGCACCCACTGCGTACGGCATCTGAGGCTTGGGGATGCCTCGGAGTGCTTTCGTCTCCAAGCGCGCCCATTCATCGTGCGGAATCCACTTGGCGTACAAGGGGAAGACTTCCGCGTCCTCCCGATCGAGGTGAGGGAAGAAGAGATCCCGCAGCTCGACCGTCGCCGCGTTGATCCCATCCCGCCCTGCGGTGTCGGGCGTCTTCTGGAACGCATCGACCGCGCCGCTGATCTTTTTCATGATCCCGATCATCTGTTGGTGCTCCGCCTCGAGCTCGTCGATGAGCGGTTGGCAATCCGGATACGAGCGGATCAGCGTCGGGAAGTCCTCGGTGTCCTCGTTGTGATGGTGGTAGTCCAAGATCGCTGCATAGAACTCCCAATACGGCCCGATGGAGGACTGGAGTGCCGGCGGCTCGAGTCTTGCCGTGGCATCGACCATCCTGGCCAGCCCCGTACGGAACGTGTTGTGGACCACCTGGATGAGCCGGATGTCGGCCCCCCCGTTGTCGGCGTTCGCCATTTCGAACCTCCTTTTGGTTCAAAAACCGCCTCGGCGCTGGCGCAGGCTAATCCGGCGCAGCATCGCCGTCGACCCTTGGCACTGTCGAATTTGCTCTTCGTGACGCGCGTCGCCAGTCGCGCCTGCGGTCACCGCAGCCGGAGGACTGCTCCCGGTTGCGTCGTCCGAATGACGTTGGTCGTCTGAATGAACGCGGTGCCATCGGTTCGAGACGAAGTGTTGTCGCACCCTCCGTCTTGCCGGGCCTGATATCGGGTCGCGACCGAATCGATCCGGATGCGTCGTCCCGAACGGGTCGCTACTTCAAGGTCGGCCCAGCGGACGGAGACCGCCGGGTCGTCGCAGTCTGCGAAGACCTCCGACCAGACCATCGGATCCCGAAGCGTCTCGCCCGGCGCCTCCAGATGACGGACCAAGACGTCGTCCACCCATCCGGCCCAACCAGTCCTGTCCCGCGAGATCCGGAGCCGGTAGGTGCGGCCTGGTTCCCACTCGAAGTCGCGCGTGTTGGGGTTCCCGAACGAGCTCGGAAGGTCCGATTCGGTTCCCGACAGCTCCGCGCCGGAGGTCCCGTATCCGCCCCAGTTGACATGGCGGAGGCACCGCGGCGGATCGGCACCCCATTGCAGTCCGAGGTGCGCACCGGCCCCGGCCGAGAAGGAGACCTGCAGCGCCCAGAAGTACAGGCGAGATACAGCCGGCAGGGTGGGAACGACCACGTTCACCGACGCCTCCACCAGTTCTTCGCCCGAGGGTACGGACCAGAGCAAGTGGAACGACGACGCCCCGTTCGCCGAAGGTGGTCGCCCGCTGACTCTCTGCGCCGCACCGAGCCGTCCGAGCAGCCTCGTCCAACGGCTGCTCCATTCGCCCATCGTGCCAGTCCATCAGGTCGGTGGATCGGGCGTCGGCACGGGGCCAGGGTCTATCTTTCCGAGGACCACACCGTGAAGGGGCTCCGACATGGAACAGGCCAACGAAGAGGGCTGGTACACCGACCCTTACGGACTGCACGAGGCCCGGTGGATGTCGATGGGCAATCCGACCAAACTCGTGCGTGACGGCGGGGTGGAGTCCTACGACGCGGTGCCGGACTCGCCTCCGACTCACCCGGCGGAGCAGATCGAGCCCCTGCCGGGCTCTGTGACGTCCGCAGACACCCTCCGCGCGGACGCAGAAGAGAGCACGACGCCCTCGATAGGCGAGATCGACGAGGCAGAGAGGGACATCCCTGTGAGGGGCTGGCGCGGCTGAGTCGGTCTGCCTGCTGGTCGCTCCAGGGGTGACCGCCGAGGATTGGGCGGCTTCGGTCGTGCGGTGAATACCCGCCTCCGGGGTATGTCCGAAGGGTCACGACTGCGTCGTGTCGTCGGCTCGGATCTCACGACGCGGCTACGAGCCGGCCAAGCCCACTGTGCCCCCCTGTGAACGTCGGGCAACCTGCGGCCCGGCGATCGGCACGACGTCGATCCGGTAGATGTAGTCGAGTTGGTTCACGCTCGATTCGATGTCGTGCACGAGTGTGACGACCTGTGCGCCGCTGATTCCCTCGTCGACCTCGATCCGGGCCACGATCCACGCCCGATTCGGGCCGACGAACGTGGTGAGGATTTCGCCAACACCGGTCACGCCGGGAAACCCGAGCAGAAGGGCTCGCGCCCTCTCGGCCCACTCGGACTGCAACGGCTGGGTGAAGCCACCGATGTCTTTGTTGTGCGCCTCACCGGCGGCTGTGGTCCACGCACCGACCAGGAAGTCGTGGTTCCGCCGGACGAGTCGAAGGCCAAAGCCGACGAGCGCCAAGCCGATCAGGACGGCAGCGATGCCCTGTGGTATCGACGACCCGGTGATCTGATTGAGTGCCAGGGCGATGAGTGTGAGCACATCCGCGGCGATCGAGACAACGTCCGAGACGAAGACCGTGCGAAGCGAAGGATCGGACGTGGCCCTGGACTCTGCAATGACCTCCCTGTGGAAACGGTGGGCGCGACGGGTCAACTGGCCCAAGGACTGACGGATCGAGAGGAGGTCGAAGCCGGCGGACACGGCGAGCACGACATAGGCGACCGTGAAGGACGAGGTGACGCCTGGGTGGAGCAGCTCCTCGATGCCCTCACGAAGTGAGAACACCGCACCGCCGACGAACACGCCCAGCCCGGCGAGCAGCGCCCAGAAGTACGCCTCCCGACCGTATCCGAGGGCATGTTGGTCGTCGGGTGCGCGGTTCCCGCGGTGTTGAGCCAACAGCAAGAACAAGTCGTTGGCGGTGTCGGCGAGCGCTTCGGAAGCGGTCGCGGCGACAGCGGACGAGCCCGTGAAGACTGCGGTACCGAGCTTCGCCAGCGCGACCCCAAGGTCCGCCACGATCGCCACCACCACGGTCCGTGTGCTCTCGTCAGGCATCGCTCGACCTCCAGTCCCTGCGCCGGTCAGCGGCTCTTCGTCTGGCTCTCGCACGTCCGGGTCCAAGGTGAATTGGTCGCTAGCCGGGTGCCTTGCGTCGCAGCGGCATCATCGTGTCCGCAAGGGGATCTCGAGCACAAGCTCGTTGAAGAGATCGGGCTTCTCCATCGGGACCAGATGAGAGGCTCCGGGTACCACCGCCAGCTGCCCATTCGCGACCAACAGGGAGAACTGGTGGGCGTGCTCGACCGTGACGTAGTCGTCGTCGCCCACGATGACGAGCGTCGGCGCCGTGATGCCCCCGACCTTGTCCGTCCAGTCGAAGGGTTCCGCCCACATCGTCCGGATCTTCTCCCACACGTCGGGGAAGTGCTCGGGGCCGTCCGGTGAGGCTTGGGAGTACATGGCGGCGAACATGGCCATGTCCTCGTCGCCCGGAGCGAGGGACACCAATGCTTCCATCGCGCCGGGTACGTAGCCGGCGGTCGAGAAGCCTGATCCGGTGACGGTGAGCGTTCGCACGAGGTCTGGATGCTCCGCCGCGATCAGAGTCCCCACCATGCCGCCGTCGCTCCACCCGAGCAGGTCGACCGGCCCGAGACCGAGCGCGGTGAGGAAGTGCACCGTCTGGTCGGTCATCGCCTGATAGGTCAGCGGGCCCGGCCGGTCGGCCGTGTGACCCTGCGCCTGGCGTTCGGGCGCGACCACGCGACGATGCCGAGAAAGCCCAGAGAATTGCGCCGCCCACGTCGAATTGTCCGCCAACCCGCCATGCAGCAACACGATCGGGTCGCCGTCGCCCTCGGTCTCGTAGAACACGCTGAGCCCGTCGATGTCGATGTAGTCCTGTGCGCGCGGAGAGGGCATGAGGGCGAGCCTATGTCGCCGACGTCGCGCGCCCCCTGAGCCTCAGAGTGACGCAGTGTCGCTGCTCAGCGCCGAATCGCCACCACGTGCCATGCCTGCGCGCCGGCGGGATCGATGTTGATCTCGATCACCGACGGTTCGATCGAGGCCACGAGCCATCCCTCGGCGAAGCTCGTGCGGATCTCGTCCTGTGTCACGCGGCGGGGACCCCAGTCCCCGGGTTGGCGATCGCTGAAGCACAGCATGTGGTAGCGACCCCCCGCCGGCAGGACCGACGCCAGGCTCTCGACGAACCGTGCCCGGTCGTCGTCGTCGAAGACGTGAAAGAGACCGCAGTCGAGCACGGTGTCGAACTGCTCGCCGAGGTCGGACAACCGGAGGGCGTCGAATACGAGGAAGCGCGCGTCCGACGACCGCTGCGCCGCCTTCTGCCTGGCGAGCTCGATGGCGGTCGGTGCAAGATCGACTCCCAAGGCCGGATGACCGTGGGCCGCCGCGCATAACGCGTGCTCGCCGGTGCCGCACCCAGCGTCCAGCACCGTGCCGGTGAGCTCTCCCGTGATAGCCAGCCGCTCGAATGCACGTTGCGGCCGCCCGATGTCCCACGGCGGTGTGGCCGCGTAGCTGGCCTCGAAGTCCTGGACCCGTTCCGGTACAACCCGGTCGCTCGAACCTTCCTGACTTGCCATGCCTTCCGTCCTACCACCTTGTCAAGGACGCGACGACCGGCGCACGCCGAAGATCATCGTGACGCAAGCGTCGTGCGACGTCATACGTGACCTCATTGCGTACGGGGATGAGCAGCGTCTTGCACGACGATGGACGATCGATGCTCAGAGCAGTCCCGCGATCCCGATGCCCGCGGCGGCGGCCGCGATGCACACAACGAGGCTGCCGACCGTGTAGGTGACGGCCTCGCTGCGATGGCCGGTGTGGACGAGGTGGACCGTTTCCCAGCTGGCCGTCGACCATGTGGTGTAACCACCGCAGAGGCCGACGCCGGCGATGGCGAGCACGTGTGAACCGAGACCGTGGTAGAGCGACAGCCCCGTGAGTACCCCGAGAAGGAGTGATCCCGAGGCGTTGACCACCATCGTCCCGACGGGGAGCGGATCGGCCCGGCGCAGCCCGATGTGATGGATCAAGAGCGCGCGAGTCAGGGCACCGACGCCGCCTGCACAGGCGACGAGCAGCGCGAGGCAAAGAGTGGGGGAGGGGCTGCTCATCGCGCCACCAATCGTCGGCCGACATCGTGTCCGGCGACGACAAGCGCGAGCCCGCCGACCACGGTCGCGAGGAGGTAGGCGAGGCAGGTCAGCAGGTCCCCGTTCTTCCCCAAAAGCGTCGCATCGACCGCGAGTGTCGAATAGGTCGTCCACCCGCCCAGAAATCCGACCATGAGAAGGGGGCGCAACGCCGGAGCGCGGTGCGACACGTGCTCGGTAAGCGGGACCAAGAATCCGATGGCCAGGGACCCGCTCAGGTTCACAGTAAGCGTCACCCACGGGAACCCCCCGGCGGCAACGGGGTGGTGCGCCTCCAAGAGGTAGCGGGCCACGGTGCCCACTGCGCCGCCGACGAAGATCGCAGCGATCGTCGTCAGGGACAGGCCGAACAGCGGGACGACGGCTTCGCCCAGAAGATCCGGCTCGTCGCCTCCGCCCGCGCGACCTTCACGTGGATGCGGGCGTGTCCCGGGTTGGGGTTGTCGTTCGTGCAGCTGCTCGTCCATGGCTCGGCCCTCCTGCGCCGCTACTCAGGAGCCATTAGCCATGTGACGTCGGCGGTTCAGGGCCGAAACCCCCCGGCGGGACCCATCGCCGGTCCTTGCTGCTGGTCACCATTTTACCGGCAGAGCCGGCATCGGTGGGTCAGTCGAGCCTCGGGCCGGGAGCACGCCGGAACTCGAAGGGTTCACTCGGCCTGCCGGCCACCACGTACCAGCACTGTCCGGTGCTCGCCGAGTCGAGGATCCGAGAGAACGCATCGACGACGTCTGCCACCTCGATGATGGGGAATCCCATGTCGAGAAGCGTCTGTTCGGAGCCTTTGATGATGTTGGTGTAGGCGAACGAGGGGCAGAGGGCGTGGACGCGGATCCCGTCGGGTTCATACACCGTCCCGAGCGAACGCACGAGACCGACGACTGCATGCTTGTTGGCGGCGTAGATCGGGTCGAATGGTGCAGGCACCAGCCCTGCCATCGACGCCGTCGCGACGATGGTGCCGCCGCCACTCTCCTTGATCGCACGGCGCGCCGCCGCGATCCCGTAGACGACGCCGTCGAGGTTGATCGCCATCGAACGGCGATAGGGCTCAGGATCGAAGTCGTCGCCCATCCCGCACCACGACGTGACGCCAGCGTTGACGTGTGCGATGTGGAGGCCGCCGAACGCATTCACCGCCGCGGCGACCGCGGCGGTGGAGGCAGCGGGATCCGCCACGTCGGTGTGCACGAACCTGCCCCCGAGTTCGCTCGCAACCGTACGGCCACGGTCGTCGTCGATGTCAGCGATGACGACGTGTGCGCCCCGCCCGGCCAGAAAGCGTGCGACACCTTCGCCGATGCCGTTGCTCCCGCCCGTGATCAGCGCGGCTTTGCCTTCGATCTCCATGGCCCGGATCGTAGGGGACCAGACGCGGCTCAGCCCCTGAGGGCCGAGGGGAGCGGCAAGCTGTGGACGACGCTCAGGTGCTGGATGGGTCGCGTCAACGCGACGTAGAGGAGCCGAAGCCCGCGCTGCCCCTCACCGGCGATGGCTGACGGCTCGACGACCACGACCGCGTCGAACTCGAGCCCCTTCGCGGCGAGTGCCGGCACGATGGTGACCGGTCGAGTCATGGCGTCCTTCTCGAGGAGGCCGATGTCGTCGTGCCCCTTTGCGAGCGCGCTGAGCGGAGCAACCAGGTTCTCCGGTGTGATGAGGGCCACCAGCGCGTAGCCGGCAGCGAGGGTGCGCGCTTCGGCGAGCGCAGCCGGCGCGATCTCGTCGCCGTCGACGCGGACGATGGCGGGGTCGCTACGGCCGGCCCGGATGGAGGAGGTGGGTGCGATGCCCGGAGCAGCCAGGGGCAGGAGGCGCGATGCGAACTCCAGTACCCGGCCAGGCGCTCGGTATCCGAGCGTCAGCTCGTCATGGCTCACCGGTGCCACGTGGGGGAGATGGATCCGGACGTCCTCCCAGTCGCCGTAGGTCCACGGGCCGGTCGCCTGGGCAAGGTCACCCAGCACCGTGACGGACCCGGACGGCGCCCGCCGGGCGATCATGCGGAACTGCATCGGGGTCAGGTCCTGCGCCTCGTCGACGACGATGTGACCGTAGGTTCTGGTGCGGCCGCCGGTGAGGTACGTCGCTTCGTCGAGCAGCGCGAGGTCGTCGGCGCTCCATCCGGTCGTGGTGACCGAGCCGTCGCGCCGGCGCAAGAGCTGGGGCCACTCGTCGTCGGCGAAGAGCCCGACCGCGAAACGCTCTAACTGCGAGCGGGACGAAAGCAGATCGCGCACCAGCACGGTGGGGGAGACGGTCGGCCAGAGGAGGTCGAGCAGGGCCTTGAACTCGTCGGTCGCCGTGAGCTCCCGCTCGAACCACGTCTCGTCGGCGCCGAGCCGTGCGGAGGCCCGGAAGGCGCGCCTGGCCTCGCTCACCAGACGGGCCCGAAGCGCGGTGCGACCCGCTTTGTATGGCGCCGGGCGCGCCGCAATCGAGCTCACCAGGTCGTTGACCGTGTCGGCACTCAACGAGGTGCGGGCGAAGCGGACCCGAAGGCTTGGGTCGTCCTCGACCCGTCGCCGGCGACCGTCGAGCGCGCGGCGAAGCAGCTCACCCATGCGTGCGTCACCTTTGAGCCGCCGGACGTCGAGTGGCTCCTGCACGCGCACCCTTGCCTTGGGCGCGATGTCCGCGATCGTCGTCTGCACCACCGCCTCTTCGCCGAGCGAGGGCAGGACCTGCGCGATGTAGCGAAGGAAGGCCCGGCTCGGGCCGAGCACCAAGACACCCTCCCGGCTGAGCTGCGGATGGTTGTAGAGCAGATAGGCGGCGCGGTGCAGGCCGACCGCCGTCTTTCCCGTCCCGGGACCACCTTGGACCGTCAGGAGCTGATCGAGGGGCGCACGGATGATCTCGTCTTGCTCCGCCTGGATCGTGGCGACGATGTCGAGCATCTCCCCGGTGCGAGCTCGCTCGAGCTCTGCGAGCAAAGCGTCCCCGCCCCGCAGCCGAGCCGTGCCCGCGTCACTCTCGGCCACGCCGAAGATGTCGTCGGCCACCGCGAGGACTGATCCGCGGTCGACCATGATCTGGCGGCGACGGGATAACCCGAGCGGGTCCTTGGCGCTGGCGCGGTAGAAGGGCACCGCGACGGGCGCTCGCCAGTCGATGACCACGGGATCGGCCCGGCTGTCCTCGACGTGCCTGCGACCGATGTGCCACGTGGGGCCGTCCTCCTCGTCGATCCGCCCGAAGAGGAGGGGTCGTGGCGAATCGGCGAGAAGCGAGACGCGCCGTGACAGGGCTGCCACGTAGTCGAGGTCGGGGCTGCCGGCACCCACCAGCTCACGAAGCAGCTCCTCAGCGCGAACCCGCATGGCACGCAACGACAGCCGGGCGTGGTCGAGAAACGCCTGCTCGGCTGCGACTTCCGGGTCAGAGAGCGGGGGAGCGGCGCTCATCAAAGGGCCCTATCCGACCAAAACGCCCGAAAACCGACCGCGCAAAAATCCCCGGACATTCCGGGGATAGTACTTCATTTCCTCTTCGACTTACAAGCCCCTACCTGGTCTTTCACCTTCTCCGCCGCCCGGGCTTTAAACCTTTGACCAAGGGCCTGTAACGCCTGTCACATTACTGATTTCTTGGCCTCGACGCAACCCCTTTTTGACCATTTCTGCGCCCTCGCCGCCCCTCGTCGGACGGCAGGGCCGTCCTGAAGCTTCCGGTCTCCGGCTCAGCCGACGACGGGCCGGAACCGTGTCTCTCGACGGCCCGTCTCGCCACGGGGTATCGCCGTGCACGGGCGCGGTGCGCCCTTCTCAGACGTGTCCGCTTGACCCAACCCGTCCCGACCCCACGGCCGTCATGGTGGGATCGCGAGCCGGCCACTGATCCGCACGGCGTCGCTGTGTCCTCGATTGCGCTGCATGGACCGCGGCGCTCGTCTCCCTCCCTTCCAGGCCATTTCGGCACCCCTGCCGTTGGGGCGACGGAGGGACGAGAGAGGAGCGCGTCCGCCGCCCTCCGACGGACACTCTCGGAGTTCTCTGTTTAACTAAACATAATGAACATTATCGGCGGTCCGGTACGAACGCCGGCCCAGGTCAGATGGTTGGGACACACGTCTCGGGCGTGCCGCTCTCGGCCCCATGCGGACCACGCCTGAAGTCGTGCTGCGCTGCGCCTCACGCGACGAGGCGGCGTTCGCGTCGAGCGAGTTCTCGGGGCTCTGAGCCAGCCGGCGGCCGTCACGGGGCGTGCGACCCCTAACCGAGCCGCACGCCCCGGAGACCTCGCCGCCGAGGTTCGACCGGGTATGGGAGCGACCGGAGGGAGTGGGACCTCGCTCCCGTCGAACCACGGCGATCTGCAGCATGACGGGTGGTTTTGGGAGCCGGAGGGGGACCACCTGTGAGGAGTCGTAGAGATCCCGGGACGGGGTCCCCACGTCTGGCCAGCGGCTTTAACTACCGTTTACAAAAAACCCCAAGCCGGCTCACAGCTGAGTGTTGGCTCACCGTGAAATCACTCGTCTGAACTGGGAGCATGGCCAAAACGGAAGCTGTCGACGCGCCGGAAAGCCCTGTGGATCTGACCGAGGAGTTGCCGCTCGACGACGAGAACGTTCTCGCTCCCGAGCCACCTTCGGTCTGGCGGCGCTACCGGTGGCTCATCGTGGGCGTCGCCGTGGTGGTGGTCGCGGCAGCCATCGCGCTCCCCCTCTGGCTGACTTCGGGTTCGTCGACCCCGACCGGTCTGTCGATCAGCACCGTGACCGTCCCGGTGACCACGGGCACGATCCAGCAGACGGTGTCGAGCTCGGGGACGATCGAGCCGGCCAG
>Ga0335075_10006861_pt1 | contig 17576 bp, 17 predicted proteins | sample Lox_Sample_24_FD_206723 | JGI IMG/M metagenome (GOLD analysis project Ga0335075, IMG submission 206723) | Soil microbial communities from Loxahatchee National Wildlife Refuge, Florida, United States - Lox_Sample_2.4 | ecosystem: Environmental > Terrestrial > Soil > Wetlands | place: USA...
CTACTACTGCAAGACCCATCCCCCGGCTTTCCCATTTTGATCATCCCTGCTCGTTCACAGGAGCCCTTCAGTGCCACTGACCATCACCGGCTTGTCGAAGACCTATTCCAATGGAGTCCAAGCCCTTAAGGGCCTTAACCTGACCATTGGCAACAACATGTTCGGCCTCCTCGGACCCAACGGCGCGGGCAAGAGCACCCTCATGCGCACCATTGCCACCCTGCAGGAGCCCGACTCCGGTGAGATCTGGCTGGATGGCATCAACGTCATCAAACAGAAGGACACCGTCCGCCGCCTGCTCGGCTACCTGCCTCAGGAATTCGGCGTTTACCCTAAAATCTCAGGTTTAGATATGCTCGATCATCTGGCTGTTATGAAAGGAGTTACAAACTCAGCAGAACGCAAGGGCATGGTCGAGGCTCTGCTCAACCAGACCAACCTGTGGGACGCCCGCAAGAAGGCCCTGAGCACCTATTCCGGAGGCATGAAGCAGCGCTTTGGCATCGCCCAGGCACTCCTCGCCAACCCCAAGCTCATCATCGTCGACGAGCCCACTGCCGGACTCGACCCCGCCGAACGCCATCGCTTTCTGAACCTGCTCAGTTCCATCGGACGCGACGTGATCGTCATCCTCTCCACCCACATCGTCGAAGACGTCCGCGAGCTCTGCAACCGGATGGCGATCATCAGCAACGGTGAGTTGCTCCTCGAAGGCGCACCCTCCGACGCGCTCGCAACCCTCGCCAACCGCATCTGGAGCAAGCTGGTCACCGACGAAAGCGAGCTCGCTACCATTGAAGCGCAGTTGCAGGTCGTCTCCGTGCAACTGCTCGGCGGCGCGCACGAGGTCCGCGTCTACTCCGAAACCGATCCCGGCAACGGCTTCTCCCCTGTCGATGCCAACCTTGAGGACGTCTACTTCCTCAACATGGAACGCCACGCGGCGCTCCAAGCGGTCAACTGAGCGTCGAGGAGAACATCCATGTTTTTCGATTTCCTTCTCTTCGAGTTGAAGCTACGAATCAAGAGCATCTCGACCTACGTCTACTTCGCGATGTGGTTCCTGCTGGCTTTCTTTTCCGTTGCCGCGCAGGACTTCGGCCCGGTGGGCACGGGCAAGGTGCTGCTCAATGGCCCTTACGCGACGCTGCAGTACTTCGTGCAGCTCACGGCCTTCGGCATGATCGTCATGGCCGCCATCTTCGGGCCGTCGATTCTTCGCGATTTTCAGCGCGATACCTACCAGATGGTTTTCACCAAGCCCATCTCCAAGTTCGCCTACCTTGGAGGCCGCTGGACAGGCTCGACCGTCATCACCCTGCTCGTCTTTACCGGTCTGCCGCTAGGCGAAATCGTCGGCTGTTTCGCGCCATGGGCCGACCACACCCGAATTGCCCCCATCCATCTCGCGATGATGGCCAAGCTCTTCTTCTCCATTACCGCCATTCAGGTTTTCTTTCTTGGCAGTCTCTTCTTCGCCGTCGCCGCGCTCACGCGAAAGGTCGTCACGGTTTACTTGCAGGGCGTCGTACTGTTCGTCATCTATCTGATCCTCCTGGTCTCGGTCATTCAGGCGCGCACGCTCGACCGCTTCTGGCCGTCCGTCTTCGATCCCCTTGGCGTTCTTCTCGTGGACAGCATCACGCGCTACTGGACCGTGGTCGAGCAGAACACGCTCACGCCAACCTGGACAGGCATGTTCCTCTGGAACCGCATTGTCTGGATGGGCGTCGGCCTGCTTGCTCTGGCCATCACCTGGATCTTCTTCCCCATGTCTGCCGAAGCGCTGACCGCACGCGCCTCACGCAAGAAGAAGAAGGTCGAGCAGGAGGAAGCCCGTCCGCCGCGGCCGCTCTTCGGCGTCCTTCTGCCGCAGGTGCATCAATACTTCGGCGCGCGCACCTCGTGGTTGCAGTTTTCGACGCTGGTCCGCATGCGCATCCGTAACATCACCCGCGAGACCGTCTTCTGGGCCATCGCGCTGGTCATGGTCGTCTACGTCCTCATCAACGGACACTTCGCCGGCCGCATCCAGGATCGCGATGTCTGGCCCGTGACTTATCTCATGCTGCAGGCGGTCGAAGGCACGGCGATGATCTTCTTCGTCATCGTCTCCACGCTCTATGCCGGCGAGCTGATATGGCGCGAGCGCGACACGCACTTCGAGCAAATCCACGACTCCCTGCCCATGCACGAATGGATCGACTGGCTGAGCAAGTTCTGTGCGCTGGCTGTCGTCGAACTCATATTGCTCACCGTCGTCATGTTCTGCGGCATTTTCTCGCAGACCATCCAGGGTTACTACCACTACGAGTTCCTGCAATATTTCAAGGAGCTCTACCTCATTACCTTCGCTGAAGTTCTCATCTACGCGCTGCTCGCACTGTGCATCCAGACCCTCGTCGGAAACAAGTTCCTGGGCCACGGCATCGTGATCGGATTCTTCATCCTGATCCCCGTACTCTATCGCTTTGGCGTCGAGAATCGACTTTACCTCTACGGAGAGGTCACGCCCTACACCTACTCCGATATGAACGGCTACGGGCACTTCGCGCCCGCGCTCTTCTGGTCGCTCGTATACTGGCTCGCCTGGGGTGGCATACTCGGAATCGTCGGCATCGTCATGGCCCGCCGCGGCAGCGAAATGTCGTGGAAAGCGCGCTTCCAGAGTGCATCCGCACGCCTGCCGGGAGTGCTGCCGGCTACCATCGTGTTGCTTCTCTGCGTCATCGGCAGCGGAGGCTGGTTCTACTACAATACTCACGTCCTCAACGCCTTCCAGACCGCGAAGCAGCGCCGCAGTCTGCAGGCCGAGTACGAGAAGCTCTATAAGAAATACGAAAAGCAGCCCCTGCCCAAGATCGTTGCCGTCGATACTACCGTCAACATCTATCCCCAGCGCCGGTCATTCTCCGCGACCGGCTGGTACATTCTCAAAAACAACACCGATCAGCCCATCTCCGACATTCATATCACCGGCCAGCGCGACTCCATCGACGAGATCCACTTCGACCGTCCCGCGCAGATCGTACTCAACGACAAGAAGCACTGGTACTCGATTTATCACCTCGCGCAGCCGCTCGCACCGGGCGAGAAGATGCGCATGGACTTCCGGTGCTCCTACACATCACGCGGCTTCAAGGACGGAGGCGAGCGCGCCGAGTTCGCCTACAACGGCACCTTCTTCGACTCGGACTACTTCCCTTACCTCGGATACAACCGCAGCGTCGAGATCGACAACCCCGTCCGGCGCCGCGAAGAAAAGCTCGGGCCGTACGAAGAACTGGCGCCGCGCGGCGATCCTTTCTATTCGCAGCTCAATCTCTTCCGTCCCGACTCCGACTGGGTGACCTATCACACCGTCGTCAGCACCAGCGGCGATCAGATCGCTATTGCGCCCGGCTACCTGCAGCGCCACTGGACGCAGAACGGCCGCAACTACTACGAGTACAGCATGGGGTCGACGGATATCAACGACTTCTTCTCGTACATCTCCGGACGCTACGCTATCAAACGCGACAAGTGGCAGAACGTAAATCTCGAAATCTACTACGAGCCGCAGCACACCTACGTGCTCGACAAAATGCTGTCATCCTCCAAGCGCGGACTCGGCTACTACACGACGAACTACAGCCCCTACCAGTTCCAGCAGTATCGAATCCTCGAATTCCCGCGCTATCGCCAGTTCGCCCAGTCCTTCCCGAATACCGTGCCGTACTCAGAGGACATGGGCTTCATCGGCCGCCTCAAAAAGCCCGACGACATCGACTTCACCTACTTCGTCACCGCGCATGAGCTCGCGCATCAATGGTGGGGACACCAGATCGTCGGCGCCATGGTTGAGGGTTCGAACATGATGTCCGAGAGCCTCGCCGAATATTCCGCCCTGCGCGTGATGCAGCACCAGTATGGAGACGCACAGATGCGCCGCTTCCTCAAATACGAGCTCGACGGCTATCTCCGCGGACGCGCCGGCGAAGTGCGCCACGAGCCGCCGCTGGTATTAGTGCAGAACGAGCCCTACGTCTGGTATCAGAAGGGCTCTATGGTGCTGTATGCGCTCAGCGACTACATCGGCGAAGACAAGCTGAATGCCGCGCTGGGCGGCTACCTGCGTGCAAACCGCTACAGCCAGCCTCCATACCCCGATACGCGCGGCTTCGTTGAAGCATTGCGCTCGGCGACTCCGCCCGACCTGCAATACCTCATCACCGATATGTTCGAGAGCATCACGCTTTACGACAACCGCGCCGTCTCCGCCACATGGCAGGAGACACCGGATCATAAGTACAAAGTCGTCCTCAACGTGAAATCACGCAAGCTCAAGGCCAACGGAGACGGCGTCGAGACCGAAGTGCCGATCCATGACCTGATTGAAGTCGGCGTCTTTTCAGGCAGGAAAGACCACGAACAGCCCATCCACGTTGAGAAGCAATGGATCACGAAGAACGACCAGACGATCGAGTTCACCGTCGATCAAAAGCCGACGCGCGCCGGTATCGATCCTTACAACAAGCTCATCGATCGCAACCCAGACGACAACATGGTGGATGTCAGCAAAATGTAATTGTCCGAAGGCTCACCCTTTGCGGTGCGTTGCGCAAGGGGTAGACGGCCTCATGATACCTTCGCCTTCTCCACCGCGCCCTTGAAGAACTCGTTCAACTGTCCGCCCGAAGTGAGTGCCTCAAACCCAGCGAAGCTTCCCTCGTCAGCGATCAGCTTGGCGGCGCGGATAAATCCGGTCCATGCCGCGCGTGCCAGCGAAGATCCCACACTGATCCGCCGCACTCCCATCTCCGCAAGATCGGCGACCCGCAGACCCGAGTTGGTATAAACCAGCACATTGACCGGCTTCGGACTCACCGCCTTCACGATCGCCTCAATCTGGGCGCGTTCGGTCGGCCCCGGTGCATACAGCACATCCGCCCCGGCTTCTGAATACGCTTGCAGTCTCCTGATCGCTTCTCGCAAGGGATCAGGGTGGTTCACCAGAAAGCACTCGGCGCGCGCCGTCAGCAGCACATCCGCGCCTGACGCATCGATCGATGCACGCGCTGCCTTGATTCGCTCCACGGCCAGAGGGAGATCGTACAGCGGATTGTCGCGGTCACCCGTGGCATCTTCGATCGACAACCCCGCCACCCCGGTTTCGACGCACAGCCAGACACTCCCCGTAAGGCCCTCCGGATCATCCGCATAGCCGGCCTGAAAGTCCGCATTTACCGGCAGATTCGATACAGCCACAATCTCCGCAATGTGCTTCAGAGCAGCATCGCGCGACGCGCCCGCCTCACCATCCGGCAGTCCGCGAGAAAACGCAAAGCCCGAACTGGTCGTCGCCAGGGCCTTGAACCCCAGCCCCTGCAAATACCGCGCCGAACCCGCATCCCACGGGTTCGGAATCACAAAGCAGCCGCTCTCATGCAGCCTGCGAAACGCGGCGCGCCGCGCCGAAACATCCATCTGCTCCCCCTGCTCTCAAAAAAAGCCCGCCTGCTATAAACTATTCCGCATGGCAAGCAAAGACAAAGGTCGCAAGGAAGAAAAGAAGAAGCCCAAGCCGAAACCCAAGGTCGAGCCCGGTCGCAAGCGCGAGGAATGGATTTCCAACGCTACCAAGCCTGCGAGCTAAAAGCGCGGCGACAACTCAGCCGTAAGCGCAATAGGAAAGCCCGGGAGCGAATCCCGGGCTCTTTCTGGCTTGATCTCTGAGCGTTACGACTGTGTCTCTTCGGTGGCCTTCACCTGCGCGACGGTCCAGTTGGGATCGCCGACCTTGAAGCGGGCGAAGCGGCGAACCGTGATGTTTTCGCCGAGCTTGCCGACCTTGGTTGCGATCAGGTCCTTGATGGCGAGCGTCTGCTCCTTGATGAAGGGCTGCTCAAGCAGGCAGACCTCCTCGTAGAACTTGCTCATCTTGCCTTCGACGATCTTTTCGATCACCGGAGCCGGCTTGCCGGTCTGCGCAGCCTGCGCGCGGTAAACATCCTTCTCCCGCTCCAGGTCCTCAGCCGTCACATCTTCCTTACGGATGTAGCGGGGATCGGTCGCCGCGATGTGCATGGCGATATCCTTCAGCAGCTCCTGGAAATCAGCCGTGCGCGCCACGAAATCGCTTTCGCAGTTGACCTCGAGCAGCACGCCGATCTTGCCGCCGGCGTGGATGTACGTTCCCACCGCGCCTTCGTTGGTGGTGCGCGAAGCCTTCTTCGCCGCCGACGCCATGCCGCGCTTGCGCAGGATGACGAAGGCCTCTTCCATGTCGCCCTTCGACTCCTGCAGCGCCTTCAGGCAGTCGCCCATGGGCGCGCCCGAGCTGTCACGCAGTTGCTTTACCTGCTTTGCATCGATCTTCTCAGTCACCGTTGACATTTCCTCTACCTGTTCCTTCTCTCTTTAGAATCCCACAAACGCTGCCGCCCAGCCTGTGAATAGCCAGTGAAAGCGGGCGCGAAGCGCGTAAGCCCGCGACGTTCATTTCCGACGGCCAGCCCCGAAACGAAAAGAAAGCGTGGCCGTTTCTTGTACGCAGCCACGCTTCCCGTAACTTCCAGCGGCGGGCCTGCCGCCGCACAGAGTCCTAATAGCTGCTTTCAGCCGCCTCGGCCTCTTCGAGTGCCGCAACCACTGCGGGAGCCTTGCGGATTCCGCCGCCCAGCGCCGCTTCGAGGTCGACCACTTCGCCCTCGGTTGCCGCTTCATCCGAAGCCGCCACCGCGCCTTCTTCACCTTCAGCGCTGGCAGCCTGCAGATCCACCTGATTGTCAGCCGTAACGCCGGCAATCTCAATGTTCTGCTTGTCGCCCGCCATGTGCACGCCTTCGATCACCGAGTCGGAGATCTTCGACGTGAACAGCCGGATCGCGCGCAGAGCATCATCGTTGCCCGGAATCACCATGTCGACCACAGTCGGATCGCAGTTCGTATCGACCACGGCGACCACTGGGATACCCAGCTTGCGGGCTTCCTTCACGGCAATCGCTTCGTTGTTCGAGTCGACCACGAAGAGCGCATCGGGCAGGCGGCGCATGTTCTTGATGCCGGCCAGGTTGGCCTGCAGGTGCTTGCGCTCCCGCTCCAGCTTGATGACTTCCTTCTTGGTCAGCAGCTCATAGCGGCCGTCTGTAGCCATCTCATCGAGTTCCTGAAGGCGCTTCACCGACTTCTGCACCGTCACCCAGTTGGTCAGCAGCCCACCCAGCCAGCGCTGGTTAATGTAGAACATGCCGCACCGGGTCGCCTCCTCGGCGATGGCATCCTGCGCCTGGCGCTTGGTGCCAACGAACAGAATCACCTTGCCCGCAGCCGTCAGGTCAGTGACGTACTTGCTGGCTTCCTTGAACATCTTCAGGGTCTTCTGCAGGTCGATGATGTAAATGCCGTTGCGCTCGCCGAAGATATACTCCTTCATCCGCGGATCCCAGCGCTTCGTCTGATGCCCGAAGTGGACTCCCGCTTCGAGCAGCTCCTTCATAGTGATAGTGGCCAAACAGCCTCCTCTGTGGATTGCATCCCGACGGCTTCTGGTGCCGGGATTGATTCCCTCTTGGGAAATTTAACTACCTAAACTCCATTCCAAAAACGGGTGCCCCACATCTCGCATTTTGAGATGTGGAATACCAACTACCGCTTCGAGAACTGGAACCGCTTGCGGGCGCCCTTCTGTCCGTACTTCTTGCGCTCCTTGGCGCGAGCATCACGCGACAGCAGGCCTTCGCCTTTGAGCGTCTTGCGCAGCTCCGCGTTGAACTCGATCAGCGCGCGGGCAATGCCCATCTTTACCGCGTCGGCCTGCGCGCTCACGCCGCCGCCCTTGACGGTGGTAACCACGTCGAAGGTCGAGCTGAGCTCGGTGAGCACCAGCGGACGAGCCGCCGAAACGCGCTGCTGCTCGGTGACGAAGTAGACATCAAGGTTCTTGTCGTTGACCTTGAAATTGCCGCTGCCGGGGCGCAGAAACACGCGAGCGATCGCCGACTTGCGCCGTCCCGTTCCGTAATACTGAACCAAATCTGCCATTCTCTGTCCTGGTCTCTTTAAGTGCTGTTAAGCCGGGTTCATCAGAACCTGGCTAGTTAATTTCGAGCGGCTGCGGCTGCTGCGCCTGGTGAGGATGCTTGTCGCCACGGTAAACATTCAGCTTGGTCGCCATCTTGCGGCCCAGCTTGGTCTTGGGCAGCATGCCCTTGACCGCTTCTTCCACGATCTTTTCCGGCTTCCGCTCGAGCAGCCGCACAAACGACTCCTCGCGCAGGCCGCCCGGAAATCCGGTATACCGGCGATACACCTTCTGCTGGCTCTTCAGCCCGGTCAGGCGCACCTTCTCGGCATTGACGATGACAACGTGGTCGCCCATATCGATATAGGGCACGTACTTCGGATTCCTCTTGCCGGCCAGCACGCTGGCGACTTCGGTGGCCAGGCGGCCCAGCGTCTTACCGCTGGCATCCACCACAAACCACTTACGGTCAATCTCGTGCGCGCTCGGAATGTATGTAGACATCGCTTTCCTTCTTCTCCTGAGCATTGCTCGCGTAAACACGCAAATGCTCACGCAAAGCGTCTCCGCGGTTGAAAATTTCTCCGCGGATCGACAATGTCTGTTCGCGTGAGGCTGGCGCAGGCTCAAACCTGTGGGTTTTCTACGTTCACGACCCGGTCAGACAGACGGGCGCACGCAGACTGCGCAACCAGTTTAGAATACGTGAATTTGGGGCGGGCGTCAACGAACACCGGTGGTTGATTGGAAAACTAGCTTTGTCGTGTTTAGCTCACACTATGGAGAGTTTATCTGTCGAGTCGGTTTTCGACGATTTCGTTGGTGGCTTCGGTGGAGAACGTGTCGACGGTCTGATTACGCAACCCAATCCCCCTAAAAACGCGGACTATTTGTTCCGAGAGCATAACGTCATCGCAGAGCTTAAGTGCCTTACGAAGGATAGCTTTGGCCCTGACTACCACCGCAAAATGAAGGAGTTGACTGACGAATGGCTGCGCCGTCGATGGATCGTCGTCTTTGGCAACGTCAATCTTGATCTCAGAAAGCTTCCGCCGGTCTGCCAGGAGCAATGGCTTCGCGTAATCGAAAAACCCCTCAGAAAAACAACGGTTGAGGCCGCAAACAAGCAGATCAGGGACACAAAAAAATCGCTCGATATCCCCAGAGCGAAGGGGTTATTGCTACTAGCGAGCGACGGGAACCAGTCTCTACAGCCCTATGATGTTCTGTATTTCATCAATCGGACGTTCCAGAAGAGAACCGCTGCTGGTGATTCACAATTCTCAAGCATTCACGGTGTTTGTTACTTTTCACTGAACATGCAAGTGAACAACCAGGGTATGGGCTTCCGGCCATTTTTTGGTGCGGAGGACCAAGAGATCCGGCTGACTTTGCCTTACGGCAATTCTGTGACGATTTAGAGAAGGCTTGGTACGAGTATCAATGTAAACGCATGGGAACTACCATCCCGCGCCTCGATGCACCCGGTGGCGCCCTCCAGGGGCTTAAATTCTCTCGGAAGCAATAGCACAACAGCGCGCACTCCCCCTGAACGTTTCTCAGTAACATGGAACCTTCCCTTCCGGTCCCTCGTAAGATTCTGAAGGCCACCACGGTTCACCGATTTGCTCGACTTTAGAATTGCCATCTATTTCATTTCTTGAGAGCTCTCTGTGTGGAAACCTTTGTGTCTCGCGCTTTGTTTGCTGGCAAGCACCTTCGCGCAGGCTGCTGACGCGCCGAATTTCACGTTCTCAGATAAGCCCGGTCCGCACGCCGTCGGCCTTCGCGTCGTCCTGCAGTACGACTACACCCGCACCTACCTATACAAAAACGATCCTGCCGGACAACCACTTAAAGGCGAGCTCGCGCGTCCCATCGAGACGCTGATCTGGTATCCCGCGCAGAAGAGTTCAGCCGCACCCGTTACCTACGGTGACTACCTCGCGCTCTTTGCTACCGAAGAAAATTTCTCGCCGACTCCGGCCCAGGCACAACAGACCGTCCACGACGCGGAGAAAGATCACGATGCCAGTCCGGCGCCCGTGATGTGGGCGGTGAAGGATCCGAAGCCCGAAAGCGGCAAGTTTCCTGTCGTTATTTATGCCCCCAGTTTCAGCGCACCGGCTTTCGAAAACGCCGACCTCTGCGAATATCTGGCGAGCCACGGATACGTCGTGATCGCCAGTCCGGATATGGGCGCACACACTCGCGACATGACCCAGGATCTGGACGGCATCAACGCGCAAGCCCGCGACATTTCCTTCCTCGTCGGATTTGCTCACACGCTTCCCGACGTCGATGCCTCGCAAATCGCTGTGGCCGGTTTCAGCTGGGGCGGCATATCCAACTTTTTCGCGGCTGCTCAGGACAGCCGCATTACTGCCCTGGTCGCACTCGACGGTTCAGTTCGCTATTACCCAAAACTGGTTGAAGAATCGAAGTCTGTTTATCCGCAAAACATGAGCCTGCCGGTGCTCTTCTTCACCCAGGGGGATATAAGCCTGGAAGACATCAACAAATACAAGCTCGATATTTCAGGAAATGTTCCGAACGAGATGACGCACAGCGATGTGTACATCGTGCGCATGCGCGAGATGCGGCACGGAGATTTCGCGTCACTGTTTCAGCGCTCTCCACAACACTGGAAGAACAATCCAGCCAATGACTTTTCGCCACAGGAAATTTCTGAAAGTTATGGTTGGATGGCTCAGTACTGCCTGCAATTTCTCAACGCATATCTGAAGCATGACGCCGGATCGATCGCGTTCCTGAAGGACCCTCCAACCAAGAATGGCGTCCCGCCGCATTTGCTCACCGTGGATTTTCGTCCGGCGAAAGGTTTTCCCCCCACGATTCAAGGACTGGCTGCGGAGCTGAATAAGCGTGGCTTCAGTCATGCGAGCGAGGTCTACGCAGAGGCAAAGAAGCAGGACCCGGACATGAAGATCGACAATGATGCCCTGAACAGCTGGGGATACGCCTTGATGCAGCAGGGTCATCTGCCGGAAGCCATTGAAATATTCAAGCTGAACATAGAGCTTCACCCGGATTCATCGCATATCCACGTGAGCCTGGGTGAGGCATACGAGAAGAGCGGACAGAAGGATCTCGCTATCATCAACTACAAGAAAGCGCTGGAAATCAATCCGGACAACAAGGACGCTGCGGAAAGATTGAAGGCGCTTCAGCCCAATTCCCCCTTAGTGCCGTTCAAGGGTTAGTGCAGTTCAAAGGACTGACCAAAGCACGTTTCGTTTGACAGATCACTATCGTTGCCATAGCCTGACCGTGTTCCTGTGGGGCACATCGGCGTTTCCCGCCGAAAGGGCTAGGCCCGCCCGCTGAAAATCTCAGCAGGGGTGTGCGTATGCCTACTCTCGAAACCTACCGTAAACAAGCCAAGCTGCTCCTCCGCTGGCATCGTGAAGGCAACTATTCCATCGGCGGACGGGTACGCCAGCTCGAACGCTATCAGTCACTGACCGACTGCGAAGTCCTGGAGCTCAAATTCACTCTCACCCTTGCGCAGGAAGTAGTTGCCGTCGAAGCGGGTCATCGCAGTTGGGCGGAGTTGAAAGCGGGAGCTGCGGGCACGCCCAAGACCCCGCGAGTCCTTTCCGGCCCGCCCGTGGTGAAGGACGTCATACCGATCCTGCTGGTGCGGGACGTCACAAAATCCGCAGCCTTCTTCCACGAAAAGCTGGGCTTCGAAATCGACTTCCTCCACGGATTGCCGCCCTTCTACGGATCAGTCTCGCGAGACGGCATCAAGCTGCATCTCCGCTTCGTACATGAGCCGTTTTTCGCTGAAGCCGCCAAACTGGACGAAGCCGTGATCTGCGCTTCCTTCGAAGTCACGAATGTGCAGGCTCTATTCGAGGAGTTCAGGGCGCGCGGCGTGGAGTTCGCTCAAACTCTCACGAAACAGGCCTGGGGCGGAACTGATTTCCAGGTGCGAGATCCCGACGGCAACGTCGTTTCCTTTGTCACCTACGGATAGCTACGGCCGGAGCAGCTCCGTCCGATAGCTCGGAGCCAGCGCCTCGGCTTTAGCCCTGAATTCTGCCTCCCCCGCTTCGTCCAGTCTGGGTGGAGGTGTTGTGCGAGTCGCGACAGGCACTCCAACCTTCACAAAGAACTCTTCCTGCCCCGCGGGTGAGCAGATGCAATGCAGTCTCGCCGGCTCGACCGAAGAGTTTCGAAACTGGTGTGGAGCGTTCGCGGGAATGTGGATGGTCGTACCAGATCCGAGGGTCTTCTTAGCGCCGCGAAACGTGAATTCCAGTTCACCCTCAAGGATCGTGAATGTCTCCTCGAAATCGTGGCGATGAGGAGGCGGTCCTCCTCCCGGCGGAATATGCATATCAACGAGGCAAAACTGTCCCGCAGTGTCTTTCCCGCTAAGGAGGATGGTGTAGGTATCCCCAACAATCCCGATGTGAGGCAGCGCCTCATCGGTCTCCGGCTGGGCAATTGTGAGAGCGCGGTTGAGGTCGTCCGCGGGAATTGGCGTACTGGGATTCACGGACGGATTCGATTCACGATGCATCGGTGCAGCCCCCTTCTCTATTTGGTGGGATCGAGCCGAAGACGGATGCGCCGGTTTGCCTCGCCCTCCATATTCTATGTCTGGTTCCCGAGCGGCCCCTTCACTGCCCGGACGCTCATCGCTCAGCAATCATTCGGGCTCCTTCTTATCTTGTCTCCGACGTCGTTCCCCCTTAGGATTGAGCGGTGCGTCGCCCGAAGGGAGGTCCGTCGTCGCAAATGGAAGAGACGAGAGGGATTCGACCGTGGGGCACAACGCTGGTTCTGATGCTTCTGCTTATCGCCGGCGGCGGCTTCGCAGTTGCGCAGGACAACTATGTGATTCAGGTGTACGGCTCCCAGACCGTGGCGCCGAAAACTACAATACTTGGGCTGTACAGCAATCTCATCGCCGACGGCACCAAGCCGCTGGACAGCCCGGTTTATTCAGCGAATCAGCTTTATCCGACCAACGATGCCCTCCACGAGACCCCTGAGATCACGCAGGGAATCACCAGTTGGTCGGAAGTGGGATTCTACCTCTTCACCAGCGCGCAGAGCGGGCAGGGATGGCAGTGGGTCGGCGCTCATATCCGGCCGCAGGTGCGAGCGCCGGAGAGCTGGCACTTGCCGGTGGGGCTCAGTCTGTCCGCCGAGTTCGGCTACCAGCGCCCGGGCTATTCAACCGATACATGGACGCTGGAGATCAGGCCCATCGTCGACAGGCAGCTCGGGCGGTGGTACTTCGCAGTCAACCCTGGGTTCGACAGGTCGTTTCACGGGCAGAACGTCTCTCAGGGTGTTGGCTTTGCTCCCAGTGCGAAGGTCAGCTACGCCCTCAACAGGCACATCTCCGGCGGCCTCGAATACTACGGTGATTACGGAAGCCTGCGGAATATTGCCTCATTCCATAACGAGCAACAGCAGTTCTTTCCAGCAATCGACCTGAATGTCACTCCCGATTGGCAGATCAATTTTGGTGTCGGGATCGGCGTGACTGCGAGTACAGATGACTGGATCTGGAAGGTAAACCTGGGCCGCCGCTTTGACTGGGCACATCGTCGCCCGGACGCTCCCGCGCGTATTCAGTGAGCATTAGAAACTCCGTCGGCCGGCCGTGCATTTCCTGCGCCACCGGATCTCACCAAACCGCTGCGGGGCTGCACGCGCCTTCCCGGCAAAGGCGCTATCGGCTCTGCTCGATTCGATCTGAAGAGGATTGAGTGCTGCAAGCGAACGGCGCCCGGCGCGGTTGAATAAAACCTCTGGGCCGGCCGAGCTACCTCACCCCTTGACGTCCCCCTTGTGATCGGGTGAGCGATAACCCGGCTCACACCGTCCTGGGATTGAGAAAGCTCCGGTCGGCCCGGAGAGTCACTTCTCAACAAGTATCGCTGCCAGCGCGATTCGATGCATGTTGAGCAGTGTCACGAACCAGATGATGAGCAGCATCGCCGTCACCAGCCAGTACGCGGTTGAACCTGCATGGGCTTGAAGAACCATCGATAAGGAAAAGGTGACTGCGGATGCCCCAAAGAATGTCGCAAGAAAGCAAACGCAGCAGAGAACCATGGCATGATTTGAGAGTTGTTGCGGGCGTCCGGGGATGATCGCCTGACTCACCGGAGCAGGCATGACTCCTCCTTGCAAAGGCACAGCACTTTCGCGCCTAGTCCGTTTCGGCAGTGGGTTAGACCACAAGACCTAAACTCGCATCAGCACAAGCAGACTTTAGCACTGCCCGCGCATTTAACAAGTCACAAGAGGATGTACTCAGGGAGACCTACTGAACACGCACTAATCCAAATGAATAGTAAACACCGCTACATGCCTTTCAGCAGCGCCTTCCACCGCACCCAGGCCTCTTCGCGAGCCTTCACATTCGCCTCGTTGCCCTCAGTGCGCGTGGGGTCTTCACCTGCCCGCATGAAGCCGTGGCCCGCTCCGTCATAGACCACCGGATCATACTTCTTGCCCGCCTTCCTCATCGCTTCAGTCGTGGCCGGAACAGTCGACGTGATGCGCGCATCGTTGCCCGCATAGAATCCGTAAACCGGAGCCGTAATCGCGCTCAGGTTCTGCGGCGTAACCCCATAAAACACAAATGCCGCGCTCAGATCGTGCCGGTTTGTCGCAAATCGAAACGATTGCCCGCCGCCCCAGCAGAATCCCGTCACCGCCAGCTTGCCATTCACCGCGGGCAGCTTCTTGACGTAGTCCGCCGTCGCATTCAGATCCGCCGTGATCACGTCAGGATTCAGCGCCGATACTGCCTTCACCCGGTCATCGTCTCCCGAAAACTCGCTCGATCCACCACCCTTCGGGCCAAAACCCGACAACAAGTCCGGCGCAATCGCCACATATCCGGCGGCGGCGACCTCATCCGTAACCTCGCGCGCCCAATCCGTCAGCCCGAAAATTTCATGGATCACCAGCACCGCCGGGGCCTTCGACTTCACCTCGGGATAGACAACAAACGCATGCACTGTGCGATTGCCATATTTAATGTCCACCCACTCCCGGTGACGCGGCGACTTCTCCAGCCGCGCTTTGGCCCAATCCTGCGCCAACGCGCGCTGCGACAGGAACACAGAACAACACAGAAGGGCGATCACTGCGAAAGCAATCTTTTTCATACTGGTAAATTACACTCCCACGCGAAATCAGTTGTCTTTGGAACCCTCGGTCTGGCTCTTCTCCTGCGGCTTCACTGTGTTTCGCACCACCATGATCTTGTTCAGCATGTCGAACCAGAACGATGCGCCGAGTGACAGTGCACCCGCCGTGATAAGCCAACCGGCCAGTACCACCAGCGCGTTGACCGTCATCCGGGAAGTGTCATCCCTCCACCAGCCCAGGTACTCTGCCCTGCTATAACGCCATCCCACCGGCAGCATGTACTTGGTGGTCACCGCGTTCACAGCATTCACCGACGATTCCATGCGCTCGACCAGCGCTTTTTCCGTTGTCGGCTGCCCTGTTTGTCCATTCACCGACTCCGCAGTCGGGTGGTCCTTCAGGTAGTCAGTAGCGGCGCTTACCATCCCGTCGCGGATATCCCGGTCCACCCACAGCAGGTGCGCAATGCTGATCGAGTTCACGTTGAAGACGACCGCCAGCACCAGGCCGACAATCAGCAGAACGCGCTGCGTGTATCGCTTATACCAGCCGGACACGCGATCCATCGCGTCGTTGTACCAGTTCTCCAGATTGGCCTGGAACTTCTGCAGCTTCTGATAATCCTCTTTCGCGTCATTTTTGGCATCAATCAGCAGCGCCAACAGAGCTTCGACGGCCTTGTTCTTCTCAAATTGCTGGTGATGGCTCCGCAGGAAATCCTCGATACTCTGGATCGCCGTTTTGGTGTTGCTCAACTTGTCCCTGTTCAGAATGTCGATCATGGCCAGCGCAAAGGCCCGCGCGGGAATGTAAGACGGCAGCAGAAGCGGGTTCTGGACTCCGGCAATCCCTTTAACCGAAGCGAGGCCCAACTTTTTCTGTAGCCACAGGCGAAATGTGGTTACCCTTCCCAGAGCAGGAGCACTCGCCAGGTTCAGATCCTTCGTTGGGTCGGGATAAAGCCCGCGGATCAGCCCGTGGTTATAGATGTTGTCCACCAGCGTGAGCGCGCCCGCCGAGATCGAGTCGCCCGAAAACAGGCTGCGCAGTCCACGCTCGAGGTTCGCCGCGCGCGACTGAACAATGCTGGCCAGAATTTCGTTGACACCCGAGGCCACCAGGCTGAGCAGCAGGTAGATGAAAACCATGCCGATCGCCACATCGAGAATGAATGATCCGAACATTCCGCCCCCGTTGAGGCCAGGGCCTCACCCTGCAAGCGGCCAGCATAGGGTTCGGTTAACAGAGTGTCAACATCTTCTTTCTAAAAGAAAAATGCCCGCCGGAGCGGGCATGAAGAACTACATCGGGGAGAGCGGGAAACTCACCGCTCCCCCGAAGCAACGAGGACCTTGGCAGACTAATTTGTCTGGATCGGAGGCTTGGGCTTGGGCAGCGGAAGCTGCTCGGCATTGACCGGCGTCATCTGCGGCCCGTCATATCCGGTCAGGTTGCCCATTCCGGCCAGCTGTTGTTCCTGCACTTCAAGAGGACGTTGCATCACCATCACGACCGTTGTGCCTTCCGGGAAGACAATTTCCTGGCCATGTTTCATCATCACGGCAATCACGCCCGCCGCGGCTCCCACGCCCGCGCCGATGCCCGTGCCCAATCCCGGTGTGTCGGCGGCATATCCAGCAAGCCCGCCAACACCGGCGCCAAGCAGGGTTGTTTCGCCGACCGTCTTCGCATCCGCAGCCTTGGTGCCCTGCGCTTCAATCAGGCCTTCCTTGTCTTTCACCTCCGCGCCCGTGGCTCCCGGAACCTTATCAACCGCACCAGGAAGCGCGATCACCACGCCATTTGGAAAGGCCATTGAAACAAAGTGCATCATCAGTTGAGCCCGGCCTTTCGTCCTGCCCGGGCGCTGCAGGCCATCGACGTATCCCTGGACAAAGACGCCAGCGGGAATCACGACCCGCGATCCAACCACCACGGGAAAGCTGCTTACCAGATAAACCGCATCGCCCGGCTTGGCCGTCCTGGTGCTCAGCGCGCTGCGCAGAGTAAGGGGAATCTTGGTGCCCGCCGGAACCACGAAGACCGGGCCGGTCGTCGCTGGTTTGGCCGGTGCAGTCTGTGCCCCCGGCTGTAAAGCCGCCGGCGTTGTGGCCGGAGTAGCTGCATCTTGCGGAGCCTGAGCAGCGGCCGAGCCAGCCGCCGCCAGTGAGAAACCAAGCAGAAGAGAAGTAACACTACGAAGAGCCATCAAGTATCTCCATTCGGTGCGCATGAGTGAATTGCTTCGCCGGATGCCTGCTGCCGGCGCCCATCGCCGCTCCTCGGGGGAAGTCCGTTCCGTCCCACCCTCGGGGTAAGTCAACAACATTCTGTCATTTGATTGCCGAACTGGCTGTGCCTCTTTTGTCGCGAGTAATCTGACGCTTTGGTACCACAACTTTGGTTACCCTGTTCGGACAACCAT
>Ga0335075_10006865_pt1 | contig 17571 bp, 15 predicted proteins | sample Lox_Sample_24_FD_206723 | JGI IMG/M metagenome (GOLD analysis project Ga0335075, IMG submission 206723) | Soil microbial communities from Loxahatchee National Wildlife Refuge, Florida, United States - Lox_Sample_2.4 | ecosystem: Environmental > Terrestrial > Soil > Wetlands | place: USA...
TGCTTTCCGCGGCCCATGCCAGCGAGGACGCGGACCTGATCTTGCACCACGGCAAGATCGTCACCGTCGATAAGCCATTCTCCGTCCGGCAGGCGCTGGCCGTCCGCGACGGCAAGATCCTGCGCGTCGGCGGCAACGAAGAAGTGTTGAAGTCGAAGGGGCCGCGCACGCAGCTGCTTGACCTCGAAGGCAAGATGGTGCTGCCGGGCCTGATCGATTCGCACGTCCATCCCAACGGCGCCTGCATGCACGAATTCGATCATAGCATACCCGAAATGGAGACGATCGCCGACGTGCTGGCCTACATCAAGCGCCGGGCCAAGGTGCTGTCGAAGGGTGAATGGATTCAGGTACGGCAGGTGTTCATCACGCGCCTGCGCGAGCAGCGCTATCCAACGCGGCGCGAGCTGGACGAGGCCGCTCCGGACAATCCGGTCGTCTTCTCGACCGGGCCGGATGCGTCGCTCAACACCCTGGCTTTGAAGCTCAGCGGCATCGACAGGAATTTCAAGGTTCGTGACGGTGGTTTCGGTTACATCGAGAAGGACGAGCGCGGCGAGCCGACCGGCATCCTGCGCAGCTGCACGCGCTACGTCAAAAGCCAGCCCTCCGGCCGGCAACCCACGGAGCTGGACCGCACCGAACGACTGTTGCGGCTCTTCAAGGATTACGCTTCCGTTGGCCTGACCACCATCGGCGACCGCGACGCCTCGCCCGACGCCATCAAGCGCTATCGCAAGCTGCGCGACAACAACAAGCTGTTTCTGCGCGTGGCCGTGTCGCATCACATCGACACTATTGGCGCTATCGACAAGATCCAGGAAAACATTCGCCGGGTCGCCGAGAACCCGCTGGTCAAGGGCGACGATCATCTGCGCATTGTCGGCATCAAGACCTATCTCGACGGCGGCATGCTCACCGGCAGCGCCTACATGCGCCGGCCGTGGGGCGTCAGCAAAATTTACTCCATCAAAGACCCGGATTATCGCGGCGTGCTGTTCATCCCGAAGGAGCGCCTGCTGCCGATCGTGCAGACGACGATCGAATCCGGTTTGCAGTTCACGGCCCACTCGGTCGGCGACGGTGCGGTCCACACCCTGCTCGATGTGTACGAGGAGCTGTCGCGGAAGATGCCGATCCGCAAAGTCCGGCCATGCATCACGCATTGCAATTTCATGAGCGCCGAGGCAGCTCGCAAGCTGGCGGAGCTGGGCGTCGTCGCCGACATTCAACCGGCCTGGCTGTACCTCGACACGCGGACGCTGACCGCACAGTTCGGCTACGATCGTCTGCGCTATTTCCAGCCGCTGAAAAGTCTGTTCGAGGCTGGCGCCATCGCCGGCGGCGGCTCCGATCACATGCAGAAGATCGGCTCGCTGCGTTCGGTCAATCCCTACAATCCCTTCCTCGGCATGTGGACGACCATCACGCGCAAGGCGAAGTGGTACGACGGCCGGCTGCATCCGGAGGAAGCGCTCAGCCGCGAGCAGGCGATCCGCTTCTACACCGGCAACAACGCCTACATTCTCTTCCTCGATGAGCGCGTCGGTTCCCTGGAAACAGGCAAGCTGGCCGATTTCATCGTGCTCGATCGCGATCTGCTGACGTGTCCGGTGGATGACATCAAGGACGCGCGTGTGCTCCGCACATACATTGATGGCAAATTGGTCTACATTTGTCCCTAGTTGGCTGCATGAAAAAGGTGGTGCTGTCATGTGGACTCGCCGTCAATTTCTCGTTCGGAGCACGGCTGTCTCGTTCGCCCTGGCTCCGGGGAGTTGGACCTTCTCGGCTCCTCCTCCGCCGAAGCGCGAAGCGAGAGAAGCGGATCAGCTGATTCCCCCCGAGACACGGAAAGCAATTGACGCGGGGTTGAAGTTTCTCGGCGAGGGACAGCATAGGGACGGATCGTTCGGGAACGGAGACTACCAGGGCAACGTGGGCGTCACAAGCCTGGCGGGGCTGGCTTTTCTGGCGGCCGGACACAAACCGGATGTCGGTCCTCGCGGCAAGATCCTCGCCAAGACGCTCGACTTCGTTCTCGCGCAGGAAAACCGGGGCGGCGGCCATCCCGGCTACCTGTACAATCCCGAGACCTCACGGTTTGTGGCGATGTACAGCCACGGCTTCGGCACCCTGTTCCTGGCTTCTCTGCACGGCACGGTCAAGGATGACAAGCAGGCGGCCAAGCGGAGGGAGGTTCTTGAGCGTGCCGTCAAGCTCATCGTCGCCTGTCAGAACAAGGAGGGCGGGTGGCGCTATACGCTGACCAGCAAGGATGCCGACATTTCCGTGACCACTTGCGTGATGATGGCTCTGGGGACGGCGCGGCAATCGGGTCTCACGGTGCCGAAGAAGACGATTGACGCGGGCGTGAATTACATCAAGAAACGCTTCTGGCCTGCGACGGGAAAGTTCTGGTACCAGAGGTGGAGCGACCCTGGGACGGCATTCAGCCGTAACGCAGCGGCACTGGCGACGTTGCAGGTGATGGGGATTCACAAAGGTGAGGAGTTCGAGAAAGGTTTGGCCTATCTGATCAAGAACAAGCCTGCGCCCATGCCTCGGCGGGCTGGCCTGCACTATTTTTATGGCCACTACTACGCCGCCCGGGTCCTACACGGCCGCAGCGGGAAGATCTGGAAGGATTGGTACACAGCAATCCGGAAGGAGCTGCAGGATCAACAGCGTGCAAACGGCAGCTGGGAGGGCCGGATAGATCCGCACTATGTCACGGCGATGGCCTGTCTGGTGCTGCTGTCGCCCGACGGTCGCCTCGTGGTGCGATCCGAACAGAAGAAAGACGGAGAATAAACGAAAGGGAAAAAGGGACATTCAAGATTTCATTGAGAGAAATTGATCCTGAATGTCCCTTCTTGTTCTCGATGCTGCTCTGGACAGGAAGGAGGTTGGACCGAGTATTACCCCGGCAGGAAACAACCGCAAGCAACGGTTAGCGACGCTTCGCAGAAGCGTCGGGAAACAACAACGCTTCTGCGAAGCGTCGCTAACCAAATGTGCCCTTCTTACATGCCGGGGTAATACAATACGGGAGTTCCGTTGAGCGAAGGATTTGAAGCCAATGACGACGCTTGATTTCGAGCCTCTAACTGTTGCCGTGCCGCTGCGCGAGGAGCCTGCGGGCGTCTTTCGTGTGGGCTGCAGCCGCGTTCTCCTGGAGCTGGTCCTCCGTGCTTTCAAGGCCGGGACCACGCCCGAGTCCATCGTCCAGTCCTACGATACCCTCCATCTGGCCGACGTTTACGCGGTCGTCAGCCGCTACCTGGCGGACCCCTCTCCGTTTGAAGCCTACCTGCGGCAATGCGAGGAGACAGCAGCGAAGACCCGCCGCAAGATCGAGGAGCTGCAAGGCTCCCAGGACAACTTGCGCGCGATTTTGCTGGCCCGTGCGAAGGCCAAGGGAGAGGCGAGTGCTCAAGCTGGTCAGCGATGAGAACTTTAACGGCGACATCTTGCGCGGTGTGTATCGTCGAGTCGCGTCAGTGCTCCGAGGCTCGAATTGGCGAGCGGGGTCGCGTCAGCGCCCCGAGTGATTCTCTCGGGGCGCTGACGCGACCCCGCTCGCCAAAAAGTTAGCATCTCATTAGAGAAAGGCCGATCAGCGAGGGTAAACATAACCCACGCCGTAAGCCGGCGGCTGTGCCGCATAACCGACGGCAGGTTGGACGAGAGGGAACCCCTTGCCTGGATACGGTGGAGGAGGAGGGATATGTTGCATGGGGGTTTCCAGCAAAGCATTGACGACGGGCGTAGGCACGCCCTGCTGGTTGAGCCAGATAATCTGATCTGGACTCAGCCGGTAGACGACGCCGCTGGCGCGGATTTGCGTGACGACCTGCTCGGGGGGCACGCCGTTGTGCGTCATGTTAACAACGTCCTGGAGACTGGGTGCGTGGGCCACGGCATCCGCCGCCGCCGCCGAGGCGGCGTTCTGGGCCTTCTTGGCCTTCGCGGCATCGACGGCGGTGCCGCCGAGGAGTCCCGCCGCGGTGCCGAAGGCGGCGCCCATCAGCGTCACCGCGGGGTTATAGTTGCTGGCCACAGCGGCAATGCCGTACCCGAGGGTCGCGCCGGTGGCTGCTCCGGTCCCCGCCGCCGTTTGACAACCGCTGCTGGCGGCCAAGCTCATCAGCATGCCGGCCAGCAACAGTAGCCGGACCCCAGGAAACGCGGGCGAAATGTGTCGAATAAACATACAACGACTCCCTCCGTTTCCGGTAGAATGCGGCATGTGCCGCCGGGACGGCTGGAGGCATCCGATGAGAGGTAAGAGGCCGGGGTTACCATGCCTCGCTCTCTCCCGTCAACCTCAGCTGATTTCGGTGCCAGGATCTGCTTGGATTTGGACACGGAAGCTCCGTTCCGCTTCCTCTCCTATTATCGGACAACAGGATACCTTCCAATGAACCAACGGATGAGCATAAGAGAGTGTCCAAGAATGAGATGCAAGTTTGGCAAGCTGCCGGGCTTGTCCCGCCGGGGATAAACCCCGCCGCTCGCCGAGCTCACGACTGGACGGCCCCTAAGAAGGTGGGCATGGTGGTGTAGCAAGTTTTGTCCGCGCCGCGCACGGGGCGCGGCACGGACCGAATGATTCATCATGTTCGGCTACTTCGACGCTGGCTAGTTACCAGTAGCGGTAGCGGTAGCCATAACGTCCCGTCCAGGGATTGTAATAGCTCCGTGAATAGCCCCAGGTGCCGGTGTAGGGATTGACGAAAGCGCCACCCGAATAAAACCGACCCATCAAGGGGTTGTAGCCCCTGCCACCGGAATAGTAGCCCGTCCACGGACTGTAGCCGGCTCCTCCGTAATACCCTCCCCCCGTCCAGGGATTGTACACGGCTCCGCCGTAGACGCCGCTTGCTGTCCACGGATTGTAATAGTAGCCCCTGCCGTAGAAGACCTGGGCATTCGCACTGGAAGCCACCGAGAGCGTCAACACCACTCCGGCGACGCAAGCAAGAAGACTTTTCATGTGTCACCTCCAGCGAACAATGTGAAATTACCGCCAACGATCCGTCCCCAACAATATGATGAATTAGCAAAATCCGCGCCGGAAGCACCGAATTGCCTTGTATCGAGGTAATCCGCTGATTTCGGGACGCGCGTTCGTTGCTAGAATACCGAGGTGGAGCAGCGGCTGGAACCGCTGCGAACTCTCGTCGAGGAGCTGTTGTCATGGTCCACTTGATCGATGAGCCGATCGACTATCACGCCCTGACCGAGCAGGTGCGTCGTCCTCATTGCGGCGGCGTCGTCGTGTTCCTCGGCACCGTGCGCGACCTTACCGGCGAGCGTGTGACCGTGGCGCTGGATTACGAGGCGTACGCGGGAATGGCCGAGAAGAAAATGGCCGAGATCGAGGCGGACACACGGCGGCGCTGGCCGGTCGGCGAAATGGCGATGGTCCATCGGTTGGGCCGTCTGGAGGTGGGCGAGATCAGTGTCGCCGTGGCCGTCAGCTGTCCGCACCGCGCCGAGGCGTTCGAGGCGTGCCGCCACGCCATCGACCGCTTGAAGGAGCTCGTGCCCATCTGGAAGAAAGAGAATTGGGGCAATGGCTCGACGGAATGGGTCCATCCCGGCGAGGGTCGTTGAGTGATTTCGCTACACTCAGACGTCGAATTGGGCACACGGCTCGTCTTCTTGCACCTTACCTTGACGGAACGGATGGTCTCCGTTAAACGACGATCGCACCGGGATACGGTTTCCAATCGGCCAGGGGATCGCGGGGAAGAGAGGGTGCAAGCGATGTTCAAGCTAAAACGCAACCTCGTGGCGGCCTCGTCGATGCTTGGCGTCCTGTTGCTGAGTGGCGGCGGGATGGGACTATGTGCGGGTCGGAGCACGGCGGTAGCCGATACGCCGGAGGCGAAAACGCCATCGCCCGAGACGACCTGGCGTCTGTACCGCAAGGTGCCTGGGCTGAATCTCGGGTGCTACGACCTGCCGGTATTCAGCGCGGACGGTAAGGTTCTGGTCACGATCGATTATGCCGAGAACAGCATCCAGTTTCGCGACGCCTGCACCGGTGAGCTGCGGAAAACGCTTGCCGTCAACAAGAAGATGAGACTCGTCCCCGGCCTTGCCCTCTCGGCCGATGGCAGCACGGTCGCCGTCCACGGCGCGACTTTCCACGGCTATTTCGGCGCCAACGCTCTGAAGGTTTTCGATGTCGGCTCGGGCAAGGAATTGCTGAGCCTCGCTAGCGACGAGCTCGGCGATAAACAGTGGGCAGATGCGCAACCCCCTCTTCCGGCGGCCTCCGTCGCTGCAATTGCGAATTCCAGCCGCCCAGCCAAGTGGGCAGATTGTTACCCCGCCCTCCTGGCGTTGTCCCCCGACGGCCAGCGTCTGGCGTGGACCAGCGAAGGGGGGTTCGCGCTGTTTTTGACATGGGACCGGGCTACGAACATTGTTCGCAAAATCCTGAACCCCTCCCCCTCTTCCTATTCCTATCGTCCTCGCCTCGTATTTTCGCCGGACAGCAAGACGCTTGCTTGCGGGACATTTTGCGCAGGGGGCGGCCGAGTGTTGTTCTTTGACGGCGCCACCGGCAAAGAATCCGAGGGGGCAGACCTTGGCGATTGGTCCGGCCAGGCGATAACATTCCTGCCCGACGGCAAGACCCTGGCGGTTGCCAATGCTTTTCGAGGCCATCCGACCGATCGCAGTCAAGCTTTGCTCGACATCAAAATGGTGGATCTGAACACTCGCCGGGTTTGCAAGACGCATACCTATGCAGGCTCCAGCGCGAGAGACGGAAGGACGCTCATCTCAAGCTCCCGTGATGCAGTCTTATGGGTGCTGTCAAGTCCGCATGAAATCGCCGTGTGGGATCTGGTCACCGGAAAAGAAGAGATCGTTCTCCGCGATAAGGCAGGATGCCAGGCTGTCATCTCGCCGGATGGCCGAACCTTAGTCATCGTTCAAGCACAAGGAGACGACAAGTATAAGTGTGTTGTGTCGTTGTGGCGGCGCGGCGGAATAACGGACACACCGAGAAAGTGAAGCAGGGATCGATGGGTTCCCTCTTCGATCAGGCTGTCATGAACTCTACGCCCGGCTCGCCGTCGCGCACTTCGCCGATCACAAATGTCGGTACGCGATCTTCTTGCAGCTGCCGCTGGATGCTCTCGGCGTAATAGCGGCTGACGATGACCACAAAACCGATGCCCATGTTGAAGACACGGAACATCTCCGCCTCGTCGATGCCGCCCAGGCGCTGCAACCAGCCGAACACCGGCGGCACCGGCCAGCTCTTGCGAAGGAACACGCGCCGGCCCGGCGGCAGCACACGCGGCACATTGCCCTCCAAGCCCTCGCCGGTGATATGGGCCAGACCACGCACGACGCGGCGCTTGACCGGGTAATGCCGGAGGATGTTCTTGATCGCTCGTACATAGATGCGCGTCGGCTCCAGTAGCTCCTCGCCGACGGTGCGGCCCAGCTCCGGCACGAAATCGCTCACCTTCAGGCCGGCGTGGTCGAACACCACCTTGCGTGCCAGGCTGTAGCCGTTGGAGTGCAATCCGGTGCTCGCCAAGCCCAGCACCACATCGCCGACCTGAATGCCCCGTCCGTTGATGATGTGATCGCGCTCGACGACGCCGACGCAGAAGCCGGCCATGTCGTAATCGCCCGGCTGATAGAAGTCCGGCAAGATGGCCGTCTCGCCGCCGACCAGGGCGCAATCCGCTTCCATGCAGCCGTCGCTGATGCCCTTGATGAGATCGCGCGTCAGGACCGGGTCGTCCTTCGGCATGGCGAGGTAATCGAGGAACAGCAGCGGCTCGCCGCCGGTACACAGGCAGTCGTTGACCGACATGGCGACCAGGTCGATGCCGACGGTATCGTTTTTGCCTATCGTCGCCGCAATTTTGAGCTTGCTGCCGACGCCGTCGGTGCAGGAGACGAGGACGGGATGTCGATAATTGCGGGCGAACAGGCGCGTGTTGTAGTCGAGACTGAACAGGCTGGCGAAGCCGCCGAAGCCGTCGAGGACGCGCGGCGTGTGTGTGCGGCGCAGATAGGGCGCCATGCCGGCCAGGGTTTGCTCGTATACGTCGAGATCCAGGCCCGCGGATTTGTAGCTCAGAGGCGGATTGTCCATACTGCCATCATAGGAAATTGGAAGCCGCTTGCGGCTTGGCGAGGCCGTAAGCGCTAAGCCGCAAGCGGCTTTCGTTCAGGCGGCGCGCGGCGGCGTGCGCTCGCTGTGCGGCAGCGGTTGATCCAGCAGATACCACAGGTCGGTCCCCAGGGCGGCCAGAAGCGCATCGAGATCGCTCTGCAGAAGCTCGCCCCGCGTCAGGTCGAGCCAGGTCAGGCAGGTGCGCTCCCAGAGCAGATGCACGGAGTACGAATCCAACGCTTGACGCTGCACCCGAATGCCGAACCGTCGCGGCGGCGGACCGCTGAATCGCACTCCCTCCGGCAGCTCCCAGACGTGCTCGTCCGCGACTCCGTCGTCCGCCTCCCAGCGCAGACACATGGCCGGCAAGTGCGGCTCGAAGGACGTGTCGAAATAACAACGGACAACCTCGGCTGCGGGAAGGGTTTGTGTCATGGCCTCGACCCTCAGTGTTTCGCTCAGCTGCGATTTTTGGGCACCGACTGAGCGGATGTCGGCGTGATCACCCCTTGCGGGACTCCGCCGACGTTGCCGGGCGCGAGATTCAATTGCTGGAACAGCGCCGTCGCCTTGTTCGGATGCTCGCACAGATACCAGGCCAGGGCGCCGAAGAACATCTCCATCTGCGCGACATACTCCTCGGCCAGTCGCGGCGCCGAGGCGCCGAACAGCCGCGTCGCCAGGCTGACGGCGCGGCTATCGGTGTGCAAGATCATGTCCATCTGGTGCCGCACGGCCGGCTTGCCTTTGCCGTCGCTGCCTTCCTGATGGTTGAGCACCACGACGGCGCGGACGGATACGGCGGGCAGCATCACGCCGGCTTTGACGCGTCCCTCGGCGTACCAGACGCGCAGCTTTTGCCCGCGCACGACGGTCTGCCAGTGAACCTCCCCATTTTGCGCATCCTTCCACACGAAGCTGCCGTCGCCGCGGGCCTGGATGTCGGTGCATTTCGCGCCCAGGCCGCGCCACAGAAGCATGGCGAGGTCGGGATGATCGAGCAGCCAGAAATAGAGGGCCGGACGGCAGTGGAACGCTTCCAGCGGCCCCCGCGACGACAATGTCGGATGCTCCAGCACCGAGCGAACACGTTCCCGAATAGGCGGAGCCAGCTGGTCCAAAGGCACGGGAGCAGGAACAAAAGCCTGCGGAACGACCGGCGCGACGCCGGTCCCACCAGGACGGACCGGCGCGACGCCGGTCCCACTGGGCGCTCCCGGCATCGTCTGAGCCAATGCGGTGCTTGTCACCGCCGCACTGAACATCACCAGCAACCACCCCAACGCCTTGCGACGGCATTCCATCAGGCACCTCGCGGTTGACGCAGGTCTCCGAACGTCTCCTGGCGCGCAGCCACGCATTAATCATCGAATGCCGATAGCGCCGGCATGAAGGATTTTACCGCGATTTCCAGCTCGGCTATCAGCCCGCACGGCCAGGCGGCAGCCGAGACCCGAATCGGGAGTGCCTTTGTTCCCGCGCACACCCCCAGCCTATAATTCCGCTCCTCGAAATTGTCCAGGGGATTCACGCATGAGCGCATGAGAATGGTCTTGATGTCTCCACGAGAGGGGAGTATAGCGGCAGTCTTACCGTACTTGCAAAATGCTGTTGCCTGGAGCAAGCCATGTTCCCAGCTGCCCGGGACGCTGCGCCAACGCGACGCTGGCTCATTCTCCTCTTGCTCATTTTGGGACTGGGGCTGCGCGCCTATCACTACCTGCGCGATCGAGCGGTCTGGCACGATGAGGCGGGGCTGTTGTTGACAGTCTCCGCTCGCGATTACCACGATCTTTTTCGGGGCCGGCTCGATTATCATCAAGCCGCTCCCCCCCTGTATCTTTGCCTTCTGAAAACAATCAGTCTCACACTCGGCGACAGCAGCCGCGCGCTTCGACTGCCGTCGTTTCTGGCCAGCTGCGCCGCCTTGCTGCTTTTCGTGACCGTGGCGCGGCGGCTGTTGACTCCCCAGGCGCTGCCGTGGGCGGTGCTGTTGTTCGCCGTATCGGAGCAGCTGTTGTGGCATGCGTCCGAAGCGAAGGTGTATTCCGTCGATGTGCTGGCTGCCGTGGTCGTGCTGGCGGTGCCGTGCTGGGACCGGCTCGCCTCGCTCCGGCGGCAGCTGCTGGCCTATACGCTCCTGACTCCGGTGCTTTTGCTCTCTTCCTATCCCGCCTGTTTTCTCTGTACGGGCCTTCTTCTTGTGTATCTTCCCGACGTGTGGATGCGGAAACAGGGCAGGATCTGGCTGTCCTACGGCGTGCTGGCGGCGACGACGGCCGCGTGTCTGGTATGGGTCGTTCTCGTTCCGGCACGCAGCCAGCACGACGCCGCGCTGCACTCGTGCTGGGTCGCCAGCATGCCGAGGTGGGAGCGGCCGTGGACCGTACCCGGCTGGCTGTTGCTGTCGCCGATGGAAGTGTGCCGCTACTGCTGCAAGCCGCTGGGCCAGGTTTTGGTACTGTTTGCCGTGCCGGGAGCGCTGTTGCTGTGTCGGGCCGGCGAGCGAACAATGGTGCGGCTGATGGTGGCGCCGATCCTGCTTGCCCTGGCTGCGGCTTGCCTGCACGTCTATCCGTTCGGCGGAGCACGGGTCATGGCCTACGCCGCGCCGGCCATCCTGCTGCTTGCCGCCGCAGGGGTGCCGCTTGTTCTGGCTTGGCTCCGCACGCGCAGCCGGCCGGCCTGCATGGGGCTGATCGGTCTGTTGCTGGTCCCCGCCACCTCCTCGTTGGCCCAGATCCTCCATCCCTGGAGCGAGGCGGACATTCCCCGCGCCGTCGCCTTCGTGCAGTCGCAACGCCGCGAAAAGGATCTCATCCTCGGCAACGACGTGGCGCAACAGTATTATTTTCGCCATGTCGGCTCGGCTTTTCATCTGCTGGATGAATCGCCGCTGCCGTCGCCGACCAGCGATCGTCTGTGGATCGTCATGACCGCCGCCCTACCTCGCTCCGAGCGCGAATGGCTGGCGTCCCACCTCGCTCCGTCCGGCTGGCATCCACGGCAGCACGGCGAGTTCGCCTTTACCACCGTCCTCCTTTTCTGCCGCTGACTTCCCTTCGTCAATAGCCTTGCCGACTCCGTGCCTGCGGTGCTATGGTGGAGCATCTTCTCGTTGCCGCGCTCGGCGCGGCAGCCCATTTAGCGACGCTGCGCGTCGCGCCAACAGACGGACGGCTCATGCACCTGGATCACGCAGCTCTGAAGCGGACGACGCCGGCAGGCTCTGCCCTGCGCGTCTACCTGCTCGGCGTGGTCGAGCTGGAGGCGGCGCTGACCTTGCAGCGAACGCTGGCTTTCGAGGCCGCCGGACAGCGCGATTCCGCTGCCCTGGTGCTGTGCGAGCATGCGCCGATCATCACCGTCGGCCGCGACGGCTCGCCGGCGGACATCCGCTGCGACTTCGACGAGCTGCGCATGCGGCGCTGGCCGCTGCGCTGGGTCAATCGCGGCGGCGGCACCCTGTTGCACCTCCCAGGCCAGATGGCCATTTATCCCATCTTGCCCCTGGACTGGCACGGTCTCGGCCTGGCGGACTACCTGGAACGCTTGCAGCGCGTACTCGTGGCCGTGCTCGAGGATTTCACCGTGCAGGCCGTCACCCGGCACGACCAGCCCGGCATCTGGGTGGGGCAAAGGCTCATCGCCGGCGTCGGCGTGGCCGTGTCCGATTGGGTCGCCTATTATGGCGCTTACCTCAACATCAATCCCGATTTGCTTCCTTTCCGCATCGTTCGCAGCGGAGCGAAGGAACACCAGCCCATGACCTCTCTGGTGCGCGAGCGGCGCGGCCCCGTGCGTACCGCATTGGTTCGCGAGCGTCTGTTGGATCATTTCCTCGCCGCCTTTCCTTTCGAGCGCACGGCGTTGTTTTCGCATCATCCCTGCCTGGGGCGCCGTCCCGCGCGTGCCGGACACCTCACCGCCACCTAAATTCCATCACGAAAACACGAAAGTAGGAAAACACGAAATAAAGAGAGAAGAAAGTACCATCGGCAAGCAAGGACGTGTTTTCCTCCCTCTGTTGTCTTTTTCGTGGTTTCCTACTTTCGCGTTTTCGTGATTCTCTTTTTACGAACCGGGATTGCTTCCAAATCGCTCGCAAGGCTATACTCCGCCATCTTTCGCCAGATACCTGGCGATCGATCGTCGTTCCAGGGAAGGAACCCGATGGATTCCACCGCAACGTCTCTGCTCTCCGTTTCCCCACCGGCGCCGCGCCGCACGCGTCCTCGGCCGCAGCTCGTTCCGGCCCTGCCGCGCCTGTCGGTGGTTGTGGTCAACTACTTGCGTTGGCAAGACACGGCCGCGCTGGTTCGGCAGCTGCGGACCGCGCCGGCCCTGCGCCACGGAGCCGCGGAGGTCATCATCGTGGACAACGATTCGCCCTGGCATCCGCTGATCGCGCAGCTGCGGAGGATGCCGGGCGTTTCTCTGCGGCGCTGGCGCGGCAATCGCGGCTTCGCACGCGCCGTCAACGAGGGCGTCCGTCTCAGCCGCGGCGACTGGGTCCTCCTGCTCAATCCCGATATGTCGCTGGATGGCTGTTTTCTCGACAAGGCGCTGGCGCGGGCCGAGGAGCTGGCGCGGGCCGACCTTCACACCGGCATCCTCGGCTTCGGCCTGCGCGACGGCGACGGCAGCTGCCAGCGCTCCGCCGGACCGTTCCCGACCCTCGCCTCTTCGCTGGCCCGCTTGCTGCTGCCGCGGCCGTGGCGCAAATACTACCTCCGCGCGGCGACGACGTGCCGGCCGGTGGACTGGGTGACGGGCTGTTGCCTGCTGGTGCGGCGGACGTGCTGGGAAAACCTCGGCGGCCTCGATGATGCGTTCTTCCTCTACTACGAGGATGTCGATCTCTGTCGCCGTGCTCGTGAGCGCGGCTGGACGGTATGGCACGAGCCGTCGCTGTCGGCCACCCATCATCATCCGCTGCACGGCCGCGCCGTGCCGGCCCATCTGCGCCTTGTCACGCGCCACGCCCTGTTGACCTACGCCCTCAAGCATTGGCCGCACTGGCAGACGCGCCTTCTGGCCGGCATCATCCGCATCGAGACCTGGTGGCGTCAGCGGCTGGCCTGGCAGCGCGGCGACGACCTGCGCGCCGGGCTGTTCGACACGCTTGGCCGCATGGTCGGCGACTTCGCGCGCGGCCGGATCGGTGCCGCGGGCCGGCGCTTGCTGCGTGTGGTGCGACGCCGGGAGGAATGGCGTGCGGCCGTCTCTAACCATTGTGATTCCGAGTTTTAATCGGGCCGATCTCCTGCGCCGATGCCTGGCCAGTGTGCGGCGGCATGCTCCGGCGGACACGGAAATCCTCGTCATCGATGATGCGTCGCCCAACCACGCCGTCACGCGGACAGCCCACGCCTTTGCCGGCGTGAGCGTGCTGCGGCTCAAGCGCCGCCAGGGTTTCTGCGCCGCCGTCAACGCCGGCATTCGCGCCGCCCGCCATCCCATCGTCGAGCTGCTGAACGATGACACTGAGGTGACAGCAGGCTGGGCCGACGCCGCCCTGGCGCATTTCGCCGATTCGCGCATCGCCGCCGTCGCGCCGCTGGTGCTGCGCGAGGCGGCCGGCGAGCGGGGGGCGTCAGCCCCCTGTTGCATCGATAGCGCCGGTGATCGCTATTTTCTCGGCGGCATCGCCGGCAAGCGCGGCCACGGCCGGCAGCTCGACACCGCCTATCTGCAAGGCGGCGAGGTCTTCGGCGCCAGCGCTTCCAGTGCCTTCTATCGCCGCGATGTACTGCTGGACGTGGGTGCATTCCCCGTCGAGTTCGGTGCCTATTTCGAGGACGTGGACGTGGCCTTTCGCCTGCACTGGGCGGGCCATCGCATCGTGTACGAGCCGGCGTCGCGGGTGTGGCATCGCGTATCGGCGTCGCACGGCCGGCCGATGCGTCGCCTGCTGGAACAGCAATCGTGCAACGAGGAGCGTGTGTTCTGGCGCAATCTGCCGGCTCGCGACCTGCTCCGCGCTCTGCCCTGGCACGCCGCCGTCCTGGCGGCCAAGGCCCATCGTCGCTGGCAGCACGGCGAGCTGCTGCCCTTCCTCTTCGGCCGATTGCGGGTATTCGGGGAAATCGTGGACATTGTCCGTCACCGCCGACAGATGCGCCGATCGAACGATTGTGCTAGGGCTGCGGTTTGGGGCGTCGAGTCGCGCTTCTGGGGACAAGTCTGAGCCGCGACCGTAAGGGAGTGGTTGCAGATCCTCGATTTTGACGTGGTACCCGCGCCAGAAGCCGCTCCCTCGTTTGGGGAATGCAATCCCCTCCCTTTTGTCTCTTATTGTGAAAAGATGATAAAATCTACCTATTTCCACTTGACGAAGTTTTCGGATTATTTAGCATAGGTCCATCTCAGCGGGACACTGTTCCGCAAGGATGCGCTGTTCGCGGAGCTGATCGCCACTTTGATCGCTCCGCTAAGGAGACGATATGCGTCACTGTCTTGCTTCAAAGGAGAAGTTTCATGTCGAGCTCTTCGTTTGACCGCGCACGCACGCTCACCAAGGGATTGTTCGGCCCCAAGAAAACCAAGCCTCGGATATGGCAGAGGGTGAGGACTCGGCCGACGCTTGAGATCCTTGAGGATCGGAACCTGCTCTCGGCAACTGGGGGGGGGGTGAACCAATGTTCCCCGCTGTCGAGGTGCAAGCCGGAACCTATGCGGCTCAACAGGCCATGAGTTATCTCTCCGGCTACGAATCAAACGTAGCCGCGTTGCAGCAGAGCGCGATAAATCTCGAACAACAAACTCTCGGCACGATCTCTCGTGTGGAATCGTCGCTACTGCAAGAGATTCAACAATTCATCCAGCAGTCGCTGTTCCCGAGCTCCACCGCGAACAGCCCGAGTGTGCAACCGGCTTCGCCAGAGCCAGGAGAGTCTGGGGGACAACAGTCGAAATCCGCGAACCTTAATGACTCATCCGCTTCTGAACCCACGGCTATGCCGATTGGGGAGGCGGTTCCGATTGGCGAGACGTCGCCTGCGGGCGGGACGACTCCGCCTACTGGTTCTTTCAGCCCAAGCCAGATTATCCAAGCCTACGCCTTCAATCAGATCAGCTTCGCCAGCTATACCGGCAACACCCTGCCGGGTGCCGGCCAGACCATTGCCATAATCGGTGCTTACAATGATCCGGATATCGCCAGCGATCTACAGACCTTCGATTCTTACTATGGCATCGCGGCACCGCCCAGTTTCACCGTCCTCAACGAGAACGGCGGCTCCACGCTGCCTACGGGCACCAATGCCGGCTGGGCAGGTGAGGTGAGCTACGATGTAGAATGGGCACATGCCATAGCACCAGGCGCGAACATCCTACTTGTGGAGGCCAACTCCCCTAGCTGGTCCGATCTCATGACGGCAGTGACCACTGCTTCGAATCAACCAGGCGTGTCCGTGGTTTCGATGAGCTGGGGAGGGGTGGAATCCGGCCTTGAAGCCTCCCAAGTTTCCTCCTACGACAGTGATTTCACTACTCCGAGCGGTCACACTGGTGTCACATTCGTAGCTGCGACTGGCGACGTACCTATTTCTGGATCTGAACCCGAGTATCCCTCCACTTCCCCCAACGTCCTCGCGGTCGGAGGCACGGAATTGACCACCGATACCTCCGGCGACTACGAGAGCGAAGAAGGCTGGTCCGGCAGCGTGGGTGGAATCAGCGTTTATGAACCGCTGCCCAGTTATCAGCCGGGAACCTACCAAAACGGCTCCACGGAATACACATCCACCATGCGCATGGTACCCGACGTCTCGCTCAACGCAGTCAACTCTGATGTCTACGACTCCTTTTCGGGAGGTGGATGGCAGTCGTTCGCAGGAACGAGTGCTGCGGCACCGATCTGGGCAGCCCTGATCGCCATAGCCGATCAAGGCCGCGCCTTGGATGGTGAAGGCACGCTCGTCGGGGCTACGCAGACGCTGCCAGCGATCTATCAAATGCCCAGCACCAATTTCCATGACATTACAACCGGGAACAACGGCACCTATTCGGCTGGCCCTGGCTATGACTTGGTCACTGGACTCGGTACCCCGATCGCCAATCTCGTCATCAACTCCCTGGTCTCGTATGATGCCTCCTCCTGGCAGCCGGTGAGCCTGAGCAGTTATTACAACGAGACTGGCATTTCCGATGGCACCGCCTTCAGCGGGACCGGTTTGGATAGTTCTGGCTACGAATTGGGCACTCCCGGAAACATCGGTTGGCGGGGCTACCTCATTCCCTATGGTCCGGTCAATGCTCCCGATGTCGTCAGCGCCGAAGGACAAGCCGTTGATTTGCAGGCAGGAGCTTACACCGATCTGACGATTTTCGCGACGGCGATCGGCTCCGACCAGCTCAACCAGCCGTTCAAGGTCGAATACACCAACGGCACGACCCAGACTTTCACGCTGTCGCTCAGCAATTGGACCACCCAGCCGGGCCAATACTCCGATGAGATAGGGGCCGACGAGTTGAGCCAATACAACTCCAGCGGCACGAAGACCGGCACCACCGTGTACGATTCCGGTTACGCCTTGCCGCTGATCACCAGCTTAACCGTCAAGAGCATCACCCTCCCGGATAATCCCGCCATCATAATCCTGGGAATGGGCTTGTATCACGACGCAAGCACGCCGCAAGCCGTGTCTCTGAGCACCTCTTACAACATGGTGGGGATTTCGGATGGGACTCCCTTCAGCGGCACCGGTCTGAGCGGCTCCGGCTACGAATTGGGCACTCCCGGAAACCTCTCTTGGCAGGGCACCCTCATTCCCTATGGCCCAACCAATGCCGACGATGTCGTCAACGCCCAGGGACAGGCCGTCAATCTTTCCGCCAGCGCCGACTACTCGCTCCTGACCATTTTCGCCACGGCGGTCGGCTCCGACCAGACCAACCAGCCGTTCAAGGTCGAATACACCAACGGCACGACCCAGACTTTCACGCTGTCGCTCAGCAATTGGACCACCGTGCCCGGACAATACTCCGATGAAATACGGGCCGACGTACTGAGCCAATACAGCTCCAGCGGCACGAAGACCAGCACCACCGTTTACGATTCCGGTTACGCCTTACCTCTGATCACCGACATGACAGTCAAGAGCATCACCCTCCCGGATGATTCCGATATCGATGTCGTGGGAATGCTTCTGTCGTGAGCCGCCTCAGGAATCGTCAAGCGTGCGATTCCAAATGCGGCTGCGAGGGGCAGAGGTGCGCGAGCGCGCTCCTCTGCCCCTCGCGATAAAAACGACAGCAGCCTACTCGCGTTTTAGAGGACCGAGGTATTCGCGATGTTGGACTCAACCGTTCGGCTCGTTCCAACAGCAGCGTTCGCCCCTGTTAGCGTTCGCCCCTGTTTAGAGGCACTAACACAATGGCGAGCGGGGTGGCGTCAGCGCCCCGAGTGC
>Ga0335075_10006866_pt1 | contig 17570 bp, 10 predicted proteins | sample Lox_Sample_24_FD_206723 | JGI IMG/M metagenome (GOLD analysis project Ga0335075, IMG submission 206723) | Soil microbial communities from Loxahatchee National Wildlife Refuge, Florida, United States - Lox_Sample_2.4 | ecosystem: Environmental > Terrestrial > Soil > Wetlands | place: USA...
ACGCTTGAGAGTAGTTTACAAGTGGCATGATTAAGGCAGGAATTCCCGCTTTTCAAGATTTTGAGCCAAATATCTGTCGAGTCTTGCGATATTATAGGGTGAATATTGTGTGAAGTACACGTAAAGCGAAGAATTAGATGGGCAGAGATTAGTGAATGAATTGTGACCTCTGCACAGTATACCTATATGAGCTATCCCTTTGCCCGTGAATCTAGCATGCATTAATGCCTTCGCGAGGAAAATCACGACTAGTATATGCTCGCCCCACCAAACTAAGCCTGTAAAAGATGTACAGGGTATGAAAACCCTGTTGCCTGCATATGTCGCAAATATTAAAGGGTTTTATTGGCTAAAAATACAAGGTATGAACAGAGAGCCTAGTATTACGAACCAGTATGAATATAGCTCAGGAAGGACTGATAAATCGGTCTTTTTCAACCCATTTTGTAGTGTTTTTTAAACCTGTGGAAGAGTTGGAAGCATCCTCGAGTGACGCAAAGTGGAACAGTGCACACCCAACACTCATATCGAGTATTCCCAAGAGAAGGATGATATTCATCCAATCTGACCTTTGCCTGTCGCTCCTGGAGACGACACCAATAACAAGTAGCTTGTTTATCACCGGGGGTCTTTGTATGTGTATGGAGATGGAGTGGGAGCTTTGTCTAAGGTCTAATCTCTTTGTGCCTATTATTGACGCAAGTTGGGAGGTCTCGAGGTTGGAGGCCAGAGGAGAGCGTCGACGAGGTCTGACCTAAAGCGTAGGTGATGTGACTTCAGCTTCAAGGGATTTCCAGCTTCTTTTGTATGCCAATTGCGCAGAAGATATGCATTGATAATCGAATAGTGGAGGAGAAAGTAAAATGATGGCCATCAAGGCCGATTTGTCTTCCATTGAATTTTGAACCGCGCGCGGAGCTGACCTTCGATATCGCAACCATTCATAAAGCAGTTGTAGTCGTGGCCATGTTTCGGAATTGGGAGAGGTCGTCGGTATGAAACTGGAAGCTTTCGCATAATTAGGACTGCTCCTCATCGTATAAATGGAAGCTGCCCAGTAACCGCAGAGCTTGACGTGTCTCGAGGTTGACGGCGAAGGCGAGTCTCGTATTGATCTCCCAAGTGAAGTGTAGACATCATTGCTACGATATTATTGCCTTGTCAGAGCGAACAGACTACGTCATGGTATTCGTGGTGAGTACAACGAGAGTACCCCATCCGCCTAGCTTTGCTCGAAAATCCACGTCTTAGAATATTGCCTTTATCGCCTTCCCCTTAGTCATCGTCCCACACACGCCAATTCCATGCTCTCGGAATATATGAAGGAGATCTGCCTTTACGAAGTAGTTATCGAGGAATATAGTGAACTCGTAGACTTCGTAAGGGAGTGATTTCGCAAGTTGTAGCAAAGCTTGAATTTGTTGGTCGGTATTACTAAGCGAGCACCTTTGAGCCTACTACAGGCAACTACTCTAGAGCCTGTTGTGCCTACTGAAAAGTCACTGAGCGTTGACTCACTTAGGGTGTTACCCGCTAGGAATAGGCAACGGTCAGGGGACTTATAGTGTGCCATAAGCCCAGTATAGTGATCTAATTCAACAGTCTTTTAGGGAGCTTTTAATCGTCGTTACAGCTTACGTAATCTGCCTAACATGCTAACAGAATTTCTTGTATCCTATATTGATTTGTTTGTCGAAAAGAGCTGTTTTGAATACTCTCGAGTATGGAAGAAAGTCGTATAGGTAGCCAGCGAAGGAGAGAGCGTATGTCTTGTGTTACGGACTGGCTGCGCGGTGGCCGGTTGGGCGTTGTGTTATATAGTAGAATAGCGATTAGAGTTGCTAACTCTAATATTCCTTGAATCTCCTACAACGATATAAGATTCCAAGTCCGTGTTCCAGCATCCTCCGCAGCTCTACACCATTCGACATACGCGTTGGTATTGTCGCGAAGGAAGGTCAATACCTCGAGAGAATAGAACGATTGGAAGACGTAATTGGCGAAGGAGCGTCGTGGCAAACCTGGGGAAGCTCAAGTTGAGTACTACGGTTGGAATCAGTTCGCTCGAGTGGCAAGAAAGGAATCGAAGAATCGATAGTTGTACGACTGCGAATCTCCTGCGCAAAGGCTATATTTTCAGCATCAATCTCGTCCTGAGCGCACTCAGATTGAGGGTCGAATGAAGGGTCAGGAATGCTCTCGCTGGATCCGTTGGACTTGTAGTACGAACTCGTTCGTACAGTCGCCATAGTACTGTTCAAGTCCATAAAACTCGTCCTAAGGTGTGTCAGCATTAGACAATTCGTCGTCTGTTGAGTGATTGGTTGAAGTGGAAGGTATAATTTCTCCCTCCTCCTCATAGTCACTGGACCACGGCGGGAGTGACATTATTGTGTTTGGTTGTAGTCTGGAGCTTCAAAATAGTCTGAATTTAGGTGCAGAAGTGGATGAAAGTGAAGCAAAGGACTGGAGTCGAACAAAACGCGACCACAAGAGACGCGTACTGTTCCCCTCCGTCCACTAATTTCGCCGTTGGCCAATGGGCCACCCCACCCACCAATTACGTGCTATTGCCAGACGGGGGGTCCTCATTGGCCAACTTTCTGGAGTTGCGACTCTACCCACCAATGCACCTCATTCACCAATTCCTTCGTAAATTGAAGCACTTTGCCTACAAAAAGCACTTGATTTGTGAACCGTGCCGCATACTTGTGAATTGCATGCGAAGTATGGGTTATTTTCTAGAAATCTTCACTTTAAATAAATCTTCGTCCGCTCATCAAGGATTCTCCAGCACCCACTGGTATCGCAAAAAGCCAGCGTCGTCATGATCACCAACCTAATTTGAGGATTTTGATCATTCAGATACAAAAGCTTAGGTGAACGCATGTAAATTGCATCTTTCTTATTTTCTACCTCAAACATCTTAGTGTCTGAGCTCCGTGTCACCCTAGTTCAGCCCTCATTCTCACACTTTTTCAAAGGGATTTTGCATGCTTCCTACTGTCCTGCAAAGCAAACTATCGAGCCGTCTTTCTTATAAGTAGAGGTCCTATTTCCACTTCTAAATGTAAGTTCAAGCTCAATTTCATACGAACGTATCTTTTCCAGCACTATGATTTTATTAATTACGCTCAATTCAAGCACCGTTCTCATCAATTATGTCTCAAATACGCTCAATTGGATCGTATCCAATGGGGAGGATCTATATTTCTTCTTCTCTACCTCCACAAACCAGAGATAATGGCGTCATAGCTTTTCCTCCTTATTGGCCTTAAAACTTGATTTCTGTCTCATGCTTGAAAGTACTCACAAACGTGGTATATCCACTCGGGCCAAAAGGGTAACTTACCGTCTCTGGCTCGAGAATCCTGACGCTGAAGTTGAAGGCAACACTGCCCATGAAAGGAACAAGGATCGCAATGATCACCACGCAGCTATTACTTGGTTTCAACTTGACCAAGGCTGTATTTATTGGAAAGCAGAGCTTCACAAGGATACGCTATTTAGACCACGATATGTTGCTTGAGACAGTAATGCCTTCGAGATCATCCAAAAAGAGCACCGTGCTTTAAACACTATGGTGTTACTACCTGTCTGTTTATGCTCTATTTTCCTAACTAGGTTAGGTGTCGACAAGACGCACGAGCGGATAACAGAAAATTACTATGGCATCACTCGGTCAAACGTAGCGGGGGTTGTTGCTAGTTGCAACATCTATGCTACTACTGCTGCTGCCAAAACCAAGGCACAAGTGAGGCCAATTCTGAGTGGACAGTGCCTGGATCGTGTTCAGTTTGACCTTATAGACTTTAGATCTATTCCGGAACAGGAGTACAATTGGATCCTGCAAATTAAGGACACTTTTTCGAAGTACCCATGGCTTATCTCGCTTCTAGAGAAGGAAGCTGAAAACGTTGCTGAAGCTTTTGAGATCTAGATTGGTCGGAATGGACGTCCTTGGCGATTCTATTGTGACAACGGGATTGAGTTTAAGGGAACTGTACTTGAGATGGCAAAGCGTCATGGAATTCCTATTATCAATGGCTGTGCCTACCACCCACAGACTCAAGGATCAGTTGAAAAGGCTAACGGGATCTTTAAAACAAGGCTCTCGGCATGCCAAAAGGAGGCTAGATGTCTACCAACAGATTGGGTGCGGTTTTTACCAGAGATTGCCTTATGTGTAAACACTACTCGACCATCATTGCTAGCAGCTTATATTACAAGCATTTGACGTCTGGTTTGGCCGAGAGCCTCATTTCTTACGAGCTAGACTATTGAATCCAGATAATAAGCGTTGCGAGGCAAATGGGAACGAATTAGTGTTTCCAGATGGCGTGGATGCTGGTGCTAGCGACAGCGGATATCCGGAATTGGATGCAGATGCAGAATCACCTAACAATGAACCTGATGGACTTGAGCTTGAGAAGTAGATCCTAACTGCAATTGAAGAGCGAGCACGCAAAAAACAACGTCCTTGTTGCAGGCAGGATGGTGCGAAAGGTTGCCAAAAAGGCCCAGATGTTCAAGAGAGATTTAATAGTTACAGAGGCTATTCCTTCAAAGCTGCGGGGGTCAATTGAGTCCAAACGCTTACCAGTCAGGGTCATTGGAATCACCAAACATTCCCATACATTGATGTCCAGGTTCGGACGAATTAAAGGTGGTTTCCAGGCAGGACAGTTTAATACAATCCAATCTAACACACTTGGGCTTGATATACCACATGCGTGGTCTGAAAGCGGACCCAAGATATTGCTCACACAGGCCTTCCAGTTGTTCAATGGGTCGCGGCACTATTGCGTCAATCTAGAAGCAGGCCGTGATATTGCCGCAGATCAGGCAAAAGCTGACAAAGCTGTAGTTGCAGCATTGAATACCGTCGCAAAGTGGGTGGCAAAACCACCACCCCCAGCAGCACGAGCACCTTTAGGCCCAGCTCAAGAGCTAGCTTCGGCATCACCAACTCCCGGTCCATCTCCAGCTCCAGCTCCGGGATCACCAACCCTAGAAGTTGCGGCTTTGCCAGTACGGCGACCAGCAAGGCAAAGTACCAAATGACGACGGGGGCAGGTGGATGCAGAGGATCTGTTGCAGGCCCAGATTCTGGGCGAAATTGAAGCTACCCGGTCTCAGTCTCAAACTATTGAGCCGGAGCCGGAGCCGGTCATGGGACGTGGGAAAAAGGTCAAGATCGGCAAGAAGTAGTCTGAGTTTTTAAATTTATTTTTTAGTATGTCGCATGCGCTGGCATTAATAAAATTGGAACTTCATTTCTATCGTAAAATAGAGCTCATTTAGGACTTTAAAGCGAACCTCGGTTCGTGATGATCGGACTCCTGGATGAGAAATTGGTGTATGGGGTGCATTAGTGGGTGGGGTTGCAACTCTAGAAAGTCGGCCAATGGGGACTCCTCGTCTGGCAATGGCAATTAATTGGTGGGGTGACCCCTTTGGCCAACGGCGAAGTTGGTGGACGGAGGGGAACAGTACCCCTGGTTGACTACCCCGCTACTTCTACTTTGGCATATGCATGCTAGATTCACGGGCAAAGGGACACTTTTTAAAAGGAGATAAGTAGCAGGGATATAGTCAAGTCAAAAGGAGATTTAGCTGAGCCTATAATTTACTTTACTTATCTTTTATTAAAGAGTTTTTTTATAATATACTTTTAATACCTTTTAATTTATTAATAAGCACTAATAGTATTTTCGTACCAACCACAACCGCCAAACCATCTCCCTTCTACATGTCGCTACCAAAAGAAATCGCTCACCGCATTCCCCACACATCTCAACTAGGAGGGTCAAATGTTATCCGGGACCCACCTATGCTCTATTACAAGGACCAACTACATCCCGAAGACTAACTGCATCCCAAAACCGACTGCATCTTAAACTAACTACATCCTAAGAGCAACTGCGTCCTACAGATTAACTGCATCTTAAACTAACTGTATCTCAATAATAACTATTGTAGTGGGATTCCGTGGTCCCTGCAAAATCACATGATTCTGGACAATAGTTCTTCCTGTACTGGGAGCTTTGATGTATATAGCTAGTCCGGAGACCTCTTTCTCCGGAACATCCATCCACGATTAGGTTTACCGATCACGCGGACGGTCTATGACAGGGCCTACGGGTTAGGACAGGTCTTACGGATGCTTTTACGGACGAGCGGACAGGACAGAGATCGCTTTACTGACATGGATTAGAGCTTACGGGCAGAGAATACAGTTGTTTTCGCACGTTAGCTACCTATTGTGTGGTTTTGGGCTCTATTTCTTCCATTGGGTACCTCTAGAGCACACGCTGACCTACCCATCGCCCTGGCGATCGTGCACTACGATGACACACAAGCTATCCCTCCACACTATATCTTAAACTAACTGTATCCTAAAACTGCCTCCTGCAGATTGACTACATCCCAAAACAAACTCTGTGCTCGGATCTTTTATGGAGACCAATTAGTCAAAAACAAATGATCGTGTGGTCCGCATGCCCATTGCAGACGCTTCAGCCTTTTAGATTACCAACGCTGCTACGTCCGATATCCGAGTGAACAGGCTCTGTCTTCATGCACAGCGTAGCTATGTATATATACATATTGACTAAATCCAAGACTAGAGATGTGCTATTCTCCCACTAACGTCTTCACTTGTGTTGAACATATACAACCCCTTTTGAACCACCCAAACGTCCCCGTCATACCGCCTACACCCTACCCTCTTTTCTTTCATTACTTCCATACATCTCAACTGAAATCTCAATTCTCTCATCACTGGTCAAGGTATTAATACTTCTCTCATTATTCTTGGTCTGTTTCCTCTGTATTAGTTCTTGTTAGTTTCACATTGAAGATGAGCACGGAAAGCCAAATTGCAGTCATCGGAATGGCATGTCGCCTTCCAGGAGGCGCTGACAGTCCAGAGGGGCTGTGGTCAATGTTGGCCGAGGGTAGGGATGGTTGGAAAGAGGTGCCCAAAGACCGCTGGAACTGGAAGTCGTTCTACCACAAGGATCCAGAGATCAAAGAGGCTATGAACTTCAGCCATGGATACTTTCTGGATCAGGACATATCAGCCTTCGACGCGCGGTTCTTTAGCATTCCCGCTGCTGAGGCAACGGGTGTTGATCCACAGCAGAGACTTCTACTGGAAATCACTTACGAAGCGCTCGAGAATGCTGGCATCCCCATCGAGAGCTTGCGTGGCTCGGACACTTCCGTGCATATGGCAATGTTTGCTCGAGACTACGACAGAATGGGGTACAAAGACGGGCCTCAGATTCACAAGGCTCATATCCTTGGCTCGGGAGATGCCATTCTGTCAAATAGGATCTCGTATATCTTTGATCTCAAAGGCCCTTCTAACACCCTGGATACGGGATGTGTAAGTACTACCAGAACTGTCACTTGTTTGCTCTGCTAATGGAAAGTCATACAGTCTGGTAGCCTCGTGGCATTGCATCAAGCGTGCCGCACGCTGAGGTCTAATGAGGCTACGCTGGCCATTGCCGGGGCCAGCCAACTGCTACTGACCCCTGACCAGTCCATCGCCATGACATCCGTTGGGTAAGTGGCCCTACTACAAACCTTGAATTATTTTTTCGATGCTAACCAACCAACCTAGCACGCTTATCAACAAAGATGGGAGGTGCTACACCTTCGATGATCGTGGCGCTGGTTACGGGCGAGGTGAGGGTGTGGGTGTTCTTGTTTTGAAGCGCCTTGACCGAGCCCTGGGCGACGGCGACGCGGTCCATGCAATCATCGTGAACTCAGGGGTCAATCACGATGGCAAGACTTCTGGCATCTTCCTGCCTAACGCCGATGCACAGGGAGCATTGATAAGTTCAGTCTATGCCAAAGCTGGTCTCGACCCTCGCGAGACTTTGTATGTAGAAGCACATGGTACAGGGACAGTGGCTGGTATGTTTGTTATTACTCTCCTTCCTCATTAGCAATGCTAATCTGGCAATGTTGCAGGCGACAATGCAGAAATCCAATCCATCTCCAAGCTGTTCGGCCGCGAAGCAGGGCGAAAGTCTGATTTGCCCGTTGTACGTTTACCAATCATTTTGTCCCTTATTATGCTCCGTTTCTAGGATGTAAGACGTGCTTTGCAGCACCTCTCGCTCTAGAGAAGTTCCAACGTACATGTACTTATATTCAATCCGCGGCAATAAGCAACTGACTTCTGTGTCGCATTAGGGAAGCATTAAGAGTAATATTGGTCACCTGGAGTCCTCCAGCGGAGTAGCAGGCATCCTCAAAGCCATCATGGTCTTGAAGAAGAATCAGATCCCGCCGAATCTCAACTTCATCAACCCCAAGCCATCTCTTCATCTTGAAGAGAGAGGTATTAAAGTGAGTTCAGATTTATTTCAATTTAGAGGTTGCGTCCATAAATCAATAGGCTTTCTCCTTTAATTCTTCATCGTGAGTTGTCCGGCGCGATTCGTACCTTGGTCCTTGGAGCACGCCTGTTAGCATGGCGCACTCACTCCTTCTACCTAGCCGCTGACCTTCGAGCCTAGGTGCCACTGGAACTTGCATCACTCACGCCACAAGGTTATATTGGACCCAGGCGCGTCTCTGTGAACAGCTTTGGCTATGGTGGAACTAACGCTCATACCATTCTTGAGGCATACGACCGCGCGCCTATTACTGATTCCCGTCTGACCAATGGAAACGGTCATAAGCACCACGCCAATGGCATTGCTAACGGAGATGGGAGAGATCACGACACTGAAACGACAAGGCTGGTTGTCCTCTCGGCAAACTCGGAAACGTCACTCGGCAACGTGATTTCCAATCTACAGCAATGGCTCACGTCCGACCAGGGCCATTATACTCCCTTCACTGACCTGGCTTATACTTTGAATGTCCGTCGCTCAAAGCTCCTTTGGCGTTGCAGCGTCCTGGCAAGCAATATGCAAGAACTGGCAAGAGGATTAGGAGACCCGAAACTACGCCGAGTCAAGGCAGCAAAGGAAGTTGGAATAGCCTTCATCTTCACGGGGCAGGGTGCTCAGTGGTTCGCCATGGGTCGCGAGCTTCTAACGACCTCGCAAGTCTTCGCAGGCTCAGTTGCGCTTAGCAATCAGATTCTGAAAGGCCTCGGATGCGACTGGGACCTCGCCGAGGAGCTGTTTCGGAATCAGGAGACTTCCCGACTCGGCGAAAGCAGAATTTCCCAGCCATCTACAACAGCGGTTCAGATAGCCCTTGTCGACTTGCTCGAGAGTTTTGGTGTTCGGCCGGAGACTGTGTGTGGCCACAGCTCGGGCGAAATTGCAGCTGCTTACGCTGCTGGTGCTCTGAGCAAGGAGGCTGCTATGCAGGCAGCCTACCACAGAGGCGTCTGCTCATCTATGGCCAAAGGCTTGAACGCGACACGAGCGGCTATGCTGGCCGTTGGCGAGGGAGAAGAAGCAATCGCCGCACGGATTCGAGGTATCGCTAGCGGTAAGGTGACGGTGGCTTGTGTAAACAGTCCCGAAAGTACCACCATTTCTGGCGACCTGGCGGCCATTGAAGAGGTCAAAGCTGCCTTGGACACCGCGTTTGTCTTCAATAGACGACTTAAGGTAGATTCAGCCTACCACTCTCATCACATGGCGGTGGTGGCACAATCGTATCTCTCGTCCCTAAATGACATGACCCATGGCATGCCACGAAAGGACATCGCCTTCTACTCATCCGTCACCGGCACACGCAAGCTGTCCGAATTTGGGCCTTCTTACTGGGTCTCCAACCTAGTGTCACAAGTCAAGTTTAGTGCCGCGTCTCAGTTGGTTGCGGAGCACTTGGCTGCTAGCCCTGGAGCCAGCGTCTTGATAGAAGTTGGCCCCCATTCTGCGCTCTCTGGACCGCTGAGGCAGTCTCTGTCGAAAGTTTCGGGTGGCTCCTTCAAGTACACCTATATCCCAAGCCTTGTCCGGAACGAAAGCGCAGTGGACACCATCCTGGCCCTAGTAGGCAAGGCATTCGAAGCAGGATGCCTAGTTCAGCTAGATGCTGTAATGAACGACATGGGTAGAAACGCTAGCTCTTATCAGGTCCTTCACAGTCTTCCAACGTATCCGTGGGACCATACCTCCACCTACTGGCATGAATCAAGGCTCAGTAAGGGGCACCGTCTGCGTCCCTTCCCTTATCACGACCTTGTTGGCCTCTTCGACGTCTTCAGCACCACGCATGAGCCGCGATGGAGATATCACGTGAGCCTACAATCTCTTCCGTGGCTTCAAGACCATGTTGTTGAGGGATTCGTCATTTTCCCTGGTGTTGGCTACTTAACCATGGTCATCGAAGCTATGAAACAGCTATTCCAGTTGCGACAAACTTCAGGCCATATCAAGCGTATCGACTTCCGAGACGTCTCCTTTAAGAAGTCCGTCGTGGTCAGCGATTCGAAAGACGATGGTAGCTACCGTAGCTATGTCCCTGAGGTCGAATTGCAACTCACACTTAGCCCTGCGCGTCAACACGAAGGAAGTCACTGGGAGTATTTCCGGGTCCTCTCCTACGATTCTCAAATGGACTCTTGGATCGAGCATTCCACCGGTCTTGTCACAATCATGACCGAGTCCGAGGAGCCCCAGTTCGACGAAGTCGAGGGCACCGAAGTCGAAGGCACCAGGGAGGATGACCTATCGACGGCAGCCGCCGTTGAAATGCTACAGGACATCCGGGCTAACTCTCCAATTCGAATCGAACCAGCAAAGCTCTATGGTGATCTCGCAGCATCAGGGAATAATTTTGGCCCCAGCTTCCGGGGTCTCAAAGAGATCCATGTTGGCAAGTGCTGCGGTCTTGCCAGAGTAGTCGTTGAGGATGTTGTTCAAATGATGCCTGGGCAGTACATGCAGCCGCATCTAATTCACCCTACTACGTTCGACGCCGTGAACCAGCTACAGGCCGCAGTGTTCCGACGAGAATGCACTGTTGCACCTGTGATGCCCGTCTTTGTTGGCGAATTGTCGATATCTCCTGACATAGATACTACAGCAGGCGCTGAGTTTGTGGTAGCTCTCAATATGCTTCCAGAAGGTCCACGGGCAGCGCTTGGGAGCTCGTGTGCCTACCAGGAGCAGAGAGATGGGAAGCTCTGTCCTGTGCTTACAGCCAGTGGGATTCGGCTTCAAGTCGTTGGTGAAGCCGATTCGGCCAACAATGGGTCCCTCAAACTCAAACAGAAGACGAACTACCGTTTGGAATGGAAGCCTGACGTGGACTATCTCACGCAACGCCTCTTCATGGACCATGTCTCTCGCCGCAAGCTCCTTGACGTCGGATACGGGACTCTGAGCAAGTTCGTCGCCGAGGAACAACTGCTTCTCAACGACCAAGTCGCAACGATTTTCATTCGTAAGGCACTAAACCGCCTACAGGAAAAGAATATATCTACGGCATGTACTCCCGACCTTTCCAAACTCCTAAGCTGGATGCTGGAGTGGAGCCAGTCTGAGGCCGCCAAACGGCTTCTGGGAGGTATCGGGGCTGAAGACGAAGAAGCCAAGCTCATAGAGCTGGCAAGTCATGACAATATCGTCGGCTTCACCTTGAGTCGCTTCGGGCCACGACTCTTTGATCTCTTCACTGGACAGGCGGATGCACTCGAACTCCTGATTCAGGACGACTTGCTGGGGCGACTCTACTCAGAGTATTCCCTCTTCAACTGCCACTATGCACAGGTGGCCGAGTATATGCAGGCTCTTGTTCACAAGAAACCCAAGATGAAGATTCTGGAAGTTGGTGCTGGTACCGGCAGCGCATCCATGCCGCTCATGGAGAGCATCGACCGTAACGGCCGACTGCTTCTGGACGAGTACACCTACACCGATATCTCCTCGGGCTTCTTTGAGCGTGCACGTAACAAATTCAGCCAGTGGGCTGGCCAAATCGACTTCAAGACGCTAGATATATCACGCGATCCGCTCAAGCAAGGCTTTTCGGCCTATTCATTTGATCTGATTGTTGCTTCCATCGTGTTGCACGCCACACCTCTGATGGATGCCACAATGTCGAATGTGCGGAAGTTGTTGAAACCAGGCGGTCGCCTTATCATCATAGAGCTTACGGGGCTCGCGGCCGCTTCCAACACTATTTTCGGCACCCTTAAAGGTTGGTGGATATCTGAGGATGGACGTGAGGATGGGCCGCTCCTCACAGTGTCGCAGTGGGACAGCTTATTGAGGCGTCATTGCTTCAGTGGCGCAGATCTTGCCATTCCAGCTCACGTTGGCTCGACATCCTCCTTGAGCACTATGATTGTGACCAAAGCCACAACAGACGTGAGTCAGGACGATCAAGGTCCCAAAATCGAGATGAAGGCGAGTGTTCGTCTCGTGTACCCTGATTCCTCTCAGAAGACGGCCCTTGGAGACGGAATATGTCTCTCTTTGAGCAATAAAGGAGTTGCATTCAGCAAGCAAGCCTGGGGCACGGCCACAACAGAAGATCCCGACAGACTTCTGATTGTCATTGACTCTGCCGAGCACCCGCTCCTGCTAAATCCAACCCACGAAACATTTGAGCAGACCAAACAGCTTCTGCTTCAGGGAAATAATGTCCTCTGGGTCAGCTTTCAGGAGTCGCCTCAACCTGAAACCGCGGCCCTGAAGAACATGATCAATGGCATGGCCAGGGTAGTCCGGCGCGAGAACCCTGGGCTGCGGCTCATCACGGTCGATGTCCAAGACCAGCTTTCTCTTTCCGGAAGTTTGCAGCGTATTGCTGAGACACTCGCCGAAATTGCCATGTCGTCATTCTGGCCAATCTCAGAAGCGGTTCGGGCCGATGAGTGGGAGTATGCCTTTTGCGATGGAAAATTGACCATCCCAAGAGTGATTCCTGACGACCGCTTCGCTAGTTTCATCGACAGCTGCGACAATCAAGGCGGTACTATGATCGAATGCAGCTATCTCGACAAAGATAGGCCCCTAATGCTCGAAGTCCAGGTACCGGGCTTGCTCAACACCCTCCGCTTTGTGGACAACAATAACATGATGGCAGAGCCGCTTGGCCCTGACCAGATCGAGCTGCAGTCTTGCGCGTACGGTGTCAACTTCAAAGACGTATTTATTGCCTTAGGCCAGATGCAACCTGGGGTAGAAATGACAGGCGAGGTGGCTGGAATAGTCACTGCAGTCGGCTCCAACTTTCAATCATCATGGAAACCGGGTGATAGGGCTATTGGACTCATGGTAGCTCCTTTTGGAAACCAGGTACGGATCAACGGCAATGGTACCGTCGCAATCCCAGATTCCGTCACCTTCGCCGACGCCGCTTCCATCCCGGTTGTCTTCTATACGGCTTGGTACTGTCTCACCCAGGTTGCCCGGCTGCAGAGCGGCCAGAGCGTGTTGATCCATGCAGCGTCGGGCGGCGTAGGTCAAGCCGCAATCCAAGTAGCAAAGCTCATTGGAGCCGAGATCTATGCCACGGTGGGCAGCGTCGCAAAGCGAAAGCTTATTCAGGACCAGTACGGCCTACCCGATAGTCACATATTTTCATCACATTCTAGGCATTTTAAGAAAGGTATTATGGGCTCGACTCAGGGCAAGGGCGTTGACGTGGTCCTCAACTCGCTCTCGGGCGAATTCCTGATGGACAGCTGGGACTGTATTGCCCCATTCGGAACTTTCCTTGAAATCGGCAAGACGGATATATATGGGCGCAGCCAGCTGAACATGGCTCCTTTCGAAAAGCAGGCGACCTTCGCTGCAGTGGATACTTCGCATATGTACCGGCTGCGTCCCGAGTATGTGAGCAAAGGACTCACAGAAATATTAGCCATGGTCGACAAGGGCCTCTTAAAGCCTGTACATCCTGTGACGAAGTACTCTATAAGTCGCATCGAAGAAGTCTTCCGTCTCATCGCTGCGAGGAAACACGTGGGAAAGCTGGTGTTGGTAGCCGACGCACAGACGGTTGTGCAAGCACCCAAACCAAAGGCCCAGCCGCTCCGACTGCATGGCGAGGGAACATATGTCATCGGAGGTGGCCTCGGTGATCTGGGCAAGAGAATGAGCCACTTTCTTGCTGAGAAAGGGGCCGGCCACGTCGTGACGCTCTCGCGCCGGAATATCGATGCTCGACAGCGTGCTTCGTTAGAGGAAGGCATCAGCAAACTTGGCGGTATACTCCACATTGTCCAATGTGACATTGCTGACGAGGAGAGTGTGCGTGCTGCAGCCAAGGAAATAGCCGGACTTCCACCAGTGAGAGGCATCATTCAGAGCGCATTGGTGCTTCGTGACCATCCTTTGGAGTACATGGAGGTTGAGGACTGGGTGGCAGCCTTGAAACCTAAGGTTTGGGGCACGCTGAATATGCACAAGGCGTTTTGTTCGCCCGAAACAACCGATTTCTTCATTATGCTTTCGTCCGTGGCTAGCATTGTCGGTGCAACCTCCCAGAGCAACTACAGTGCAGGCAATGCTTTCCAGGACGCCTTCGCCCACGCGCAACAAGGCATCAGCTCGCGCACCAAGTATACCACTATCAACGTTGGCGCCGTTGAGGGCTCAGAACAGATAGCCCGAGCGCTTGATCAAAACAGCGAGATCGCGCGAGTCATTGGCAGCGTATCATTTGACGAGCTCTTCGCCACGCTCGAATATGCTATAGGACCACAAGCCCGGCTTGATAAAGCCATGCAATGTATCATGCCCTTCGACCGCGACACCATGGAATACGCCATGGGCGAGACAGCTTTGAGTGACCACTTGTTCGACCACGTGCCCAGTCGGAGGAGACAGGAAAATACCTCGAGCAACGGCGCGGCTAACCATCTGCTAGCAAACACCACCCAGGCTATCGAACGTGCCGAGTCGGTCGAAGACGCCGAGGATATGGTTAAGCATGCCCTTCTCGACAAGTTCGCTGCGTTCATAGGCGATGAGGTGGCAGTCAACCAACCTATATCGCAACTTGGGTTGGATTCCCTGGTCTCCATTGAAATCAAGAATTGGGTCAAGCACACTTTTAAGACCTCCCTGCAAACATCCGAGCTCAGTAGCGCGCGAAGCATCATCGCCCTCGCTAAACTCATCGTGTCGAGGATGGATCTCAAGTGCAAAGGCGCCGGAGAGAAACAAGGTGCACATAAGACAGAGCCATCACCGTCTGAGAATGCTACTGCAAATGGTCATCACGGGAAACCTCGCCATGGCTGGAATTGTTGCAAGCTCTCCGAAGAGCTGCTCGTACAGCCTCTACCGGATCTGGACAATGCACTCGATTTCTTGCTCGAAACAACGGGACACCTTTACAGCCCTCAACAGCTCGCGACGGTTCAACAGGACATTCAGGCAATCAAAGCCCCGGACAGCCCGGCTCGCCGTGTTCTTCAAGAATTGTTCAAGACGCATGAACATGACAAGATGAGCAATGGTTGGTATAATGATGCCCTCTCAGACGCTCGCTGGCTGAGCAAGCGGTACCCGATCGCTCCGTACCAGAGCATCATGGTCACACACCGCGACAGCAAGAGGCCTCAGTCGCAAGCCGAACGTGCCGCCATCATCTCTTCATCAGCCTTCTCCTTCAAGCGGGCAATGAGGGCCGGTATGATTGAGACTTTCTGGATCGCTGGCAAACCCTTGTGCACGTGGAGTTGGGACTGGCTCTTCAACTCGGTGCGCGAGCCCCATGTTGGGTGCGACAAGATGATGCGCTACGACGGTTGTGATCATATCGCAGTGTTAAGGAGAGGTCACGTCTTCAAGGTGATGCTCCAAGATCAGGGAGAGGACCTGCCGTTCGAGAAGCTCAAGGCCACGTTTGAAGCCATCGTAGCGCAGGTTGAAGACAATGGTGTCTGGACAGGTATACTAACAACGGATGAAAGAAACTCGTGGGCGATGGTAAGTTGCTGTTAATCCTTTCCACCCCTTCGTGGAGATAGACAGTACTTATATTCCGTTTGCAGGTGAGAGAAAAGTTGTCAGCATTGAGCCCTGTCAACGTCGAATACTTCCACGTCATTGATTCCGCCATGTTCGTCTTGTGCTTGGATGACGGATGCCCCGAGACACCCGAAGAGAGGGCGCGGCAGGGTTACATCGGGGATGGCTCGAATCGCTGGTTCGACAAAGTGTTACAGTTTACCGTCAGCGCAAATGGTCGGTCAGGCTTGATCACCGAGCATGGAGGTGTCGATGGCATCACTTCTGCCCGCCTCTCAGAATGGATTGCCACCGCCATTGATGAGTATTTGCCTAGCGGTAGCCACCATGATCAGAAGGACAGCAGCCTTTCTAAAATCGACCTCGAGGAGGTCGTCCTTCAAACGACGGCCGAAATAGAGAGCCACATGAATGTACTCAGGCATCGCTTCCATGAGTACACCTCCGCGGGGACCTACATGCGAGAACATCTTACCGAGTTCGGCACTGACTTTCTGGTGCAGGCCAAAGTGCCTGTCAAGCAAGTTGTTGACATCACCTTCCAGCTGGCCGTGCGCCTCTTCTATGGGCGAAACCTCCCTTCGTGGGAGTCTGTCAGTATAGCTCACTACCATCAAAGCCGCACCGAGGCTGTGCAGAGAGCTGTGCCCGCCGTCGCTGCTTTCTGTGATGCAGCCGCCGAGGCATATCATGATCAAGATGGCAAGGGAGCAGCCTCCGTTGCTGTCCCCAGACTGGCGGCTCTCCTATCGGCGGCCACTAAGCAGATGCATGCCGATATGCAATCCATGCTGAGCGGACGCAGTCACGTGCGAGTCATGGAGTTGCTGAACTGGCTGTGGCCATCTAAAGCCGGCATCCCGAAGCCGCGGCTCTTGAGTGAGAGTCTCTTCAACGGCAAGCCCTCAATCTTTGCTCAGAGCAATGCGCTTGAAGCCAACATGGTCATCGACGACTTTGTGTCCCTGTTACCTAACCCGGACGGATTCTGGGCAATCATGATGCCAGAGAAAAGCTCGTACGTCAAATATCTGCAAAAGGCGGCCTCGCGAGTTCCAACTAACTTTTGATCGCAGGATTCGTCTTTCTCTTACCGGTAGTTCGCAGGAACAAACTGCAGCTTTCAGCAAACAGCTGCATCGTGCTGCAAGGATTGTACGCGATATTGTCCAGGCAGCGTAGGCATTTCAAATCACAAGCTGAAGATCGTGAAGTTGGGATTACCTTAACGGTCATTAATTTGATGAAGCTACGAAGGCTTGGATCAAAAGTTATGGAACTGCGCTAGTCAAGCCACCTATTGGCATAGTGACGGCCTTCGCTAATGATTAGACCTCTAATCCACCGGGCTTCACCGCTAAACTTCCAGCGTATTCCCACTAGCGTACTTCCATAACTTTTGATTCCAACCTTCGTACTTCTAATCTCTATATATGTTCTTTATCTATAGCTAGCTTAAGTAAGACTATAATAAAAGGAATAGTAAAAGAATTATAGTTAAGGGGGTTTAAGGGCTATAACTTAAAGGGTATATTATTATTACGGCAAATGTCTACCCCTCACTAAAAAACTAATATATCTACCTTACCCCTCGAAAATAGATCGACTCCTTTCTTTTTATGTTGGAATTACAGCTTCGCGGACCGTAAA
>Ga0335075_10006867_pt1 | contig 17569 bp, 21 predicted proteins | sample Lox_Sample_24_FD_206723 | JGI IMG/M metagenome (GOLD analysis project Ga0335075, IMG submission 206723) | Soil microbial communities from Loxahatchee National Wildlife Refuge, Florida, United States - Lox_Sample_2.4 | ecosystem: Environmental > Terrestrial > Soil > Wetlands | place: USA...
CAGCGGGACTGGCCCGTGCTCGCCGGTCAGCGGGATCGTGGCATCCACCTCGACCATCGGCAGCCGCCGCCGGGCCGCCGCGATCGCGTCCCCTTCCCGGGTGTGGGCCTTCTCCCGCACCAGCAGCTCATCCAGTTGCGCCTGCCAGGTGGCCCGGTCGGTCACCTCAGGCACCGGTGCGTCACTTTCGGCTACTGGTCCCCGCTCGTTCCACGACTCATCGTTCATGATCGCCTCCGTGCTGTCCGTCTGGACGCTGTCAGCCTAAAGATTCAGACGATCAGCCAACGGGAGACTAATCGCGGCCGGGAACCGCACGACTGGGCTTGTTAAGGTCCAAAGAGACGAGGAGGGCGGCGATGGCGCGGAGGATGCCGTTCAGGATCGGGGCCGACGTCAGTTGCAGCGATGGGGCCTGCGGTCAGGTGAGCCGTATCATCGTCGACCCGGACGCCCAGGAGGTCACTCAGCTGGTCGTCGGCCAGAAGCACCGGAATGACTCAAGGCGGCTTGTTCCTGTTGACCTGGTGGACGCTACGACGGGTCAGGTCCGGCTTGGCTGCACCCTAGCTGAGTTCCAGGCGCTCCAGCCCGCCCAGGAGACCGAGGTCGTACCGGACCTCGACCCCACCGGGCACCAGCACTCCCAACCACCCGGCATGACCGTTCTTCCTATGTCCCCCGCCGCTTGGCTGTCCCCCGCAGCGTGGCGCGATGACCGCCGCCGTGGCCGGCCGCAAGCCCCGCAGCAGGTCACCGTCGCCTCCGTCCCGTCCGGCCAGGTAGATATCCGCCGCGAACTGGCCGTCTGTGCGACCGACGGCGAGGTAGGGCAGGTCCAGGGACTGGTCGTGGAACCCGGCGGCCACCATGTGACCCACGTGCTCCTCCAGGAGGGGCACAGGTGGGGCGGCAAGGAAGTGGCTGTCCCGATCGGCGCTGTGACCAAGATCGGGACGCTTCTCATCCATCTCAGCCTCACCAAGCACCAGGTGAAGCACCTGCCGTCCGTGGACATCGCTCACCCAGCGAGATAGACCTGGGCTCCGCGGGCGGCTAGCCCGCCTGGCCCGGCTGGCCGAGGCGAGCGGTGATCGCCGGGGCCATCTCGCGCAGCCACGTCTCGGCGCGGGGCAGCGCGTCCTTGGCGCCGTCCTCCCACAGCTTGCGGAAGACCGGGTCCAGCTCGGCCGAGACGCGGGAATCCTCGTGATAGCGGCGGGCCACGTCGACGGCGAACGGCGCCAGTTCCGCGCGATGCCGCGCGGTCATGCCGTAGGCGTCCGCGAACACCGCGACCCGGTGCGGGATGTCGGCGTCCGCGAACGCGGGCGCCCGGTCCCGCGGATCGCGCAGCGGCGCCCAGTACCACAGCGCATTCGTGATGTCGTAGAGCCGGGTGGTCGGGTGGGCCAGGTCGAAGTCGATCAGAGCGACGGGCAGCCCGTCGCGGAAGACCACGTTGCCGGGGTAGTAGTCGCAGTGGCTGACCAGCTCGGTCCGCTGGATGAACGGGCGTCCCAGGTTGGCCGGCGTCCCGCCCCACACCGCGTCGGCTGGCGGTACCCACCCGGCCGACGCTTCGTGCAGTGCGCGGATCAGCCGGGCCAGGGCGATGAGCACGTCGTCGCCGGCCGTCTCCGGCGGCAGCGGGTTGCGCGGCACGTCACCAGGAACGAACGACAGCATCTCGCGCCCCTGGTCGTCGAGGCCGAGGGGATGCGGTGCGCCGGTGAACCCGGCGTCGCGCAGGTGGGCCAGGTACGCTTGTATGGTCAGGCTGAACGGCCGCAGCGGCCGCCGCACCGTGTCCCCGATCCGCACGATCCCCTGGGTGACGCCATCCCCGGTTAGCAGCTCGCCTTCGCTCACACCGCAGCCTATCCCGGCCCGGCTAGCGCGCCGGCTCGTCGTATTCCTCCCACGGCCTGCTCACGGAGCCGTCGGGTTCGATGATCGCCTTGTCGTAGAAATGGGCTGGCTCGAGTGCCGCGCGCTGCGCCGCCGTGAGCTCGCCGGCCCATTCCGCCATCACCACCTTGTGAAAGCTTGAGGCGTACTGAACGGTCTTGGGCGCATAGCGATAGACCGCTACCCGGCGGCCGAACTCGTTGCGCCACGGCAGGGTGCCATGGGCGAGGGCCTCGGTGAACATGATCACGTCTCCGGCGCGGGCGCCCGGGTTGCTGACCACGGACTGATCCTGTTCCCAGAGGGAAATGGCTTTCGGGCGGGGGAAGTTGGCCTTGTGGCTGCCGGGGATGGCGCAGAAGCCGCCGCGTCCGGCCGGCTGGTCGGTGAGCAAGAACTCCACGGCGAGCAGCCCCGACCGCAGCGTGCCACCGCGAGCCTGATACCACACGCCGTCTTGGGGAAACGGCTCGCCGAAGTGGAGAGCGTGACCCTCAGTGCCCGGTGGGTAGTCGAACACCTCCGGGTCGTGGTCCAGGTGCCAGCCCCGTCCGAGGACCCCGTCGAGGTAGCGGATCAGCGGCTGGTAGGCGATCAGTTCGCGTCAAAAAGGTAAACCTCACGCTCGGTCAGGCCATGCACGTGACCGAGGCTAGGCACCGCTGCCTGCGGCACTCAAGCGAATTTCCGGCTGGAGCTAGCCGGTGCTGGCCGCCAGGTTCAGATGGGGAGCGCAGATCACGCGGTAGATGCACCGCTGGCCGTGAGGCCCAGGTATAGACGTTGTGTTTACGGTCACTTACAGAGAGTAATCTGTCGGGCAGGGGGAGCCGGAAGTCAAGGATGAGAACTTTGCGCCGGAAACGGGATTAAGGGAGTTTGTCATGGCCGGTAACCAGTCACGGACTTTCGGCGGGCGTCTTCTCGTCGGCGCTTCAGGAGCCGCGGCCGTCGCCTTTCTCCCGGTGTACCTTTCCGAGCTGCGGAGCCAGTTCACCGGCTCGGTGTCGGTGCTCATGACTCATACCGCGAGGGAATTCCTGCCCGCGCACACGGCTGCGCTGTTCGCCGATCGCGTGATTACCGGAGAGCCGGCGTCGACGTGGCCCGAGGATAACCATGCCACCCTCGCTGCGCGTCATGACATGCTCGCCGTCTTCCCGGCCACGGCGAACACATTGTCCGCGGTGGCCTCGGGTGCGGCGCCGAACATGCTGTGCGGCACCATCCTGGCCGCGGAGTTCCCGGTTGTCTTCTTCCCGGTGATGACCGGGGAGATGTGGAAGAAGCCCGCGGTGCAGCGCAGCGTGGATCAGCTTCGCGGCGACGGCTACCACGTCGTCGAACCGGCGTGGGGTTCGCGCTACGACGTTCAGCTCGGCAGGTCCGTCGAAGGGCCGATGCCACCGCCGCCCCCGCGATTCGTCGAGGTGATAAGCGAACATATGCCCCGGTCGCGGTCCTGATCGCTGGAGCGGCTTCGTTCTGGGCCTAGCTCTTGGGTGTGTAAATCAAGATCAGCACACCGCTGGCGAAGCGTCTGACGTCGGCCAGCGACAGTTGCGGTGCGCCGTTGATCTCCTCGAACATGTGCTGGCCGGTTCCGGCCGCGACTGGCGTCAGGATGAGGTGGAACTCGTCGATCAAGTGGTTGGCCATGAGCGGCCCGTCCAGCGGGCCGTTGCCGTACTTCAGGAGGTGGCCGCCCGGCTGGCGCTTGAGGTCTGCGACGAAGCCGGTCACGTCGCCCGGGATGACGGTGGCGTTCCAGGTGGCTTCGGTCAGCGTCGTGGAGGCCACGAACTTAGGGATGGAGTTCATCCGGTCGACGAACGGGCTGGCAGCCATGGCCGTGTAGGCGGCGGACAGCCCTTCGTAAGTCCGGCGGCCCAGCAGCAGGGCGTCGGCCCCGTTCAGCAGGTCAGTGGCGTAGCGTGCGTGCTCGTCGTCCAGGTAGGGGAACGCCCAGTCCAGCGGGTCGATCTCTCCGCCCAGGGCGACGTGGGTGGACTCGATCAGCTTCCGCATTGCCGTGGTCCTTCCGGTGGTGGTGCCGCCGGCGCTGTGAGCACCGAGAGCAGCTCGTCGAGGCGTTCGTGACACTCGGCCAGCCCGCGCTCGGCACCTGCGGCCGCGTATAGTTCCCGCGCCTGGAAGGTGGGGAACACCGTCCGCCCGGTGACCAGGGTGGTGCCGCCGTTGCCGGTGAAGGTGACCTCGTCGATCACCTCGGTCTCGGGCGCGGCCTCGTAGGTGAACGTCGACACGAGCCGGCTGGGCCGCTCGATCTGCAGGTAGCGGCCGCGGAACGCATGCTGGCTGCCGTCCGGGGCGCGGTGGACGAAGTAGTAACCGCCGCCAAGGCGGAGGTCGACCTCGCAGACGACGAGCTCGAACCCGCGTGGCACCCGCCAGTGCCGCAGGTGCGCCGGCTCGGTCCACGCCGAGAACACAAGCCGGGCCGGCGCCTGGAAGGTGCGCCGGAACAGTATGACCGGCTCGTCGTGCGGCGCCGTGATGTCCAGGCGCGGGCTGGTCACGACGGCCCTCCGTCTTTCTGGAGGTCTTCGAGGTAGCCGTCGAGCCGCTCGAAGCTTCCTGCCCAGAACTCCCGGTATCGCAGCAGCCAGGTCGCCGCGGCGTCGAGCGGGCCGGGTGCGATGCGGACCGGACGGGTCTGGGCCACCCGGCCGCGCGTGATCAGGCCGCTGCGTTCGAGCACCTTCAGATGCAAGGCGACGGCCTGCAGGGTCATGTCGAACGGCTGGGCCAGCTCTCCCAGCGTGGCTTCGCCGGCGCGAAGACGCTCCAAGATGGCCCGCCTGGTCGGGTCGGCCAGAGCGGCAAAGGTCTTGCTCAGCTCGTCGGTACCAGCCTTCATGAAGAACAGACTTTATCAAGGAGTAGCTTGAATAACAATGGCGGTCCGTCCGGCGTGGCCGTTCGCACCGGCAGTTCAGCGCTGACTAATCGGAGATGGCGCCACCGACGCCGGTGCGACCCTCGGGACTGGCGACGAGTTCGACGCTGGTACCGGCGCGCGTCTGCTCGCCGAGGACACGCGCCACGGCATCGGTGACCCCGGCGACCAGCCTGGCCGCGATCTCCTTGCCGCCGGGGCGGGTCAGCGCGGCTTCGCGGATGCCGAACGTGAGCGCTGGCGCGGCCTCATCAACGGCTCGTCCACCAACGCCCCAGCGTCCCTTCGGCACGCCATCGAGGTGGACGACGACGATGTCACGAGCCCAGTCGCCGTAAACCTCAACGACGGCGTCGGTCAGGGCGGTGATCAAGGCGGACTCGCGGCCGGCGAGCTGTGCCTCAGGCACGCGGGCCGTCAGGTGTGGCATCGTAGAGGTCTCCCTTTGCTTCCAAAAAATATTTGATTACAAAGCTAACAGCCGAGCGAGATGAGCGCCAACATGATGACGGCGGCCCAGGCGAGCGAGATGAGCGCCAACACGATGACGGCGGCCCAGGCGGTCCGGTCGATGCTGCTCCTGATGCCGCGCCTGGTCGGGCGGGCCAAGCGTCTGCCGATCCCCGCGGCGCTGCGTGGATTGGACCTGGCGCCCCGGCATTTGGCTCTGCTGGCCTACCTGCAATACGAGGGGCCGCTGACGGTGAGCCGGCTGGCTGACCGCCTGGAAGTGGCGCCCACCACCGTCAGTCTCATGGTCGGCGACCTGTCCCGCCGCGGCATCCTGACGCGGAATGAGGACGACACGGACCGGCGGCGCAGGATCGTCGCGATCGCACCGAACTACGCGGCTCCGATCACAGAGTGGCTCTCTGGCAGCGCCACCGCCTGGACCGAGGTGCTGTCCGCACTCACGCCGGCGCAGCGAGCGACGGTCGTGGGCACGATGCGCGCCTACGAAGCCGCCCTGGAGAAACACGCGGACACCTGACCCACGCTTCGCGAACTAGGGTGCGGCGGCTCCTGGTGCCCCGGGCGGCGCCGCTGATCGAGATCAGGCGCCGACGTAGGCCGCCAGGTGCTCGCCGGTCAGGGTGGAGCGGGCGGCGACGAGATCGGCGGGTGTGCCCTCGAAGATGATCCGGCCGCCGTCATGGCCGGCCCCGGGGCCCAGGTCGATGATCCAGTCGGCGTGGGCCATGACCGCCTGGTGGTGCTCGATGACGATGACCGACTTGCCCGAGTCGACCAGCCGGTCGAGCAGGCCGAGCAACTGCTCGACATCGGCCAGGTGCAGGCCGGCGGTCGGCTCGTCGAGAACGTAGACCCCGCCCTTCTCGCCCATGTGGGTGGCCAGCTTGAGCCGCTGCCGCTCGCCACCGGACAGCGTCGTGAGCGGCTGGCCCAGGCTGAGGTAGCCCAGCCCGACATCGGCCAGGCGGCCGAGGATGGCGTGCGCGGCTGGCGTGTGCGCCTGGCCAGCTCCGAAGAACTCCTGGGCCTCGGTAACCGGCATCGCGAGGACCTCGCTGATGTCCCGGCCGCCGAGGTGGTACTCGAGCACCGAGGCGTCGAACCGCTTCCCCTCGCACTCCTCACAGGTGGTGGCGACGCCGGCCATCATGGCCAGGTCGGTGTAGATGACGCCCGCGCCGTTGCAGCTCGGGCAGGCGCCCTCGGAGTTGGCGCTGAACAGCGCCGGCTTCACGCCGTTGGCCTTCGCGAACGCATTGCGGATCGGGTCGAGCAGCCCGGTGTAGGTGGCCGGGTTGCTCCGTCGCGAGCCGCGGATCGAGCCCTGGTCGATCGACACCACGCCCTCGCGGCCGGAGATCGAGCCCTGCACCAGCGAGCTCTTCCCCGAGCCGGCCACGCCGGTGACGACGACCAGCACCCCAAGCGGGATGTCGACGTCGACGTCGCGCAGGTTGTGCGTGGTCGCGCCCCGGACCTCCAGCGCGCCAGCCGGCGTCCGGGCCTTCTCCTTGACGGCGGCCCGGTCGTCGAGATGGCGGCCGGTGAGGGTGCCGCTGGCCCGCAGGCCCCCCACGGTGCCCTCGAACACCACCTCGCCGCCCCCGGTGCCAGCGCCCGGGCCGAGGTCGACGACGTGGTCGGCGATCGCGATCGCCTCCGGCTTGTGCTCGACGACGAGCACCGTGTTGCCCTTGTCGCGCAGCCGCAGCAGCAGATCGTTCATCCGCTGGACGTCGTGCGGGTGCAGCCCGATGGTCGGCTCGTCAAAGACGTAGGTGACGTCGGTCAGCGCCGAGCCGAGCTGCCGGATCATCTTGGTGCGCTGCGCCTCCCCACCCGAGAGCGTGCCCGACGGGCGGTCGAGGCTGAGGTAACCCAGGCCAATCTCCACGAACGAGTTCAGGGTCTGGCCGAGCGTGCCGAGCAGCGGTGCGACCGATGGCTCGCCGAGGCCGTCGACCCACCCGGCCAGGTCGCTGATCTGCATGGAGCACACCTCGGCGATGTTGATGCCGTTGATCCGTGACGACCGGGCCAGCTCGGTGAGCCGGGTGCCGCCGCAGTCGGGGCAGGCGGCAAAGGTGACCGCGCGGTCCACGAACTCCCGGATGTGCGGCTGCATCCCGTCGGCGTCCTTGGACAGCATCGACCGCTGAATCCGCAGGATCAGGCCCTCGTAGGTCATGTTGATGCCCGCGATCTTCATCCGGACCGGCTCGTGGTGAAGGAAGTCGTGCAGCTCCTTCTTGGTGTAGTCGCGGATCGGCTTGTCCGGGTCGACGAAGCCTGACTCCACGTAAAGCCGGGAGTTCCAGCCGCCCCCCTTGTAGCCGGGGACGGTAATCGCGCCGTCCTTGAGCGACTTGGAGTCGTCGAAGAGCTGGGCCAGGTCGATATCGGAGACCGTGCCCCGGCCTTCGCAGCGGGGGCACATGCCGCCGGTGATGCTGAAGCTGCGCCGCTCCTTCACGGCCTTCCCGGCGCGCTCGAACTCGACCGCACCGGCGCCACTGATGGAGGCCACGTTGAACGAGAACGCCTGCGGCGACCCGATGTGCGGCTGCCCGAGACGGCTGAACAGGATGCGCAGCATCGCGTTGGCGTCGGTGGCGGTGCCGACCGTGGAGCGCGGGTCGGAACCCATCCGCTGCTGGTCAACGATGATCGCGGTGGTCAGCCCCTCGAGCACGTCGACCTCGGGCCGCGCCAGCGTCGGCATGAAACCCTGCACGAAGGCGCTGTAGGTTTCGTTGATCAGCCGCTGCGACTCCGCGGCGATCGTGTCGAACACGAGAGAGCTCTTGCCTGAGCCGGAGACGCCCGTGAACACCGTCAGCCGGCGCTTCGGGATCTCGACGTTGACGTCCTTGAGGTTGTTCTGGCGCGCGCCGTGCACGCGGATCACCTCGTGCACGTCGGCAGCGCCCGGCGCTGCCGATCGCGTCTCCGCCGGAGTGCCCATGCTCTTCATGCCTCCATCGGTGCTGGTTGCCTTCGCTGGCGCGGCCGCGGCAACTCGCGGTCAGTTGTCCTGGATCAGCCCAAGCTCGTTGCCATCGACGTCGGTGAACGTGGCCACCACACGGCCGCCGCCGACGTCGTGCGGAGCCTGCTTCACCGTGGCGCCCGCCGCGGTCACCTCGGCCAGCTTCGCCTCGATGTCCGCCACGTGCCAGAACGCCACCGGCGAGGTCATCCCCTGGTGCCCATCGGGCGGCACCAGCCCGATCTGCTGGCCTGCGACCTCGAACCCGACGTAGTACGGCGCGTCGGCCATCGGCGGCACCCCGAGCAGCGCGGCGTACACCGGCTTGGCCTTGGCCAGGTTGGACACGGGGTGCAGCACGGTCTTGATTCCCTCGTTGGAAGAGCCGGTCATGGTCACTCCTGAAGTCGTGGGTCGCATCAACCCGGTGGGTACGGTCGTGTCACGACCAACGGCAGGGCGAGAACTTGGCCGTCAGAACCACAAGTGTGCACCCCGCCGGTGAGTCGTGATGTTCATGACGGTCATGCTAGGCACGGCTTCGTGACCTGCGCTTCTTCAAAACTGCTCACTTCCGGCCCGGCCGGAGAGCCTGGCGAGCAGGCCGCACGTCTCCCATCGCCGGCCGCGACGGCTGCGCGGTCGGCGAAAAGCCAATGGATCGTTTGCCGGCGTACCGCGAAAATTCCGGTGGGGTTCCCCGCGCGGTGGCAGCGTGGCCAGCATTCGCATCAGCGCTGACCCATGGAGGCAGACATGCGCAGCACAATTAGCCGGGGCTTAATCGCGGCCCTCGCATGCGGCTCTACCGCCGCCCTGTCAATGGCTATCGGCGGCGCGGCACTGGCCGCGTCCGTCCGCCAGGTACACGATCCCGTCCCAATTGGCCACAATCAGTATTTCAGCGGATATGTTAATGGCCACCCCCCGGGCGCGGCGGTCATCAGGGTGGCGTGCGTCGTGGGCGCAAAAACCGGCCACCCGCTGGGTGACCAGCCGGTCGAGGTGAAGCCCGTCGCCGCCTCGTCGGCCGCGGACGTCGGATTCACCGGCAGCAAGGGCGACAAGATCGCAGCCTCTCTCGCCCCGGCCACGGCAGCCACCATCATCGCCAGCTTCACCAGCTACTACGTGAGCAAGGACATTCCGACCACCATCAGCGTGCCATGCTCGGGCACCGGAACGATGTTGTTCGTCCCCTCGCCGACCAGCAAGACGGCCAAGACGGCCAAGCTCACCGTCACGTTCGGGAACGTCACGGGCTAACTCCGGCGATCCGGACCCAGACCCCCGGCGAAGGCAGCGCAGCAGTTTGCCGGGGGTCTGGACGGCGGGGTAAAACGCGGCGCGAGGCGAGCGGGGGCGCGGTGCTGGCGACCTGGCCGGCGGCAGGCTGGCAGGTGGCTGCAGGAACTTGAACGTTCTGTTCGCGACCCCCCTCTGTGCCTACTAAAATTCCTTGCCGCAAGGTTTATCCCATCTCCGAATGGAGCTTAACTGTGAATAATGACCAACGTGAAAGTATATCTCCGGCATCCTCCGCAGCACTGCGGATTAGTGTTGCCAGCGGTTAATTTAAGCCACTGCACGTTGGCCACATTCGCATAATGGAACGCGCTGCGGGATTCGGCAGCCGATAATTGCTATCGTGAACAATGACGATCAGCAGCTTATGAAGAAGGGCCGCATAATAAATACCAGGATCAACGCGGCGCTGGGCATCCCGTAGGTCGGCCAGGGCCGGTTCAGCATGCCGGATCGCTCGGCCCCGGGGTGGTGCGCGCCGGGGACGGCACTCGCGTTCGCTACTCACCGTGAACCGCCGTTGCCGAATTCGCGATATATCTTGCCGGTGGTCTCAGACGCGATGTATCTTGATCCTTAATACACGACCGAGCGAAGCTTAGAAGAGCGGAGCGAACCCATGTTCGGGCGGTTTACCGACCAGGCACGTCGTGTTCTAGTCCTGGCCCAGGAGGAGGCCAGGACGCTCAACCACAGCCGCATCGGCACTGAGCACCTCCTGCTCGGCCTGGTCCAGGAACGCGAAGGGACAGCGGCCGAGGCGCTGGAATCGCTCGGAATCAGCCTGGACGCGGTCCGCCAGCAGGTCGGGGAGATAACCGGCCAGGTCAGGGACGTGCCGGCCGCGAGCCACAACCAGTACACACTGCGAGCCAAAAAGGCACTAGACCTGTCCATGCGCGAGGCCCTTCAGCTCGGCCACCACCACATCGGCACCGAGCACATCCTGCTTGGCCTGCTCCGCGAGCGCGAGGGGCCAGCGGCCCAGGTGCTCGTCGAACTCGGCGCCGACCTCACCCAGGTCCGCCAGCAGGTGCTGCGCCTCCTCGATGATCCCCAGGGCGAGCAGGAACCGCAGGCTGCGCAGACGACACCGCGGCCTGGGCCGGCTAACGCCGCCCCGAGAACGGACAGCGCGGAAAGCCGGATGCTGGCCGAGATCCTGAACCGGATCGAGGCCATGGACACGCGGTTGTCGGCCGTGGAGCAGCAGATGGGTGCCGGACCGGACGTCGGTGACCTCGATCGGCAGATCATGCAGGCCCGCCGGGACAAGGAAGCCGCCGCCGGGGCCGAGGACTTTGAGAATGCGGCGGAGCTGCGCGACCGGGAACGGCAGTTGCTGGCCGACAAGGCCTCGCGCCAGAAGGACTGGGCGTCCGCGCACCCAGATCTTCCGTCCCTGGCCGAGGGACTGCACATGCTCAGCGACGAGGTCGGGCGCCTGCGCGGCCTGCTCACCCAGCAGAACAACAAGTCGCGGGACGGCGCCGCGTAGCCAGCCGGGGGCGGCCGGGCCAGCTGGGGACGGGCGGGCCGCGGAGGCCGGGCTGCGCCAGAGGAGGCCGGGCCCCGCCAGAGGAGGCCGGGCCCCGCCAGAGGAGGCCGGGCCCCGCCCGAGGAGCCAGCGGGCCTAGTCCGGCTCGCGGCCAGACTGGCAGACTGGGCTGGTGACCCTCCCCGAGCCTGAATTCGAGCTGGGCACCGACGGCCCGTCGCTGATTCTGGTCGGCGTGGACGGCTCGCGGACGTCGTGGCGGGCCGCGGCCTATGCAGCCGGGCTGGCGCGCAGGCAGCGGTGCCGTCTGCTGGCCGTCTACGTGGCGCGGCTGTCGGCGAACGTGGCCGGCGCCCCGGGTGCGGCCGCCGCGATGAACGAGGCGGTGGCCCAGGTCGCGAACGAACTCGAGCAGCAGATGCGGGACCGGACCGACGAGATCGGGGTGGACCTGGAGTTCCGCTCGGTGGTCGGGGACCCGTGGATCGAACTCACCCGCGTGGCCACCGAGACCAGAGCCGACGCCGTCGTGGTCGGCGCGTCCGAGCACGCCGGGCACCGGATCGTGGGATCCCTGGCCACCCGGTTTGTCCGGGCCGGGAAATGGCCGGTGACGGTGGTCCCGTAGGCCACGCAGCTCAGCCGGGCCGGCCAGGCGCCGTGCCGTGCCCACTCCCGTGCGCCGTGCCGGACCCAGTGCCATACGCCGTGGCGGACCCAGTGCCATACGCCGTGGCGGACCCAGTGCCGTGCCCACCGTCGTGCGCCGTGTCGTGGGCGTGCTGGCCGGACTGTTCGTCCGGGGCGCCGCCCATCATCTTGAGCATCATTCCGGCGCCGGACCGGAAGAAGCGCACCAGCAGCGCCGCCGCGAGCAGCAGGAAGATGATGTTGAGCACGGTCGTGTAGTTCCACTGGATGCCGTGCTCGGCTACCCGGGCCGCCCGCTGGGCCGGGATCAGGCCCAGCGCGCCGAACAGGAACTCGACGATGTAGCCCGCGATGACCATGGTCGCGTAGAAGATGCCCAGTATGACCAGCGTCATCTTCGTGCCGTAGTACTTCCGGTAGATGAGCAGGATCGGGATGATGATCAGGTCGGCGAAGATGAACGCGACGACGCCGCCGAAGCTGATCCCGCCGTTCCACAGCACCCCGGCCAGCGGGACGTTGCCGATCGAGCAGACGAAGCTGAGCAGCGAGATGACCGGGCCGATGACCGGTCCCCACAGCCGGGCCGCGAGCGGATGACCGGTGAGGAACAGGTGCCGCCAGAACGTGTCAGGCACCCAGGCGCCGACCGCACCGGCGATGAGCAGCCCGCCGGCCAGGTCGCGGATGACGGCCGCCCATTCCATCACGAAGACGTGGCTGACCGCCGTGTAGCCGTCCCGGCTGAGCAGCCGCCTCCAGAAGCCGCTGCCCGAGGAGATGCTCATGTCCATGGCGGCGTGGCCTTCCATGGATCCGGCCAGCCCGCGCTCGGCCTGCCGCCTGGCCCCTTCGAGCAGCTTCTCCCCGACGAATATCTTGAACGTTACGCCGACGAGGATGATCATGATGACCCCGCCGACATACTCCGCCAGCGTGAACTGCCAGGAGATCAGCAAGGCCAGGATGATGCCCAACTCGATCACCAGATTGGTGCTGGCGATCTCGAACACCATCGCGGCGGTGAAGTTCGCGCCCTTCCGCACCAGCGACCGGGCCAGCGCCACCGCGGCGTAGGAACAGGACGATGACGCGGCGCCGAGCCCGGCGGCGAGCGCCAGCGTCGATGGCCGGTCACTGCCCAGCCGGCGGATCACCACCTCCCGGCGCACCACCGCCTGCACGATCGCCGAGAGGGCGAAGCCGAGGATGAGCGACCAGGCGATTTCCCAGGTCATCGAGCCGGCCACGGCGAGCGCGTGGCCCAGGGCGTCAAGCACCCGCACGATCGGCCCCCGGGTCGGCAATGGTCAGCAACTGGCGCAGGCAGTGCTCGAGCAACTGGTGCGGGAAGCCGTCGCTCAGCCGGTAGCAGACCAGACGGCCGTCCCGGCGGAAGCTGACCAGCCCGGCCAGGCGGAGCATCTTCAGGCCATAGGACACCTGGTCCTCGGTGACGCCGAGCGCCAGCGCGAGGTCGCCGACGCACAGTTCCCCGGCCGTCACCAGGGCGAACAGTATCCGTGATCGCACCGGGTCGGCCAGCATGCCCAGCAGGCCGGCCAGGCGCCCGGCCTCGTCGACCGACAGCAGCCCGGCCTGCGCGGCGGCGACCCGCTCGGCGTCAACCGGGTGCTCATGGGTACGCGGTACCACGCCACACGCCTCCCCGGATCGTCCCGTTCATCTGTGGTCTGTGTTTTCCCTCGTTCTTGGATTCCCGGGTGCTTCCGGCCTACCCGGCGCCTCCGTTCATCCGTAAGACTACACGGATATACGGATAGGCTGAAATCGGCCAGGTCTGCCAGACTGTCGGCATGGACAGCCGCCTGGTAGTGCTGGGCAGCTGTGGTGCCTGGCCCGAGCCCGGGCGGGCCTGCAGCGGCTTCGTCCTCGAGCACGCCGATGCGCGGATTGTGCTGGACCTGGGTTACGGGACGCTGCCCCGGCTGCTCGCGCTGCTCGGCTCGTCGGCGGCCGACGGGATCGACACCGTGATCGTCACGCACGCCCATCCCGACCACATGGTCGACCTGCACGGCCTGCTGCGCGCCCGGTGTTACGGCCGGCGGCTGGCTCCGCCCATCCCGCTGCACGCGCCCGAGCCGGTGCTCACCCGCCTGATCGGCCTGGAAGACGACGGCGAGGAGGTGGTGCGCCAGGCCTTCGAGTGGCATCCGCTGCCCGCCGCGCCACGCCAGATCGGGCCGTTCCGGCTGGAAAGCATGCTGCTGCCGCACTACCTCCCGAACTCCGGAGTCCGCCTGTCCGGGGCCGGCCTGACGGTCGCCTATACCGGGGACACGGGTCCCGATCCGGGGCTCGCGGAGCTTGGCCGCGACGCTGACCTGTTCATCGTCGACACCACAGACCGCTGGCAGCGGCCTGACGCTCCGGACGTCGCGCCGGGACCAGGGCTGAACCTGACCGCGCGGGAGGCAGGCGAGGCCGCTGCCGCGGCCCGGGCCAGACGGCTGCTGCTCACCCATTTCTGGCCGGACAACGACCGGCAGGCATCGCGGGCCGACGCCGCGGCCGCGTTCCGTGGCGAGATCCTGCTCGCTGATGAGGGCCTTGAGGTGCCTTTGGGATTAGCAGGGCCAGCCGGGCCAGCCGGGTAAAGCCTAGGAAACCTCTTTTCCAAAGACGTGCCCCGGCTACCGGGCTTATGCTCGCCTCGCATCAACGGGGACGGGGAATTCACGGCGGGGCTTCGGTGTCTGAAGGCCCTGCTGGCAGGGGTATGTTCATTCACTTCACTTCATGCAGGACCGCGTACCGCTTGACCGGTTACGCGGGAGAATTGGGCGTTCAGGGGGAATGCATGCCCGCGCGGGGAGATCAGCCGAGGCGATTTCCTGCGCACGCGGGCCGGCTGCGGCCGTGGGAGCGGTTCACGATCGGGCTGGTATTGGTGCTCATTGCCGCGATTGTCGTCGCGCTATCAATGTCGGACGTGCAGACTCATCCGCCCGGGCCGCCGGTTAAGCAGAAGTCGACGCCAGCGGTGGAACGCTTCGCGCTGGGCGGCGGGCCCGGATCCTCGGTACTGACCGCGCCGGGCAGCGTCCCGTTCCCGACGGCGCCGCAGGACAACCAGCGCCTGACCGCTGCCCTGGCCCCGGTGCGGCGGCATCACACCGGCACCTTCGCCGCCGGGGTCATCGACGTGACCACGGGAGCGGTGGCGGTCTTCCACGGTGGCCGGCTGTTCCACACCGCCAGCATCGTCAAGGTGGACATCCTGGCTACCTTGCTGCTCCAGCGCCAGCGGGCACGAACGCCGCTGAGTAACCGGCAGCGGATGCTGGCCGCGGAAATGATCGAGAACAGCGACAACCTGGCGGCCACCGACCTGTGGGACGCGATTGGGCGGGGGGGCGGCCTCCGGAAGGCCAACCGGAAGCTGGGCTTGCGGCACACGACGCCGGGTCAGGGGGTCTACTGGGGGCTCACCAGCACCACGGTCGACGATCAGCTACGGCTGCTGGCCGACCTCACCTCGCGGAACTCGCCGCTCTCGGCGCGATCCCGCTCCTACGAACTGGGCCTGATGCGGCACGTGGCCGCGGGCCAGGCTTGGGGGGTCACCGCGGCAGCCACGCGGGGAACCCGGTCAGCGGTCAAGAACGGCTGGCTCCCGGACGGGAGCTACACCACGTGGGTGATCAACAGCATCGGCGTGATCCACGACGGCGGGAGCGAGATCCTGGTCGCGGTCCTGTCCAAGGATCAGCCGTCCGAGTCCGCGGGCATAGCCCAAGCCGAGGCGGCCGCCCGGGCCGTCGTCTCCGCGATCATCCATGGCCGCCCGGCTGCGCTGCCGCGCGGCAGGCACGCCTACCGCGCGGCTTCCGTCGGCGGGCCCCGGGGCCCGCGTCCCGTTCAGTGAACCCTTTTCATCCGCCGGTCTCACGCGCCAGAGTGCATGGGCAGTCTCGGCCGGCTGAAAAGGATTCAGTTCACCGGGATGACGACGGTCCTCATGATCTTGTCGGCCAGGGTCTGCCGCTTGGCGTCCCACAGCGGGAACAGCCAGCCGACGTAGCAGATGATGGAGTCGACGATGTGGCACAGGTCGCGGAGGAAGGCCATGCCCCCGCCGATCGGCTGCCCGGTGGCCTCACCGATCAGGGTCAGGTGCAAAGCCCTCTTGCCCCACGACTGGCCCGTCTTTCCCGCCATGTACCAGCGGTTATACGCGGTAACACCGAGAGCGATGAGCACAAACAGGTCCAGGATGGCGGCGCTGCCTGTGGCCTTGCCGATGACGATCAGCAGCCACACCGGGACCAGATCTATCAGGTAGGCGCCGGCCCGCTGCAGCCAGTTCGCGTAATAACTGGCCTGGTTACCACCCTGATTGGGCGGGCCGTATCCTCCCGGCTGTGGCGGGGGTGCGCCGTAGCCGCCGGGCTGGCCGTAGCCGGGCTGGCCGTAGCCGGGCTGACCGTAGCCGGGCTGGCCGTAGCCGGGCTGACCGTAGCCGCTGGATGGCGGCGGTGCGCCGTAGCCTCCCGAGGGCGGGGGTGCGCCGTAGCCGCCTTGCTGGCCGTAGTTCCCGGATTGGCCGTAGCCACCGGGCTGGTCGTAGCCACCCGACGATTGGCCGTAGTTCCCGGGCTGGCCGTAGCCGCCTTGCTGGCCGTAGTTACCGGGCTGGTCGCCGTAGTTCCCGGGCTGGCCGTAGCCCCCCGGCGGCTCGGGCTGGCCGCCGTAACCCCCGGGCGGCCCTGCGTTGCCCCCGGGAGGGTTTTCGTAGGTCATGGAAGCGCCTTTCTGGTGACGGAGTTCGACGTCTCGGGTCGGACGATGCGGGAGATCACAGGAAGCCGTAGCGGTGCAGCTGGAAGACCCAGGAGAGAGCGACCACCACGGCCACGACCCAGGCGGTGCGGCGGCGCGCGGCCGGTGACCAGGCCCGCGGCTGCGTCACCAGGCCCGCGTTCCGCGCGACCAGCACCGGGGCCGTGCCGACGGCCAGGGCGGCGACGAGGTAGGCGAGCGGGCTGGTGGCGGCCGCGGTCGCCCAGTGGCCGTGCGTGAGCGCGACGGTTGCCGTGGTCAGACCGCAGAACGGGCAGGGCACACCCGTCAGCGCCCGCAGCGGGCACTCCAGGCCATGGCCACCGGTATGCGCCATGATCAGCGGGTACACCGATCCCACCAGGCCCGCGCCCGAGTAGAACAGGGCGATGTTCTCCGGCACCGAGTAACTTCGGCGGATAATCACTGACCTGCTCCCCGTTTGCTGACTCGCCATCTAATGTGACGGCTGTCGGCATCGTACGGGTTCAGCCCGGCAGCAGGGTAGGAAATGGGCCGAGTGCCCCGCGGCGCCAGAGCCCGGCTCAGCCGGGCCGGACCGGCCGGTAGACGGGCTCCCACATCAGGCTGCGGACGTGCGCGCGCAGGTCGGCGTCCAGGCTGGTGCCTGCCACGCCGTCCGCGACGGCGGCCCGCGCCACGGCGGCGGCAACGGCGACCGACGTTTCGCGCAGCGCCTCGACCTCGGGCAGCAGCGGCGCGCCGGGCGTCGCGGTGCTGACCAGTTCCGACAGCGCATGCGCTGCGGCCGCCAGCATGTTGTCGGTCACCTGGGTGGCCCGGGCGGCAATCACACCCAGGCCGAGCCCAGGGAAGATCAGTGCGTTGTTGGCCTGGCCGATGACGTACCGGACGCCGCGGTAGTCCACCGGCGGGAACGGGCTGCCGGTGGCCACCAGCGCCCGGCCGTCGGTCCACCGGATCAGGTCGGCGGGCAGCGCCTCGGACAGCGAGGTCGGGTTGGACATCGGCAGGATCACCGGCCGGGCGCAGT
>Ga0335075_10006869_pt1 | contig 17568 bp, 11 predicted proteins | sample Lox_Sample_24_FD_206723 | JGI IMG/M metagenome (GOLD analysis project Ga0335075, IMG submission 206723) | Soil microbial communities from Loxahatchee National Wildlife Refuge, Florida, United States - Lox_Sample_2.4 | ecosystem: Environmental > Terrestrial > Soil > Wetlands | place: USA...
GGCCTCAACCCGGAGGTCGGGCACGAGGAGATGTCCGGGCTGAACTACGCCCATGGCATCACCCAGGCGCTGTGGCACGGCAAGCTGTTCCACATCGACCTGAACGGCCAGCACGGGCCCCGCTACGACCAGGATCTCCGGTTCGGCGCCGGCAATGCCCGGGGCGCGTTCTGGGTGATCGACGCGCTGGAGGCGGGCGGGTACAACGGGCCGGTGCACTTCGACTACAAGCCGCCGCGGACCGAGGACGACGCCGGGGTCTGGGCCTCGGCCGCCGCCTGCATGCGTAATTACCTGATCCTGCGGGAAAAAGTGCGTGCGTTCCGTTCCGACCCGGAAGTAAAGACGGCGCTGGCCGCCTCGCGGGTGCCCGATCTTTCGCTGCCGACCCTGGCCGACGGCGAGACCTGGCGCGACGTCCGCGGCTACACCCCCGACATCACGACGCTGGCGCAGCGCGGCATGGCGTTCGAGCACCTGGACCAGCTCGCGCTCGAGTACCTCTACGGCATCCGCTAACCGCGCGACGCGGCCAGGCAGCCGGCCCAGCCGCGGGCCTCGAACGTGGCCACCGTGCACTGCGCGGTCTGCGGATAGTAGGCACCCATCTGCCGCCGGACGGCGGCCGGACCGATGATCTTCGACGGGTTGGCCGGCGGGCTGATGAAGGCGAACCCCTCGGGGTAGCTGGACTGCTGGGGGAGCACGTTCCGCAGCAGCTGGAACTCCGGGGTCGCGGCGTGACTGGCCGACATCGGGATCCAGGTCGCGGCGTGAGCCTTCAGGGACGCGGCCGACGGCTTGGCCGACGGCAGCGAGGAGACCACGGTGTAGTCGCCGCCCTTCAGCGTGGCCAGGTAGTCCGCGGTCGCGCCGACCTGCGCGGCGGAGCCCTGGCCAACCTCGACGAGCGGGTAAGGCTGCATGTCGAGGTAGTTAGATATTGACCAGTAGCGAACCTGGAAGGCCGGATTGAGCCAGGCGACCGGGCTGGCGCCGACCGAGTTTCCCGGCGCCCCGAGGCCGTCCTGGGCCGGGCTGGTCGGGGCCCGGCCGTGAGTCACCACCACGTACCCCGGTTTCGGGGTGAACGCCATCTCGAGGTACCCGTTGACCGGATTGGGGAACAGCCCGGCTTCTGAATCGGCCGATGGGGCGAAGTACTGCAGTTCCGGTGCGGCGCAGTGGGTGGCGCACGACATGGCCACGCCGTCGTCACGCAGCCCGTCCAGGACCGCGGCGGCGACCGACGTGGTGCTGGCGGGATGGGAAACCGAGCCGGGCCGGCATTGCGCCAGCGTGGTGCTTCGCCCGTCCCGCGTGACGGTGATGGTGGGCAGCCGCACGGCGGCGTCGCCGTCGGCCGCCACGTAGGCCCGGAAGACCACGTAGCCCACCCCGGCCGGCCCGGACGGGGTGGCCGGCGGGTGCTGGTCGATCATCGGGATCGCGTTCTCGGAACGCCGCTGGGCGGCCGTCGCCACCGGCAGCAGACGGATCGTGAACCGCTGCCCGTTCCGCACGCGCCCGGTGCGCCACGGGTTCGTGGTGCCCCGGTCGGGAGTGATCTGGTAGTCAGAAAGGTCGGACGGCACATTTTTCCCGTGTACCTGGTTGGTGAAAAGCTGGAAAGAGTCGTTGTATACCGCAAACGACATGAACCGGCTCGTCGGGAACGCGCCCCTGATGGTTATCGAATCACCGGATGTGGCCTGGAATGGGGTGAGCCAGTAGCTGGCGAACGGGTCGGGCGCCGCCACGTTGCCGGTGGCGGGCGCGGTCTCGACCGGCCACGCGCAGCCAGGAAGTGCCGACGGCGTCAGCGTCCCCGCCGTGTCCGCGGTGGCCGCCGTGGCCGGTTTGGCTTTGCCGCCCTGGTTAGCGGTGTTCTGGGTCGTGCTGGCCTGGTAGGCCAGCGCCGACACCAGCGCAGCCACCTCAACGACGACGGCGGCCGTCATGGCGTGCCGCAGGCGAAAGAAACCCATCTGAATGCCCCCGAATTCCGAACACGCCATTCCCCCAAAGGCGTGCCCGTGTTCCGCAGGCTACAAACGCGATTGTCCCCATGTCACGCCACCACGCCGCTTTATGCCGCGGCGGCTTGAACGGCCGCTATGGTGTCCGGTTGGCGTCGATCTGGTCGAAGTCGCCGACACCGTTATTGCTTCCGCCGCCGCCCGACCACTGCCACATCAGCGCGTATTTGCTGGCGCTGGTCTGCCCGCCGAAGAAGCTCGCGCAGGTCGACGACGCGCTGCCGGTCAGGCACCAGCCGATAGCCGGGTGGGCCAGGCTGCTGGTGAACGCCTCGTAGGTCCATTCGTAGGTGTTCGGCAGGGACGCGTCGGTGCCGGTGCCGAAGATCGAGGCCCAGATGTCGGGGGCCGAGTACACGCCGACCTTGTACGAGGAGTGACTGGTCACGTAGTCCGCGAACCCGTTCACCTCGGCCCGGTCGACGCTGGCCGCAATGAAGTCGGACTTGACCACGCTGCTGCACGGTGCGGTGTACGCCGAGTTCCAGCCGTTGTCCGGGGCCGGCGTGTAGTCGGACGGGCCCCCGGGGATCTCGATGTCCATCCAGAGCACCGGGTAGGTCACGTGCAGCTTCGCGGCGGCGGCCAGCGCGTAGGCGGCCTGTGCCGCGCCCCAGGCGGTCGCCTCGCTGGTGGTGCCGTTGTAGTGCGGGTCGACCCCCGGGCCGCCCATGAAGTAGTACACGCCGGTGCCGACGCCCAGGTGCAGGGCGTAGTTCTGGTTGGCCTGCGTGCTGTTGGTCGCGGACCAGACGACGATCTTGTGACAGTCCTCGAGGTTCGCCCAGTTGGCGGCCATCCCGATGTACCCGCCGTAGTGGCCGCCGATCACCGGCTCGGCGTACGGCGCGGAGCCCGAGATCGTGACCTGGCGGCTGTCGGTCCCGTACCAGAAACCGCCCGGGCCGTCATTCTCGGGACCGGCCACGGCCTGGGCCGCGGCCCGGCTGCCACTGGCCGAGGCGTGGCCCGGGCTCGCCGCGGCCGGAGCGGCGCTCAGCGCGGCCACCGCCCCGGCCAGCAGGACTGCGCTGCCGGCCGCCGCCGCGATCAGGCGGCCTGCGCGCCGGCCAGCCGACGCCGGCCCGTGTGATTCCCGCCGTGCCATTCGCTACTCCCTTGTGCGCCGACGATCTCCGGCCCCTGCCGCCGGGCTCGTCGTCTTCATGTTTACGCCGGTTTCTGGTGCTTTCCTAGCCCGAGCCCGGCAACAGGGTGGCGGCTGGTTCAGCGGTCCTCGGCAGTGATCCACTTCTCGACGCGGCTGGGTTCGGCGGAGGCAAGAACGCCGAGCGCTTCCTCGGCGGACTGGGCCCGCTTGACCAGATCCCGGTTAGCCGGCTTGAGGAGCCCGACGCTGACCATCCGGTCCAGCTGGGTGATGAGCGGTTCCCAGAAGGCATCGACGTCGAGCAGGACGATCGGCTTGCGGTGCAGCCCGAGCTGTGACCAGGTGGTGACCTCGGCGAGTTCCTCGAGCGTGCCCAGCCCGCCCGGCAGGGCGATGAACGCGTCGGACAGGTCGTACATGAGCTGCTTGCGCTCGTGCATCGACCCGACCTCGTGCAGTTCGGTCAGTCCCGTGTGACCAATCTCACGGGAGAACAGCCCGACCGGGATGACCCCGGTGACCCGGCCCCCGGCGGCCAGGGCCGCGTCGGCCAGTTCTCCCATGAGGCCGACGCTGCCGCCTCCGTAGACGAGGCCGATGCCGCTGCGGGCCATGAGGGCTCCCAGGACGCGGGCGGCGTCCCGGTACCGCGTATCAGGAGGGGTCGACGACCCGCAGAATACGCACACCGCCCGTATATCCACCACGAGCAGAAACTATCCGATCACCGTCCCGCCGCGGGCCAGTGCATTACGCCCGGGGCACCCGGGGAGCGCGGCGCGTGCCCGGCGGCGGCCTGACCGGCGAAGAATTGTTCTGGGGACTAGAGTCCGCGCGCGACCTGCGCCGATGTGGCCGGGAGTATGACTGGCGATACCTATGCACATATATCGTTCGCGTTAGAGTGAACCACCCCGCTTGGTAGTGCGTCTCTCCTTGCGAGCAGGTGCACAGCAGAGCACGGGACGTTGCCGTGGGTGCACCAGCCGCGGCGCCCCCCCAGCGCCACCAACTGGCAACTGGAGACCATCCGTCTGGCGGCGGGCGGTCTCGGTGCAGGAGGGGGGGTACCGAGGATGGCCAAACCGGCGACTGCTTCCCGGCGCCCGGCCGTCGGCCGGCTCGCCGTTCGGGTTCCCGCGCAGAACCTTCCGTGGACGGCCAGCTACCTGCGCCGGGCGTTAGCCGTGGACGGCACCTGCGCCCTCGTGGCCGGGCTGCTGGCCTTCCAGATCCGGTTTGACGCCCGGGTCAGCTCGGCGCTGGCCTACCTGCTGCTCAGCCCGGCCCTGCCGCCGCTCTGGCTGATCAGCGTCTGGCTGGCCGGCGGGTACGGCTCCCGGTTCATTGGCGTGGGCTCTGACGAGTACCGCCGGGTCCTGAACGCCGGGGTGTGCCTGACCGCGACCGTCGCGATTGTCGCCTACGCGGCCAAGGCGGATCTGGCTCGCGGTTACGTCGTGGTCGCTCTGCCGTCCTTAACCGCCCTGGACCTGCTGGCCAGGCACCGGCTGCGCAAGTGGCTGCACCGCTGGCGCGCTCGCGGGCACTGCATGAACAAGGTGGTGGTTGTTGGCCATCCAAACGTGATCGCCCAGCTGGCTGCCGAGTTGCGCCGGGAGTCGTATCACGGCCTGTCGGTGGTGGCCGCGTGCGCAGTCGGACCGGAGCGGCCGGCCGAAATCGGCGGGATCCCGGTCACCGGCGGCCTGGGCAACGTCCTCACCGTCGTGCGGCAATTCCGGGCCGACACCGTGGCCGTCCTGGCCTGCCCCGAGATGAGCGGGGCACGGCTCCGGGACCTGGCGTGGGCCCTCGAGAAGACCGGCACCGAGCTGTGCGTGGCGCCCGCCTTGCTGGACGTGGCCGGCCCGCGCACGACCATCAGGCCAGCCGCTGGTCTGCCCCTGCTGTACTTGGACCACCCGGAGTTCACCGGCGGCCGGCGGCTGATCAAGTCAGGGTTCGACCGGAGCCTGGCCTTAGCCGCGCTGGTCCTGCTGGTCCCCTTGCTGGTCGCCGTGGCGCTGGCCATCAAGCTGGCCGACGGCGGCCCAGCGCTGTTCCGGCAGACGAGGATCGGCCAGGATGGGCGGCCGTTCACCGTGCTCAAGTTCCGCACCATGGTGGTGGACGCGGAGGCACGGAAGGCGCAGCTCATCCTGCGCAACGAGGCCGGCGACGTGTTGTTCAAGATGCGCAAGGACCCTCGTGTGACCCGCGTCGGAGAATGGCTGCGGCGATGGTCGCTCGACGAGCTGCCGCAACTGATGAACGTGCTGCGTGGCGACATGTCGCTGGTCGGCCCGCGCCCCCCGCTGCCCGATGAGGTCGCACGGTACGTCGATCACGTGCGACGCCGCCTGGCGGTCAAGCCGGGCATCACCGGGTTATGGCAGGTGAGCGGCCGTTCAGACCTCTCCTGGGACGAGTCGGTCCGGCTGGACCTGCGTTACGTGGAGAACTGGTCTCTCATGCTCGACTTGCAGATTCTCTGGAAGACCCTGTCGGCGGTCTTAAGCGGTTCCGGAGCCTACTAGCACGCCCGCTCCAGGAGCAGCGCCTTGAATAGCGATCCCCACCCGTAGGCGATCTGGTACGGCCACTCGTCCCAGGCCTGCGACGCGGTGACCACATAGACAGCGCCGCTGTAGCAGCGCCGGATTATGAGGCGGGCGCGTGTTGCCTGCGCCGCGATTGTCACCAGCACCACCGACCGCCAGCCGTACCGTCGCGCGAGCCTGGCCGCGAACTCGGCCTCCCCACGGGTGTCAGCCGGGTCGGGGTCGAAGCAAATGATCTTTACTTCCGGCGCCGAAGAGGCGGCCGGACACGGGCCGCCGTACCCGAGATGGCCCAACGAGACGACCAGCACGGGCGCTCTGCGCTGCTTGGCGAGCTGCAGGGCAACCGGCAGCCGGTTACCCGGGCCGGCGAACATGACGATGGCATCTACCCGGGATGGCATGCCCCGCGCGGGCCACACGAGTAACCGGGCCGTAGCCACGGCGAAGGCCAGCAAGAGGACCAGCGCAGCGACCAGGGCGCGCCGCCAGAAGCGGGAACGAGCCCAGTTCGCACGCCCGGCGGCGCGGCTAGTCCGGGATCTGGTGCGCAACTGAGTCCTGGCCCCCCAGCAGCGGACGTGTCCGTTCGCGAAAAACGCATCCGCGGTGACGTTCAGTAGTCGAGAGAGCTGAGAAGCAGCTCTCACGTTGCTGGATATCAGCGCCCCGGAAGCATCCCACGTATCACGGCCCTCCGCTCGGCGTTCATGTGACCGCGGGCCCGCCCGACCGGGCGAGCCCACCGGACCAGGCGGGAAGCGACGCGGTGATCCTATGAAGGTTGCAGTGCTGGGCCTTGGCTATGTCGGCACGGTGACGGCTGCCTGCCTGGCCACCAACGGCCACGACGTCTGGGGCGTCGATGTCGACGCCGCGAAGGTCGACGACGTCCGGGCCGGCCGCAGCCCGGTGGCCGAGCCGGGCCTGAACACGCTCGTCGCCGGGGCGGTCAGCGACGGGGCCTTGCGCGCGACGACGTCGTGCGCCGACGCTCTCCGCGGTGCTGATGTGTCCCTGGTGTGCGTCGGCACGCCATCGACGGCACATGGCGGCACGGATCTGTCGTACCTCCGGCACGCCGTCGGGGAGATAGCGGGCGCGCTGCGCACCGTGCATCCGCCGGCCTCGCAGCACCACAGCGTGGTTATCCGCAGCACCGTGCCGCCCGGGACGGTCGAGGACATTGTGCTCCCGGCCCTGAACGCCGGCCTGGCCGGCACGGACGTCGCCATCGGCGCGGCGATGTGCCCGGAATTCCTCCGCGAGGGCTCGGGGATCGCTGACTTCTACGCCTCGCCCCTCGTCGTCCTCGGGACCACCGACCTGGCCGTCGCCGAGACGGTGATCCGCCTGCTGGCCTTCCTTGACCGGCCGGTGCGGGTGGTCGACGTCCGCATCGCCGAGGCGCTCAAGTACGCCTGTAACGCGTTCCACGCCACCAAGGTGTCCTTCGCCAACGAGATAGCGCGGCTCTTGCGGCTCCTGGGCGTGGATTCCCGCGAGGTCATGTCGCTGTTCTGCGAGGACTCCGTCCTGAACATCTCACCGAGCTACCTGCGGCCCGGCTTCGCGTTCGGCGGATCCTGCCTGCCCAAGGACCTTCGGGCCCTGCTGCACCTGGCCCGCATGAGCAACGTGGACCTGCCTTTGCTGACGGGCACGCTGGCCACGAACGAGCTGGTCATCAACGAGGCCGTTGACCGTGTCATCGCGCGCGACGGCCGCACCGTCGCCCTGCTCGGCTTGAGCTTCAAGATGAACACCGATGACCTGCGCGAGAGCCCGAACGTGGAGCTGGCCGAGCGACTGCTCGGCAAGGGGTACCGGGTGCGGATCTATGACTCGGTGGTCAACCCGGCCCGGCTGGTCGGCGACAACCGCCGGCACGTCGAGTCGAAGCTGCCGCACCTGGAGCGGCTTCTCGCTCACGAGCCCGGGCAGGCGCTGCGCGAAGCCGACATCGCGATCGTCTCGTCGAACGACCGGGCGATCCTGGACGCGTTACTGGCCAGCCCGCCGAGGCATCTGCTCGACCTCACCGGACGGCTGGGCACTGAGGTAGAGGCGCTCGCCGGATACGAAGGGCTGAGCTGGTGACCCGCATCCTCATCATCGTCCAGAACCTTCCTGTGCCCTTCGACCGGCGGGTTTGGCTCGAGTGCCAGGCGCTCGTCTGCGCTGGTTACCATGTCACCGTCATCTGCCCCCAGGGTGAGGGCGACCCGGCGCATGCGGTCGTCGACACGGTTGAGCTGTACAAGTACCGCCCCTACGCGCCGGGTGGCAGCAAGCTGGGCTTCCTCGCGGAATACGGCTACTCGTTCCTGGCCACGGCCCGGCTGACCGTCAAGGCCAGGCGGTCTGGCCGCTTCGCGGCGATGCAGGCGTGCAATCCGCCGGACATCTTCTGGCCGATCGCCCTGGCCCTCCGCGCTCTCGACCGCACCCGGTTCGTGTTTGATCACCACGACCTCTGTCCCGAACTCTACGAGTCCCGGTTTCCCGATGGGCCCCGGCTGCCGCACCGGCTGTTGCGGGCCATGGAACGCCGTACCCATCGGACGGCGGACCACGTGATCGCGACCAACGGTTCGTACCGCGACGTCGCCGTCAGGCGCAGCGGCAAACCGGAGGCCGACGTCAGCGTGGTCCGCAGCGGCCCTGACCCGGCGCGCCTGCGGCGCGGCCCACAGCATCCCGAGCTACGCCGGGGGCGGCGATTCCTCGCGGCGTATATCGGCGTCATGGGCCCGCAGGACGGCGTCGATATCGTCGTGCGGGCCGCGGAGATCGTGATCCACAAGCTTGGCCGGGAGGACATCGCCTTCACGCTGATCGGCAAGGGCGACTGCTTCGACGGCCTGGTGGCCTTGCGTGACGAACTCGGCCTAGCCGGTCACGTCGAGTTCACCGGGCGGGCGCCCGACGATCTGGTCGCCCGGATACTGTCCACCGCGGACGTCGGCCTGTCGCCGGACCCGAAGAACCCGCTCAATGACCTCTCAACGATGAACAAGACCATGGAGTACATGGCCTTCGGGCTTCCCGTCGTGGCGTTCGACCTGCGCGAGACACGGGTCTCGGCCGCCGACGCGGCGGTGTACGTCAGGCCCAATGACATCACCGACTACGGCGCGGCCATCGCCGATCTCATGGACGACGAGCCCAGGCGGTCCCGGATGGGCCAGCTGGGGCGGGCCCGGGTCGAGCAGCAGCTGGCCTGGAGCCACCAGGAGCGCGCCTACCTCGGTGTCTACCGGCGGCTGCTGGCCGGTACCGCTGCCGGACGGAGCGCACGCTGACATGTGCGGGATCGCGGGATGCTTCCAGCAGGCCGACGGTCACAAGCTGACCGACGTCATGAGCGAGTGCGTCGCGCATCGCGGGCCGGACGCGGCGGGAACCTGGAGCCACGAAGATGATCGCGTGGCCGTCCAGTTCGGGCACCGGCGGCTGTCGATCATTGACCTCAGTGCCGCAGCCGGCCAGCCGCTGTGCAAAGACGGCCTGGCCATTGTGTACAACGGTGAACTGTACAACTACCGGGAGCTGCGGGCGGAGCTGGTCACCCGCGGCACCCGCTTCACCACCAGCTCCGACACCGAAGTAATACTCGAGGCCTGGCGGGCCTGGGGGCCCGGGGCCCTGCGGCGGTTCCGCGGCATGTTCGCGTTCGCGCTGGCTGACCAGAAGACCGGTGACCTGGTCCTGGCCCGCGACCCGCTCGGCATCAAGCCCCTGTACTACCTGCCGCGCGGCGGCGGTGTGGTCTTCGCCTCCGAGCTCAAAGCGCTGGTGGCCGCGCTGGGCTCGGAGCTGCGGGTAGAACCGGGCGCGCTGGTGGCGTCGATGCTCTACTACTGGCTCCCCGAGCGCAGGTGCGCGATCGACGGCGTCAGGAAGCTTCCCGGCGGCTCGTGGGCGTGGTTCCGTCCCGACGGCAGGTCCTCGGTACGTCACTACTGGCGCATCGAAGACGTGGCCGCCGCGGCCGCGGCCGGCCCGGCCGCCGCTCTCGGCCCGGTGATCGAGGAGACAGTCGCCGCCCATCTGGTGTCCGACGTGCCGGTGTCCAGCTTCCTGTCCGGCGGCCTGGACTCGAGCATCGTCACCGTCCTGGCTCACCGGGCCAACCCGGCGATCGACGCTTACACGATCGCCTTCCGGCACGAGGATCAGCGGCTGGAGGCGATGCCCGACGACGCCGTCTACGCCCGGAAGGTGGCGGCGCGCTATGGCATCAGCCTGCACGAGATCGAGATCTCGCCCGACGTCGTCAGCTTGCTGCCCCGCATGGTCGACGTGCTGGACGAGCCGATCGGAGATCCCGCCGCGATCAACACGCTGCTCATGTGCGAGGCGGCGCGCGACCGCGGCGTGAAGGTCGTCCTGTCCGGGATGGGCGCAGACGAGCTGTTCGGCGGCTACCGCAAGCATCTGGCCTGCATGCTGGCCAGCAAGTACCGCAGGGTGCCGGCCGGCGTCCGGCGCGGGGTCGTGCAGTCCTCCGTGGACCGGCTCCCGGTCAGCGTGCGCGGCCGCGGGCTGCGTCATGTGCGCTGGGCTAAGCGTTTCCTGACCTTCGCCGACCTGCCGGAGGAGCCCCGGTTCCGCCGCAGCTACACCCTCTACGACCCCGGCGAGCTGGCCGGCCTGCTCAGCCCCGATCTGGCCGCCCACGTCGGCCAGATCGTCGAGGAGCACAGCGAGATCTACCACGACAACTCGCTGGACGATGAGGTCAACCGGATGTGCCTGGCCGATGCGCGCCTGTTCCTGCCCGGGCTCAACCTGGCCTACACCGACCGGGCCAGCATGGCTGCGTCGGTGGAGGTGCGGGTGCCGTTTGTTGACCCGGTGGTGGCCCAGGCGGCCTTCTCGCTCGACGGCACCGCGAAGATCCATCGGCGCCAGGGCAAGTTAGCGCTCAAGCAGGCCGCCGAAAGCTGGCTCCCGCGGGAAATCGTGCACCGGCCCAAAGCCTCCTTCAGCGTTCCGCTCCGGGCCTGGGTCCGGGGCGACCTGCGGGAAATCATCGGTGACGTGCTCGTCGGCGGCGACCTCGTGAGCTCCGGGATGATCCGCAGGGACGCGCTGATGCGGCTCCTCAGCGACGAGCAGGCCGGCCGTGAGGATCGCTCCAAGCAGATATGGCAGCTGCTGACGCTGGAGCAGTGGTACCGCAACGCCCAGTCCAGAGGCGTGGCGGCATGACCAGGACGCGGCCTGCGCCGCTCGGCCCAGCCAACCAGAGGACGCGATGAAGCAGATAGCGCAGAACTACAAGTCGGGGGAGCTGACCGTCCTCGACGTGCCGGCCCCGGTGTGCCGCCCCGGCGGTGTGCTCGTGCGGTCGCTGTTCTCCCTCATTTCCACCGGCACCGAGATGATGAAGCTGACTGAGGCCCGGATGTCCATGGCCGGTAAGGCGCGGGCCCGGCCGGACCAGGTGCGCAAGGTCATGAACTCGGTCGCGCAGCAGGGCGCGGTCGCCACCTACAAGAAGGTCATGACCCGGCTCGACTCCTACACGCCCCTCGGCTACTCGCTGTGCGGCGTGGTCGTCGAGGTCGGGCGGGGCGCCGAGGAATTCCGGGTCGGCCAGCTCGTCGCCGCAGCCGGCAACGAGCGTGCGCTGCACGCCGAGTACAACTGGATTCCCGTCAACCTGTGCGTCCGGGTTCCCCCCGGCGTGTCGGCCGAGCACGCCGCCTTCGCCACGGTCGGGGCGATTGCCATGCACGGGGTGCGGCGGGCCGAGGTGCAGCTAGGCGACACCGCCTGTGTCATCGGGCTCGGCCTGGTCGGCCAGCTGGCCGTCCGGCTGCTGATCGCCGCCGGAGCCCGTGTGGTCGGGCTCGATGTCATCCCCGAACGCTGCCGGCTGGCCGAAAAGGCCGGTGCGGTGCGGTGTGCCGCGCCGACCGACGAAGGCATGGCCGCGCTCCGGCTGGCGCTCCTGGAGATCACCGACGGGCGCGGCGCCGATCACGTGCTGCTGGCCGCGGGCGGATCATCCAACGGGCCGGCCGAGGCCGCGGCCAGCCTGGCGCGCGACCGCGCCCGCGTGGTCGACATCGGCAAAACCCGCCTCGACCTGCCCTGGAATGCCTATTACGACAAGGAACTCGACGTCCGCTTCTCCCGGTCCTACGGGCCGGGCCGGTACGACGACCGCTACGAGCTTGACGGCATTGATTACCCAGCGGGCTACGTTCGCTGGACCGAGCGGCGCAACCTTAAGTGCTTCCTTGACCTGATCGCGAGCGAGGACATCGAGGTTGGATCGCTGATCTCCGGCGTCTTCCCGCTGGAGCACGCGACCCAGGTCTATGACGACCTGGCATCGGGCTCGCTGGCCGCGGTGGGGGTCCTCCTCGAGTATCCCGCGGTCGCGCTGGACAGCCAGCCGCTGGCCGCGACCCGGTTCGTCCCGGGAAGCCATGCCGCGCCCCGCGGCACGGGCCAGCGGCCGCTCGCGGTCGGATTCATCGGAGCCGGCAACTACGCGTCCTCGATGCTGCTGCCCCACCTGGCCCGGCTCGGCTCCGTCCGGCTGGCGCACGTGGCCACGACCCAGTCGCTGTCCGCGGTCAACGCGCAGCGGCGCTTCGGCTTCACGGCCGCGTCCACCAGCGCCGAGGCCGTCCTCGGCGACCCCTCGCTGGATGCGATCTTCATCGTGACCCGCCATCACAGCCACGCGGACCTGGTCTGCCGCGCCCTGCAGACCGGCAAGGCCGTCTTCGTGGAAAAGCCGCTGGCGCTGAACCGCGACGAACTGCAGCGCGTCACCGACGCCATCACCAGTTCCGGGAACGACCGGCTCATGGTGGGGTTCAACCGCCGCTTCTCGCCGCTGCTCGGGCAGCTGAAGTCACGGTTCGGCCCGCCGGGCACGGGCTCGGTGGCCCGGTACCTGGTGAACGCCGGGCCGCTGGAGGCAGACAGCTGGTACCGCAACGAAGAACGGGAGGGTTCGCGGTTCACCGGAGAGGGCGGGCATTTCATCGACGCCCTCAGCTGGTGGATGGACAGCCTGCCCGATGAGGTCTACGCCGTGCCCGGCCTGCAGGACGATGACCTGCAGGCGACGGTGCGGTTCCAGAACGGCTCCAGCGGCACGATCACCTATGTCACGGCCGGCCATTCCCGCTACCCGAAGGAGACGCTCGACGCCGCCGCCGGTGGCCGGTCCGCGCGGTTCGACAACTTCCGCGAGGCCGCCGTCTGGGCCGGGCGGCGCCGTCGCACCACCCGGTCGCGCCGCCCGGACAAGGGCCAGGGGCGCCAGGTCGCGCTTTTCACCGAGGCGTGCCGCACCGGCGGGCCCATGCCCATCTCGCTGGAGTCCCTGCTGGCCACCACGCGCGCCACGATCGCCGTGGGCGAGAGCCTGGCCAGCGGCCAGCCGGAGCAGCCGTGACGGCAGCACAGGCATCGCGGGCCGGCTGGTACGCCCGCAGGATGGCCAGGATGTCGCCCGCCGAAGTGGCCTGGCGCGCCCGCGACCAGGCGGTGGCGGCCGTGTGGTCGCGCAGGCAGGTGAGTCGCGAGCAGGCAGCGGTCTTCGCGCCCGCCCCGCCCGCCCCGCCCGTCCGGCCAGGCCAGCGCAGCTTCACCGCCGTGCTTCCGGCGCGGACCGCGGCGTCGGTGCCCGAGGAGGCCAGGAAAGCCGTCTTGACTGCGGCAGATCACCTGCTCAGGGGCGAGTGGGAGGTCTTGGGCGTGGCCAGAGCCGATCTGGCCCAGCCTGACTGGTTCTACGACCCCGTCACCGGCCGCCGGGCCCCGGCGGACCGGTACGCCTTCCGGATCAATCACCGCAGCGAGGCGGAGACCGGAAATATCAAGCAGGTCTGGGAAGTCTCCCGGCTGCAGCATCTCACGCTGCTCGCCACGGCCTGGTTCCTCAGCCACGATGAGGCGTACGCCCGGCGGGTGGCGGACCAGCTGAGTTCCTGGTGGCGGGAGAACCCGTTCCTTTCCGGCGTGCACTGGACCAGCGGCATCGAGCTCGGCATCCGCCTGATCAGCCTGACCTGGATCAGGCGCCTGCTGAATGAATGGCGTGACGTAGCCGACCATTTCGAGCGTGACGAACTCGCGGTGCGGCAGATCGGATGGCACCAGCAGTACCTGGCCGCGTTCCGGAGCCGCGGCTCGTCGGCCAACAACCACGTCATCGCGGAGGCGGCCGGGCAGTTCGTGGCCAGCTGCGCTTTCCCGTGGTTCCCCGGCAGCGACCGCTGGCGGCGTGGGTCCGCGCGGCTCCTCGAGCGCGAACTGGCTCGCAACACCTTCCCTTCGGGCATCGGCCGTGAGCTGGCATCGGACTACCACTGCTTCGTCGCTGAGCTCGCGCTGCTGGCCGCGGTCGAGGCCGAGGCGTACGGCTGCCCGCTCAGCGACGCGGCCTGGCAGCGGCTGGCCGCGATGGCCGACAGCGGTGCGGCGCTGCTCGACGAGCGATCGCAGCCACCCCGGCAAGGCGACGGCGACGGGGGACGGGCGCTGATCCTGGACGCCCCGGCGGAAAACCGCTGGCCGTCCCTGCTGGCGCTGGCGGAGGCCGTCTTCGGACGGCTCGACTGGTGGCCACGCACGGCACCGGGTGCCGCCAGTTCGATCATTGCCGCGCTTCCCGGACTGCCGCGCGAGGCAGGCGGCCGGCCCGCGCGGCGACCGTGGCATTTCGCCGACGCCGGCACGACCATCCTGCGCGCGGCGCGGGACCAGGAACCGGAGATCTGGTGCCGCTGCGACGGGGGACCGCATGGGTACCTCAGCATCGCCGCGCACGCCCATGCCGACGCGCTGTCCGTGGAGGTCCGCTACGGCGGCGTCGATATCCTCGCCGACCCGGGCACGTACTGCTACCACGGCGAGCCCGAGTGGCGTTCGTACTTCCGCTCCACGATCGCCCACAACACCGTCGAGCTCGACGGCCGGAACCAGTCCAGCGAAGGCGGCCCGTTCCTCTGGCTGCGCCACGCGAACGCCACGGAGATCGACGTCCAGGACCTCGGCGACGCGGCCGAGTGGACCGCCGAGCACGACGGCTACCTGTCGCTGAAGCCGCCGGCCCGCCACCGCCGGAGTGTCCTGCTGGACCGGGCCTCGCGCGCCGTCGATATCGTCGACGAAATCGGCAGCAGCCACGAGCTGCGCCTGGCCTTCCACCTCGGCCCGGACGTTCACGCGGAACTCCACGGGGTGTGCGCCACGCTGAGCTGGCCCGGCAGGTCCGGGCCTGAAGCGGCCCGCCTGAACCTGCCGCGGCCGCTGCGGTGGAGCCTGCTCCGAGGCGGGACTGACCCCATCCTCGGCTGGTACTCGAGCGGACTGGGACGACGCACTCCCGCCTTTGCCCTCATCGGCTGCGGGCGCAGCGAGCCCAACGAGCCCCTCGCCACCAGGCTGGAATTTCTCGGAACCAGCATTCAAACGGAGGCTTGATGACCGAACAGCCGCTGGACCTGAGAAGGTCGGCGCACATCGTGTGGCGGCACAAGGCCGTCGCGTGCACTTTCGCCGCGCTGGGCCTGCTGGCGGGCGTCGGCTGGACGCTGCTGCGTCCGCCGATGCTGTCCGGCCAGGCGCTGGTCGATGTCGTGCTTCCGCCCTCGGAACAGGCCACGGGCCCGATCCAGGCTGGGGCGGCGAGCATCGACCCCGCGCTGCAGACCCAGATTGTGATCGCGAGCAGCACGCCAGTCCTCAAGCGCGCGCGGCGGACCATGAGGCCGTCCATGCCGCTGCAGACGCTGCAGAACCGAGTTCAGGTCGGCAGCGTGGCGAGTTCCGACGTGCTCTCGATCAGCGCCGAGGGCAAGACCGCCGCCCAGGCCGAGAGCACCGCGAACGCGGTCGCCGACAGCTATGTCGCGATCATCAATTCCCGCAGCGCTCCGGGCGGACAAGTTCAGGTGCGGCTCCTGGAGCCGGCGGCAACCGCCACGGGCCCGTCGCTGCCCTCCCGTCTGCTCGTCGATGGAAGCCTCGGCGCGCTGGCTGGTGCGCTGGCCGGAAGCATCGCTGTGCTCGCGTTCAACCGCAGGGATCCGCGCCTTCGCCGACGCGACGACATCGCGGATTCGATCGGGGTCCCGGTCCTGGCCTCGGTCCGAACCGCTCACCCATCGGGCGCCGCGGGCTGGACCAAGCTTCTGGCGGACTATGAGCCCGGGGCCGTCGATGCGTGGCGCCTGCGCAAGGCCCTGCAGTACCTGGGTCTGGCTGACGTGAATCTGGCTGGGTCCCAGCCGGGCAGCGGCTCGTCCCTCGAGGTCCTTTCCTTTGGCTTCGACACCGGGGCACTGGCCCTCGGGCCGCAGCTCGCCGTCTTCGCCGCCTCCCGGGGGATCCCGACGGCGCTGGTCGTCGGGCCGCAGCAGGATGCGACGGCCGCGGCCACGTTGCGGGCCGCGTGCGCGGCGCAGCCCGCACCACCGGGATCATCGAGCCACCTGCACGTCATCGTCAGAGACCATGACGGCGGCATCCGGCCGCCAGATGCCGCGCTGACCGTCATCGTCGGGGTCGTCGAGGGCCGCAGTCCGCGCGTCCCGGACACGACGCGCACCACGGCCACAGTTCTCGGGGTCTCGGCGGGCGCGGCAACGGCCGAGCAAGTAGCCCGCGTCGCGGCCAGCGCCGCCGCCGCTGGCCGCGACATAGCCGGGATCCTCATCGCGGATCCGGACCCGGACGACCACACGACCGGCCGTCTTCCGCAGCTGGCACGCCCAGCACAGCGGATGGGGCCAACCCGTATCAACGGCATGACAGCGGAGACCAGATCATGAGCCTGCCCCGGAGTACCTATGATGACGGGCCCAAGCGCCTGTGGCTTGACGACGATGCCAGCGCCGTCCAGGATCGGCCCGCCGATCCGGCCGCGAACCTGGTGAGCCTGCGATTCTTCACGGCCGCCCTGCGGCGCAGCGCGTGGTTCTGGCGCGTCACCGCGGTGGCCGGCCTGCTGGTCGGCTCCGGCTTGTACGTGAAGGCCCACACCTACCAGGCCGGGACAACGCTCCTGCTCACGGTGGGCGCCGAGGCGCAGCCCGACACGGCGATATTAGACAACCAGGCCATTGCGCAAAGCGACGGCGTGGCCGCGCTCGCCCTGCACAAGCTGGGGCTGCGGGAAAGCGTCAGCAGTTTTACCAGGTCCTACACGGCCACGCCGCTGTCCGACCGGGTTCTTCAGATAACGGCCAGCGCGCCATCGAGCGAAGAAGCGGTCCGCCGGGCGAATGCGGTGGCCGCAGAGTTCCTCACGTTCCGGGCCAGCGCGCTGGAAGCAGAGCAGCGGCTCGAGTTCACCGCCCTCGACCAGCAGGTCACCCAGGACAAGCAGAATCTCGCCTCGATCAGCAAGCAGATCAGCCTGGCGTCGGCACAGCCGGTTTCAGCCTCGCGGCGGTCCAGGCTCAGCGCCCTGCGGGACCAGGACACCCGGGCCAGTAACGACTTGGCCGTGCTTGAGCAGCAGGTCAGCGCGACCAAGGCAGCCACGGGAGTGGCCACGGCCTCCATGATCGGCGGAAGCAATGTGCTCGACCCGGCCAGCCCCATCCCGCCGCGGTCGCGCGTGAAGCAGCTCCTCCTGTACGTGGGAGGCGGCCTCATCATCGGCCTCATCCTCGGCGTTGGCGCCGTTCTCGTTGGCGCCCTGCTGTCCGACCGCCTGCGCCGGCGCGACGACGTCGCCCAGGCGCTCGCCGCTCCGGTGAAGCTCAGCGTCCCGGCAAGACGCGCGAGCGGCTGGCTCCCAGGCTGGCGCGGGCGAGTCTCCGACCGTCACCTGCAGCGCATCGTCGCGTACCTCGGCGCGGCGGTGCCG
>Ga0335075_10006871_pt1 | contig 17563 bp, 14 predicted proteins | sample Lox_Sample_24_FD_206723 | JGI IMG/M metagenome (GOLD analysis project Ga0335075, IMG submission 206723) | Soil microbial communities from Loxahatchee National Wildlife Refuge, Florida, United States - Lox_Sample_2.4 | ecosystem: Environmental > Terrestrial > Soil > Wetlands | place: USA...
CGGCTCCTGCGGCAGTTGCGGCGGAAAGCCGCACCACGCCGCCCGGCAGCGAGAACTTCAGGGCGTTGTCGAGCAGATTGGCGATCGCCTGCTGAATGAGCTCGCGATCGCCGAACAGGGGCAAGCGCTCCGGGCATGCCAGCAGCAGAGAAAGGCCGCCTTCCTCGGCCGGCGCGCTGTAAAGATCGACGAGGCCGGCAAGCATCGGCGCCGCGTCGAAAAGAGCGAAGGCGGAGCGGCGCGTTCCGGCCTCGATCTCGGCGATGCGCAAGAGCGCCTGGAACACCGCCACGATGTCGTCGAGATCGGCGGTGGCGCGCTCGATGGCCGCCCTGAGATCCGCCTCCCGCTCGGCATGCAGGAGCGCGTCCTCGAGCCGGGCGCGCGCGCGCGTAATCGGCGTGCGCAGATCATGGGCGATGGCGTTGGAAACCTGCCTCACGCCATCCATCAGGCGCGTGATTCGCTCGAGCATCTCGTTGATCGTTTCAGAGAGACGGTCGAATTCGTCGCCGCGACCACTGACGCGCACCCGTTGCGACAGATCCCCGGCCGAGATCGCCGCCGCCGTGGTCGAGACGTTCGCCAGCGCCCGGCGAAAGAGGCCGCGGATGATGACGGCTCCGGCGAGACCGAGCACCAATACGACGAGCAACGCCCATAGCAGCGCGCCGGTCAGAAGATCGCGCAGCTCCGCCCTCACCTGCACATCGCGGCCGACCAGCAGATGAAAATCCCCGGGCAGCGTGAACGTGCGCACACGGGCGAGCGAGCGAATGCCCGCCCGCTCGATCGGCAGCTCCGCCCAGGTACGGCGGACCGGCAGTCCCTGCGGCCAGGAGGCGAGGTTTCCGGTAATGCGTCGCAACGCCGGATCGACCAGCAGATAGATCGCGGTGTCGTCGACATTCTCGGCCAGCCGGTTCTCGATCGTGATGATCAATGCCGGCAGGCCACCCACCTCCCAGCGCTGGGCAAGACTCTGCACGTCGGTCGTGATGGCGGCGTCGGTCTGACGATCCAGCAGTCCCGCCGTCTCCCACCACAGAAAAAACGCGAGTGCGAGCGCCGACAATCCGAACAAGAGCGCGTAGATGGCGGCAAAACGCAACGCCGCCGAGTGCAGGAATCGCGGATGCGCCTCGGCCCGCACGGCCGGGGCCGCCGCACCTCCGCCCGCGCTAGCAGAAACACTCGCCGCCGGCAGCCCGATCGAAGCCAGATTCGTCACCCTGCGTCCACGCGCAGCATATAGCCGGCATTGCGCACCGTGTGGATCAGCGGCCCGGAGAAGGGCTTGTCCACCTTCTGGCGCAAACGCGAAACGTGCACGTCGATGACATTCGTTTGCGGATCGAAGTGATAATCCCACACCCCCTCCAGCAGCATCGTGCGTGTGACCACCTGCCCCGCGTGCCGCATCAGATACTCCAGCAGCAGGAACTCCCGCGGCTGCAGGTCGATCTTCTGACCGGCCCGGCGTACCGTGCGCGAAAGCAAGTCCATCTCGAGATCGGCCACGACAAGCTTGGTCGCCGGACCTTCTCCCTTGCCTCGCCGGGCGAGTGCCTCGACACGTGCAAGCAATTCGGCAAAGGCAAAAGGCTTGGTGAGATAGTCGTCGCCGCCCGCCTTCAACCCGGCCACCCGGTCGTCGACCTGGCCCAGCGCGGAAAGAAAAAGCACCGGCACCGTGTTGTGCTGCGAGCGCAGGGTTTCGAGGATCCGGAGTCCGTCGACACCCCCCGGCAGCATGCGATCAAGGACGATGGCATCAAAAGTCTCGCTCACGGCAAGAAACAGCCCGTCCCGCCCGTTATCGGCGTGCTCGACGACGTGGCCGCTCTCGCGCAGGCCCTTGACCACGAAGCCGGCAACGTCCTTGTCGTCCTCGACTACCAGTATCCGCATCCCTCACCCCTTCATTCCCGCGCCGCCGCCGAGCCGCTCCATCCGCCCGCCCTTCCGGTCGAGGACGAGGTTCGCAGGCGAGCCCCGGTACATGCCGCGGCGAGGTTCCGGCGCGCCGGCGCAGACGCTATGATGCCAACCTTGGCCCAACCTCTTGTCCCTAACCTCCTCATTCAGGGCAAAAAACCGTGTCCTGCACATGGCCTCTCGCGGCCCTCGGCTCAAGATGAACAAGGCTTCGCCAGGGCTTGATCGTCGCGCCCGACTGGCCGAAACCTCGGCTTCCCCACCGAGGCACCATCCGTGAGCCATCTGCTGCACCGCTCGCTCGCCGCCCCTCCGCCGATGGTCGAGAGCGGGCATGGCATCTGGCTCAGGCTCGCCTCCGGAGAGGAGATCATCGACGGCGCCGGCGGGGCCGCCGTCGCCTGCCTCGGCCACGGCGATCAGCGCGTGATCAGAGCGATCACCGAGCAGGCGAGGTGCGTCGCCTACGCCCACACCTGGCTCTTCGCCTCGCAGCCGGCCGAGGACCTGGCGGCGCAATTGCTCGCGGCCGAGCCGGGCGGTCTCAGCCACGCCTTCTTCGTCTCCTCCGGCTCGGAAGGCATGGAGGCTGCGCTCAAGCTCGCCCGGCAATATTTCGTCGAACGCGGCGAGCCGGACCGAACGCGCGTGATCGCCCGCCGGCAGAGCTATCACGGCAATACCTTGGGCGCGCTCGGGGCCGGCGGCAACATGGCGCGCCGCGCGCTTTACCAACCGCTGCTCGCGCCGGTCTTCAGTCACGTCTCGCCCTGCTTCGCTTATCGCTTCCAGGACCGCAACGAGAGCGAGGCCGGCTACGCCGTGCGACTCGCCGCCGAGCTGGAGGCGGAATTCCAGCGCCTCGGTCCGCATAACGTGATCGCCTTCTGCGCCGAGCCGGTGGTCGGAGCAACCGCTGGCTGCGTGCCTGCCGTGCGTGGCTATTTTCGCGCCATGCGCGAGATCTGCGACCGGCACGGTGCGCTCCTGATCCTCGACGAGGTGATGTGCGGGATGGGGCGCACCGGCACGATGCACGCCTGGGAGCAGGAGGGGGTCGCTCCGGATATCCAGGTGATCGCCAAGGGCCTTGGCGGCGGCTATCAGCCGATCGGTGGCATCCTGATCGGGCGCAAGATCGTCGAGACACTCCGCCGCGGCTCGGGCAGCTTCGTGCACGGCCATACCTACCAGGCGCATCCGGTGGCCTGCGCCGCCGCGCTCGCGGTGCAGCGCGTGATCGCCGAGGACGGCCTGCTCGCCAACGTCCGCATCATGGGCAAGCGGCTCGAGGCCGGGCTTGCCGAACGGTTCGGCAATCACCCGCATGTCGGGGACATCCGCGGCCGCGGCCTGTTTCAGGCGCTGGAATTCGTGTCCGACCGTTCCACACGCGAGCCTTTCGCGCCGCGCCTCAAGCTGCATGATCGGGTCAAGAAGGAAGCCATGGCGCGCGGTCTCGCAATCTATCCGATGGGCGGCACGATCGACGGGACGGAGGGCGATCATGTCATCATTGCCCCGCCCTATGTCATCGACGCCGCCGGCATCGACATGATCCTCGACCGCCTCGGCAACGCGGTGGACGCCGCGCTCGACGGGGCGCTCGCGGCAGCCTGAAGAGACCGCGCGGCCCCCGAGCCCGGCCCGTCACTCCCGCGTCTGGCACGCGATTGCCAACCGCTCCTCGGCCTCCGCGCGCGGCATGCCGAGCGCAGTGCGCGCAACAGCGGCCGGGAATCCGGCCCGTGCCAGCGCTGCGAGTTCCCGGCGCCGCGCGGCTGGATCGCCGAGCGACGCGGCGCGAAACGGACCGATCCGTCGGCGCCGGACGAACGCGAGCGCGGCCAGCAGCTCCGAGTCCGGATCACCCGCAAGCACCGTGGCAAGATCGGCCGCCGCCACTCCGCGGCGTGTCAGATGAGCGGCGATGCTCCGGCGCGACGTGCCGGAGCGCGCCAGCCGCCGGGCACGCGCTTTGGCGAACGCTGTGTCGTTCACCGCCCCGGCCGCGGCCAGCCGCTCCACGACCGCCCGCGCCGTCTGGCGCGCCGCTTCTGCAGCCGCGCCAATCGCTTCCGCCTCACCCTCGGCGCCGCGCGCCCAGCGCGCAATGCGCCGCCACAGCACCCGCTCGAGCCCGACTTGCGTCGTGGGATAGCGAGCGAGATGATTGAGCGCGGCTTCGTGAAGCAGCGCAGCATCCGGTGGCTTGCCCGATCCCGCCATGGCGCACCATGCCACGCCAACCCGCATGCGCCAACGCCGCCCGCCTCTCTCAGTGCGGCATGAGCTCTGCGATATAGGGTGGGAGATGAAATGCGGCGGCCTGAATTTCCGGCGTCCAATAGCGCGTGCGGCCGAGGATGCCCGCAGCAGCCGCACGCCCCGTCAGCTCCTTGACCGGCAGGCCCACGAGCGAGTGGTCCTTGGCCGCCCAGCCCAGGGTCATGAAGCCCCCGACATAGGTCGGCACCGCGGCGAGATACGCAGTGACGTACGGAAAGGATTTCCGGCGCCGTCGGCTGGTCTCGACCAGCTCCCCGGCTTGCAGGAACGGCACCCCGCACTGGTTCACCACCACGCCGCGGGGCGAAAGGATGCGTGCCGCATGCGCGTAGAACGCCTCGGTAAACAGCACTTCGCCGACCCCGACCGGATCCGTCGAATCGACGATCACGACGTCGAAAGCCGCGTCGGCTGCCTCGGCCACATAGGCGATGCCGTCGCCCACGATCACCTCGGCCCGGGCGTCGTCCCATGCTGCGCCGCCGATCCCGGGCAGGAACTCCCGCGCAAGCCGGATTACCTCGGCATCGATTTCCACCATCACCGCGCGACGCACGCCCCGGTGCTCGAGCACACGGCGCAGCACGCCGCCATCGCCCGCACCGATGATCAGGACATGCTCCGCGGCACCGTGCGCGAGCAGCGGCACGTGGACCAGCATTTCCTGATAGACGAACTCGTCAGCCTCGGTGATCTGCACCACGCCGTCGAGCATCAGCACGCGTCCGTGCGATTCGCTCTCGAAGATCGCAATATCCTGATATGCACTCTTGGCGCGCGCAATCTCGCGCTTGACCCGAAAGCGCTGGCCCCAGGCGGGATAGAGGCTCTCGTTGACCCAGGCATCAAGCGCCATCGACGCACGCGCCCGACCGCGACGAGGCTAGACGATCAGGCCGCGCCGCTGTTCGGATAGCTGCATCGAGCGCGGCCGGAAGGCCGCCTTCAGGATCGGCACCGAGCGATAGGGATCACAGTTCCCGCACATGAAGATGTCGATTGCGGCAAACGCGCGCTCCGGCCAAGTGTGGATCGAGATGTGGCTCTCTGCCAGCACGAGTACGCCGGAAACTCCGCCGTCGGGTGAAAAATGATGCAGATGGGTGTGCAGGACCGTCGCCCTGGCAGCCTCCGCGGCCTCCACCAGCGCGCGCTCGATCGCAACCGGATCCGTGAGGCTCTTCGCCCCCCAGAGATCCAGCAGCAAGTGCGTGCCTGCGAACCGCAGGCCGTCGCGCGTGACAAAATAATCCTTCGCCTCCGGAGCGAAGCTTTGTTCCTGGTTCTCTCGGGAGACATCCGAGACCATCCCCAGTTGAGCGAGTGCGTCCATCGCGTACCCCCAGCAACCAAAAGACGGCCTCTCGGGCGGAAGCATCTCCGCACCGGCGGGCCAAGACCCGCGCACATAGGCAACACACGCCCTTGACGCAAGCGAAAAGCGCCCGCCCGCCACGGCACGAGCCGCATAGCCGCACCGATCACCCCGGACCCGTCCGGCAACTGGCCCGGCGATTTTCGTCTCGTGGCTACTGAAGCGAGATCGCCGAGGCCCGACGCAGGAAAGGCGGTACGCATGCGAAACATGTCGGCCGGCGGAGCGTCGCCCATGCGCGAGCCTGCTCCTTGTTCCGGATGCGTGGCGCGGGTTCGCATCTCGGGGAAAGCCAACTTGGTCGCCCGGAGCACCACCTGCGTCGACGAGGGCGGCAACATGGTCTGACCCCTGCTGACACGTGAGGTGTCGCACACCGCGACGTTCATGCAGGCCCTCAGCAAGCTCGGCCAGCGATTGCGCTCCAAAGTAATGCAACGAGAGCGTATCTTGGTACTATCTCATGCAAGGATGGCATAACAGTCGGCGCGATTCGTTCATACTGAACCGTTCAGTGCAGACCCAAGTGGGGCGTGTCAGGGAGCCGCCAAAGGGGGCTCACCCGACGAACAGGATTAGGAGTTCTTCCGATGAAAACCATTCTTGCAGCCGGCTTTAGCGCGTTGCTGTTCTCGGGCGCGGCAATGGCCGCGACCCAGGGCCAGACCGCCTATCAGGAGCCGGTTGGTGTCCAGGTCGCCAATATGGCTTCCACGTCGGGCAACAGTGCCGGCGCGGTCCGGGATCCGGCGCCGAACTACACCGTCTCTCCGTTCACGGTCGGACCCGTTCGGCTTCCGAACGGCCAGGTCCTCCGCGACAGCACGTGGATTCTGCTCAACCGCACCGGCGGTGGCGGCCACTAAACGGCGCGTCGTTTCCGCAAGGAAATCCGGAGCATAGCCGGATCGTCGGCCAAGGCCAGGGGGTGCGGGGCTTACTCGCACCCCTCGCCTTTGGCGCCTCGCCCGGGCGCGCTCGCCCTCTCAGCCCCAGGCAACAATGCCGGCCTCCGCGGACCGCCGCCAGACAAAGGCAAGCCAGAGAAGCTGCGGCAAAATCGGCAGTACCGTGAGCAGCGGCTTGTAGATGCCCCCGACCTGCAGGAACACCAGGGCGCACAGGCCACCGAAAACCGCGAAACCCCAATGCACTCCGGCGATCGCGAGGTCCGGCACGCCGGCGCGCTGCGCCACCTGGAAAATGAATCCGCGATGCGGCCGCGTCAGTGGAAGCCCTTCGAGCACCCGGCGCGCCAACGTGAATGCGACATCGAAGAGCGGCCCGGCGAGCAGCATCGGCACGACTACGAACGACAGTTCCACGCTTTCGAACCGCGCCGCCACCACGCCCAGCATCGCCAGCATGAAGCCGCAGAACTGGCTGCCGACATCGCCCATGAAAATACGTGCCGGCGGCAGGTTGAACGGCAGGAATCCAATCAGCCCGGCGCCCAGCAAAAGCGCGGCGAAATAGGCAAACCAGGCCCCTTGCAGGGCCGCGATGCCTGAGAAGAACGCGCAGGCGATCAGCGCCACGCCACCGGCCAGCCCGTCGAGCCCGTCGATGAAGTTCATCGCGTTGGTTACGAAAACAATCCACAGCAGCGTGCTTGGAGGGCCGAGCCAGCCGATATCGGTCGAGCCGAAATACGGCAGGCGCGGCCGCTCCAGATAGAGGCCGCTCGCGACCGCCGCGCTCGCCGCCGCGATTTGCGCGAACAGCTTTACGGTGAATGGCCAGTCGTAGAGATCGTCGAGGAACGAAACGGCGGCAATGAGCACCGAGGCCAGCACGACGCCGCGAAAGTACGGGTCGGCGAGAGACGCGAAGCCCCTGAACCGATAGAGAATGGCGATCCCGATCAGGAACGCGGCGGCGATTCCGACGCCGCCCGATTTCGGCGTCGGCGTGGCATGGCCCTTGCGCTCGTCCGGATGATCGGTCGGGCCAAAGGAAATCATCAGCCGCACGATCGCCGCAGAGATCACCGCCAGCGCCGCAGCGAAGGCAATATGGCGAGCAAAGAGCAGAGGCGTCATCGCGTCTGCGGCGGCTGCGGATCAGCCGCGCGGCGTCCGCCTCACGCGCCTGCCATCGTCATCCCTTCCACGCGCACGGTCGGCGCATCCGTTCCGCGCCGGAAGCGAAGATCGTCGGCCGGGACCAGACTGGCGAACATCTCCGCGAGATTGCCGGCGATCGTAATCTCCGCCACCGGCTCGGCGACGCTGCCGTGGCGAATCATGAAGCCGGCCGCGCCGCGGCTGTAATCTCCGGTGAGCGCATTGACACCCATGCCGATCAACTCCGTCACCAGCAGGCCTTCGCCGATGTCCGCCATCAACTCCGCCGGAGAGACCTTGCCGGGGACAAGAAAAAGGTTGCTCGGCGCCGGCTGCGGCGGCCTCGATGGACCACGCACTGCATGCCCGGTCGAGGCGAGGCCAAGCTGGTGTGCGCTGGCAAGGTCGAGAAGCCAGCTTTCGAGCCTGCCGTCATCGACCAGCGTGCGGGCCGCGGTCGGCAGCCCCTCGGCGTCGAACGGCCGCGAGCGGAGGCCGCGCCGCCGCACCGGATCGTCGCGAATGCTGATCCCAGTCCCGAACACGGCTTGACCCAGCCGGTCCTTGAGGAAGCTGGTGCCACTTGCCACCGCATGGCCGTTGATGGCACCGGCAAAGTGCCCGAGCAGACTGCCCGCGACTCGTGCCTCGTAGACCACCGGCAGCCGTGCCGTCGCCGGTCGGCGCGGATTGAGCCGCGCCACCGCCCGCTGCCCCGCATTCCGACCGAGATTCGCCGCGTCCTCGAGATCGCCGAGATGCACCGCGGTCGAAAAATCATAGTCGCGCTGCATGTCCGTGCCGCTGCCGGCGAGCGCGGTCGCAGAAAGCGAATGGCTGGTGCGCGAATAGGTGCCGGCAAATCCCGCCGAAGTGGCGAGCGCCATCTCGCTTCGCCCCCAGCTTGCCTCCGCGCCCTCGCTGTTTGTCACCCCCTGCACCGCGAGTGCGGCCTCCTCCGCCGCCGCTGCGCGCTCGATCAGCGCGCCCACCGCGGGCTCTTCCGCGTCGACGAGATCAAGCAGCGCGGCTTCAGTCGCCGGCGTGATCTGCTCGGCGATTTTCGCATGCGGATCTTCCGGCACGACCTCTGCCATCGCCACCGCCCGCTCGGCGAGCGCCGCAAATTCCGCGGGCTCGACGCGCCCGCTGGCAACGATCGCCGCACGCCGCCCGACGAAGGCGCGCAAGCCGACATCGCGACTCTCGGCGCGCTCCAGATGCTCGACGCGTCCGAGTCTCCGGGCAACCGAAAGCGAAGCGCCGGTTACCAGGACCGCATCCGCCGCATCCGCTCCGGCAGCCCGCGCGGCGCGCAAAAGATCCGCGAGCAGCGCCGTCGAGTCCGGCTCACTCATGCCGCGAGCCGCTCGGCGATCGCGGCCAAGCCCGGTACCCGCGCCGCCGGGCCCAGCAGGGCCAGCGTCGGCGAGGCGCGGAACAGACGAGCCGCCGCCCGATGAATATCCTCGAGCGTCACGGCATTGATCTCCGCCACGATCTCGGCCACCGAAATCACTCGCCCGTAAACCTGCCATTGCCGCGCCAATTGTTCGCAGCGGCTGCCGGTGCTCTCGAGCGACATCAGAAGCGAGGCCTTCACCTGCGCCCGCGAGCGCGCCAGCTCCGCTTCGTCGACCTCCTTCTGTACCTTGCGCAGTTCGTCGAGCACCACCGGCATCAGCTCTTCCACCTCGCGCTCGCCGGTGCCGGCATAGATGCCGAACAGGCCGCCGTCGTGATACGGCGCGGTGAAACTGTAGATGGAATAGACGAGGCCGCGCTTCTCCCGCACCTCCTGGAACAGCCGCGAGGACATCCCGCCCCCGAGCAGCGTGGCGAGCAGCAGCACCGGGTAGAAGTCCCGGTCCGCGTAGGCAACGGAAGGAAACCCGAGCACGAGGTGCACCTGGTCGAGATCGCGGGTTTCTCGGCGCTCGCCGCCGAGATACCGCGCCGGCGGCGCCGGGGGTGCCGCGCGCACCCGCAGGTCGGCAAAATGCTGCTCGGCCAATGCCACCACGCGGTCATGCGTGAGCGCGCCGGCCGCCGTAAGTACGACGTTGCCGGCACCATAATGCGCCTGCATGTAGGCAAGCAGGCTGCCGCGCTTCAGGCGCTCGATCACGGAAGCTGTGCCGAGCACCGGCCGTCCGACCGGTTGGTCGGGATAGGCCGCCTCCTGGAAATGGTCGAAGATGATATCATCGGGCGTGTCGTTCGCCTGCCCGATCTCCTGCAGGATCACCGCGCGCTCGCGCTCCAGCTCTTCCGGCTCGAATGTGCTGTGGCCGAGGATATCGCCGATGATGTCCGCTCCGAGCGCCATATCCTCCTTGAGAATCTTGACATAGTAGGCGGTCTGCTCGCGTCCCGTGTAGGCGTTGATGTGTCCGCCGACGGACTCGATCTCTTCGGCGATCACCGCTGCCGTGCGCCGCTCGGTCCCCTTGAAGGCCATATGCTCCAGAAAATGCGCAACTCCGTTCTCCTCTGCCGTCTCAAAGCGCGCTCCGGCCGCCACATAGGCGCCGATCGAGACCGTCTCGACCCGCGACATCTGTTCGCTAATCACGGTAAGCCCCGAAGCAAGACGGGTCACGCGAATGGCTTCGTCAGTCATGTCATGTTCCTTATCTCATGTCGCTTTCGGCAATGCTCTTCCTGGCCGGGTTCTTGCCGGCGAGCGCGCACACTTTCGCCTCCACGGCGGCCAGGTCGTTGGCCACGACTTCGCAGCGCTCCGGACGTTGATATAGGTCGGCGAGCTGGGCCGGAAGAGCCGGGCTTACCCCGCTTGCCCTCTCGACGGCGGCTGGGAACTTGGCCGGATGCGCGGTTGCCGCCGCGATCATCGCGACCCCGCGTTCCGGCCGCCTCGCCCGAGCGCCGGCGATCCCGATCGCGCTATGCGGGTCGGCCAGATAGCCGGAAGCGCGGTAGAGCCGCCCGATCTCGGCTTCGGTCCCCGCATCGTCCAGGGCAAATCCGCAAAACAGAGGCTGCATCCGTCGCCACGCGCCATCCGGCACAGCCATCCGGCCCTCGGCACGAAATCCCCGCATGATCCGCTCCGTCTCCGCTGCGTTGCGCTCCAGCAGCTCGAACAGCAGGCGTTCGAAGTTCGAGCTCACCTGGATGTCCATCGAAGGCGAAAGAGAGGGTTCGACCGGACGAAGCGACATATCGTTGGCCGCGAGGAAGCGGGCGAGGATATCGTTGCGATTGCAGGCAATCACCAGCCGCGCGATCGGCAGCCCCATCCGCGCGGCGGCCCATCCCGCCAGCACATTGCCGAAATTCCCCGTCGGCACGCTGAAGGCGACCGCTCGATCCGGCGCCCCGAGTGCCAGCGCGGCCGCAAAGTAATAGGGAATCTGCGCCGCGATTCGTGCCCAATTGATGGAATTCACTGCCGAAACCCGAAGCTCGCTCCGCAAATCCTGATCCGCAAACATCGCCTTCACGAGATCCTGGCAATCGTCGAAGCTTCCCCTGATCGCAAAATTGCCGACATTCGCCGCCGCAACCGTGGTCATCTGCCGCCGCTGCACCTCGCTTACCCGGCCCTCGGGATGCAGGATGGCGATCGTGATGCCGCGCCTTCCCTTGAGCGCCTCGATTGCCGCCGCGCCCGTATCGCCGGATGTGGCGCCGATGATCGTCAGGCTTTCGCCGTCCAGCACCTGCTCGAACAGCCGGCCGAGCAGTTGCATGGCCAGGTCCTTGAAAGCGAGCGTCGGCCCGTGAAAGAGCTCGAGCACGAAGAGCTCGGTCTCGAGCTGCACCAGCGGTACCACCGCGCAATGCGCGAAGTCCGCGTAGGCAGCACGGCAAAGCCCCGGCAGGTCCGCCACCGCGCCATCAACGAAGGGCGCCATGACGGCGGCCGCAAGCTCGGCATAAGGCAGGCCGCGGAGCTCCCGGATCTCCGCCGCGGAAAACCGCGGCCATGATTCCGGCACATAGAGCCCACCATCCGGGGCCAGGCCCGCCAGCAGCACTTCGCCGAAATCCAGCGCCGGCGCCCGCCCGCGCGTCGAGACATACCGCACTCTGAACTCCGAGCCCGCCGCTTCCCCGCCGCAGCCTGAACCCGGAACCCCCCGCCCTTCGGCGAGCCAGGCGACCGGTCAAGCTCAGGAAGCCGGAATGGCCGCATATAGCGGCTGAGGCAGCTCTTGGCACCCGCCGCACGCAATTTCCGGCCGGGAGCGGCCCGGACCCCGGACCCGAATGCCGTCAGAGTGTCCGCGTCACTTTGCTGAGATGGGCCGGCTGGTCCGGATCGCGGCCACGCGCTTCGGCCAGCGCAGCCGCGAACGGATAGAACGACTGCACGGCGGCAAGCGGATCGAGATCGGGATCTCCGGTTGCGATCAGCGTGAGGTCCCGTCCGCGAACTTCTTCGGGCGCGGCCAGCAGCACGGTGCCACCCCAGGCCCGAAGCTCGTCGGCAAGCTGCACGAGCTCACCGAGCGCGGGGCCGTTCGGTGCCAGCACAAGCACGGGCTCGGCCGGCCCGACCAGCGCGATCGGCCCGTGCCGCAACTCTGCGCCGCTGAAGGCTTCGGCGTGCAGGCCGCAGATCTCCTTGAGCTTGAGCGCAGCCTCCGCGGCGATCGCGAACCCGAGCCCACGGCTGACAACAATCGCCCGGCTCGCCGCAGCGAGCGCCGGCACGGCGCTCGCCCAGTCGGCGCGGCCGGCGCGTTCGAGATGGTTCGGCAGGCCACGAAGCCGCGCCAGAAAGCCGGAATCGTCCTGCCAGACGCCGACAAGGCGCGCGGCAGCGGCAAGGCTCGCAATGAAGCTCTTGGTCGCGGCAACCGAGCGTTCGGCTCCGGCATGCAGTTCAAAGCACCACTCGGCCGCCGCCGCGAGTGGTGCTGAGGTGTCATTGACAAAGGCCGCGGTCAGCGCACCCGCCGCCCGGAGTGCATCGAGGCAGGCCACAACGTCCGGGCTCTGCCCGGACTGCGACACGGCGAACGCGGCCAGTCCGCATACCCGAAGCGGCGCATGACAGAGCGTGACAAGCGACATCGGCAGCGAGGCCACCGGCCGGCCGAGCCGTGCGGTCAGCAGATAAGCGAGGTAGGAGGCCGCATGGTCCGAGCTGCCCCGCCCGACCGTCACCCCGGCGGGCGGGTCCGCCTCCCTCAGGCGGGCGCCGAAATCCGCCCACCCGTCTTTGTCGGCGGCCAGGAAACGCCCAACCGCCGCCGGCGCTTCCAAGGCCTCGGCAAGCATCCGCGCCGTCATTGTCATCCTGCCCCATATCTGCGTTCACGGTCTCGACGCCGGGTCGTGCCGGACCTTGTAGTCGGGCACGGGCTGCGCTCGACTTGTCCGGGATATCCCGCCTACAGTCAGGTGGGCAAATGGGGGAAGGAGGGCGTCGCGATGACAGCCACAACTCGGAGGACCGCTCCGGCCAGGCTCGGTCGGCGGCCGTTGATCGCCGCCGGAGGCTCTGCACTCGTGCTGGCACCGCTCGCGGCGCGCGCCGCGGCCACTACTCTGCACGTAACCGTTGCCTACTACAGCGCGGCCACCGGCCCCTACTTCATGCAGATGGCGAAGGAGTTCGAGGCCAAGAACCCGGACGTCAACATCCGGATCGACGTCGTGAACTGGGACACCCTCCTGCAAACCCTGCAAACCGACATTTCCGGCGGCGTCACGCCCGATCTTTCCATCATCGGCACCCGCTGGCTGCTCACCTTCGTCAAGGATGGCGTCGCCGAGCCGCTCGACCATTTCATGACGCCTTCGTTCCGTGACCGATTCATTGGCGCCTTTCTCAAGCCCGCCGAAATCAGCGGCCAGGTCTATGGCCTGCCGATCGCGGCGTCGGCACGGGCGATGTTCTACAACAAGGAGATGCTAACCAAAGCCGGTTTCCCGGACGGACCGAAGACCTGGGACGACGTCGTTGCCGCGGCGAAGAAGATCAAGGCCGCCGGCCACTACGGCTACGGCCTGCAGGGCAAGGCGATCGAGACCGACGTCTATTGGTACTACGCATTCTGGAGCTACGGCGGCGAGCTGATCAACAGCCAGGGCAAGGCCGGCTTCGATTCGCCCGCCGGCATCAAGTCCCTGACGCTCTACCAGATGATGGTCAAGGACGGGCTCACCCAACCGGGCGTCACCGCCTACACGCGCGAGGACGTGCAAAACCTCTTCAAGCAGGGGCGGGTCGGCATGATGATCACCGCGCCCTTCCTGATCAACCAGATCGCCAAGGAGGCACCGAACCTCCAGTACGGCATCTGCCCGGTACCGCGCGGCACCACCTCGGCCACCTACGCCGTCACGGATTCGATCGTGATGTTCAAGAACTCGCATGCCAAGGCAGCCGCGTGGAAGTTCCTGGATTTCCTGTTCACCAAGGACCCGCGCGTCCTGTTCAACAAGAACGAGGGCTTCCTCCCGACCACCAAGGCGGCAGCCGCCGATCCCTATTTTGCCGACAACAAGCAGCTGCAGATTTTCGTCAATCTGCTGCCGCATGCGCGCTTTGCGCCGAACATCCCAGGCTGGGAAAATGTGGCGAACGCGGTGGTCAACGCGGTGCAGTCCGTCTATCTCGGCAAGGCCGAGCCGGCGGCGGCTCTGAAGCGCGCGACGGCCGAGGCCGACCAGGCGCTCCGCGCCAGCTAGTACCCCCTCTCATGGAAGGTCGGCACTTGCTTTTTGGCCTGGTGATCGATTCACGCGCGATCGGACACTGACGAGCGCGCATCACCATCGGCAGGTCCGCTCCGGGCGGCAGGAAAGAAAGAGTGGTGTCGGTGCCGGAGCTGCCAGTCGCGCTCGCAAAGCCCGCTCGCAGGATGCGCCCTGGGCGCGCTCTCCTGCCGCGGGCAGCGGTGCCTTGGCTGCTGATCGGGCCGAGCCTCGTCCTCGCAATTCTCGTTATCGGCTATCCGTTTTTCGAGATTGTCTGGCTTTCCCTGCACGATGTCTCGCCGTTCGGCATCGTACGTGGCTTTGCCGGCGTCGCCAACTACGCGCGGTCGCTTCAGGACCCGGTGTTCCTCGAGGCCACGTTCCGCACCTTCGAGTGGACGGTTGCCGTCGTTGGCGGAACGGTTGTGATTTCGCTTCCGGTCGCACTCGTCCTGAACGTCGATTTCCATGGGCGCGGAATCGCGCGCGTCCTGGTCATGCTGCCGTGGTCGATTTCGCTGGCGATGGCTGCGATCGTCTGGCTTTGGGCCTTCAATGGCGAGTTCGGCATGGTGAACGCGATCCTGCAGCAGATCGGCCTGATCGGGCAGCCCGTGCCCTGGATGGCGCGCGCCTCGACCGCATTTCCGGTCGAGATCGGGGTCGGCATCCTTGTCTCCATTCCCTTCACGGTGACGATCTTCCTCGGCGGCCTCGCCTCGATCCCGGGCGAGGTCTACGAAGCGGCGCGGATCGACGGGGCGGGCCTGTTCGCTCAGTTCCGCTGGATGACGCTGCCGCTGCTCCGACCCTTCGTCACCATCGCGGTCGTCCTCAACATGATCTACGTGTTCAACTCGTTCCCGATCATATGGGTAATGACCCAAGGCGGGCCCGATAATTCGACCCATATACTCGTCACCTATCTCTACATGCTCGCCTTCCGCCTCGGTGAGCCGGGCCTCGCCGCGGCTGTTTCGGTGCTGATGCTGGCAATGATTCTCGCAGCCACCATGGTCTATCTCCGGATCGAGGAGCAGAGTGCCGCCTGATGCAACGTCGCTCGATCCGCCGCAGCGTGGTGTGCTGGCTCGTGCTCCTGCCGCTGATCGCACTCGTGCTGTTCCCGTTCGCACTCATGCTCTCGACCGCATTCAAGTCCGCCTCCGAAGTGCTGCAATATCCGCCGCGCTGGATTCCTGCGCACATCGACTGGGGTACCTTTGGCGCGATGTGGCAGGCAGCCGGCTTCGGCACGGCCGTCCTGAACAGCCTGGCGATAAGCACGCTTGCGACCGCGCTCGCGCTCACGGTCTCGGTGCCGGCAGCCTATGCGCTCGCTCGGCTACCTTTCGCGGCCGCGCCTGCATACCGCCGCTTCCTTCTGGTCACCCAGATGCTGTCGCCCGTGCTGCTCGTGCTCGGCCTCTTCCGCATGGCTGCCGCGGTGCCGTTCGGCGATGGCACGCTCGTCAACACGCGCCTCGTCGTTATCGTGATCTACGCTGCCTTCAACATCGCTTTTGCGGTCTGGATGCTCGCCGCATATTTCGCGGCGATTCCCCGCGATCTCGAAGAGGCAGCCTGGATCGACGGCTGCACGAAATTCCGCGGCGCGATTACGGTTTTCCTGCCGCTCGCCATCCCGGCGATCGCCGTCACCGCGATCGTGACATTCGTCAATGAATGGAACGAGTTCACGGTGGCACTCACCATGCTGCGCTCGCCGGAAAAGCAAACCATTACGCTCCGCGTGGTAAACCTCGTTGCCGGCCGCTACACGGTCGACTGGAACCAGGTGATGGCCGCGGCCTTGGTCGCAACAGGCCCGGTGGCGCTTTTGTTCGCCTGGCTGCAGCGCTATCTCGTGGGCGGGCTCACGCTCGGCGCCGTAAAGTAGCGCCGCCTCTGGGCCCTGCCATCGCCGACCTCTGGGCAGGCTTCATAGCGGCAGGAATTGCCGACCCCGCCAATTCGCCTTATCCGGCACCTTATGCCAGTTGCAAATCACGGCAACCGGGCGGTCATGCGGGCGAACATCTTCATGGCGGCACGCGCCGCCCTGCGGCGTGCATATCTGTTCCTGCACCGCCGGCTCAGTATGGGCCACTGGTTCCCGCACGTTCCGCTCGCGATCGCCGTGGGCGGCGCCGGCCTCTTCTCGCTGCTGCCGGCGATCCGCCGCTTCACGGCCGAATATCTGCATCTCAACCTCGGCCATCTCCTCGTCGCACTGCATCCGATCTCGGGCCATCTGCCGCGGCTGATTCTTGCCGGCGTGCCTGCGGCCATGATCGGCATCCTCCAGCTTCTGATCGCCTTCGGCCTGCTCGCGCGCTCCAGGGTTGCCTGGCTCTCGGCACTCGGGATGACAGCAGCCGAGTTGGTGCTCCTGTTGCGCGGCGGCCTCGTCCGCGTGGACAGCCAGCAGGGCATCTACATCATTGTCGTGCTCGCCGCGCTGCTCGCGGCGCGCAATCGTTTCGACCGCTCCTCCCTCGCCGCCAGCACGCTTTTTGCCGTTGCGTCGCTCCTCGTGGTGATGATTTACGGGATCATGGGTGCCCTGCTGCTCGGCGCCGGATTCGCGCCGCCGATCACCAATCTGCCCAGTGCCTTCTATTTCGTGATTGTCACAATGTCGACGGTGGGCTACGGCGACATCGTCCCGAAGAGCGACGATGCGCGCCTCTTCGTCGCCTCGCTCATCATCCTCGGCCTCACCTTGTTCGCAACCGCGCTCACCGCGGTAATCGGGCCACTGCTGCAGAGCCGGCTCAACCGCACGCTCGGCACACGGAGAAAAGCTATGGACCGGATCAACCACTTCATCATCACGGGCTCCGGCGTTCTGGCGCGCAACACCGCACGTGAGCTCGGCCGGCGCGGTGCACCGGTCCTCGTGATCACCGAGCGGACGGACGCGAGCTTCGCCGACGCCGAGATCGTGGCCGGCGACCCGACCGATCTCGACACACTGCGTGCGGCTGGTGCCGAACGGGCGCGCGCGATCCTCGCCCTCTCCGACGACGATTTCGAAAATGCCTTCGTCGTCCTGGCGGTACACGAATTGCCGACGGAGGTTAAAACGGTCGCGGCGGTGAGCTCCGCGAAGAACCTCGAACGCGTCCGCCACGTGCATCCCGACATGATCGTCGCGGCTCCCGTCCTCGGTGGCGAGCTGCTGGCGATGGCGCTGACAGACGAGAAGATCGAC
>Ga0335075_10006873_pt1 | contig 17560 bp, 11 predicted proteins | sample Lox_Sample_24_FD_206723 | JGI IMG/M metagenome (GOLD analysis project Ga0335075, IMG submission 206723) | Soil microbial communities from Loxahatchee National Wildlife Refuge, Florida, United States - Lox_Sample_2.4 | ecosystem: Environmental > Terrestrial > Soil > Wetlands | place: USA...
GGATGAGCAGGGTGCAGGTGACATCGGCGACGGACACGGGAACGCCGCAGCGGTCCGACCGCGGTTCTTTGCTGTCGCAGCTGAACAATCCGGTGGCGTGCGGGCTGATCGCCTTCCTCGGCTGGGTGGCGTTCGTCTTGGCCCGCCTGCAGACCTGGGCCGCCGGCAGCATCGGCCGGTTCGTCATGGCCGGGCACGCGTACTCGTCGAACGCGGCCCTCCCGCACGTGCCGCTCCAGGGGTATGACGGGCAGTTCTACTACCGGTTCGCGCTGAACCCGTTCAACTGGCACTCGACCGCCTACGGCATCACGATCGACCACAACTACCGGTACACCCGGATCGGGTATCCGCTTGTCGCCTGGATCGTCTCGCTCGGCCAGCATCACCTGGTGCCCGTCGCCCTCGTCGTGGTCAACCTGGTCTGCGTCGCGATCATGGCCTGGCTGGGCGCGAAGTTCGCCCAGGAGTCGGGACGGCACGCGCTGTGGGGGCTGCTGTTCGCGGGGTACTTCGGCCTGGTGATCAGCGTCGGCCGGGACACCGCGGAGCCGCTGGCCGACGCCTGCATGCTCGGTGGCCTGCTCGCCTACCGCCACTCGCGGTACGTGCTGGCCGCGGTGCTGGTCGCCTACGGCGTCATCACCAACGAGCCCATCCTGGTGGTCGCCGTCGCGATCGCGCTCACCAGGCTGTACGCGATGTACCGGCGGCGAGCCCGGCCCGGGCGGCCTGACCTCGTGTGGGTGCTGCCCGGCGCGGCCTACGTGGTGCTGCAGGCGGCCGAGCACTTCATCGTGAAGGGCAAGGCCGGCGGTGTGGCCGACGTCACGCAGAACTTCACGCTGCCGTTCAAGGCCATGGTCCCGGCCGTGGTCCGCGACTTCCGGCTGATGAGCTGGACGCACCTAGGCATGTACGACATCAACCTGATCGAGTTCATCGCTCTCGTGACGTTCGTGGTGGCCGGCCTGCTCGTGCTGCGGTCCACCACCGCCCCGGTGCACGAGCGACTCGCCTTCCTCGGTTTCGTCCTCGTCGAGATGGTGATCGCGTCCGGGCAGTTCTGGGACACGGTGTTCGGCGATGGGCGGACGTACATCGACTGCTTCCTGCTGGCCGTGATCCTGCTGCTCGCGACCCCGGCCACCCGGGTGACCGCCACGGCGTCCGCGACGGCGGAGGCCGCCGCGGACGGCGCGACGAAGGTCTGGGTGACGGCCGCTAACCGGGTGTTCGCCGCCAACCGGGTCGTCACGAACAAGCAACTCGGCTGGCTGGCCGCGGTCGCGGTCGCGGTCCTCATCGTGGTAGCCCGCCGCCGGATCCTCTTCGAGTAGGCCCGTCCACCCGCTTCTTGCTGTTATCAAGACGGAAACCATCTTTCTATCACTCACGCGGGGATAAATCGGGCGAATCGGGCGGGAAAGTGGTCAGAACCGAAAGATGGATCACTAACGTCGTCTCAGGTGCGGCGGACGTGACCAAAGTGACTGACGAGACGCACAGGGTTGGAGGTGCATCGTCGCGGGAGTCACGAGCGAGGGGTTGCGGGCACACCGTCGCGGGAGTGATGGACGGGGGTGAGGAACCACGGGTCCGTTCGGGATGAAAGGCGACGGTGACCGGCCGGTGACCGGAAGCGGCGCGCGGGTCAGCGGGCCGGGCGACCCCTTGCCTCACATGCCGGCGATCAGCTTTTCCACGCGCTCGTCTACGGAGCGGAACGGGTCCTTGCACAGGACCGTGCGCTGTGCCTGGTCGTTCAGCTTCAGGTGCACCCAGTCGACGGTGAAGTCGCGGCGCTTCTCCTGGGCGCGGCGGATGAACTCGCCGCGCAGCTTCGCCCGGGTCGTCTGTGGCGGGATGGACTTGGCCTCGAAGATCTTCAGGTCGCTGGTGACGCGGTCCACCGCGCCGTTGCGCTGCAGCAGGTAGTACAGGCCGCGGCCGCGGTGCACGTCGTGGTAGGCCAGATCGAGCTGGGCGACGCGCGGCGCGGACAGCGGCAGGTCGTGCTTGGCGCGGTACCGCTCGATCAGCTGGTACTTGGTCACCCAGTCGATCTCCCGCGCGATCCGGTCCAGGTTGCCCTCCTCGATCGCGGACAGCGCCCGCTCCCACATCTCGAGGACTCGCTTGCTGACCGGGTCGAGGCCGTTCTTGTCGGTGAAGTCCTTCGCCCGCGACAGGTACTCGTACTGGATCTCGAGCGCGCTCATCTCGCGGCCGTTCGCGAGCCGCACCCGGGAGCGGCCCGTCATGTCGTGGCTCACCTCGCGGATCGCCCGGATCGGGTTGTCCAGCGTCATGTCCCGCAGGACCACGCCGGCCTCGACCATGCGCAGCACCAGGTCGGTCGCCCCGACCTTGAGCAGCATCGTGGTCTCGCTCATGTTGGAGTCACCGACGATGACGTGCAGGCGGCGGAAGCGCTCGGCGTCGGCGTGCGGTTCGTCGCGGGTGTTGATGATCGGCCGCGACCTCGTCGTGGCGGACGACACGCCCTCCCAGATGTGCTCGGCGCGCTGGCTGACGCAGTACACGGCGCCGCGCGGCGTCTGCAGCACCTTGCCGGCGCCGCAGATGATCTGCCTGGTGACCAGGAACGGGATCAGGATGTCGGCCAGCCGGCCGAACTCTCCGTGCCTGCCGACCAAGTAGTTCTCATGGCAGCCGTAGGAGTTGCCCGCCGAGTCGGTGTTGTTCTTGAACAGGTAGATGTCCCCGGCGATGCCCTCCTCGCGGAGCCGCCGGTCGGCGTCCACGAGCAGGCCCTCGAGGATCCGCTCCCCCGCCTTGTCGTGCGCGACGAGGTCGATCACGTTGTCGCACTCCGGGGTCGCGTACTCCGGATGGCTGCCCACGTCGAGGTAGAGCCGCGCTCCGTTCCGCAGGAAGACGTTGCTGCTGCGGCCCCATGACACCACGCGGCGGAAGAGGTAGCGGGCCACCTCGTCGGGCGACAGCCGCCGCTGTCCACGGAAGGTACACGTCACGCCGTACTCGTTCTCGAGTCCGAAAATTCGCCGGTCCACGTCACTAGGCTACGTTCTCGATGGCGTGCCGGTCACTATGGCTCGCCCAAACCGGGCCGCCACCCGCAGGCCGCGGTCACTCGGGGCCGGTCAGCGTCGCGATCCGGAGCTTATCCACCACCCGCTGGCCGTGCGGAACATGGCCCGGCACGTAGAGGTGGAACCTGGCGCCGTGCGCGAGTTGTCCTGGGGTGCAGATGAACTGGCTGGTGACCATGAACTCCCAGCGGGAACCGTCCAGGCAGACCGTGACGCCCGTGCGTTCCGCCTGCACGAGAATGCCGGTCATGGCCGGCCACGCGTCATGCGCGAGGGTCAGCACCACCGGCCGCCCGGCGGCGAGCCCCGCCATCCGGGCGACCCCGGCCGGCAGCCCCGGGTCGGTGGGCACGCCAGAACCGGCGACCACGTCGACGCTGCCGGTGCTGGTCCGGGTCAGCGGGGCGACCGCGAACGCGGCGCAGGCGACCACCGCTGCCGTCGCGGCCACGGCGAGGCCGGACAGCGGCGGCAGCGACTCGGTCACCGCCACCAGGATGATGAGCAGCGTGATCGCCGGGGCCGCCCAGTAGAAGTAGCCGATGTAACGGCCGGTCGGGTCGAGCTCGTCGATCCCCGCCGCGGCGTAGCACACGAACGCCGCCGACGTCAGCACGTCGAAGGCGAGCAGCCAGGCGCAGAACCCGCGCGCCGGGCCGGGCGCCATCCACCACGTCGCCGCGGCCGCCAGCACGTACGCGGCGACCGGGACGAGCCACCCGGCGCGGCTCCCGCCCGGCCACCAGTACCAGAGCACGTACTTCGCCACCTGGGGCAGGCCATGGGCGCCCGGCGACGCCGCGGCGGACGAGGCGGTCGAGTAGGTCAGGTACTTGCCGAACTCGCCAGGCCAGTGCAGCAGGGTGTTCAGCACTATCGGGAACGCGAACACGACGCTGATGACCGCGACCGGCACCCATATCCGCTTGCGCCGGGCGAAGAAGGCGCGCGCCGCCGCCCCCAGCCGGCGCCGCCGGGGCCAGGCGAGCGCCGCCACACAACCGCAGACGGCCAGCGGGACGAAGAACAGGAACGCGACGTTCCCGTTGATGAGGAACCAGCCGGTCAGCGCCGCGATCCAGGCGTCCTGCCAGCGCCCGGCGGCGACCGAGGAGATCCCCACCAGGAAGGCGACGTACGCCGGGACGAGCATGAACGGCATCCAGCCGGAGCTGAGGACAGCCGGCCGCACCGCGGCGAAGGCCAGCAGCGCGGCCCCGCAGGCGGCGGCGGTCCGCACCGACCTGGCCTGCCCGTACCCGGCGCCGGCCACCAGCGCGACGAACAGCGCGTTCAGCGCGAACACCGCGATCAGCTGACCGTTCCAGGCGGTTGGCACCAGCCGCAGCGCGGCCCAGAACACGGACTCGCCCCAGGACTGCACGTACAGGAACGCAGGCCCCGGGTGATTGAACTTTTCCCTGGAATACTGCCCCACGAGGAGCGTGAAGCGGCGGGCTTGCTCGATCAGGATCGAGTTGGCTCCCATGTCGGCTTCCTCGTACAGCGGAGACGAGAAGAGGAAAGCGTTGCGGGCGAGCAGCACGCCGAGCACAACCGCGAACGGCACGGTCCAGATCCACCATGGCCGGCGGCCGAGACCGGCGGCGCCACCACCTTCCGCGCCCGCGGCGCCAGGGCCGCCCCGGCGGCTCGCGTTGTTCTCGGTCCGCCGCGCGCCGCCGACGATCATCTCTTTCCGCACTCCCGGGGGCTCCGTCCCTGCGCGCCGCGTTTCAGCGCACAGTCTCCAGGCACACATATGGCAGTTCCGGCCCAGGCCGTCGGCCACGATAGTACCGAACTACGCCTTATCCGGCCGGAAATGTGGGAAAGGGTCAGATCGAGCCGTTCGCGATCGCCCGGTCGATCCACGGAATGACCTCGTCGAGCATCTCGTCCAGCGTGGTGGTGGCCTCGAAGCCCAGCACCCGCTTGGCCTTCTCCGTAGCTGGCACGCGGCGCTGCACGTCGTACTCGAACGCGTCGTCGCTGACCACCCGCAGCGGCTCGTCCGGGCCCTTGACCTTCCGCCAGATGGCCTCGGCGAGCTCGAGCACGGTCGTGGACTGCGCCGCGGAGAGATTGAAGTCCTCGTTCCTGGCTTCCGGGTGCTCCATCGCCATGACCACGCCGCGGGCCAGGTCGGCGCCGTAGGTGTAGTGCCGCACCTGCTGACCGGAGCCGAGGATGTGCAGCGGGTCCTGGCCCTTGAGCACCTTCTGCACCAGGTCGGGCACCACGTGGCTCATCGCCAGCCGGACGTTGCCGGAGAGAATCTCCTCGTCGCCCAGGGCGCGGGACTCGCCGATGCCGACGCAGTTGAACGGGCGGACGATCGTGTACGGCAGCTTGTACTGATCCCAGGCGGCGCGGGCGAAGTACTCCACGGCCAGCTTCTGGAAGCCGTAGGAAGACAGCGGCGGCGGAACCTCGCGCTCCTGGCCCTCGAACGAGGGCCACTCGGTGGTGGACTCGAACACCATCGAGGAGGACATGTAGGTGACCTTCCGCAGCTTGCCCTCCTCCTTGTGCGCCTTGATGGCCGCGTCGCACGAGGCCGCGGTGATCCGCTCGTTGGTGGCGAGCAGGTCGTACGCGTAGGTGTGGAAGTAGGAGATGCCGCCGATCATCGCCGCGCCGGCGATGAAATGGTCACAGTCGGCGAGCAACCGCGTCATCAGCTCGACGTCCGTGCAGTCACCCTCGACCAGCTGGTAGTCGGGGTTGTCGTCGTAGGACTTGGCGACCTTCCCGTACTTGGAGAAGTTGTCGACGCCGACGACGGCGTACCCCTTGGCGAGCAGTTCCTCGACCACGTAGCCGCCTATGAAACCGGCCGACCCGCTGATCAGAACCTTCTGCATTACTGGTCGTGGTCCTTCCGTATCTTGCGCCCGTAGGCCCTGATCTGCTCGGCCGACAGGCGCCGCCCGAACGCGAACCGGTACCACCGCAGGTAGCTAGGTATCCACTTGGCGACCTTGAAGTTCGACATGCCCGCCTGGCGGTCCAGCCAGATCGTGGGGACCTCCGCCACCGGCGTCCGCATCCGCTTGGCCTTGGCGGTCAGCTCGATGCCGATCTCGAAGCCCTCCCGCGAGTCGATGCCGACCGCGCGGACGAAGTCCGTCGAGTACGCCTTGAACGAGTTCGTGGCGTCCCGCGTGCCGATATGCGCGAGCATCCTCAGCGACCGTCCGGCCATCCTGGACAGCAGCCCCTTCAGGATCGGCCCGCCCACCTGCTGGCCGCCCGGCATGTAGCGGGAGGCCGCGGCGACCGCCACCCCGCGGTCCACGAGCCGCGCCAGGTCGTCGATCTGTCGCGGGTCGTCGCAGCCGTCGGCCATCGTCACGACCACCACCGGCGCGGCCGCCGCGTCGATACCGAACCTGATCGCGTTCGCCGGCCCGCGCCCGTAGGTGTTGACAAGGCAGTGGATCCGCGGCTCCTTCAGCGAGTACTCGGCCACCACCGGGATCGTGCTGTCGTCCTCGGTATCGACCACGATGAGCACCTCGCAGCGCAACCGGACCGACTCGAAGAGCCGGTCCAGGACGGGAACGATGTGCTCGCTCTCGTTGTAGGCTGGCACCACCACGGAGACCCGTGGCCGGTCCGGTGTCACACCCGCACACCGTCCCCGAGCACGTTCCAGATGTCGGCCACCGGCTTGCCGGTCGCGAGGCCACGGTACTCGGGGTGCGGCGTCGCGATCACCAGCAGGTCGGACCGGGCGACGACCTCCTCCTGCGGCAGCAGGTTCGGGTCCACCGTGACGTACGGGTCGGCGCACAGCACCCGGTCGGCCTTGAACTCGAGGATTCGCTTGAGCTTGTACGACAGGCTGGACCTGATGTCGTCAGACTCGCCCTTGAAGGCCATCCCGAGGATGCCGACCGTCATCGAGGACAGGTCGAACCGCTGCTCGAGCCGGTGCACGAGGTAGAGCGGCAGCCCCTCGTTGATCGTCATCGCGGTGTGCCCGAGCGCGAAGTTGTTGTTGTTGAACGCGGCCAGCTGCATCGTGTCCTTGAACAGGCACGGGCCGGCGGCGAACCCGGCGCCCGGCATGTCGGCCGCGCGCGGGTAGTCCTGGGACAGCCCTTGGCGGATCCGCTCGAAGTCGAGGCCGCGGTCGTTGGCCATCATGTAGAACTGGTTGGCCGTCGCGAACTTGACGTAGCGCCACACGTTGGTGAACAGCTTCGCCAGCTCGGCTTCCTCTGGCGACAGCTGGACGATGCTGTCGGTCAGCAGGCCGAACAGTTTCGCCGCGCGCTCCAGGCCGCCGGGCGACCGCGCGGAGACGATCTGCGGCAGCTCGAACAGCTCGGTCATCGCCTTGCCCTCGGCGATCCGCTCCGGGCAGAACGCCACCTCGATCTCGACGCCGAGGCCGACGACCATCTTCTCCACCAGGGCCGTCACGCCGGGAAAGACCGTGGACCGCAGCACGAGCAGCTGCCCGTCCCGCAGGTACGGCGCGCAGCCGCCGAGCGCCTTCGGGATCGCCGTCTGGTTGGGGTTCAGGTGCTCGTCGACCGGTGTGCCGATCACCACCACCACGTGCTCCGCCTCGCCCACGATCGACGGGTCCGCGGTGGCCCGCAGCCGCCCGGCCGCCACCACGCGCTCGAGAACATCGGCTGCTCCGGGCTCGGAAAACGGGAGCTGCCCGGCATTCACGGTGGCGACGGCGGCCTCGCTCACGTCGTAAATGCCCACCCGGGCGCCGCGATCGGCGAACGCGATCGCCAGCGGGAGGCCGACATGGCCGCACCCGCCGATGATGACCACGTCGCGGTCGAACCGGTTACCTACAGGCGATCCCGCCATCGATCATCCTTCCGCTCAGCTGTCAGGCACGCCCCGGCAGCTCATTCCCCGCCCGCCTGGATGTCAAGTCAAGTCACCCTATCGGTGGCTGCGGGTAGCCATGGACTAGTTCAGGAGTATCGAACGATCCGTTGCTTTATCAGCACCGTTGGTGACTGTCACGATAGCAGCACGTCACCGGGCCCGGTCCCGGTCAGGGGATGTTGCCGGGGAGGGCGGACGGCGGATGGCCCAGATCGGCCAGCAAGTTCTTGTTCCAGACCATGACGGTGAAGGTCTTGTAGTGATAGGTATGCGCGGGAGGCCCGGCGAACGCGAGGATGTCCTCGCTGGGAACGACGGACACTTCGTTACCGTCCGCGGTGTTCGAGATGATGAAGTTCGCGTAGCTGACCCGGGGGTCATACCACGACGCCTCCGATTCGTAGGCCCGCGGAACAGCACCGTAGGTATGCCACGATGCCGTCCTGATCGCCACCTGGCCGCCGCTGTCGAGCGTGATCAGGTTCGCCAGGGTATAGGTGCCGAGCCCGGTGCGAAGGTGGTGGGCCTCGAGCCAGCTGACGACCGCCTGCTCGTTGTCGGGCGTGGCGGGCTGCGACGCGCCATACCCGAGGAAAGCCACGTAGCAGGCCAGCACCACCGCAAGCGCTGGCTGGAGCCGTGCCCTGATGAGCGAGCCGGCGAGCAGCCGTCCGGCGAGGACCGCCCCGAAGGGCAGGACGGCGAGAATCTCTCTGGTGTCGAACAGCGTGGCGGGACGGATGCTGAGAACGTAGACGGCCGTGTTGATCACGATCGCAGCCGCCAGCACCGGGACGATCAGATCACTGCCGGAGAAGAACTGCCGGAATGCGCGCAGCAGCGCCCAGAGCGCCAGGGCCACGCCGACCAGGTGCACGATGGCGACGGCCGCTCCCGCCGCCGGCGACAGGCCGCCCGACGCGGGCCCCACAAGGATGCCCGCCGACACGTGGATGAAATCGGCACCGTAGATGTTGAGGATGCCCTCTACCGTCAGCACCAGGTGAGAGGGCAGGTCGTGCAGCGAGGTATGGCGCGTCGCCGCCAGCGGGAGGACCGTGTACCCGCCGAGGTCCCTGATCGCACGCACAACGGCCGCGGCCACGCCGAGCGATGCCAGGCCCGCCGCCGCGAGGGACAACTCGTACCACTGGGCGGTCAGCGGCTTACGGTCACGGATGCGCGCCCACAGAACCCGGGCGACGCACACGGCGGCCAGCGGCACAGCCGCGTCGAAAACGGCGACCTGGTCGGCGACGATGACCCAGGCGAGCATGATCAAGACCGCGGCTGGCACGTACCAGCGCCGCGGCGCGCGATCCAGGATGACGAAGACGACCAGCAGCGGCACCTGGGTACCGAGGTGGTCGGGCTGCGAGATCAGCAGGTGAACGCCGTTGCCGAGCTGCGGGGCCAGCATGATTCCCGATGCCACCAGCGCGCGCACCACGCCTTCCCGCCCGGTCGCCCGCCCCTTGGCGAGCAGGCCGGCCAGCAGCACGAGCAGCGTGTAGGTGATGGCGCCCGCGATGTGCACCACGCTGGGGCCCAGGCCGCGGAACACCTCGATGAGCACATACTCGGGGATCTCGGTGGAGTAGTACGACACGTCCCCCACAGTCCAGCCGCGCAACAGCCAGTTGCCGTGGAGCATGTCCCACGCCTGGAGTGACTGGTCCGCGCCGTCGGAACCCGCCGGGTAGGTGTTCGACAGCCGCAGGTAAAGCAGGAAGAGGACGACGGCGACCGCGGCCAGCGCGCCGAACCATGCCCACCTCGGGAAACGCCCGCGCGTGGCTCCGCCCGGCGATGCCGGCCGGGTCTCGCTTGAGGTCTCGTCCATCGTCAGGCGCCCTGCGGCCGCGCTGACATCTACGCCCCGGCCGGGCGTCTCGCCAGCCGTGTCGGTCCATCTTCCAGCCACGGCCCACACGCTAGCAGCATTGCCGGGGCGCAGAGCCCTGGACAGCGCGGATGCCAACCGGCATCGGGGCGCATGCTGTAAAGTCGCCAAGCGACCAGTTCCGCCCGCGTCCAGGCCTGGTGCCGGGGACGCAGATCACGTGCCAGCAGGAGCCATGACGAGCCAGCGAGAAGACACTACGGCGCGGCCGGCGGGGCACGCGGGCGGAGCGGGGACCCGTAGCCTCGGCCATCCCCTGCTCCCCGCCGTGATCGCCACGGCCGCGTACGCGGTGTTCGTGGTCGCTCGCTGGGCAACCTGGGCGAAGCACGACATCGGGAACTTCATCCTCGTCGGCCAGCACTTCGCTAACGCCGCGAAGCTGCCACCGGGCATTCCGGTACAGCCGACCTACGGATACGACGGCCAGTTCTACTATCGGCTGGCGCTCAACCCCGCCAACCTCGCGCACACCGCCTACGGGATCACGATGGACCACAGCTACCGGTTCATGCGGATCGGCTATCCCGCGGTCGCCTGGCTGGTGTCGTTCGGGCAGCACTCGCTGGCGCCGGCGGCGCTGATCGCGGTCAACGTCGTCTCCGTCGGGGCGCTTGGTTACTTCGGCGGCGTGCTCGCCAGGCAGGGCGGCCGCCACGTCCTGTGGGGCCTGCTGCTGGCCGCCTACTTTGGCCTGATCACCAGCGTTTCGCGAGACACCGCGGAACCGCTGGCGGCCGCCTTCCTGCTCGCCGCCCTGGTGGCGCTCCGGGGCCGCCGCCCACTGTCCGCCGCGCTGCTGCTCGCCTGCGGGACGCTGACCAGGGAGACCGTTATGGTCGCAGTGGCCGCGATCGGCGTCGTGCGCGTCGTCACGATGGTACGGACGAGGCGGCTGCCCGGACGCGATGACCTGCCCTGGGTGCTGCCCACCGTGGTGTTCGTGGCGTGGCAGCTGGTGATATACGCCGTCACCGGCAGCGTCGCGCTCGCCACCGACGGCGGCCGTAACGCGGGCACGCCGTTCACCGCCCCGCTGCACGCACTCCTTACCAGCCTGAAGCACATCAACACGGCGCAGTTCACCGACCAGACCAACGTCTGGCTGCTGGAGTTCTTCGGACTGGCGCTGTGCTGCGTCGCCGCCACCGCGGTACTGCGCGCCAGCCGCGCGCCATCGTGGGAGAAGCTCGCGCTCTACCTGTACATCGTCGAGATCTGCGTGGTGACGCCGAACACCTGGGACAGCCTGGACGCCGACATGCGGTCGTTCATCGAGGTCTACCTGCTCGCGGTGGTCATCTTGCTCAGCGTGCCACCCGGGCGATTCGGCGCTCGCTACGGCTGGGTGCTGCCGGCGGTGGCAGTGTGGCTGGTTCCGGCGGCAGCGGCTGTGGTCACACGCCGGCTGACGATCTCGTTCCGCGCGCTCTCCCCGGCCGCCGGCGCCGGGCCGGGACACCGGTTCCCCGGGCCCCGGCTTACGGGCGCCGGGCCCGCACCATCAGCGATATACCCGGCAGCGCCTTGACCGGCAGATAACGCTCAGCCGCGATGATCGCGGTCAGCCCCGCGTTGAGCAGCGGCGGAACCTCGTCGAGATCGCTGCCGGCCGACGAGCGCCGCCGGTACGCGGCGACCGGGCGGAGCAACACGTTCCAGCTCCATATCCGCTCGACCGCGAGGCCCGCCTTCTCCATCAGGTCCGCGAGCTCGGCACGGGCGTAGCGGCGGACGTGACCGACCGCCTCGTCGTGGGCCGACCACAGGGCCATGTCGCAAGGCACGGCGATCAGCGCGACGCCGCCGGGCTTGAGCACCCGGGCGATCTCCGCCGCGGCGAGGTAGTCCTCCTTGATGTGCTCGAGGACGTCGAACGCGGTGACCAGGCCGCAGGCACCCGAGTTCACCGGTAGTTCCCTCGCGTCGGCGCGGATCACGTCTATTCCGCGCCCGCGCGCGATCTGCGCCGCCGTCGGGGCGTATTCCACGGCGAGTGCCTGCCAGCCGTGGGCTCGCAGTACCCTGGTATTCCCGCCGCCGGCCGCGCCGACGTCTAGGGCCAAGCCGCCGACGGGCAGCCGCCTGAGCTCTCGCGCGAGCAGCGCCCGGCGCTCTTTGTACCACCAATGGCGGTCTTCGACCGTCGCGAGAGTCTGAAGTTCAGCTGCCTCCACAGGGCCTAATATTACGAGGCACGGGAACCCCGGCGCGGGGATAGAGAGGCATTTATGGAACCAGTCAAGTACTCCATGGTGGTCCCGCTGTACAACGAGGAAGAGACCATGCCCGCCCTGGTCAGCCGGCTGCGGGAACTGATGGAGCGACTGGACGGCCCGGCGGAGGTCGTGCTGGTCGACGACGGCAGCCAGGATGCCACCTACCGCCTGATGACGGAGGCCAACAGCCGGGACTCGCGCTTCAAGATCATTCAGCTCTCCCGTAACTTCGGGCACCAGCTGGCTATTACGGCGGGGATGGACGCCGCGGGCGGCCGGGCCGTCATCGTGATGGACGGCGACTTGCAGGATCCGCCGCACGTCGTCCTCGAGATGGCGGCGAAATGGCAGCAGGGCTACGACGTCGTTTACGCGGTGCGGGAACGGCGCGAGGGGGAGCGGCTGTTCAAGACCGCGACCGCCTCGGCCTTCTACAGCCTGCTGCACCGGATCGCCGACGTGGAGCACACGGTGGACGTGGGTGATTTCCGGCTGGTCGACCGGAAGGCGCTGGACGCCTTCCTGCGGATGCGCGAGAGCAACCGGTACGTCAGGGGAATGTTCTCCTGGATCGGCTTCCGCCAGGTCGCAGTGCCTTACACCAGGGCGTCACGGGAGGCCGGCGCCACGAAATACACGCTGCGCAAGATGCTGCGGCTCGCCTCCGACGCGATCGTCGGCTTCTCCACCGCGCCGCTGCGCCTGGCGCTCGGGATAGGGGCTTTCCTCGCCGTCGCCGCTGTCTGCTACGGCCTGGTGGCGATCTCCCTCAAGCTGGCCGGGCTGCCCCTGGTCCCCGGATACGCCTCATTGCTGGTGACCATCACGTTCCTCAGCGGCGTCCAGCTGATCATGATCGGCATGGTCGGTCAGTACGTAGCGCGAATATACGACGAGGCCAAGGGCCGCCCGTTGTATCTTGTCCGCGAGGCGCGCGGATTCAGTGAGGAGAACGGACAGGTCATGTGGCCAGCGATCGGCGAACGCAACGGTCACCGCTCGCCGCTGTCCCGCCCATGACCGCGCCCACGGGCTTGCCGACCTCGGGGCCGGTGTCCTCAGGCCCGGACCGCACGGCCCGAGCCCGCGCCCGTGAGCTGATCGGCCGGGCGAAGTCGGCCTCCCCCGCCACCCAAGGGCTCGCCGCGCTCGTCATCTACCTGGCGATCTGGATACTGACCGAGACGCTCCCACTGCTCGCGCACCCCGGCCGACCGCAGCTCGACCAGTCGAGCACCGACCCGAACTTCTACGTCTGGAGCTTGCGGTGGTGGCCCTACGCGCTGACGCACGGGCTCAACCCCCTGCACTCCACGCTGATCGGGGCGCCCGCCGGCTACGACCTGGCGTGGGTGACGTCGATACCGCCGCTAGCCCTGCTCGCGTTCCCGGTCACCGCGCTGGCCGGTCCGGTCGTCTCGTTCAACCTGCTGGTCATCGCCGCCATCCCGGTGTCCGGGTGGGCGGCGTTCGTGCTCTGCAGGCGCCTCACCGGCCAGTTCTGGGCGTCGCTGGCCGGCGGCGCGGTCTACGGGTTCTCGGCCTATGAGATAGACCACGTCACCTCGGGGCAGCTGAACCTGGCCGTCGCGTTCCTGCTGCCGCTCATGGCCTACCTGATGGTGGCGTGGCGGGACGGGGACATCGGCTCGCGCACCTTCGTCGCACTGCTGGCACTCGCCATGGCGGTGCAGTTCTACCTGTTCATCGAGACCTTCGTCGACCTGACGGCGGTGCTGGTGATGGCGCTGGCGATTGGCTACGCGCTAGCCGGCCGACCGGGCCGGGCGATGATCGCCAGGCTCGGCCTCCGGGTGGGCATCGCCTACGCGATCGCGGTGGTGCTCGCGTTCCCGTACCTCAGGTACGCGCTGGCCCACGAGCCACCCGGGTTCTCGCAGCGGCCGGGCAGCGCCTCGCTCTCACTCGCCACCCTGGTGGTTCCCTGGGCAAGTCAGACGTTCGGGATTGGCTGGCTGGCGCGTGCCGCCGTGCCGCTCGCCGGGCCGGACATGGACGGGTACGTGGGCATCCCGCTGCTCGCCATCGCGGTGGCGCTCGCCGTGGTGGCCTGGCGGAGGCGGATGACCAGGTTCCTGACCGTGATCGTCCTAGTGCTGATCATCGGGGCGCTCGGGCCGGCCCTGCACATCGACAGTTGGTCCGCCGTGGGCAACGTGCCCTGGTCCAGGGTGTGGTCCCTGCCGATCGTGCGCAGCGCCTACCCGGTCCGGCTGATGGTCTTCGTCTTCCTCGGCCTCGCGGTGATGACGGCGATGTGGCTAGCCGGGCCGTCGAAGCGATGGTGGGCCCGGTGGCTGCTCGCCATGCTCGCCGCCGCCACGTTCGTCGCCAACACTCCGCCGCTCGACACGCACGACCAGTCCGGCCTCCCCGCGTTCGTCACGACCGCCGAGTACCGGAGCTACCTGACTCCGGGCGAGACGGTGGTCGTGCTTTCCGAGCGCGGCAACGTCGGCCTGCTGTGGCAGGCGCAGACGGACTTCTACACCAAGCTCGCGGGCGGGTTCATCAACAAGGACATCACGCACTACGGCGGCGTGCCTGAGCCGGTGGCGGAGTTGTCCCTCGACGGCCTGACCCAGCCCGACGTCCGGCAGTTCCGTTCGTACCTCAAGACCGCGAAGATCGGGGCCATCCTCGTCGAAGCGAACGAGGCCGGGCCGTGGCCGGCGATCTTCGCCAAGCTCGGGCTGCATGCCACGTCCGCTGGCGGCGTGCTCGTTTACCGGACCTAACCCGCGCCCAGCCGTGGCGCGGCCTAGTCCCGGCGCAGCAGCACGTAGTACGGCTTGCCGGCGAACTGCAGGGTGATCCGCCGGGCAGTGGGATATCGCCGCAGGAAGAACTGGGCTTCCGGCGTGTCAAGAGAGGCCGTGAGGACTGCCTGGGTATGCGGCAGCACGCTAACCCGGAAGTACGTCATGTACGCCGTGAGCTGGGGCTGGTTCAGTGTCGTCATGTACTTGTCGGCCATGACCGGCGCCGGGGTCAGATCCGCCGTGAAGTAGACGAGACCCGGATATCCGGGGCGGAAGTCAGCGACGTAAGCCGTGCGGTCGCCGATGATCGCGTGGATGCGATTCATCAGGTCGGTGAAGTCCCGCATCGGCACACGCGACCCCTGGCAGCACAGCCGAGCGCCATCGAGCCCGGCGCCGACCCGGCTGGCCGCCAGGGTCGCCGGCCCGGCAGGGCGAGGTTCGGCTGCCAGTCGCTGGCGGTCAAGGTAAGGTGCCTCTGCCACGGAGCGCACGCTGGTCCACGCGAACGCCTGATAGGGGAGCAGTGCGAACGACCCGAGGGCGAGTACCGCGCCGGCGACCGTGACCGTCACGCGCCGGCGGCCGCCGAGCAGCCGCGGCGCTGCGGTGGCCGTCATGACCACCAGGCCCGGAACCGTCAGCAGGGTCCCGGTCAGGTCCGCCGTGTCCGAGCGGAGCAACGCCCCCTGGTACAGGAGAATCGTGACCACCACGGTGGTGGCGAACCGTATCCGCTCAGCCGACCATCCGGCCGCAATCCGCACGGGACGGACCTCGAACACCGTCAGCAACGCCAGCACGCCCAGGAGGAACGGGAGAGCGTAGAACATGGTGGTGAGCGGCGACGGCTGGTGAGTGGCACCCTGCCATGGGGTGTTGCCGAATCCTTGCGCCATAGCCCGCGCTAGAAGGAAATACAGCCTGAGGAACTGGCCAAGGTCGCCATGGACGGCGTAGACCGCCAGGATCGGCAGCCAGACCAGCAGGAAGCCCGCGAGCGTCGCGACCAGAGCCGCCCGCACCGCGCGCCCTGAGGAAGTACCACTGAGCAGCAGCAGCGCTCCGACCACCAGTGCTCCGACCGCTCCCGCGATCAGGTTCTCCTGCGCCAGGTAGGACGTGACGCCCCACAGCACCCCGAGGGCGGCTCCCGCGGCGGCGCCACGCCGGGACGGGCAGCGCCTGACGACAGCGGGCAGCAGCAGCACGAGGGCGATCAGGCCCGCGTAGCGCAGCGGGTTAGCCCAACCCCAGAAGCCGTCGAATGACCCGCCTGGCCGGAACCCGATCTGCTGCAGCGCCGGATAGACGAGCGCGGAAAGCAGTGTGGCGGCGAGGCCGCGAGCGTACCCGAATGCGAGAAAGAACACGGCGAAGACAATGGACGCGCCGGTCCACACCATGAGTGCCCACGCCTGCCGGAAGCCGACCACGGAGAAGGACGTGACGTGCCGCATGAGCAGGTAGGAGGCGAGTTGCGTGCCCGGACCGTACTGCACGCCGGCGACGCCTGTGTAGGGAAGATGGCCTTTCGCGATCGCCTGGAAGCCGGTCAGGAAGATGTCCTCCTGGGCGCCGATCGCCGAGCTGTTCTGGGCGAGGTACCAGGGCGGCCCGAAGAAGTACCAGGCAAGGCCAAGCGCCGTCGCCAGGCCAGCCGCCACCGCCAGGACGCGGGCGGCCCGGCTCCGCCGCCCACTGGCTGCCGCCGCGTCCGGAGCGTGATCGGCGCCCTCAGCGCCCTCGGCCTCCTCAGCGCCCCCGGCGCCTGACGGACCGGGGCTGGTCGCGTCGACCGCACCGTCACGCGTGAACAGCCCCGCGAACCATGCCCGCCAGGTCGGCGGCTGACCGCGGCCGACTGCGAGCACCCGGGCGGCCGCGGTCAGCCAGATCGGGGGGGCGAGGACCCCCAGCAGGTAAGTGGCGGTTATCCAGCGCTTGTCGTCGTAGCCGAACATGAGCCAACGCACAGCCGGAGGGAGCGTCGCCTCAGCGCGGTAGTACACGACGATGAGCAAGAACGGGAACCAGGCAGCAAGCGCCAGCCAGATGGCGGCTCGCTGCTCCGGAGCAACGACGCTCTCCAGCCGGGCGGCCACTGACCGGCCCCGCAGTGCCAGCGACGCGACGCCGAGGACCGCGCTGATGCACAGCGCGGCCAGCGCGCCGGCGATCATGTCCCGCTGCGGTCCCGGCAGCGAAACGGGCGGCCGGATGGATGCCGCTATAGCCGCCGCCAGCACGCTGGTCACGGCCAGGGACACGACCGCTGCCCGGTAGAAGGGGCGCGGTCCGGCGGCGACAGCGCGCAGCGTCTGACCGAGGCGCCGGGACCCCCATCCGGAAGGGCGGGCGCCGACGCCCTCGGCGGCGTGCCCGGTGGCCTCCTGCGCCGCCCCTGGTGGCCCTGGCATCGATGGCTCCGTGGATTGGACTGGCATGGACGGCACCAGAACCGAGTAGTAACCCGGGTTCCTGGTGCCGTGCAATCCTAGCCACAAACCCGCCGCGATCAGCCGCTAACGACGCCTCGTGCGCTTGCTGAGGTCACCAGCCGGAGGTATCACCAGTCCGTCGCGATGTACTTGGTCTCGGTGTACTCGAGCAGCCCTTCGTGCGCGCCCTCACGCCCGATGCCGGACTGCTTCACGCCGCCGAACGGCGCGGCCGGGTCGGAGACGAGGCCGCGGTTCAGCCCGATCATGC
>Ga0335075_10006874_pt1 | contig 17560 bp, 13 predicted proteins | sample Lox_Sample_24_FD_206723 | JGI IMG/M metagenome (GOLD analysis project Ga0335075, IMG submission 206723) | Soil microbial communities from Loxahatchee National Wildlife Refuge, Florida, United States - Lox_Sample_2.4 | ecosystem: Environmental > Terrestrial > Soil > Wetlands | place: USA...
GTGATGACCGCCCCGCCGTACGAGTGCCCCACGAGGACAACCGGACCTTCGATGGCGGCGACCGCCGCGGCGACGGTGGCGGCGTCGGACGCGAGGCTGCGCAGCGGGTTCGGGGGCGCGACCACGGGGTAACCGGCGCTGCTGAGTTCGGCGATAACTCCGCCGAAGCCTGACGCGTCTGCGAAGGCGCCGTGGACCAGGACGATGGTGGGCTCAGGCATCGGATGCTCCTTTGCACGAAAGCGAACTGACGTTGTGATCGTAAGCACATGGCCGACGATCTTGAATCCCCCGCAGGAGTCGCTGAGATGAACACCCCGCCGCGCTGCGCCCGCGAATGCGCAGTACGCGACTCGACGCACCGACTGCTGCAGCACGGTCGATCACTTGCATTAGCACATTTGTTCGATTAGAATACAGCTATGGTTGAGCTTCGCTTCGGAAGCTCAAGCGGGCCGCCGAGGTGCTGGAACACCAGGGCGGCCCTAGCCCCCACCAGCAGTTCCCTGGAGGAGACATGTCATCCATCATCACCCAGTCTGGACCTAATGCGCACGCCCACCTGCACGGTACGTGCGTAGGCCTCGACGCCGCCGCGCGGGGACGCGCGGACCGGCTCGCGAGGGCCACCAGCGACCAGATGCAGGCCGCGCTCGCCCTGCTGAGCATGCTCGACCCCGAAGCGTTCGAGATCGCATTCACCGCCGTCCCGACTGCCCAGGCCGACGGCGACGAGGAGCCCGTCCCTGTCTGCCGCCAGTGCGGCGCCCGAGTCGGCATTTTCCCCGATCGCGGCCTGCGCTGGGAGCACTTCCGCGGCGACGGCCTCACCTCGGGCGCCCAGCAGATCTACGATCCGGGCCACGCTCCCGAGGTCACCTGGATCCTCCCCGATGAGGACCCGGACGACCTTTAAGCAGACCCCCTTCCGTGCCCCGCCTGAGCTCTTCCCGGCGGGGGCACGCTGGCTTTGCCATTTAGGCCGGTGTCATCGAGACATTGATTTTTTCGGCCTTTGGCCCTTGGTGCTTGCGTCTCGGCTCCAGATGCGCTCACGATCGGAGAGGCTGGCAAGCTTGCGCGCGATCTGCTTGCAGTCCGGCTCGTCATCGCGGCAGTTCTCCCCGATGAGCGTCCCAGCGCGGTCGCGGATCTCTTCGCGCCATACGCTGAACTCATAGTCCGATGCGGAGGCAGGCGGTGGGTTGGTGCCGAGGGTGTCGTGTGCGTATTTCTCCAGTAGCGCGTCGACGGGGAGGCATGGGCCGAGGTAGCTGGCTTCTGCTGATCCCGGCTGCCCGGCGAGGACGTAGATCTTGTACAGGTCGAATAGGCACTCTACCGGCGACCCGGGAATTTGTCGTCGAAGCTAACGGCATGGTTGCCCTGACTTCTCCCTGGTTTGGCTGACACTGGCCTTAGGCCGGGTTCCGGCTAGAAGTCATCGGCGTCCTGGTACGTTTATCATTGCGCATTTCGCCTGGCCGGTGGAGATGATGAACGGTGAGTATGCAGAATCCGCCGACCCCCGAGCTACTGCTGGAGAACCCATCCCAGGCTCCGCGCATCAGGGCGTGGTGGGCGACGATAGAAGAGGCCATCGCTGCGGCTGGGGGCGTCACGAGGCGCTGAACTTGGTGGCCCTAGAGGGCTCTGACGAAGATCAGCTGTTTTTCCTGCTTGAGCTGGACTGGGAGAGGTTCCCTCAGGCGGTAGGCAAGGATGGCAGGTCGCTTTCTGGGCTGTCGGTCGCCTGGGCTCGCGAGGTGCAATACAGCAGGGTTCGTAACAAGCTGTCGGAGTGGGCGAAGGCCGTCAAGCTGGCTGTGTCCCAGGAGCAACCTCCCCCGGAACCGGAGCAGTCCTCAAAAGCCGTAAGGGGGCACCACCAGCCGGGGAGCGAGGATGCGGGATCCCGTGAGGTCTGGCAGGCCGTGCAGAACGTGGCCCCGATGCGGCCCGGCGGTCCTCGGCAGCAGCCGGGGCATGCCTTCATCTCGTATGTGCGGGAGGACTCGCGCGAGGTGGACAAGTTGCAGCGAATGCTAGAAGCTGCTGGAGTCTCGGTGTGGCGGGACACGGCCGACCTGTGGCCAGGCGAGGACTGGCGCGCGAAGATCCGTCGCGCGATCGCCGACAACGCACTTGTCTTCATCGCCTGCTTCTCCAGCCGGAGCGCTGCCCGCCAGAAGAGTTACCAGAACGAAGAAATCTTGTTGGCAATTGAGCAGCTGCGATTGCGCCGACCGGATGATCCTTGGCTTATACCTGTTCGGTTCGACGACTGCGAGATACCAGACCGAGACATCGGTGGTGGTCGGACGTTGGCATCAATACAGCGTGTCGATTTGTTTGGCGACAAGCGGGAAGTCGGGATTGCTCGGCTACTGACCGTCATTCTACGTATCCTTGGGCGAAGCGACGATCGCCAGTCTACTCCTCAAACGGGATATGCAAGCTCAAGCCTTACGACGGCTGACGACGAATGGATGCCGGCGAAGATTGAGAAAACGCCCTCAGGGACGGGCCAAACTTCGGCATCGGACCCACTGCGAAGCGCTGGTGTGGATGCGCCGCCGGCGAGACCCACTGCGGATTTGGTTGATGTGAAAACTCGCTTCTCTACAGCGGGAGATACGCCGTCAGCGGCTTCAGGCCATAACTCGAAGGTGTTCGAAATGGACTTGGCCCCTGGCAGGTACCTTTTGAAGTGGAGTATTAAAGGCGAGGGCAGCTGGTTTAGCATCCGCGACGAGACGGAGCGAGACGGGAAAGGAACGAGCCTCGCTACCGCGGCCGCGGCAAGTACGAAATCCGGCGAGGAAATTGTCCGACTGGTCGAGAGCGGCCGTCACCTCCTTAACGTAAAGGCAGATCGACTGACTTGGGAATTCACGTTCACGCCTATATGACATTGCGCATACGTGATCACGTGTGTCGCCACGGTTTACCCGGTACTACTCCGGCCAGGATTCAGGCAGAGTGTGTCCTTTGGCTCGGAGCTCTACCCGGTTGTCATAGGCCCAGCGGAGTACCTCCATGATGGCCTCGCCCTGTCGCCTCGCTGGTGCGGCCGCCCGTTCGGGATCGCGCTCGATCTTGATGTAGGCCCTGACGGCCATATCTTTCTCCGTCTGAGCAGGGATGTCGTAGTACTCGTCGAAGTGAGTTGGCTCGTCATCGTCAGGCACGTAATCACGCATATTGACTACCTCCATGAAGGTCGTACCTCGCCCGCGCAGCCGGGCTGCAGCGTGCTTGTCGCAGGATGGCCGTCGCTGAGAACGTCAGCTAATGGCAACATCCAGCTTCTAGGTCGGCGAACCACGGACACTGTGACCCTCCGTGACCGGACGTGTGATCAGGAACTATCCTCGTCGGACGGCATCCGGACAGTTTCGTAAGACTATCCGGATTCCGTTGTGAGCCCGCGGTGACGCTCTTGCGCAAGTTCCATGTCTGCTGCTTCCAGACGTTGACGGAGGCCCCTTGGCTTGGGCGTTGCAGCGACGGTCGCGGCCAACGTCGTCCATGGCCTCGGGCATGGCCTGATTGATGTAGCCGTAGCTGCATGGTCGGCTCGCACGAGCTCCCCATGATGGTGCTCAGAAGTTTTCAGGTACAGGCGGACGATAGGTGACGGTGCCCTATGACCGCTGCGGAGCATGTCATCAGTCTGGTCTGTGGCCAGTCATCACCGCAGGCCGTATAGGACGCCCTTCATGCTTTGCTCGCCTGCGCATTATCTCTTCCAGTCACTGTGTGAAGCAGCCCCTGTCCCTTTGCTCCTGCCACGATGCGGCGTAGGGCAGAAGACAGCCTTCCTTAGGTATCGGCGCAGCTACCATACTCTCGCCATTTGTGACCGATGCCCTGCCAGGGGTTGCGCGGCAATTCATCAACTCCAGTTGGCGGTGGTTCCTGATGCGAGGTCGAGCCGCAGGTCTTGGACTTGGCCACTGCTGAGGCCCGTAATGAGGCGAACGGCCGGAGGCAGCCCGGCTGTCCATGGGTGCCCGTTGACCGCGCTGCTCATTTCTGCAGTGCTCGAAGCGTTCCACTTCTGTTGCGTGGTGGCGAGGATTATCTGGTCGGCTTGGAGCACGTCGGCTAGCTTTACGCGTTTCGCAGCCGCGCGCCTTATTTCCCTGGGCTTCCCGCCGAGAGTGTCGTTGCTTTTGGCCTCGGCGATGATGAGGCTGTCGTCGCTGACGGCTATGAGGTCGGCCTCGGCTACTGGGCTGCCGGCAGCGTCTCGCAGTTCGAGTTCCGGTGCATCGTCGTACCGCCGCGACAGCGAGCGAAGGTGGCGTGATAGCAGCAGCGGCACGTCGCCATGGTCGCACAGCAGTTCTCGTGCGACTGGGTGCAGGTCGTAGTACCAGGACGGTTCCTCGACTGGATCGCGCCATTGCTGCCGGGCTAGCTCGTTGTCCGTCCCGCAGCGAGGGCACTGGTTGACCTGGGCCAGATTCTCGACCGCCATGAACGAGGGACGGCCGCAGGTGCGGCAGCCCAGGACGAGACCACGGCGCACGACGCCGCGGGCCGCCAGAGCATCGACGTCGTCCCGGAGCGTGGCCGGACTGGTGCCGTCTCCGGCGAACTTGAGCATGCCCGCGAATGTCAGGTAGCCTTCCCGAACCCCGTTGAGGAGGACGACTCCTTCCCCGTCCGGGTATGCAGAAGTCGACTGGGTCTGAGATACCTGGAAGGCGCGGAGGACGGGTAGCAGACGGCCCGTCAAGGACCTGACGAAACCGTCCCGGCTTTCCCACAGCTGCCCAAGCATCTCGGCATGCCGCCCCGCAGGCGACAGCCCGAAGGACAGGCTTGACTGCCCCGCGAGGAGCCGCGCCCACTCTGCCAGCCCCGGTTCCCGCAGCCGGGGACGGGCCAGCCTGGACAACGGCGCAGTCCCCGCCAGCACGTAATCGAGGCGCCCGGCGTTATAGGTGATCGCGTCTCGGCCGCTGCGGACGTTGGTGAGGTGGATGTTCTCGCCGGGTGCGAAGAGGGCGTGGCCGTCCAGTCCGCGTCCGCGCGGCATAGCCGAGCCGAGCAGTTCCAGGTCCACGTGCCACTGGAGCCCGGCGGACCGGGCAAGGTCAGGGTCCTCGATGGCCGGCACGGGCGATGGCATCATCATCACGACCCCGTCTGCGTCCTTCCTGACCGGCACTGTGAACTGCTGGTCGAACTGCCCCGCAACGGCCAGCAGCCCAACCTGCGACAGGTCGAAGCGCAGTGCTCTCACGCTGGCCCGGTCGGACTGCCCGGCCGGATCTGCACTGTGGACCAGCGGCGAGTTGAGCACGTCGGCCAGCGCGGTCATCTTCCCGGGGTCAAGTGATGTGGTGGCGAGCTGGACCTGCCCGTCGGTGTGGCCCGCGTCGAAGCCGAAGTTATCGAGCTCAACCCGGATGGCCGTCATCTCGCTGGTGCTGAGGTCCGGGCTGGGCTGCCACTCGGAGGGGAGCCACAGGGACCGGCCGTACAGGCGGTCCCACGCGAACGCGAGTGCGAAGTCCACCGCCTCGTCCCCGGCCACCACTAGCGCCGGCCTGCCCGGCGCGAACCCGCGCTGAATGACCGTAAGGCCATGCCGTCCCCAGTCGAAGGCTGTCTCCAGGTCCAGGGGCCGCACCGATACCGCCGCACTAGGATGCCAGACGGCACTGTAAGGAGGAGTTCCCCGCTCACCGTCGCTCAGCAGCCACCGGATCAAGTCCAGCCGCTCCTCGTCACGCATCTGGGGAGAGTCAGCAGGCACGGGCTCCACGAGCGCCCCGCACCGCGCAGCAACTGCTATCCCCAGAGGGCCGCCCCAGTCCGCAGGCGCCGCCAGGCGCGACCCTCCCGGCACGCCCGCCAGGCCGTAAACGGACGTCAGGTAGCCGGCCGCCCCATCTGCGTTAAGCGCCGTTACCTCCTCGAACCAAGCCTCGCCCGAAGGAGTCCGTTCGCGATAGGGAGAGCAGACTTCGGCAACCACCAGCCGTGCTTTCTCCCCGGCCGGGTCGTTACGGAACATGCCGCCCGCCTGTGCGAGCAGTCTCTTCCGCTCCGCCCCGGTGACCGGCTTGCCATCCATCAGCAGCTGCTGCACGCCCGGCCGGGCGGCCTCGAACTGCCTTAGCATCACGCGGAGGAGCACCACGTGGTCAGGGTCGTAAGCGCGAGCCGCCTGCAGCAGAAAGGGCGTGACTTCCCCCTCGCGGTGGGGAACCAGGATGAAGCCGGCACCACCCCAGACCTGAGAGGCCGCGTAGATGGCCAAACGCGCCCAGTAGTGCCAGTCGTCTCCGCCGTCGAACACGACCGCCACACGGGCAGGCCGCAACGTCATCCGGGCATCGGCGTAGTCAGACTGAGCAGAATCCACCGGAACATCTAACCGCCCCCCTTGCAGTACCGTCGCCGGACACGCCGAACCGCAGGCGCGGGGTTTACCAGACGGGGGAGTTCGATGGTGATCCTGGACTCGGCGCGCCGGAAGATATCTGTTCCGGCGCTAGCACGGTGGCTCCTCGACCTGGGTATCGCGACGGTGGTCGCGGCCAACTTGGCCCACGGCCTGGGACAGGGGCCTGTTAGTCCGACGGTGGCTTTGCGGCCGACGGTCCGTCCTTGCGGCGGACCAAGGCAATCCCGGCAACGAACCGATGTCGTCCAGGCTCGGCCCGCGCCCCCTCGCTAGCGCGTTCCTTGAATCACGGTTCAGCCGTCGTCTTTCCATCTTTGGCCTGCTGGAGTGCCTCCGCGATGGCGGCGAACTCGCTGAGAGCGGCTTCCAAATCCTCGACGATCTCGCGGGCAATTACGTCTGGCGGGAGAAGGTCGGCGGCGTTATCGAGGCTGGAGTCGCGGACTAGTGTGATATCCAGGTCGACCTTGTCCCGCGCAATCAGCTCGTCGTAGGTAAACGGACGAAACCGTTCGGTCGGTTCCCGGTTCTCCCGCGGCTCGCCGGGCCGGTAGCACGCCACGAAGTCATTCAGGTGATGCGGCTCCATCCGGCTCTGCTTCAAAGTGAAATGCTGGTCACCACGGAAGTCATAGACCCATAGAGTCGTCGTCCAAGGCTCATCGGGCCGGGCCGGTTTCCGGTCGAAGAAGAGGACGTTTGCCTTGACTCCCCCGGAGTAGAAAATGCCTGTCGGCAGCCGCAGGAGAGTGTGCACGTCGTACTGCTTAAGTAGGCGCCGTCGGATAGTTTCACCCGCACCTCCCTCGAACAAGACGTTGTCGGGCACCACTACGGCCGCGCGACCGGGAATGTCCAGCATAGTAGCGATGTGCTGAACGAAGTTCAGTTGCTTGTTTGTTGTCGTGACCCAGAAGTCCTTGCGCTCGTAGGCGATGTCCTCGCGGCCCCTGCTGCCGTTCTCGCCGATGACAGTAATTGAGGACTTCTTGCCGAACGGCGGATTGGCTAGAACGACACGGGGGAACCTGTCAGGGGCTTCAGCCAGCGCATCGCGCACCTCGATGAGCGACCGGCCGTTGGGCCTACCGATGCCGTGCAGCAGCATATTCATCGCCGCTAGCCGCGCAGTTCCATCCACTAGCTCGATCCCTCGGATCGTGCCATTTTCCAAGCCATGACGCTGGTCGGGCGTCAATTGGCTCTCATAGTGGTCAAGGATGTATTGGTGCGCCGCGAGCAAGAACCCACCAGTACCACATGCGGGATCAACAATCGTGTCATCAGGTCTCGGCTGGATGCATTCCACCATGGCCGAGATCAGCGCGCGCGGCGTGAAGTACTGGCCTGCTCCAGTCTTAATGTCCTCGGCACTCCTGGCCAACAGCTCTTCGTACGCGTCGCCTTTGACATCAACGTCTTGGCTGGACCACTGCTCCTGGTTGATCAGATCCTTGATAAGCCGCTTCAGCTTGGCAGGGTCCTGAATCTTGTTCTGCGCCTTGCGGAAGATCACACCCAGCGTGTCGTATCCTTGCCCGAGGTTTTCGAGCGTGTGACGGTAGGACTTCTCCAACTCGTCGCCAGCAAGGTCAAGTAGTTCTTGCCAGCAGTCGGCCACCGGAGCGAGAGAAGTCACTCGGTTGAGCGACCGAGTCGCCTGCTCGTGCGCCATCTTCAAGAACAGCAGGTAAGTCAACTGTTCCACGTAGTCAATCGTGGAGACACCATCGTCGCGAAGTACATCACAGTAGCTCCACAGCTTCGCTACCAGACGCCGGGTATTCACGTTGCTCATAGCAGGGTCTCCTCTTGGGACACAAGCCTCAGCGGCGTGCTGTGCCCCTTCTTTACTCGCGATAGCGCCGCCCGCTCCGCATAGATGCGTTCCAAGAGAATAGACGTCGGTTGGTCAGTAGGGTCCTGCGGTACTAGCACGCCTCTATAGGCTTCGTCAAGCAATGAACTGCGCAAACTCATAGCATGTTTGTCTGCCGATATCAACTCGGTTGAAATCTTCTTCAGTCCTGAGATCCATCGACTGACTTCGTCCACAATCTTAAACTGAACTTCAATGGCAGGAACCACGATGGGAAGTGATCGAACCGATGCCGTATTTACACCCTTCACGGCGACGCCTCGGGCGTGATGCGCGAAGTAGCGCCTAGAATAAGCACTCTGCAAGTAGATATGCAAATAATCTGGATGCAGGTCAGTCAGCGGTGCGATCCTTACGACGTCGCGACTGACGTTTGCACCGTTCAAACTGTCAGGAACTACAGCCGATCTTTCGTAGGAACCCCTGACTGCCATTACCACATCATTCTTCGCGAGGCGAGATTTCGAGAATCTCTCATCAAGTTCCCGGGTCGTCTGACGTAGCTTTTTCCCGATTAGAGTCTCATCAACGAGATCCTTGACTTCAACATATGGAACTGAACCTCCGGTCTTGACGCGCGGCATCAAGATGCCATAGCGGATGTCTCGCACGGGGTCAGTAGCCGCCTCTAGGCTTACTACCTGCCAGCCATTGGGTACGGAGGGTTCAAGTTCAAGATTAGGCTCGACCGGCAACTTATAAGTTCTGTCGTAATGTACCTTTCGCCATCGGCTACGTCGCTCTGCAGCGAAGGGTGTTGCAGCGGAGTCCATTAGCGGCGATGCGACGAGACTGCCCTCGACCGCAGCAGTATATATCGCAGTACGCAGCCGCCGTTCTAGGCGATTTGCCTGCCTGAGGTATGTACTACCGGCATCAAGTCTAGAGAGGTGTTCTTCGAGAGCGGCGACAATACGGTCTTGCTCGGACAATGGCGGAAGTGGAACTGGGAGCTGCCGAATCCTTGACAAGCTAATTGAGGCGAGGTTTACACTTTGTGTGGCGTGTTCGTCGAACCAATGCCGCGCGGGGTAATTTATATACCAAGCTAGGAATCTGGGGCGTACTATCTCAGGCGCAAGCCGCGCCCTGTACACGTGATTCTGGTGAATGCAGTTCGCTATCTGCCCCTCCCAGACCCATCCGCGCCCTAGCTTGTCCCTGTCACCCCCCTCATTTAGAAGCACATCGCCCGGCAAAAGTCGGAGCTTCGAGAGCGTTGCCTCGGGAACTCTGATGTGAGTGACCTCGCGAAGATCGAGATAGCCGCGCTGAACATTTGCAACGCGCAGATAAGGAACTTCTGGGAAACCGGGGTCGGATTGCTTTTTGGTGTCCTTGGTCACGCCTCCGACAACGTGTGCGACATCACCAAGAGTCGTCCAGGTCCATGAGTCCGGGATCGGGAACAGCCCTGTCATGCGGTCAGGCTCCGATTTAGGTCATTGATGATCTGCTGGGCTCGGTAGTCGCCGAAGGCACGAAGGAAGCCATCAGTCCCACCGTGTTCTGTGAAGGGTACGCCGTCGAGGTCGCTAGCGCTGAAGGACACGCTTGTCGCCACGATGTCGCGGATGCGTTCCAGCCACCAAACCTGCGAGGGGGTGAACGTCGCACCCGCCTGCTGCTGGCGGGACAGCCACGCTGCGAAGCGTTCCTCTACGACCGAGCGCAGCGGTCGAGGTTCGTTGTCGAGATCAAGTTCGTAACGGATGAGTCCGATGAGATCGACAACGCCGTACCGCATCCCCGGCCGCTTGGCGGCGATCTCCAGACGCTCGTACGCATGCCAGAGCACATCGGGCGTCCACTGGTGAGGAGGCCGAGCGATCCGGGCGGCGAGCTCTTTGAGCTTGGCGTAGGTGGCACGCTTCCCGTTGCCGTGCCGATAGGCGGCCTCAACTGCGGAGATCTCGTCCCGGTGCTCGTTGAGGTAGTCTCGCCACTCGTTCACGACCTGGCGTGAACGAGTGGCGAGATCAACGCCGCGGGCTTCGAGGAGTTCGTCGGGGTTGACCTCGTCGGTAGTGATGTCGTGGGCCCGGCGGATTTCCAGAAGCCGGGCACGCAGTTCGGGATTGCTCGCCAGCGGGCCTACAGCGACCTCGACCAGCGCACGTTCAGCTTTGCGATCACCGGGTTGCAGGACAGCGAGTAGGTCTGAGTCCGCTGCGCGACCAAGACTGCGGATGACCTTCCGTAGCGGCATCCCGGCCACCTGTTCCAACTCGGCTCGTTCTGGTGGAGTGATGACTTGGTCGAGTTTAGCTAGCCGGGATGCGAGCGTGGCGGTCTCGGTAAGCGTGATAGTCATGGTCCCGGCCTTGTCCAGCAGCCTCTTCAGGCTGATCTGACGTTCCGTGCGCTGCTGCATCGGGGTGGCGTCGACCTTGCTGGATTCGGTCACACCGACGGCGTCGACGATTACGAACCTGTCCTTGACGACGGCGTCCGGAGTAACCGCGTGCAGTTCTGCCGGGTCGAGCGTTCGAGCGCCGCGGCCTTTCATCTGCTCAAAGTATGACCAGCTCTTGACGTCGCGCAGGAAGAAGACGCACTCCAGCGGCTTTACGTCGGTCCCTGTCGCGATGAGGTCGACAGTTACTGCGATCCGCAGTTCGGGGTTGTTCCGGAATGCCGCCAGCAACTTGTCCGGGTTGTTCGCTGAGTAGGTGATCTTCTGCGCGAAGTCGTTGCCTTTGCCGAATACTTCGCGGACCAGTTGAACGATCTCTTCGGCGTGGTTGTCGTTACGGGCGTAGATCAGCGTCTTGGGCACGTACTGGCGGGGAAGCTGGTCGTCCCGCGGTGCGAAAATCTCAGAGAATAGGCGGTCTCGAAAGGTTTCCAGGATGAGCTTGAGCTGGCCAAGGCTGATGACATCATGGCCGACTTGCCCCCTGTCATAGCTGAAGTCCTCGTCGAGTTCTTCATATCGCTGGCGCCGCGTGCGCCGGTCGCGGCGCGGCACCACGGTACCGGCCTCGATCGTGTCGCCTTGTTCAGTCTGCCGGGTGCGGATACGGTACACCTCGAAATCGACGTTGACGTTGTCAAGGACGGCCTGCTGGTAGGTGTATTCGCTGACTAGGTTCTGGTGGAAGAATCCGAACGTCTGTTTCACCGGGGTTGCTGTCAGGCCTACGAGGTAGGCGTCGAAGTACTCCAGTACCGCACGCCATCGCCCGTAGATCGATCGATGACACTCATCGACGATGATCAGGTCGAATGTTTCTGGCGGCACCTTCGGGTTGTAGTCGACATCAATGACTTCATCTATGTCGTAACTGTCGTAAGCCTCGTCATCCGTGTCCGGTGGAGGCACCTGCTCCCCGCGCAGCATTGCGTACAGCCGCTGCACGGTGGAGATCACCACCTTGGATGAGTCCAGCATGTCGGCGCCCTTGAGCCGCTGGATGGGGTACAGCTCGGAGAACTTGCGCCCGTCACCCGGTGTGACATAGCCCGTGAACTCGGTGTTTGCTTGTTTACCGAGGAAGTTCCGGTCGACCAGGAACAAGATCCGCTCGGCGCGGGCGTACTTAAGTAGCCGGTAGGCCGCCGTCACTGCGGCATATGTCTTGCCCGCTCCTGTGGCCATCTGGATCAGCGCTCGTGGGTGATCCTGTTGTAGCGACCGTTCCAGACCCAGGGCAGCATCACGCTGCGCGGACCGCAGCCGCGGATCATCCAATGGCGGCAGGCCGCGGCGCAGCCGCGACCGCAACGTGGGCGCTTGGCCGTCGGCATCGGCCTCGCGCATCCACCGAGCCAGCGTCTCAGGCCTGTGGAACCAGAACACGTGCCGCGCCCTCGGCTCAGGGTCTAGGGAGTTGGTGAAATGCGTTTCTGCAGCGGTGGATTCGTATCGGAATGGCAACGGCACGCGCCACGCTTGCATCTGCTGCCCGGAGGTGAGCTGCTCGGCGTATCGAGCTGACTGCTGCTCCACAGGAGTAAGCACTGTACCTTCGCGCTTGGCCTCGATCACGCCGACCAGCTGACGCTCGACATAGAGCAGGTAGTCAGCGAACCCAGTCGCCGTTGCCAACTCACGAACCGCTACGCCTTGCGCCGCCCACAGGTTCACCTCGTCTCGGTTCTGGACCACCCACCCGGCTTCGCCTAGCATGTGGTCGATTTCCTCGCGGACCTCACGCTCGGTACGTGGCTCACGGGCAGCGAGACGGGCGCTTTCGATTAGGTCCTCGCGCTCGGCCGCAGACAACCGCCTGGAATGGCGCAACGATTGGGTGAACGGTTCCTCGAACTCCCTGACCCGGGCCTTCAGCTGATTAACAAGTGTCCTGAGCTGGTCCTGGCCAGCCGCTGCCTCGGCCAGCAGATGCTCAGCTTCCTCGCGCGCTAGGCGCTCGGCTTCCAGACGCGATGTCTTACCATCTAGCCGCAGCTTGACGTCGGTGAGCCGGTCCCGCTGCTGACGCAGCTGGCGCCGCAGTTCTTCTAGCTCAGCCTGATCAGCGGCATCAGCCGGTGCCCGCGATGGATCGGGCGGCGGGACGAATGCCGCAGGTTCGCGGTCATCGGTGACGATGCGGTGGTACCAGGCACCGAGCTCGAAGCAGGTGCGAACCGCATCAAGCGCTGCCCTAACCTCTGCGTAATGCCCGTGAACCGCGCGGTTCCCCACCGTCCGCAGTTCGTCGAACGCCCGTCGAGTGTTGCCGTCCAGGAGACCATCACGCGCCAGCGCTCCCACGAAATCCACTAGCCGGGAGCCGTGCGTGCGGATACCGAAGTCGGCGACCAGTTTCCTCGCCAGGGTTTCACTGAACGAACGTGCCTTGAACAAGGCCGCGTGCGGATCGGAGTAGACGTAAGACTCCGCGCCCGCCCCGTCGATAACCAGCAGTGGCTCGTGCTCCAGCAGGTAACCGAAGTTCGGCGATCTGCGCGCCAGCTCCCTAATCTGCTCGTCCACCTGCGTCCTCGCTCACAGCGGTAGGTCATCAGAACGCTGAGATACTACATTTTCCGCGGGACTGCCGCAGGCAAGCTTTTGCCGATGACAAACCGTCATGTGATTCGCGAAGACGAGGACGTAAACGCACCTGGTATTTGGCGTGGCTGAGTGGCTGAGATGACAAGATGGCCTGCTATCTGGGTCTAATGGGGTCAAAGTGGCGTCAGCTGGACGGCATCCGCTGCTCGCCTATCAAACTAGCGGGCCCAATCGCCGCGGGCCAGCCATCCTACGAGCGCTTAGTGTTGCTGTCGAGCAATCGAGCCGAGAGGGGCAAGTTCGTGCCGTGGGAGTGGAAAGCGTCCGGCGGGGCGGGGACTGTGAGTGAGTTGGCGCCGCGAGCAGTCAGCGCCCCGGTGGCCGAGAGGCGTGGCGATGGTTTGCACGCTTGATCGACCACCGGGGATGTTGGGTTCTACTCCCAGGGAGAGTTCACGCTGATTGGTGCCGCCACTGGCCGACGCTCACCAACAAGCGGGGCGTAGCGCTTGCTGAGGTAGGCCTCTACCCCGTCTCGCTTGCTTGCTTCCACGGCAGCCCATGTCACATAAAGCGTGCGGTATGCGTATTTCTGGATCCGCGGGTCGTCCCGGTGGTCGTCGAGCCGATCCTTCACCGCACCCTGACCGACGTAGACCACTGCGGCTTTCTCCAGGGTGGTCGGACCGCACCAGATAACGTATATGCCCGCGACCTCCAGGGCCTTGTGGCTCAGGTCGACGGTGTTGAGCTGGCACCAGCGGCCGCTCCTGTCCTTGACCCACGTCACTCGGAGCTGGACTGCTGTCGTTGGTGGTGTCATCATTTTCCTTCGGTTGTCATGACCCTGCTGAGGGCCTGGGCACCTGGTTGTCGGAACCTGCCCGCCCTCAGCTTGGGTTCGTGATCGGCGTTTTCGAGGAATATCAACCTTTGGTGACGGCCCTGGCTGCGCCAGGCACTTGCTCGAGCGCAAGACCCTGACAGGTGCCCCAGAACCCGAGCGCCATGTAGCAACCGAGACTGATGCGCCACCGCATAGATTTCCGCCCGTGCAATAATCCATTAGTCGTTGACCGGGCGGCCTTGTCGCATAGGTGGCTGGCGAGGGGGTCTCCCTACCTGCGACCGCCGCGATATTGCCTAGAGTTTTTGACGGAAACTATGTTTCTTAGCGAAACTCCTGTTGGTGTGGCTAAGCCTAGCCACTCGACGGTACTCGGTCAACCTGGTAGCCGCCTCGCCGAAAACAGGGGTTTGTACTGGAAACTACTTGCAGGTAGAATGAGAAAGTCGTATTTATTGCATGAGGAGTGGTGACCTTGCCGGAGATCGGCGATAGCAAGATCGCCCGATTTTATACTGCCGTGGGAAGAAACGTCAAGAATGTCCGAATTGATCGCGGAGTAAGCCAGACCGAGCTAGCTCATCTGATCGGATTTAATAGATCTTCCGTTGCGAACCTTGAAGCGGGTCGTCAGCGCATAGCCTTGCATCTTTTTCTTCTTATTGCAGAAGCGCTTGATGCCCGTCCCGAAGAGATTCTGCCTGATACGCAACTTTTGGAAGAAATTAATCCTGTCACCATCGATCGCCTTGATGAGCAACTGATAGGGACATCTTCAACTACTCAGGACTTCGTTCGCGGGACAATTGCCCGGGTCAGTAAAAATCTGAAGCAAAGAGGAAACTGAGAAATGAGTGGACCAGAAGACCGCGCCAATTCGCTATTGCAGAAGTTTGGGGTGGCCGAGCCGCCGATTCCTGTTGATGAGCTTGCTGAAAGCATCGGCGCGCTGATTGTCCGTAATAATTTCGACGGGTCGGAGTCGGGTTTCACTCTGCGAGACGGAAAGCGAATAATAATTGGGATAAATACGCGAACTAGCCGCAAGCGACAGCGCTTCAGTATCGCACACGAAATCGGTCATGTGATATTGCATCCGCTGAATACTCTTATTGTTGACCACTCTGTGCGGGTGGATTGGCGAGACGACGTTTCTAGTTTGGGCACAAACAGGCAGGAAATAGATGCCAACGCCTTTGCTGCTGCCCTGTTGATGCCGCAAAAAATGATAATCGATCGGATCAAAGGATCTGCTTCACAAGCGTCATCGCGCGATGTCCTAATCTCCGAACTCGCTGGCGTTTTTGATGTGAGCACTGACGCTATGGGTTTCCGTCTTATTAATCTTGGCATCTTGGCGCCGTTACAAGGTCAGCTATCCACGCGCCAGGCACCGTGCCCACACCCGGATGATCCAGCCGGCTGGCAGGGTCAGCATGCGCGGCGTGGACAGCGTTCCGCCACTAGCTCGCGGGAGCCAGCCGATAGATCGCGCCGACGCTATCGTCGCTCACGTACAGCGCCCCGTCCGGCCCGGGCACCGCGTCCACGGGACGCCCCCAGTAGCTGCCGTCGGCGTTCTCAAACCCGCCAACAAGGGTGACGGCAGGCGAAAGCGTCCCCTTCGAAGCGTTCCAGGCCAGCCACAGCACCGCCGGCGCCTGCGGCGGCTGGCGGTCCCACGAGCCGTGCGCGGCGACCACGGCACCGCCTGACCACGGTGCCGGAATCTTGCTGCCCTCGAGGAAGCTCATGCCAAGCGGCGCGCTGTGCGCCGGAAGCCCGACCTCGATCGGCGCCAGCGCCGCGCAGTCCAGCGCCGTGCCGCCCGGGTTGGTAACCGAGTTAGCAACCAGCGGAACATCGGCCAGTGACCCCGCCGGATGCCCGTAGTCCTGGTCCGGGTCACAGTACGGCCACCCCAGGTCCCGGCCTGCGGTGACGGCTGCCACCTCGTCGGGCGGGTGGTTGTTGACGTACGACTGGAAGACTTTGCCGAACGCGTCGCTGTCCCCGCCGTACGGACCGTGCGTCGGGTAGGGGATGTTGTCGCGCTCGTTCACCGCTGTCCAGACCGAGCCGTTCGGCGCCACCGCCAGGCCTTCGCCATTGCGGACTCCGCGCTCGACCACTCGCAGGTCCGTCCCGTCGGGCTGGACGGCCATGATCACGGCGCGCTGCGGCGACATCGTCCGATCATCAGGGTTGGCGTTGGACGAGCTGCCCACGTTGAAGTAGACCGTCCCGTCCTTGGCGACCGTCACATCCTTCGCACTGTGTACGTCGTCGCCGCTGGGATCGAGGTCCGGCAGCCGCGCCGCGATCACCGTGCGGGCACCGCTGATTCCAGCAGCCCCCCAGGGGTACCGGTCGATCTGGTCCGACTCCCCGACGTACAGCACCCACTTGTCGTCGAGTTTGGCGAACGCCATGCCCTGCGGAGAGGTCAGCCCGGACAGCAAGGTCGAGACGGTCGCGGTGCCCGCCGCGTCCGGCCGCAGCTCAAAGATGCTGCCGTCGCCCGGATCGCTGACGAGAAGGTCCCCTTCGGGCGTCCAGGCCTCCATCCGCGCGCCGGGCACGCGTGCCCACACCCGGATGGTCCAGCCGGCTGGGACCGTCAGCGTGCGTGGCGTAGACAGCGTCCCGCCGCCCTCGCCCGCCGGAACGATAAGGGTCGTCGACCGCGCCCCCGGCACCCGAGCCACCGGCGACGCGCCGGGTGACCGGGACGACCCGGACGCCGCGGATCCCACTCCCGTGCCCTGTCCGCCACCGAGAGACGAGCTGCACGCCGCCACGACGGCCGCGACCACCGCCGCGAGCAGCACCAGCGGGTAACGGCCGAACCGCACCATCATGGACTCACCACCCGTTCAGCCGTTCGCCACCGACACGCACACACCCGGAAGTCGTCACCAGCATAGGGAGATAAGCCAATGCCACTCGTCCGCATCGACCTTCCCCAGGGCAAGTCCGCGGAATACCGCCGCGCCGCCGCCGACGTCGTCTACACCGCGATGACGACCGTGCTCAGCGTGCCCGCGGACGACCGGTTCATGGTCATCACCGAGCACGACCCCGCCAACCTCGTCATCGACCCCGGCTACCTGGGCATCAGCCGCAGCCCGGACGCCCTGCTGATCCAGGTGACCCTCAACGAGGGCCGGACGGTCGCGCTGAAGAAGGACTTCTACCGCGCCGTCGCCGAAGGCCTGCGCGACCGCGTTGGCCTGCGGCCCGAGGACGTGACGATCAACCTCGTCGAGGTCCCCAAGGAGAACTGGTCATTCGGCAACGGCGAAGCCCAGTACGCCAGTTAGGGAACGTGTCGCCTTAGGCACGAGGACTTGCGTTCTGCAATCGTCAAGGCTGTGCTGCTACTGCTTGAGTCGCGCGGCGAACTTGCGCCATGCGCCGAGCGTGAACGCCAGCGTTCCGCCA
>Ga0335075_10006876_pt1 | contig 17557 bp, 14 predicted proteins | sample Lox_Sample_24_FD_206723 | JGI IMG/M metagenome (GOLD analysis project Ga0335075, IMG submission 206723) | Soil microbial communities from Loxahatchee National Wildlife Refuge, Florida, United States - Lox_Sample_2.4 | ecosystem: Environmental > Terrestrial > Soil > Wetlands | place: USA...
GGCGCGCCAGTCCGAATACAGGCTGCGCATGTGCGCAGCCACCTCGGCCTCGCCGACGTGGAGCTCCGAGGGGTAGCCGATGCGCTGATGGCGCTCGTAGACCTGGGTCAGGTCGTCCTCCTGGGCAGGCGGCCCGAGCGCGATGTAGCCGGTCTCGTGATAGGCCAGGGCCTCCGGATCGGACCCCCACACCTCGACGCACGCGGCCATCAGCTCGGCCATCGCCGGCTGGAAGTAGTTGTTGCGGATCACGCCGCACGCGATGCCCGAGGCTCCGGCGGCGACACCGGTCTTGTCGACGACCAGGACGTCCTCCCCGGCGGCGGCCAGATGCCATGCCGTGGAGAGGCCATGCACCCCCGCTCCGATGACGAGAAACGGGACCGAGGACGGTACGCGGTCTTGCACGAGTTCTCCCTTTCCGTTTTGCGCTCTGCGCAAAGCTAATGCATCAGGCGCAAAATCGCAAGAGATCCCCGCGCGCGGCTTCTTCCGAACGCGTGAGGGTGATACAATATGGACAAATTTGTCCACCGAGGAGAGGGCTGAGTATGTCGATGGCCGTGGACGGCAGCAAGGGCTTGGAGTCATCGCCGGTGTTCGGAGGCGGCGTCGACGACGTCCTTCGGAGCCCGCGGATTGCGCCGCCGCCCGCGACCCTGGAAGAGGCCAGATCCGCGCCCGGGCGGGCGGAAAAGATCGAGCAGATCGTGCGGCGGATCGAGGCGGAGGACATCAAGTACGTCTTCTTCCAGCAGGTATCCGTGACCGGGCGGGTGATGGGCAAGGGCGTGGTGTCCTCGTTCTTCTCGTCGGTGGCCGAGCGGGGCTACCAACTCGTCTACGGCGCGACCGCCAACCTGTTCACTGACCGCTACGGCAACTACATCGGCTTCGGGCCCGAGGAGTCCGAGCTGGCCGCCGTCGCCGACCTCGACACATTCGCCGTCCTGCCGTGGGACAACCGGGTCGCGCGCGTCTACTGCGACTGCTACGACACGGAGACGGGCGAGCTGCTGGACGCCGACTGCCGCCAGAACCTGAAGCGCGTCGCGCACGAGTTCGAGCAGGAGCTCGGCTACCAGTTCCTGATCGGGATCGAGCCGGAGATGATGTGGCTGAAGAAGCCCGAGGACGGCAAGGTCCCCGAGGGCGTCACCCAGCCCTACTGCTACCACATCCATCAGTTCGAGGAGCTCCGTCCCGTGCTGCTCGACGTGGTCGAGTACGGCCAGGCACTCGGGATGGACATGAGCTACGGCGACCACGAGGACGCCCCGGGACAGCTGGAGCTCAACTTCCGCTTCGACCGGCCGGTGCGGACCGCCGACAACATCACGACCTACCGCCAGATCTGCGCGGCGGTGGGGCGCAAGCACGACCTGCTGCCGACGTTCATGCCCAAGCCGTTCACCGGCGTCTCGGCCAACGGCCATCACCACCACTTCACGCTGATGGACGAGTCGGGCACCAACGTCTTCCACGACCCAGACGGTCCGGCGCAGCTGTCAGAGATCGCTCGCTTCTTCCTCGGCGGCATGCTGGAGCACTTCCCCGCGCTGATGTGCGTCGGCAACCCGACGGTCAACTCGTACTGCCGGATGTGGGACACCGGCTTCTGGGCGCCGATCTACAAGAACTGGGGCTGGCAGAACCGCACCACCACGGTGCGCGTCGCGGCGGGCGGACGGTTCGAGTACCGCGGCGTCGACTCCTCCTGCAACCCGTACCTGTCGGTCGCCACGCTGCTGCGCGCCGGCCTCGACGGCGTGCGGCGCAAGCTCGACCCGGGCCCACCCCAGCAGGGCAACACCTACGACCTGCTGGCCGAGGGCCAGGAGATCGAGAAGGTGCCGGACAGCCTCGGCGCGGCGCTGGTCGCGCTGGAAGCCGACGAGGTCGTGCGCTCGGCGCTCCCCGGCCGTCTGTACAAGGTCTTCAACCACTACAAGCGCGACGAGTGGGAGCGCTACCTAGCGGCCGTCACCGACTGGGAGCGCGAGGAGTACCTCGAGGTGCTCCCGTGACGTTCACGCCCACCACCCCCATCAGGAGCCTCTAGAGATGTGCGGAATCGCAGGTGTGATCTACCGGAACGGCGGCGAGAACCGGCTCGGCCGTGACATGACCGCGATGTTGCAGTCGATGCGCCATCGCGGACCGGATTCCACAGGAGTCGCGCTGTTCCACCCGCCGCGCGAGGAGCTGGTGATGCGGGTCAAGCTCGCGGAGGGCCCGCCCGACAACGACCTGGAGCTGCAGGAGGCGGTGGGCCGCCGCCGCCGCGAGGTGCCGGCTCGCCTGCGCACCGGAGGCGCGCAGATCACGGGCACCGACGAGGTCAACTCCTACACGGTGGCGCTCAGCCTGCGCTACGACGGTGAGCTCAAGCGGCTGGTCGACCTCGTGGAGTCGGTGCCCGGCGTCGAGGTGCTGTCGGCCGGCCACGCGCTCGACATCGTCAAGGACCTCGGCGACGCGAACAGCGTGGCCCGTCAGTACGGACTGGACACCTACAGCGGCAGCCACGGTATCGGCCACGTGCGGATGGCGACCGAGTCCGACGTCGACATCGCCAACGCGCATCCCTACTGGGCGTACCCGTTCTCCGACGTGGCGGTCGTGCACAACGGCCAGATCACCAACTACTTCCAGTGGCGCCGGCGCCTGGAGCACCAGGGCCATCGCTTCGCCTCCGACTGTGACTCCGAGGTGATCGCGGTCTACCTCGCCCAGCGGATGCAGGAGGGCATGGCCCTGGAGGAGGCGATGAAGCTCAGCATCGAGGACCTCGACGGCGTGTTCACCTACCTCTGCGTCACCCAGGACGAGCTCGGGATGGCCAAGGACGAGCTGGCCGCGAAGCCGATGGTGCTCTACGAGGGCGACGACATGGTCGCGCTCGCCTCCGAGGAGGTCGCCATCCGCGCGGTGATCGACCACGAGATCGACACGTACGACCCCTACGAGAGCCAGGTGATGGTGTGGAGCAGGTAGTGGAGTCCAATGGCCGGCCGCGGCGCTTTGACCCGCGCGGGCTGGTCGAGCTCGACGTCACCGTCCCCCAGGTCTCGGAGATCGACGGCACCAGCGCCCGCTTCGACGCGCGCGATCTGACGATCCGCCAGATCAACATGGAGCTGCGCTGGCTGCTCTACGAGCAGGGCGTGACCGACGTGACCGTGCTGGACCCGGGCGCGCGTCACTCGCTCGCCGTCGGGATCCTCACCCGCTGCAAGATCACGTTTGAGGGCAGCCTCGGCTACTTCGGCTGCGGGATGATCGACGGGCCGGAGATCCAGATCAACGGCCGCGTCGGCTGGTCGGTGGCGGAGAACATGATGTCGGGCGTCGTGGCCATCGAGGGCAACGCGGGCTCGTTGACCGGAGCGGCCCTCCGCGGCGGGGACATCGTGGTCAAGGGCCAGGTCGGCGCCCGTACCGGGATCGACCAGAAGGGCGGGACGATCATCGTCGGCGGCGACGCCGGCTCGATGACCGGGTTCATGATGCAGCGCGGTCGCCAGATCATCTGCGGCAACGCCGGTCACGGCCTCGGCGACTCGATGTACGACGGCGAGATCTACGTCGGCGGCAAGGTCGCCTCGCTCGGGATCGACTGTGTCGAAGGCGAATGGACCGACGCCGACACCGAGTTCGTCGAGCGCAAATTCCGGATCCACGGGCTCGGCTCGCCGCCCGCACTGACCAAGTTCGTCTGTGGCAAGAAGCTCTACAACTACGACACGCTCGAGCCTTCCGAGCGCAAGCTCGTCCTCTAGGAGGGATCGATGGCTGACGAAAACGCTCCGCAGGGCCAGAACCGGCTTGGCCGCAGCCCGATCTTCACCCCCGAGGTGATCGACGACATCCACGTCAAGTCCGAGCTCGGGCGCTACCGGATGCGCGGCTTCTCGATGTTCAAGAAGATCCCGCACTGGGACGAGCTGATGTTCATGCCGGGGACGCTCACCCGCTTCGTGATCGAGGGCTACCGGGAGAAGTGCGAGACCAAGACGGTCCTGGGCTCGCGCTTCGCATCCAACCCGATCGAGCTCGACATCCCGGTCTACATCACCGGCATGTCGTTCGGCGCGCTGTCGCTGGAGGCCAAGATGGCGCTCGCCAAGGGCGCCTCGATGGCCGGCACCGCGACCTGCTCGGGCGAGGGCGGGATGATCCCGCCCGAGCGCGACCTGTCGACCAAGTGGTACTACCAGGTCATCCAGAGCCGCTACGGCTTCAACCCCCACCACCTGATGCTCGCCGACGCGTGCGAGTTCTTCATCGGCCAAGGGTGCAAGGTCGGGCTCGGCGGTCACCTGATGGGCCAGAAGGTGACCGAGCAGGTCGCCGAGATGCGCTCGCTGCCGGTCGGGATCGATCAGCGCTCCCCCGCGCGCCACCCCGACTGGCTGGGGCCGGACGACCTGTCGCTGAAGATCCAGGAGGTCCGTGAGGCCACCAACTACCAGATCCCGATCCAGCTCAAGCTCGGTGCCGCGCGGGTCTACGACGACGTGCGCATGGCGGCGAAGTGCGGCCCGGACATCATCTACCTCGACGGTGCCGAGGGTGGCACCGGCGCGGGACCGCACATCGCGGCCGAGGAAACCGGGATCCCGCTGATGTCGGCGATTCCGGAGGCCCGGCGCGCGCTGGAGGACATTGGGCTGGCCGACGAGGTCGACCTGGTCGTCGCCGGCGGCATCCGCAACGGCGGCGACGTGGCCAAGTGCCTCGCGCTCGGCGCCAAGGCGGTGGCGATCGGCCACTCCTCGCTGATGGCGCTCAACTGCAACAAGGAGATCGAGGGCGTCACCGACTACGAGGGCACCGTCGGCGTCCCGGCGGGGCAGTGCTACCACTGCCACACCGGCCGTTGCCCGGTGGGCGTCGCCACGCAGGATCCGGAGCTCCGCAAGCGACTCGTCGTCGACGAGGCCGCCAACCGGGTCTACAACTTCCTGCACACGCTCACGCTCGAGACCCAGATGCTCGCTCGGGCCTGCGGCAAGACGAGCGTCCACAGCCTCGAGCCCGAGGATCTGTGTGCGCTGACGATGGAAGCCGCGGCGATGGCGCGGGTCCCGCTGGCGGGCACGCAGTACGTCCCCGGCGTCACCGAGGAGAATGCGCTACAGGAGATCAAGCGGATGCTGGAGCGCCACATCGAGAATCCGATCGACTTCGCTCCGGAGATGGAGCGAGCCGGAAAGGCCGAATAGATGAGCGATCACCGCAGCCTCCCCGCCGAGCCCGAGAAGATCGTCAGCATCGACGCGGAGTATCTGTCGGGCCGGCGGCTGCCCTATCAGGAGGAGATCTCGGAGATCGAGGGGATCGACCTGGAGGCCGCCACCCCCGGGGGAGACCTCAACTGGCTCGAGGACATCCACCTGCTTGAGGAGAACGGAACGCCGGCGGTGTTCGACCGGTACTCCAACTCGTTTCTGAAGATCTACTTCCCGATCCCCGAGGGTCGCGAGGACGAGATCGCGCGCAAGGTGCTGATGAAGCACCTGCAGTCGGGAAACTCCTACGGGATCGCGCTCAAGGAGCGCCACACAAAGTTCCCTCAGCCGGAACTCGGCCCGTGGGTCTCGGGCTCGAAGACGGTCGGCACCGACTATCACCCGTCGGTGCTCGAGGGGTGGGAGCCGCCGGCGCACTAGTGGGCGCCGGCGCGGTGACGACGATGGCGCAGCGGCCTCCGAGAGCGGTACGCCGGGGGCCGAAGATCACGGTGTCGTGCCCGTGCGGCGAGCACCGGTACCTGGCCTACGGCGAGCGGTGGGCGTGTGAGAACTGCGGTCGCCGCTGGGACACCAACCAGATCCCGGTCGAGCAGTACGCGGCGCTCCGCGCCACGCAGCTGCGCTACCGGCGCGTGCCGCTCGCGATCAGCCTGCTGGCGCTCGCGTGCATCGTCGCGGGGGTCGTGGTGGGCAAGGCGCTCGGCGGCGTGATCATCGTCGCGATCGCGGCGACCACCTGGTCGATGTTCTTCCGGCCGATCCACCGGCGCAAGTACCGCAGCGCGCTCGCCGACCTGCCGACCTGGTCGCTGAAGCCCGACCGCGACTGACTCACGCAGGAGAAGGACTGAGCGATCGCCGCGGTGGCTGGCGGTCGCTCAGCTCTTCGTTCTTCGGTCAGATCGTCACGGCCGGCGTGTGGTCGGCAGCGACCGCCGCCGGGGTGCCCATGAGCGCGCGCATCTCCTCCTCGTCGGGAAGGTCCGGCACGTCCTCGCGGAAGTGCACGCCCTCGCCGTCCTCGACCACGCGGCGGTAGATGAACAGCAGCAGCGAGCCGACCAGGATCCCGACGCCGATCCCGAAGTCGGTCCAGTCGCCGTAGCCGTTGAGCTTGGGCGAGATCGAGCCGATCACGAGGAACACCGCATTCAGCACGCACAGGAACAGCGCCACGGGCAGCCACCCGGAGGCGATCTTGATCGGTCTCGGCCAGTTGGGCCGGTCGCGGCGCAGCAACAGGAAGCCCGACAGGGCGAACACGTGCGCGAGCACGTAGCCGATGTTGCTCATGTAGAGGATCGCCAGGTTGGACTTGATGAACAGCACCAGGGCGATGTTGACCACCAGGTCCAAGGTCATCGCGCGCGCCGGGACGTGGAAGCTCGAGAGCTTGCCGAACGCCTTGATCGTCATCCCCGCCCGCGAGATCCCGTACAGCGCCCGGCCGGCGTCCGCGGTCGAGGAGGTCATCGAGAGCAGCAGCGAGGCGATGATGCAGATCGTGAAGAACGACGCGGCACCGTGGCCAACGAGCGTGGACATCGCGGTCGTGTAGAACTGGCCCTCAGCCCCGGTGGTGACCGCCTTGGAGACGCCCTGGACGCCGCCCAGCCCGAGCGGCACCAGCAGGCAGATGAGCAGCATGAACATCGCCGCGCTGCGCAGTGCCCGGTGCGTGTCCTGGATCGAGCGGTACTCGGGCGCGAAGGTCGCGCACGCCTCGGTGCCGTACGCCGACCAGGCGAGGATGAACATGTAGACGATCGCGAGCTTGACCCCTCCCCACGGGCCGGGGAACACGGTGTGGACGTTGGCGCTGTGCCACTTGCCGGTGAAGTACGGGACCACCAGGAAGAGCACGATCGGCACCATCAGCAGCGCCGCGCAGGCGTAGGTGAACCACACCGCGGCCTTCATGCCCAGGATGTTGAAGGCCCACACGAAGATGATGCAGCCGATCGCGATGAACGACGACAGCGTCAGCGTGTTGCCGGCGAACGCGATCGACAGCCCCGAGTTTGGCCACCACTGCGAGGTGGCCAGGTCGCCGATGATCTTGCCGAAGATCGACAGCACGACCGACCAACCGATCCAGTAGCCGAACGCCGACAGCGGCCCGACCAGCGTCGTGTACTTGCGCCAGCCCTCGTGCGCGTACAGGGCGATACCACCGGAGCGGTTTCCGAACATGGTGGCGGGCTCTGAGTAGATCCACGCCTGAAGCATCCCGATCGCGGCCGAGGCGCCCCACAGGATCATGGACCCGCCGACGCCGAACAGACCGAGCGTGTAGCCAAGGCTGCCGAGCAGGAAGCCCGGATTGCAGAGAGCAATGATGAAACCGTCCCACCATCGCAGCGTCTTGAGGAGCTGAACCTCCTCGACGGTGGCAGTCGCGACCTGCTCCACTCTTCCCTCCTCCTCGGATTGACGCGGAACGTCGTGAGCTCAGGTCCCGAGCTCGGGACACCACGCGTGGTGACAAACTTATACCAGTTGGTCTAATTCTGGTCAATCTGATGACCGGTTCTTTGGCCGCGTGGCGCGCCTTTGCGCTCGATCGTGGGCCACGCGGAGAAATGCTTCTCCGCGCACCGCGCGCCAGGTGATTTGATGCGCGAGAGGCGATCGCCGTGCCCGCCGTCGACAACCCCACACAGTCGCCACCGACCCCCGGAGCGGATGCGAACCCCACCCGGCCCGTGATGCTGGCGACCCTGTCCGCGCGGGTCGATCCGGCCGCCGAACGGGTGGCGATCGACGCGGCGCTGGAGACCCGCGCCAAGCTGCTGCTGGTCAACCTGATGTGGCTACCGCCACACCCGACAACGCTGACTCTCGCCCGTGAGTACGCCACGCTTCCTCACGAAGAGGATCTCGATGCGGTTCGGCAAACTGCTCAGAATGCGGCCAGCCAGGGGATCTCGACCGAGCTGTTGCGGGTCTCCAGCCGCCGGCCGCTGCAGGCGCTGCTCGAGCTCGTGCACGAGCGCGACGCCGGCCTGCTGGTGCTCGGGCCCGACCCGCGGCGGACGCCGCGTTGGTGGAGAACAGTGGCCGCACGGCGGATTCGCCGCCGGGCGGAGTGCCTGGTCTGGATCGCTCCGGATGGATGAGGTTGACTGGGAGCGTAGGGTGCGGTGGACTTCACGAGCAGCAGCCTGTAGAACACAATTCGACGGACCAATTTGTCCGATCAAAGGGCCTACGGAGGAGAGAGAATCGTGGCGCGCGATCCTAAGTACGACATCCTGTTCGAGCCGATCCAGCTTGGGCCCAAGACCCTGAAGAACCGCTTCTACCAGGTGCCTCACTGCATCGGCGCCGGTTCTGAGAAGCCGGGATTCCAGGCCTACCACCGCGGGATGAAGGCCGAGGGCGGCTGGGGAGCGTGCTGCACCGAGTACTGCTCGATCCACCCGGAGTCAGACGACACCTCGCGCGTTTCGGCGCGGATCTGGGACGAGGGCGACGTGCGCAACCTGGCCGCGATGTGCGACAAGTTGCACGAGCACGGCGCACTGGCCGGGATCGAGCTCTGGTACGGGGGGCCGCACGCTCCATGCATGGAGTCGCGCGCGACGCCGCGCGGGCCGTCGCAGATCGCGTCGGACTTCGAGCTGAACATCTTCCCGCGCTACATGGACCAGGACGACATCGACACCGTCCAGCAGATGTACGTCGACGCGGCGCTGCGCGCTCGCGACGCCGGCTTCGACATCGTCTACGTCTACGGCGCCCACGCCTACCTGCCCTTCCAGTTCCTCTCCCCGTTCTACAACCGGCGCACCGACAAGTACGGCGGCTCGTTTGAGAACCGCGCGCGGTTCTGGCGCGAGTCGCTGATCAAGGTCAGGGAAGCGGTCGGCGACGATTGCGCGATCGCCAGTCGCTTCGCCGTGGACCACCTGCTCGGCCCGACCTCGATCGAGGTCGGCGAGGACGGCATCCGCTTCGTCGAATACTGCGACGACGTCGTCGACCTGTGGGACTTCACGGTCGGCGACATCGCCGAGTGGGGCCAGAACGCCGGCCCGTCGCGATTCTTCGAGGAGAACCACGAGGCGCCCTACACGGGCCAGATCAAGGCCGGCGACCACACCAACAAGCCGGTCGTCGGCGTCGGGCGGATCACCAACCCCGACACGATGGTGGCGATCATCAAATCGGGCCAGTACGACATCATCGGCGCCGCGCGCCCCTCGATCTCGGACCCGTTCCTGCCCAACAAGATCGACGAGGGCCGGCTCGACGACATCCGCGAGTGCATCGGCTGCAACCAATGCATCTCGCGCTGGGAGATCGGCGGACCGCCGATGGTCTGCACCCAGAACGCGACCGCCGGCGAGGAGTACCGCCGCGGCTGGCATCCCGAGAAGTTCCACAAGGCCGACAACGCCGACAAGGGCGTGCTGATCGTCGGGGCCGGACCGGCCGGGATGGAGTGCGCGATGGTGCTCGGCAAGCGCGGGATGTCGGCCGTCCACCTGGTCGAGGCCGAGAAGGAGATCGGCGGCAGCGTCAACTGGATCTCGCAGCTCGGACACTCCGACGGCAAGGAGAACCTCTTCCGGGGGACCGCCCGCGGCCTGGGCGAGTGGAAGCGGATCGTCAACTATCGCCAGATCCAACTCGACAAGCTGCGCAACGTCGAGGTCCACACGAACTCGCGGCTGACCGCGCAGGACGTGCTCGAGTACGGCGCCGAGATCGTGGTGATCGCCACCGGCTGCCACTTCGCCACCGACGGCATGAACGCCGCCACGCACGAGCCGATCCCGGGCGCCGACACCTCCCTGGACTGGCAGCTCACGCCCGATCAGGTGGTCGCCGGATCGAAGAAGATCGGCAAGCGCGTGCTGGTGCTGGAGAACGAGGCGTACTACATGGGCGCGTCGGTCGCCCAGAAGCTGGCCGGCGAGGGTCACGAGGTCTCCCTGCTCACGCAGGCGGGCGACATCGCCAGCTACATGGAGTACACGCTCGAGGCGCCGATGCTGCACCGCGATCTGCACCGGCTCGGCGTGGGGATCCACCCGTACACGATGGTCGAGCGCCTGGAGCAGGGCGTCGCGCACGCGTACAACGTCTGGAACCCCGAGCACAAGGAGCAGTTCGAGATCGACTCGGTCGTGCTCTGCACCGCGCGGATCTCCAACGACGAGCTGTACCGCGAGCTGAAGTCCGACAAGGCGCGGCTGGAGCAGGAGGGGATCGAGGCCGTCTACGTGATCGGCGGCGCCGCGGCGCCGCGGATGATCGTCGACTCGATCTTCGACGGCCACCGGCTGGCGCGTGAGATCGACTCGCCGCATCCGGAGATGCCGCTGCCGTTCATTCGCGAGCGGCGACTGTGGGGCGAGACCTCCAACGACGACTATCTGCAGCAACTGCAGGCCGCCTCCGACGTGGCATCACCCGTCTGAGCTCGTGAAGATCGTCGTTTGCGTCAAGCAGGTGGCAGCGCTCGATGACGAATTCGAGCTGCGCGAGGATGGCCTCGGCGTCGATCCCGACTCCCTGGAGCGGGATCTGAACGAGTGGGACTCGTTCTCACTCGAGGCGGCGCTGCAGTTGCGCGAGCAGGTCGGGGGTGACGGCCACGAGGTGGTGGCCGTCACCGTCGGAGACGAGGAGGCCGAGGATGCGCTGCTCGGCTGCCTGGCGCGCGGTGCCGATCGGGCCGTGCGCGTGTGGGACGAGGACGTGCTGGCCCGGGGGGATGTGCTGGTGACGGCCCGTGCGCTCGCCGCCGCGGTCTCGCGGGAGGAGCCGGACCTGGTGCTGTGCGGGGTCCAGTCCTCCGATGCGGTCAACGGAGCGACCGGGACGGCGGTGGCCGGACTGCTCGGGCTCCCGCGGGTCGCGGTCGTCAAGCAGCTGGAGTTCGATTCGGCGGCGGGCACGGTGACCGTTGCGCGCGAGCTCGAGGGTGGGCTGGTCGAGCGGCTGCGGATCGCGTTGCCGGCCCTGCTCACGATCCAGACCGGGATCAACGAGCCGGGCTACGCGACGCTGCGCGCGATCAAGCAGGCGCGCGAGAAGCCGCTGGAGGCGCTTGAACCGAGCGATCTCGGCCTGGATCCCGGCGAGCTCGAGCGGGTCGCGGGCGCGCGCCTGGAGGCGATGGCGCCGCCGGAACGCGGCGCAGGCGCGGAGATGCTCGAGGGCTCACCCGCCGAGCAGGCGAATCGAATCCTCGAGCTGGTCAGAGAGCGGGTGACGTCATGAGCGCAGGTGTGCTGGTGGTGGCCGAGAGCCGCCAGGGCGAGCTGCGCGAGGTCTCGCGTGAGCTGCTCTCACTCGGCGCGGAGCTGGCGGGCGCGAGCGGCGGCGGGCTGTCGGTCGCCGTGATCGGCTCAGGCGCCGAGCGCTTCGCGGCGGAGCTGCAGGCGCCGGGCGTGACCGAGGTGCTCACCGTCTCGGCTCCGACCGAGCACTTCGAGGCGCACGTGTGGGAGCGCGCGGTGGAGGGTCTGATCGAGTCCGAGGACCCGGCGGTGATCCTGTGCGGTCACACGATCGACTCGCTCGGGTTCGCACCCGCGCTGGCCGCGCGGCTGGGGCTCGGGTTCGCCACCGACGTCACGTCGGTGTCGTGGAGCGAGGTCGGACCGCGCGTTCACCGCGGCGCGTATGGGGACAAGCTGAGCGCCCAGCTGGCGTTCGGCGGTAAGAAGCACACGCTCCTCACCGTGCGGCCGGGGATCTTCGCCCCCGCCGAGCCCGGCGACGGGAGCGCCGCGGTCCGGGCTGTCGAGGTCGACCTGTCCGGCACGGCTCGCACCGAGCACCTTGGCTTCGTCGAGGCGGCCGCGTCCGGCGTGGACATCACCAAGGCGGAGTTCCTGCTCTCGATCGGCCGGGGGATCGAGGACAAGGACAACATCCCGCGCTTCCAGGAGCTGGCCGACCGGCTCGGTGCCACGCTGTCGAGCAGTCGCCCGCTGGTCGACGCGGGCTGGATGGACTCCTCGCGGCAGGTCGGGCAGTCGGGCAAGACGGTCAAGCCGCGCCTGTACCTCGCGATGGGGATCTCCGGAGCGGTCCAGCACCTCGCGGGGATGCGGGGCGCGGACACGATCATCGCGGTCAACTCCGATCCGGAGGCGCCGATCTTCGGGGTCGCGCATTTCGGAGCCGTCGCCGACATGTTCGAGGTCGCCGACGAGCTCGAGGACGCCCTCGGGTAATCCGAGCTGGTGCACGCGGCGATCGGCACGCTGCTGGTCGCGTCTGTGAAGACGCGGCCAGTGTTCTGGGGGGTCACGGGAGCGCTGAAGGTGCTCTGGTACGTGCTCGCGGTCCTGTCGGTGTTCGTGTTCCTGTACGGGGTGGCCCGGCCGTTCGTCAAGTACCGCCACGGCCGCGGCGGAGGCTGGCCGCCGCCGCGGGAGCTCGCCCGCGGACTGGGACGGGCGACGAAGATGATGATCACGCACGTGACGCTTCGCCGGCGCGACAGCGTGGCCGGGATTGCGCACATGGGCATCTTCTACGGCTGGCTGGCGCTGTTCGCCGGCACGGTGATCCTGGGGTTCGATACCGACTTCCTGCACCCGATCTTCGGGATCAACTACTTCCACGGCGACTTCTACCTCGGGTACAAGGAAGTGCTCAACCTGCTGGGGACCGCGCTCGTGCTCGGGCTGTTGGTGATGATGTTCCGCCGGGCGGTGATCAAGCCCGCCAAGCTCAACTACACGCGACCGGACCGCGCTGCCGGCGAGCCCGGCGCCGACCGGCGGGGGTACGAGATCGGTGACTGGGTGTTCGTGGGGACGCTTTTGGTGATCGCGCTCACCGGCTTTCTGCTCGAGGGCATCCGGATCGCGATGAGCCACCCCGGCTACAGCGGCACCCAGTTCGGCGGGTGGGTGGTCGCGCAGGCGCTGTCGGGCGTCTCGCACTCGACGCTCGGGGATCTGCGCCACGCGATCTGGTGGTTCCACGGGCTGCTGGCGATCACGTTCGTGGCCAGCATTCCATACACGAAGGCGACGCACATGCTGCAGAGCTTCGTCTCGCTCGCGCTGCGCGATGAGCACGCCGGCCAGCGCCTCGCGCCGATCCCGGCCGACCGTGCCGAGCTGCCGGCCGGCTACGGAGCGCTGGCGGACTTCAGTCCCCGGCACCTGCTGCAGCTCGACGCGTGCACGAAGTGCGGGCGCTGTCACGAGGCCTGTCCGGCCAACGCCACCGGCCGGCCACTGTCGCCCCGTGATGTGATCCTCGAACTGCGCGAGCAGCAGAACCGGGCTTTGGAGTCCGAGGGCGTCGGCGGGGTGCTCGGGTCGCTGCTGGAGAGCGCACGGTCGGGAGCTTCCAACGGCAACGGCAACGGGAACGGCGAGGGTGGGTTCGCCGCGCCGGTGATCGGCCACGACGGCGTCCGCATCGAGACCGTGTGGTCGTGCATGCAGTGCAACGCGTGCGTGGCCGCCTGCCCGGTCGGCATCGAGCAGGCGCCGATCATCAATCAGCTTCGCCGCCGCGCGGTGGAGGACGGCGAGCTCGACTCCAACCTGCAGTCGGTGCTGACCGTCATCCACCGCTCGGGCAACTCGTTCGGCGAGAACAAGCGCCGGCGCGGGCGCTGGACGCGCGAGCTGGACTTCGAGGTCAAGGACGCCCGCAAGGAGTCCGTCGACGTGCTGTGGTTCGTCGGCGACTACGCCTCCTTCGACCCCCGCTCCCAGAAGGTCACCCAGACGCTCGCGCGGCTGTTGCAACGCGCCGGGGTCGACTTCGGGATCCTCTACGACTCCGAGCGCAACGCCGGCAACGACGTGCGACGCGTCGGCGAGGAGGGGCTGTTCGAGTCGCTGGCCGAGGAGAACATCGAGACGCTCGGCGAATGCGCCTTTGAGCGGATCATCACCACCGACCCGCACTCGCTCAATACGCTGCGCAACGAGTATCCCCGGCTCGGCGCCGAGGGCTGGAGGATCAGCCACCACACCGAGCTGCTCGTGGAGCTGATCACCGCCGGGAAGCTGGAGGTGGCCGAGCGGCTGTCCTACCGCGTCACCTACCACGACCCCTGCCACCTCGGGCGGCTCAACGGCGAGTACGACAACCCGCGGCGGATCCTCGAGCTGCTCGGCTGCACGTTGATCGAGATGCCCCGCAACCGTGAGCAGAGCTTCTGCTGCGGCGCGGGCGGGGGACGGATCTGGATCCCTGACACGCCGGGATGCGAGCGCCCCTCGGAGAACCGCATCGCCGAGGCGGTGTCGCTCGGCGAGCTGGACTACTTCGTCGTCGCCTGCCCCAAGGACGTGACGATGTACGAGGACGCGATCAAGACCTCCGGCAACGCCGACAAGATCGCGTTGCGCGAGCTCACCGAGCTCGTCGAGCAGGCCGTGGTCGGCTCCGAGGTTCTGGTGGGTGAGTCATGAGCGCCCCGTTGATCGGGGTCTCGCAGAGCTTTCACGACTTCGGCGACTACGGCGGGGTCGGCGTCCAGCGGCCGCTGATGATGTGCGGGGGGCTGCCGCTGACGCTGTCGCAGCTGCCCGAGGGGATCGAGCCGGCGCTCGACGCGATCGACGGGTTGATGCTCGCGCCCGGCCGCGACGTCGAGCCGGGGCGCTATGGCCAGGAGCCCGGCCCGCTGCTCTCCGCCACCGAGCCCCGGCGTGACGCGTTCGAGCTGGCGCTCGTGGAGGCGGCGCTGGAGCGCGGGCTGCCGGTGCTCGGCAGCTGCCGGGGCATGCAGCTGCTCAACGTCGCGCTCGGTGGGACACTGGCGCAGGACGTCGGCCTGGTCGAGCAGTGGCGCGAGCATCCCTCCGACCCCGGCTGGCACAACTGGAAGCTGATGGAGCGCTCGTCGCTGGACGACGGCGAGATCCCACCGCATCCCCGCCACCCGATCAGCATCGCCCCGGACAGCATCCTCTCAGGTGCGCTGGGGACACTCGAGAGCAGCGTCAACTCCTTTCACCATCAGGTCGTGGTCGACGTGGGCCGCGGCCTGAGAGCCACCGCCACTGCGCCCGATGGCGTGATCGAGGCGCTCGAGCTCGACGGTGCGCCGGTGCTGGCCGTGCAGTGGGAGCTCCAGGAGGAGTGGCGGATCGACCCGCGCTTCCTGGCCGTGTTCGAGTGGTTCGTCGACGCCGCCCGCCGGCGGCGGAGCATGACCCGAAAGGAGACAAGCAGTGTCTGATGAACTGAAGCGCAGCGCCTTCTACGACGCCCAGATCGAGGCGGGGGCCACCGACTCGGACTGGGAGGGCTGGTGGTGGGCCGGTGACTTCGGCGACGCCGTCGCCGAGCACAACGCCACCCGTACCGCGTGCAACATGTGGGACGAGTCACCGCTGCGCAAATGGGACCTGCGCGGTCCCGACGCGCTCGCGCTGGCCGATGCCGCGTTCACCAACGACATGTCCAAGCTGGAGGTCGGACAGGTCCGCTACGGCGCGCTGTGCGACGCCGAGGGCCAGATGGTGATGGACGGAACCGTGTTCAACCTCGGCGACGGCCACTGCCTGTCGATCACCAGCTACGACTCGGATCTGGAGTGGCTGCGCGGCGTGGCCAAGGATCGGGGCCTCGAGGTCGAGATCACCGACCGCACCGCCGAGATGCCCCACCTCCAGGTGCAGGGCCCGCTCGCGCGCGAGGTGCTGGGACCGATCACCGAGGGCGCCGACGTCAGCTCGCTGCGTTACTTCCGGTTCATCCACGAGGGCGTAAGCGTCGGTGGCGTCCCCGTGTGGCTGTCGCGAACCGGCTACTCGGGCGAGCTCGGGTTTGAGCTGTACTGCACGCCCGAGGATGCGGGCAGGCTGTGGAACGCCGTGATCGAGGCCGGGCGTCCGCACGGCCTGAAGCCGATCGGCCTGAACGCGATCGAGACGTTGCGCATCGAGTCGGGGCTGCTGTTCCCCGACATCGACTACTTCCCGCACAAGACCGATCCGTTCGAGGTCCGTCTCGACAACGTGGTCAAGCTCGACAAGGCCGGCGACTTCTCCGGCCGTGACGCGCTGCGCACGATCGCGGCCGAGGGCACGCCGCGGCTGCTGACCACGTTGCGGATCGAGGGTGACGAGGTTCCTGAGTATGGCGCCGCGGTGACCCGCGACGGTCAGGAGGTGGGGATCGTGCGCAGCCCCTGCCAGAGCCCGTCGTTCGACATGGCGGTGATAGCCACCGCGGCCGTCGACCGCGCGCTGGCGAGCGACGGCGAGCGCGTGGAGGTCGCGCTCGGAGACGGGACGGTCGGCGCGACGGTGGCGGCGATCCCGCTCTACGACACCGAGAAGAGGCGCCCGCGCAGCTGAGTCGGGCCGTCTGTGAACCATCCCGCGATCAGGTCGCTGATCGCGGGATGGCCGAGCAGATCGAAGTGGTGGGCGCCGGCGAGATGATGATGGTGGTGGGACCGGTCCACGCTCAGCCGCTCGGCACGCGTGTCCTGCGCCCAGGCGCTGGGCGTGCGCACCAGCAGGTCGCCCAGCACCCGCCCGGGCAGACCGTCCGGATCGCTGCCGACCGACGCCGCGAGGAAGTAGTGGTCGGCCGATTCGAGGAACGGCGTGCGCAGACCTCCGGCGAGCCCATGCACCGCGGCGCTCCGGGCGCGCAGCGGCGATGCGAACGGGCGCGTCTCGGGCAGTGAGGACAGCGCGTACTCGGCGGTGCGCGCCGCACGCGCCAGCGGCGCACCGGTGTGGGGCGAGCCGAGGGAGATCGTCCGCCGGACGCGGCCGCGCCAGCGCCCTTCACCGTCAGCGCGGCAGGCGGCGCGCGCGACCAGACCGCCCATCGAATGGCCGATCAGCGAGATCTCGACCTCTGAGGCCGGCCAGCCCTGCACGAGCTCGTCGAGCGCGACCGCGAGCTGCTCGCCCGAGACTGTGATCGGAAGCCCCGAGTTGTAGCGGACGTACACCGGGGTGACCCCGCACTCCACGGCCAGCCGGTCACCGTACGGGGTCACCCGCCGCTCGTGCAGCCGCCACGCCCGCTCTGTCTCGCCGAGGCCGTGGATGAAGACCGCCAGACGGTCGGTCACGCCCCGCGCGTCGTCGACGAACAGCTCCAGCGAGGTGTACAGCGGGGAGCCGCGGGCGGCGAGGCGATCGCCGAACGCACCACCGAGCACGCCCAGCACGACCCGGCCACGGCCGCCGGAACCGAGCGCCGGCGCGTCCGGCCGCCAGGCCCCCCACGCGGCGGCTCCGGCGAACGCGCCGCCACGCACGATCCCGCCGGTGAGCTCGCGGGCGGCGCCGCACGAGACCGCGGCGATCGCATCGTGCGCAGCCCTCACGGGC
>Ga0335075_10006878_pt1 | contig 17557 bp, 16 predicted proteins | sample Lox_Sample_24_FD_206723 | JGI IMG/M metagenome (GOLD analysis project Ga0335075, IMG submission 206723) | Soil microbial communities from Loxahatchee National Wildlife Refuge, Florida, United States - Lox_Sample_2.4 | ecosystem: Environmental > Terrestrial > Soil > Wetlands | place: USA...
ATTGATTATTCGGGCGTTATATCTATCCGGAGATCCGCAGATTATGAGTTCTTTGATGTCGGTACGGCACCGAAGACGTGTGTGAATGGCTCAGGTGATTACGTCGCTCTGACTTGCGTCCTTCCAGTTCCGGGGACGGCCGTGCGGGCAGCGCCGCAGGTCATCGGCATGGGAGTTCAAGTCGTGATTTTAGCGGCTGTCATAAGGCTGGGCGGAGAGGTAGGTCGCGGCGGCAGCGCGGACCTGGTCGTCTTCGGCGAAGGCACGCCAGCCGCCACCGCTTGCCAGTCGATGGGGATTGGCGAGGACGGCCCGCGCGGCAGCGGTTACCGCTGCCGCCGCCGGGCCGTCTGGGTCCGGGTCGGGGATCGCGGCCAGGTACCTCATGGCGGCTAGCCGAACCGGAAGGAAGGCCCCGTCTGCCAACGGCCGCACCGCCTGGGCCAAGGCTGAAATCGCCGTGCTCGCGTCACCGGTGACACGCCACCAGGCGTGCGCGGCCTCTACCTGCCGCCAGTCCCCGGGACTCGACGACAGGGATTCGGCTAGCCACTCCCCGGCCTCGGCCGCCCCGCTTCCGAAATCCGCCAGGTACCGCAGTACGTGATTGCCGGCTGGCAGGCGGATCAAGCCGATGAGGGTTGTCACCGCTTCCCGGATATCACCGGTGACCCGCCCGAGCGCCCAGGCAGCATCATGCGACCCTGCCAGAGCGTGCCGCCGCAGGTCGACCGCCGCCTCGCGGGCAGCTGGCCCGATCCGCCCGAGCGCCACCGCTGCGGCCTGGGACGGGTACCTGCCGGGAGTCGATTCCCGCAGCACATGGCGGAGTTGCGGCACGGCAGGCGCCGCCCGCGCGCCCCAGCCGCCGAGCGTCTCGCACAAGATCGCTGCCAGGTCCGGAGCGGCGGTTTCGGCGGCCGTGCGCAGCCTCGCGATTACCAGGCCGAGCAGCCGCGCGCCCGGGTCGGCGTCAGTGACGACGGTCCCGATGCTCGGCAGGCTGGCGATGAACAGGGCATCCCGGCCGACCCGTCGCCGGAACGAGGCGTTCCTGGTGGGGAAGCCGATTCGGCCGCCCTTCAGCCTGGATCCCAGCTCCGGAACGCCCCGCGGGTCCCCGATGCGCGTCAGGGCCCACACGGCAGCGTCGCTGACAGCGGTCCTGCCACCGAAACTGCCTGCGGCTGACCCGTCTGTGGTCAGGCCGGCGAGCGCATCCGCGAACGGCTGTGCTTCCCGGCCGATGCCTGCCAGCAGGTATGCCGCCCGGAAGCGCACGTCGGGCTCGGGCGCTCGCAACTGGCCGGCGAGGAAGGGCAAGACTGTGCCAGGCAGCACGCGCCATTCCTCCAGGACCGAGCCCAGGTGATTCATCGCCGCCACGCGCCGGCCGCCGTCGCCGTGGGCGCTCACGCCAGTCGCGTAGCTGACGGCCGCCGCCGGGTCATCAGCCAGGAGGTTACCGGTGGCGGTCACGACGACCGACGTGCGCCCGCCGAACCATGCGCTGTGCCGCCATCCCGCCACGGACGGGTGCGTGATCGCCTCAACCATCAGGCGTACCTGGCCGCTAACCGGCTGGCCCAGGCTGGCAAGGGCATGCACGGCGGCCAGCCCGGCCTGCGGGTCTGGCTGGTCCCGGGCCAGCGCGGCCAGTTCCGCGCGTACCGTGCCCATGAGCGCGGTGCCAGCCGCCGCAGCGCCAAGCGCCACGATCACGTCGCAGCGAACCGCAGGGTCCTGCTCCGCTTCCAGCCGCGCCCGCAGCACCGGAACCGCCTGGTCAGGGATTAGGCCGCCGATGCCGGCCAGGAATGTGGCGGCATGGCGGATCTGCGGATCTCCGTCCGAGAGCAGTGCGAGCAGGTCAGGCGTCACAGCTCGCAGCGCAGCCGGCCATGCGGGATCAATCCACCGGGGAAGGGCTTTCGTGCCTGTCCGCGCGAGACGCGCAACCGTCTCGATCACGGCGGGCCGGACCAGCACACCAGGGTCAGCGGCCAGCCGGACCAGGAACGGAAGCGCGGCCGACGCGGCCGGACAGACCCAGCCACCCTGGTGGTACAGGAAATTTTCCAGCTCAGAGTGTGCCTTGACCGCCGCTTCGAGGTCTGCGCTGGCACACGCTCGCAGTAGCGGCGGGATGTCGTCAGCCGTCCCGTAGTTGTGCCTTAGCCCGGACCAGCCGATCGCGTCCAGCCCAGCCCACATATCTTCGTTGCCTATACAGGAAAGAATGCCAGAGTCCAGCGACGCTCACGCAGTGGCCGTACCGACCTATCTTTGGACGATGCGCGCCGCTTCCGTCTTCCTGCCAGCCAGACGCTTCCGCGCCCGCGCGTGACAGCCACACAGAACGCCCTATTACGCGCGGCAATCGACATATGCCGACAGCAATCGAGAAGCGAGCATATCGGCGGATATCGCCTGTCAAGCGATGTGCAGCGCGAACTACCGAGCGTGACCAGCGTGTGTTGGCTTCTCGCTCCAGATCGCCGATTACGAGCGCCGATGAGTGCGCGGACGAGGGGCGTGTCTGGCACGCAGATTATCCGTTCGGTTTCTGCGGCTCCCCAGGGGACCGCGGCGCTGGGCACCGACGGCACTGTGCGGGGCGGGACTGGAGCAACTCGCTGCCGTCTCCATCAGCAGCCCGATGGCTGAGCGGCCCGGCAAGTTATCGCGTCGGCGACTAGACTGGACATATGACAGCGTGGGAGCGGTTGCAGTTGCTCGTCGGCGGGTTCGGCGAGGAACAGGCCGAGCGCGCATTGGAGCTGCTCAGCCCGCTCATCGGCGCGGATGCACAACCGAGCCAGCAGGTGCGCCAGCTTCCGGCGTTCGTCGGGATCGGCGACAGCGGCCGGAGCGACATCTCCGAGCATGTCGATGACCTGCTCGCTGGGGGCTTTGGCGAGTAGCCTCACCTTCCGTGATCCTCGTTGACACGAATGTCCTGTACGCCCTCGCCGACCGCAGGGACAAACATCACGCGTGATGCGCGGACTGGCTCCAGCGCACCTCTGATGTCCTCATGCTTCCCGCGACGGTCCTTGCCGAGACCTGCTACCTCATCGACAGGACGCTGGGGCCGGCGGCCGAGGCCGCCTTCCTGGACAGCGTGGGCATGGGGCCTGACTCCACCTTCCAGCTGGTGGAACTAGTCGATTCCGGCCTCCGGCGGATGGCAGGCCTCGTGCGTCAGTACGCTGACCTCCGGCTCGGCGGCACGGATGCGTCGGTGATCGCTATCTGCGAACGGCTCGGCATCGTCACCGTCGCGACAGTGAACCTGCGGGACTTCGCCGCTGTCCGGCCACGCCACATTCCCGCATTCATTACCGTCCCGGGACTCGACTAACTATTCGACCTGCCAAACACGCCGATCGCCGAATATTTGCGTCATCCGTGAGCGGCTTTTTGATGATCACAACGAGGGCATATTCGCCGATTCTGAAGCCGTACTGGGTTCGCGGAAGAGAGCTGTGCTCGTGTCTTGGCGGGAGTAGGCTCGCGTTGAGCGGGGGCCGGGAGGGTCGTTTACCTGGGCTTGCGATCGGCCGGGGAGCGGGCGCGCCGTACGCGGGTGGGCTGCGCCGGTCGGGCGGGTTAGTTCTTGCGGGCGACGCCGCCGAAGAAGCTGTGGTAGACCTCGTCCCGCTCGGTGCGGGTCTGCTCATCGGGGCGCCAGTCCGCGAGCGGCACCAGTCCCGGCGGGACCAGTTCCCAGTCGCCGAACCAGCCGCAGATCTCCTCTTCCTCCCGCCAGCGCGCGCTGCCGAACCCCTCCGTGGCGATCTTTTCGTTCTCCACCGTCACAGCCTGCAACTCGGAAGCCTCGGCGCCGGGCATGCGGAAGCTTGAGATCGCCAGGTAGCTGCCCGCCGGCATGGCCTCGCGGAACCTGGCCGCGATCCACGCCGGATTATCGCGATCCTCAATGTGATGCAGGATCGCGAGCATCAGCAGCCCCACGGGCTTGTCGAAGTCGATCAACGAGAACGCGGTGGGATCGGTCAGGATCTCGGCCGGATCACGGATGTCGGCGTTGATGATATCCACCCTCGCCGGGTCGCTCAGCAGCGCCTTGCTGTGGATATAGACCATGGTGTCGTTGTCCACATACACAACGCGGGCATTGGGGTTGATCTCGTGCGCGACCTCGCTGACGTTGCCCTGGGTAGGCAGCCCGGAACCGATGTCGAGGAACTGGCTGATGCCCGCCTCGGCGGTCAGGAAGCGCACCACCCGGCGCAGAAACTCCCGGTTGGCCAGGGCGGAGAGCGGCGCTTTGGGAGCGCACTCAAGGATCCTGCTCGCGAACACCCTGTCGGCAGTGAAGTTGTCCTTGCCGCCGATCAGGTAGTTGTACACTCGTGCGCCATTCGGCCTGGTGATGTCGATGTCCGCCAGACCGTGCCTGCTGTCTTGCCGAATGTCCTCAGGCACCGAAGACCTCCATGCCCAGGCTGCGCTCCGCCTGCAAGTAACCGTAGCGCGCCCGTGCATTGAGTTTAATGCCCAAAAGCGCGCTGCCCGTGGGCGTCGGCGAATGTCGCACCGCCTGGTGTTGCGGGTAGTCCGGGACGAGCTGGCGGCCGCGTGCCAGGCCGCGGTCTCCGTGCTCGACGCGCGCGCTGCGGCGCGTGAGGATTCCTGGGACCGGGCGGAGGTCCGGGACATTCCCGAGCAAACTCGTCCCGACCAAGCGCTTATAGTTCCAGGCTGGCCGACCTCGCCGTGCATTCGCCTGAAGACAGACGACGCGACAGAAAATGCTATTCTGCGTGCCTGGAGGGCGCCCGCCGCGGCGAGGCGGACTACCTCGCGGTCTGCCCGCCGTCCGGCCTGCCGGTGGCGCTCGGCGGCGTCGACTTCTCCCGGGCTCCCGGCGCCGGATGGCTGCGGCATCTGGAGGTGCACGCCGCGCTGCACTCGTGCGGGATCGGCACGCTCCTCATCCAGGCCGCCGAGCAGCGGATCCGCGGCCGCGGCCTGCACCGCGCCGACCTGAAGGTGGAGGAGAGCAACCCGCGGGCCCGCGCGCTGTATGAGCGGCTCGGCTACAGCGCCTACGGTCGCGAACCTGCCACCTGGGACGGCACAGTCCCCGGACGGGTCCCTCAGCCGCTACGAGACCGTATGCACGCTCATGCGCAAGGAACTGCCCCGGCCCTGAGGCCAGGCTGGCGGCGGTCAACTCGCTCCGGTCCGGACAGCTCCGCCGAGCCCCAACTCGGCGTGCGTGTTCAGGTGGGGGCCGGCCTGCCACAAGAACGCTCAGATCATTCAATTCTGCTCGCTGACGATGAGGCAAGCGAGCGCTTAGATCACCCAGGGAGATGGCGACGGAGCGCCTGCGCGGCTGACCGCCGGTGTGCGCAGGTGGCCCGTCAACGCCCTTGGCCCGGTGCGGGGCCGCGGCTAGGCTGCTGCGGTATGAGCGAAGGCGAGCCGCTGATCGGGGGGAGCGACACTCAGGGGATCGTGCGGATCGGGGACACGGTGCGGCGGCCGCTGCGGCCGTTCAGCCTGACCGTGCAGGCGTACCTGGCCCACCTGCGCGACGCCGGGTTCACCGGGGCGCCGCTTCCGCTCGGCGTCGACGAGCAGGGGCGCGAGGTGCTGTCGTTCGTCCCTGGTGAGGTGCACCGTCACCCGCTGCCGCCGGAGGCGGCGGGTGACGACGTGCTCGTCGCCCTGGCCCGGCTGATCCGGACGCTGCACGAGGCGTCGGCCGGGTGGGTGCCGCGGCCCGACGCGGTGTGGGGCGGGACGCCGGCCAACGGGAGGCGGATCACCGAGCAGACCGAGCTGGTCAGCCACCGCGACTACGCCACGGGCAACGTGGTCTTCCGCGACGGGCTGCCCGCCGCGCTGATCGACTTCGACCTGGCCAAGCCGACAACCCGGCTCTATGACATCGCGAACGCGCTGTGGTACTGGGCGCCGCTCAAATGGGGCGATCCGCGGGACCGGGCGCCCGCGTTGGCGGACGCCGACATCCCGCACCGGGTCTCGGTGTTCGCGGACGCCTACGGCATGACGGCGCGGCAACGTGCGGAGCTGGCGCCGTTGGCCGTCGACATGGTGCGCCGCTATCACGAGGATTCCCGCGCCTCGGCCAAGCTGGACCCGGTGTTCCGCAAGCACTGGGAGGAAGGCGGCAAGGACGTGCTGCTGCGCGCCGAGGCGTGGGTGCGCGAGATGGCCCCGGCGATCGCCGCCCGCCTCAGCCAGCCGGGCTAGCTGCTGACAGTGCTGTGGGAAGCCCGAGTGCAGGCGCGCAGATCACCCTCGTACGCGTGTCTGAGCCGGAGCGCAGCGACGCTTCGTTCCTCGCCCATATCGGCGGATCGGGTGCGCCGCTGTTGTGATAGACCAGCCGTTATGGTGACACCGATGCGCGCGGTACCACTGACCTACGCTGAGTTGAAGGCTGGTATTGAGGGCGGCGTGTATCCCCATGAGCGGTCATGGGCTGACTTCAAGCGGCGCCTTTACCCGGAGAACGGCGGCGCCGCGGCGCGGGACAAGGTCAGTCAGGAACTGGCGCGGGACATGGCGAGCATGGCTGAACGCGGCGGGTACCTCATCTACGGCGTGAAGGAAGACAAGGCCCGGCACACCTTCACGGTGGACGAGATGCCCGCTTCCGGTCGGCCTGCACGAGACCGTTGACGCTGTCGCCCGCGACAGGATCACGCCGCCGCTTACCGTGGTGCCCACCCTGGTTTCCCGACCCCGGAACGGGTAACGCCGCGGGCTTCCTAGTGGTGGAGATACCTGAGTCGCCTGACTCGCCGCACATGACCGACTTCACGTACTGGGGACAGTCAGAGACCGGCAGGGTCCGGCTGGGTGACGACCAAGTGGAACGGCTGATCATCGCCCGCACTCGACGCTACCAGCGGCTTCCGGAGAAAATGCGGGCTACCGCAGAGGCAGACCCCCTGCGCGGGGGCAGCAGGTGGGTGAGTCACTTCTACTTCACCGCGGTCCCTACCCGGGGCTGGCCTGAGATGTTCGCACGGTATACACGCGATTCTCAGGCTCGCACGCGACTGCTGCGCCGCTGCACGGAGCTGGAACGGGAGATCGGCGCGGCCGGTCAGGATGAGTGCCCGTGGCCGACGGTCCTGGGCGGATTCGCCGAGACTCGCCGCACTCAGAGGGTTCCCGCCGGGTGGCTGGACACCTGGCCGGGACAGGCCGTTGAAGGCAAAGGCTGGACGATCGGCGTCGATGACGACGGCCCGGTCCGCCTCATCGACCTGGCGGCTGGCACTGGCAGCCCGCCGGGGCCCGCGTCCGACTTCCTCGACGAGGCCCCGGGTCCTCTACCGCACCCGGGACATAATCCGCTTGACCGCCGCCCTGGCTGATGACGCCGGCTACCCCGGCAACTGGCTGATCGGGGTCTCCCTGGATGGCTTGTACGGGTGCCGGTCACGGCTCACCGACACCGGCGATGAAACCGGCAGCTTCGAAGACTACGACTACCCCAGCGGCTCGCAGGCAACTGGGCTGCAGCTCCGCAGCCAGGCAGAACTCATCACGAGCCGACTGCTGCGCAAGCTTCTACGCGGCCTCGGAACCGAGTTCCTGCTGGCGCAGCCACTGTTTGGCCAAGACTGACAGCTGTAGGTTCCAACGGAGCAAGAGGGAACTCAGGGTGAGCCGCGATCACTCCGACCCATCACGCCATGCAAAAGGTCGAAAATGTGGGCCCAACCCCGGAGATTCCATATCGCCAAATACGAGCGACGTGGCATCTATGCTGGCAGTGCACGTGTCCGCACACCGATTGTCCGATTCTGCGCGAGCGCTGGATCGGAACACAGGAGCCCGCCGTCGGCCTCTAGCGGTGCTGATCAGTTCTACGCTGCTGATAACGATGTCGTCGCTGCGCGATATAGCATCAGACTTCGGGAGAATACATGCGTCTCTTATCGCAAGGCAGTCACGAGATTTTCTCGCTGACTGGCTTCCCATTGCGGGGATTGCTGGATGCCGGGCGCGCCGGTTAACTTCGCTAGTATGCCTGCGATCCTATTTTCGAGATGTTCTATGCCAACACCTTGCGCGAGACGCAGCGCTTCGTTGAGGGTGGTTCCAGCCTCGGCATGAAGGCCAGCCTCTTGCTGCGTTTCGCCGAGGAGCATGAGCATATGAGTTGTGGCTCCGAGGTCCCGCCGGGTGCGACCGTCAATGACGGCGGCCTGGAAGCCCTCGATGGCTTCGCTGAATCGTCCGGCATCGCGATAAGCCAGTGCCAGGTGCCAGCGTACCCAGATCTCGGCTGACTGATCGTTGCGCCGTCGTGCCAGTGCAAGCGCTTCCTCGCCGACCTGGACCGCGTCTCCGACTCGGCCTGCCAGCAGGTATCCGTCGATGAAATGGGCTGCCAGCCACAGTTCCCCGCCTTCGTCGGAAACACTCCTGAAAAGCAATAGCGCTTTTTCGTAATACTCGATTGCTTCTTCGGGACGGTTAAGTTCCAGGAAGGAGTCGCCGTAATGAGTCGTAATCCATGCCTCGAGGCCGCGGTCCTGGTCGCTGCGGCTGATCTGCAGCGCTCTCTCGTAGAGCGATGCCGCGTACTCTGAGCGCCCGGCGCCGCGCCTGACTTCGGCTAGGTAGATGATGGCCTGGATCTCCGACCGGCCGTCTGAGTTCCGGCGGGCTGCCTGGACAGCCCAGTCTTCAGTCAGCGCCAGTTCTTCCCAGCGTTTGCGGTACCACAGCAATGGCCGGAGGGCCTCGCTAAGCTTCTGGACTCGGTTCCAGTCCTCAGCCTCATATGCAGTCCTGGTAACGGTCAGGGCGTTGGCATGCTCGCGGGCGAACCACAAGAGTGCTTCCGCAGATGGGTGGTGGCCGGTTGACGGCGGAGCAAGAGTCCGCTCCGCAGCTTCTATATACCAGTCGAAAACCCGGTCAAGAACCAACTGGCCTGATTGTCCGCCCTCAGCGTGAACGGCGGCTTCCCTGGCGTACAACTGCACTAGGTCATGCATTCGGTAACGCTGGCCGAACTGGCCTACAGTATCGAGCAGCTGAGCGTCGATCAATACGCTGGCAAGTTCCCGCGCCCGCTCACTGGTGACGTCGGCAGCGGCAGCGGCGAGCGCGAGGTCAGCTTCCGCAACAGGGAGCAACCCTAGGACCCGGAAGAACCCTGCGGCATCGGAAGGCAATGCGCGGTAGCTGATGTCGAAGCTCGCTCGTATACCCCGCTCGTCGTCTTCGAGAGCGCCCAGGCGTTCGCTGGCGCTAGCTAGCTGTTCAGCCAGGACACTGAGCGGTTGCCCGTATACGGCGGGGCTTGCCGCCGCTGCTGCTGCGATTCTGATCGCCAGCGGCAGGCCAGCAGTGAGGTCCACTATGCGTGCGGCTGCGGTTGGCTCGACGGGGCCATAGTCCTCACCGAGGACGTTGCGGAATAGGTTGAGGGCTGAGTGGCTCGCCAAGGGCTGGACGTTGACTCTCCGCGCTCCGTCCAGAGAGCGAAGGGGCGAGCGGCTTGTCACGATAACCGCAGACCCTGGGCCGGATGGGAGCAAAGTTGCTACCTGCTCGGCCCGCGCCGCGTTGTCCAGGATCAGCAGGCATGGTCTGCGGGCGAGCAGGCGCTGCAGCAGGAGCGTCTGCTGAGCCGCCTGTTTAGGGATCTCGGCTTCGGGGGTGCCCAAGACATAGAAGATCTGCTGGAAGACGCTGCTGGAAGATGCTTCGTCTTGCCCGGTGCCGCCAAGGTCGACGAAGATGCGTGTTACGGGGAAATCTTCGCCGAGCCGGTGGGCTAGCTCGTTGGCAATGGTTGTCTTCCCGACACCGCCCATGCCGTACAGTACGACAACGGGAGATGTTTGCTCGCGCCGCTGCAGCATTTCCGTGATACGGAGGACTTCATGTTCGCGTCCGAGAAAATCAGGCAGCTGGCGGCGCAGAAACGCTTGCACAGCCTTATGCGGCGCCCCTCGCTCTTGGGGCAGAGGAGAGTGCGCAGCGACTGCACCGGCCGTAGCGGTGGCTTGGTGTTCAAAGGATAGGCCGAGTATCCGCAGAACTATCGTAATGAGCCGGTCGGCGGCTTCTTGATATCTGTCGCCAAACAGATCGGCGCGCTGAATTGAGGCCAGTGTGCGGCCGCCGCCGATGTCGCGGTCAGGAATATCACAATCGTCGAACCTGACCGGGATAAGCCACGGTTCATCCGGGTTCCGTTGCCTCAGCTGTTCGATTGCCAGAACGAGTTCTTCATTGTGCCAGCTCTTGCGGCGCGCAAGACTGTTTGCGGAGAAGCAGGCGATGAACACGAGCGCGTTTTCAGTGATCGCGTGTCGTATCTTTATCTGCCAGTTTTCGCCTGGCCACAGATCTGCGGTGTCACGCCATACGGGCACCCCAGCCGCTTCCAGCACATGCTGTAGCCTGTCCGCGTACGGTGAGTCTTCGCGAACGTAAGATATAAATACGTGGCCAGGATCCTGATGCTTGCCGGTATGCTCCGCTCCCGGGACCGAAAGCGCCCCCAGATTATCTCGGCCTTGAATCACTGGACCAGCGGACGAGCCGATGCTAGTCGTATTGCCACTTTGGCCGAGATTGCCGGCGGCCGTCACGATCGGCTTATAGCCATGCCGGGGCAGCGCATCCCGGACTTCGCCGACCAACTGGGCAAGCATGCCCTCCAGTCGCTGGCCTTGCAGATGGGTCACGTCGTGGTTCAACTGATCGGCCAGCGCGAACAGCGGCCCGCCGCGAGATCCACGGGCCAAGATCTCCCGCGTTAGGTAATCGGTCAGCGTCTGCGTCAATACCGGGACCGGAATCCCTAGCACTTCCGCCGAGGACTGCCCGGTGCCGGTGAGGCTAGCATCATCCAGGACCGTTAGTTGGGCGGCGATCCCCTTTTGCAGCCCTTCCAGTATCGTCGCCTGATCCGTCAGCGGTGCGCCTGGCACAGGCTGGCTGAAGACATGGGTGACGACCATCGCGAGTTCCTGAGCCCGCTCACCGCCGCCGGGGCATAGTTCTTGCGTCGTGGCCAGCACCGCGGCCGTAGCTGCCATGCGCAGCGCCCGCTCCTGGTCGTCACCGAGGACCAGAGCGGTCAGCTTCTTACGCCCGGCATCTGCCAATAGCGCGACTAGCCACGCCCCCAGGTCATCAGCGACAAAAGGCACGCTTCCAGTATCACAGCCTGCCAGCCAATCCGGGCCGCACAGGGCCAGGCAGCGGGGAAGCGCCATGACAGGATTCAGTGCAACACGAGGTCGGCCCGGCGCCTTCTCCAAGGACCCCTCTCGGCCGTTTGTCGCCAAGGTAAGGTGCCTGTAGCCTCATGGCTACAGTTCGCGGCCTCCAGCAGATCGTGTCATCTCATACCGCGATTCAACCGTCATCTGAGTGTCGGGTTGCGGTAGCCGCTCGCAGGGGGGCTTCCATCGTTATCATGCGTGATCTGACCTGCCTCGCAAGAGTCGCGACCGCCAAACCCGAAACACAATCGTGAGGCGACCGGATTTCGAATACGCCCGAAGGAGATCAGGATGGGATTCCGCGAAAGTCTACAGAGAGCGAAGGAAAACACCACCGGCGCGGCTGGTGGTGTGGTGGGATCACTCCTCTCTCTGCCGCATGCCTCTCTGTCTGCCGTGGAGGCAGCGCTCCAGGGAAAGAACCCTGCTGACGCCGCCGGGACAATCATCGATATTTATGCAAGTAATGGCGAAAAAATCGGGCGAGACCACGCCGACTTGATCTTCAGCGTCGGTACCAGTGTTCTTCTCGAACATCAGAGAAATCAACGGAATAAACGATAGATTAAGAGAGTTACCTACTCCTCGCTCAGCCGGGTAGGGCTCACTCGCTGGCTTCGCCACCTGTATTGAGGCCTGCGGCGACGTCGAACTGGAAGACCTGTTCGTCCATCCGGGCTGGATGAGGCGCGGCATAGCCACGGCGCTCGTCAACGCATCGCGGAGGTGCTGCGAGCGCGGGGCGCCGGGAGGTGACGGCTAACCCTCACGTGCTGGGTTCTACCGCGCCGGCGACTTCCTTGACTGCGGCGTCGCCGAGACCGACTTCGGCACCGCGTCCAGCATGGTGCTGACGATCCGCTGACTGTCCTTCAGGCGATCGTGTCACCCGGTGGCGGCAGTGCGAACGCTGCGGCAGCGTTCCGGACAGGACGTGGCTCCTTACTCCAACCGCCCGCCGACATGAGCGGGCGGGCGAGTCGGCTGTGAGCACGCATAGATTACAATTATGTGCTGCTAGAACCAGCGAAAGCGACGGCTAGAAAGCCGATCATAACGGCGGTTATCTGAAGCGCACCTACGAGAAGCCTTGCCGGAGCGGGTGTCCTGCGTCGTATACATGTCACCGAAGCAGCGTTCCGTACGAGACACAGAATCGAAAAGCATCAACGAGAAGGGGTTCGTGCTCGGCTACGTCGGATACATCACTTGAGATAACGTGTCCACGGCGGAACAAATCCCCCTCGTCAGCTACGTCGTCGACGCCCGGGCGGCGGGTTGAGATAGCGGCGGCTACGCGCGCGGTCAGCGCAAGCAGGGCCTTGTAACACATCGTGGCGACTTGCCAGGAGCCTCGGTGGCACCTATCGCCGATTCCAGATGGTTCCAGTGTGCGCGTCCTCGGAGCTTTGCATCGCGCAGATCATCTGCTCTGGGCGCCCGGTTCTAAATCACTGTTCAGAGCTACCTGATGATGGTGGACGTCGATTGCACATAGATTGAGGTACGTGGTGTGCCGGACTCGCGGTTTAGGCGCGCCGCTTCCCGGTGGGCGGCCTTGGCTCAGCGATGCTGGCTCATGGCGTGCAAGACATCGCCGAGTTGGCTGTGGCCCCAGGCGTTGGCAGGGTCGAGGCGGATCGCCTCCCGCGCAGCCGTCTCGGCCTCCCGATAGCGCCCCTGCATGCGCAGCGCCCCGGCGAGTTGGCTGTGGCTCCAGGCGGCAGCGTACTGGCTGTCGCCGTTCCGGGCGTCGCCATCAGGCGCGAGTGGCGCCGCCCGACCGCTGCCGCCGCTGTCCGGGCCGGGCGTGGGTCGGCTGGGGGATTCGGTACGGGCGAATAGCTGGGTGCGGTCGCCGCGCAGGTACAGGACCGGGGTGAGCCATTCGAGGGTGTGGCTACTGGTGCCCACGATCGCGATCCGGCCGCTGGAGACGGCATCGTCGATGTCACGGCCATGCGCCAAGGCGGAGTAGAAGCCGCGGGTGAACGCGACGGCAGCGGTGTCAGAGATCTGGAATTGCATCGCGGTAACGGCGCTGACGCCGCCGCGGACCAGGGAGACGGCCGTGCCGGAAAACAGGTCACTGGCGCCAATGGCCGCGCCAGAGCAGGAGTTCAAGACGATCAGCCGGAGCATCGGCCGTGCCTGGCGGAGCAGGTCGGTAAACCGGTGCGCCTCGATGAAATCCGCGCGGCCGCCGGGGCCGGTCAGCGCGAGAACACCCTCGTCTTGCGCCGGGTCGAAGTCACCGTGGCCGATGAAGTGCAGCACGTGCCACTGCCCCCCGAGCAGCAGATCATGCAGGTCATCCCAGGTCGCGGATTCCGCCCAGTGCAGCTCGGCCAGCCCGTCGGCGGCGAGACGGGCCAGCGCCGTGGCCAGCAGGTCACCTTCCCGGTCCGCGTCCAGGGCACTCAGGCCGCGGGGCGAAGAAACCACTCCGAGGATCCGCAGCGGCGGCCGCACCTCCAGCGGAGCCGGGACCGACGCGACGGGGACGTGCCTGACCAACTGCTCGTGCCGGCACACATAGGCGCCAGCCACGTCGTCGTACATCGCTTCCCAGGGCAGCCCGGCCAGCGCCGCCGTGCCGGTTCGCAGCACCACGCGCAGGCCCTTCCCTCGCTCGGCCGCGACCGCGGCGCTAGCCCGGTACCGTCCCGCCACATCACCACAGCCGAGCAGGGCGGCGAACAACTCCCGGCCGGCATCGCGGACAATCTGCTCAGTCTCGGGCAGCAGCCGCCGGGTCCCTACCGCCGAGGCCAGCACGACCCGCTGCAGATCCCGCCGCCGCGCCAGCAGCGCCTCAGCATCCAGCTCGACCACCGCGGACGCCTCACCCGCCGCAGAACGGACAACCTCCACGATGAACGATCCCGGAGCCTGACCCGGACCGATCGCCACCTCAAAAACCGTCACCGCATCCACCCATCCCGCGGAACCCATTCCCGCACCCGGGTGCCCTTCACCAGAGAATCATTCCACCAGAACGGTGACAGCGTGGTTTTGCTCGCGAGTTCTGGGTTCTCACGAGCAAACCAACAGCGCCGCAGTCAGCAGACAACCACAGCACCAGCCCGGATCAGCCGGTCCCGAATATGGGCGCTACGCTCGCGCGCACGTCGCCGATATCGAAAGGCATTGCGGGTTAACCAGCCTAACGGCACGGCTGACAGGCCACCGGCTGTCGGCGCGTGGCGGACCTTCGAAGCGTCAGGGACGGCGATCCTAGCCAGCGTGTCCGGGGATGCCGAAGGCGGTCGTAGAACGTGACTCGTGTCGGCAATGACCGGGTAATGATGAGGCACAACCCAGCTGCGCAAGCGCCCGGCCTGTTCCCGGCGACTCCAGGTGCGCTGTCCATAATGGTCAGTTCGGTATGCGGAGAATCCCTGAATCGAACAACCCGAATAGCGCCCAGAGCGGCGGTTCGCGATCGTTGCCGGTGGCTACGTCCGGTGATCACCTGGCATAGTCCCGCGGTCGCGGCCGACGGCCGGACTGACTCCTAGACGGTTCGCAGCGATCAGGCTCCTCACGTGACGTATACCGGTGCGGATATCGGCAGCCATCGCTCGTCACCGGACTTTGCGTCCAGCGGGCTGACAGCGTAGGCGCCATCGTCTCGCACAAGCATGACCGGACCGTATCGCGCATACCATTTCCACTGCACTGCTGGCTCAGCACCGTAGGTTCCCGTCGGCGCCGGATAGGTGCGGAGGGAACAGCCCAGGTCGAAGGAGAACCTGGTCCGGCTGTCCGGCTCGATCTCGACGGCGGTCAGGATCTGGCCGTTCAGCACGCCGAGCGCACGGTTCATGGTGATGTCGTCAGACTCCTCATGCGCGAGCTGGACACCGTCCAGCGTCAGCAACCACTGGCAGCAGTACACCCGCAAGTGCCACTCACCGTGAACGGCTGCCAGACGCCGCGGCGACCGCTCCGGCGCCCCCTCGATGTGCACACGCATAAGCAACGGCTTGCCGATCTCAACACCGGGCTCACCGAACTCCATCGTGACGAACGAGCCGTAGCCGTGCTGGACCAGCCAGCACGGCTGTCCCGTAGCCGGGCGCATCAACTCAGCGATCGGGTGCATCGCCAACGATCATCGCCGTGCAACAGGCCTGGCGGCAACCGCATTTCCTGAGCACAGATCAGCTCCCTACGCACTGCCACGGGCGGAGCGGCGCCATGAACCAGAAGACACACACAACGGCGGATCCCGCGCGATGAGTGGCCAGGGCCGACAGCATAGCGTGACTAACGCAGGCCTGAGTCGTGGTGTGAGATCGCCGGATCCGGGCGCTGCTGTTGACAGCTGCGAGGCTGGCCGGCCACATGGGCGGGCGCGGGCAGCGCCGTCAGGCCTTGCAGTCAATCCGGCCTGATGGTGTCACACTGGGAGGGACTGGCTCCCTGCGATCGCCCCGATCGCGCCGTCTTATCGATGGACAGGTGAACCGCGATGCACCGCATGCCGAGAGCCCCGGGTCTTCCCTTCGGCGGAGGCCTCAACTTGCTGCTAGTTGCCGGCGCGGCGTACTTCGCGTGGGAGCATGAGCAGGGCCGGCACGGACAGCCCAACGTGCTGTGCCCGCTGTGCTGGCTGAACAAGATCGCCCCGGCCCCCGGGGCCTCCGGTGGCTCTGGTCCGGCCGAGCCGCCGGAACAGGCCTGACTGGCATGCCAGCTGGGGTGTCACCGCCAGCCGCGCTCACCACCTCCTGATGAGCTGCGCACCGGGATCGTGGATCAGATCCTGATGCCGCTCATCCAGCCGATGCGCCGACCGGCCGGATCCGGCGCGCTCCGCGGCGCATTGCCCAGCGCCGGCGCAAGATGCGATCGGCGATCGTTTAGTCGCAGCAGAACGGGACATGGCGCGCCGGTAGCACCCATTCGGGCAGGCTTCCCGCACAACAGCGGCGACCCGGCAACGGTGCCGAAGGCGGTTCGCGGTCACGGTCGATGGCTGCACTTGGTGATGGTTTCGGTCGTGTCCTTGGCTATGGGCAGCCTGACCCGGCGGCCGCGCGGCCAGGCTGCCTTGGATGAGGACGAAAGTTTACCGGGCTGCTCCGGCGATGAACGCGGCGACGATGTAAGTAGCATGCCGGTCCGGGCTGGTGCGGGCCCGGTCATACCGCATGGTGGTGCGCGGATCGGCATGGCAGGCGGCTTCTCGCACGCCCGGCAGCGGCACCCCGGCACCGGGCGCCGCGGTGATGAACGCATGCCCCAGCGTGCGGGGGCTGGCGTCCTTGGTGATCCCGGCCGCGGCGGGTGACCCGGCGGACGATCCGGGCGGCGCCGTGCCGGTCCAGCCGCCGCCCGTCCGCGGTGACGAACAGGGGTCCTTCGGTGCGCCCGCCGGCGGCCAGGTCGATCGCCCGGCCGGTGCGGGGCGCGAGCGGGATGGTGATAACTTTCCCGTCCTTGCGGGTGATGACCGGGGTGCGGTGGCCGCGTTCCACGCCCGGGTGCCTGATGTCCGCACCGGTGGCCTCCGGCACCCGCAGCCCGCTGAGCGCCAGCAGGGATACCAGTGCGTGCCCGGCGGGCGGGCCCGGCGGCGGCCAGGATCGCGCCGGGCTCGTTGCGGTCCAGGGCGGTGGCGTGCGACTGGTAATCCGGCCGGGGCCGTCGGACGTGCGCGGCCGGGGAGCGGCCGGGGAGTTCTCCCTCGACGGCGTACTTGCAGAACCCGGCGATGGTGCACAGCCGCCGGGTGACGGTGGCGCGGGCGCGTCCTTTGGCCTCCAGGTCGCGTGCGAAGGTCTCGATGCCGACGCGCCGGACCGGGAACAGGGACAGCGAGCGGATGCGCACCAGGCGGTGAACTGGCGCAGGTCCAGTGTGCAGGCCTCACCGGTCAGGCCGCGGTACCCGGCCAGGAAGCCGGCCAGCGCGAGACGTTCAGACTCAGTGAAGGCCGGCTGGATGGTGACGAGGGCGGTGGCGGGGGTCGTGGCGGTCATCGGGCACCTTCCGGATCGGCTCAGACCCGGGGCCGAGGGCCAGCCGCCAGGCCCCGGCAATAGAACCAGGGACGCAGCGTAAGCCAGGCTCGCTCGCTACGCCAGATGACGGTGCATGCATGATGCGCATCTCACCCCGGAGCCGGGAAGTACGCCATACCGCCGAATAGGGATTCCTGTTGAAGGATGGGGCTATACGGGCTTCGGCGCGCAGAACGTCCGGTTAGGCCGGGCCCGTCACAGCCGGTGGTGCACCCACACCGCCGGCTCGACGTAGACCGCGTAGTCATGCTCGGC
>Ga0335075_10006879_pt1 | contig 17554 bp, 17 predicted proteins | sample Lox_Sample_24_FD_206723 | JGI IMG/M metagenome (GOLD analysis project Ga0335075, IMG submission 206723) | Soil microbial communities from Loxahatchee National Wildlife Refuge, Florida, United States - Lox_Sample_2.4 | ecosystem: Environmental > Terrestrial > Soil > Wetlands | place: USA...
CCGACTGCCCGATCTGCGGCGAGCACGCCCCCGAGATCCCGGCGTCGGAGATGGGCCAGTTCCCGGACTACGACCTCTTCTGCGCCGGCGCGGGCGGGGACCGCTGAGCGGTCCCCGACTCGACTAGGATCCCCGCTCGATGGCGACCGTACGCATCCCACCGGTCCTGCGCCCGAAAACCGGCGGCTCCTCCGAGGTCGACGCCGCGGGCGGCAACGTCGGCGAGGTCCTGCGCGCCCTCACCGCCGCGCACCCGGAAACCTCGGCCCAGCTGTTCGACGCCGAGGGCGAGCTGAACCGCTACGTCAACGTCTACCTGAACGACGAGGACGTGCGGGTTCTCCAGGGGCTCGAGACCTCCGTGTCGGACGGGGACACCGTCGTGATCCTCCCGGCCATGGCCGGCGGCTGAGGCGCCTGCAAATCGGCGCCTGGGGGCGCCCAACCCAGGCTTGATCTTCGACGTCCCGGGGCGCCGGCCGCGGCCTCAACCCGCCAGCGCGTCGACGTCGATGTGGCCGAGCCGGGACGGATCGGCCAGCAGGTCGATCTCGACGATGCGGCCCGCGCGGACGACGAAGCCGGCGACCGAGACCGCTTTGCCCGCCGGCGCGATCACCACCCCAGGGCTGCCGTTGACCAGCGCCCGGCGCATGTAGGGGAAGAACGGGCGGCCGAAGGCGACCGCGTTCTCGATGACCTCCTGGGCGCCGTGGAGTTCGCGCGAGGGCGGCCCGGGGAGGTCGCCGCGGTCGACGCGGAAGACGACCTCGGGGTCGAGCAGGGAGACGAGCGCCTCGAAGTCCCCCTCGCGGGCGGCGGCGACGAAGGCGTCGACCACCTCGCGCTGCCGGGCCCGGTCGGCGTCGGTCTGGGGGACCGAGCCGCGCACCCGGCGGCGACCGCGGCTCGCCAGCTGGCGCGCGGCCCCGGGGGTGCGGTGGACGATCGGCGCGATCTCGTCGAAGGGGACCGCGAACATGTCGTGGAGGACGAAGGCGAGGCGCTCGGCCGGGGGCAGCGCCTCCAGCACCACCAGCAGCGCCAGGCCTACCGAGTCGGCGAGGACCGCCTCGTGCTCAGGGTCGGCCTCGCCTTCCGGGGCGACCAGCGGCTCCGGCACCCAGGGCCCGAGCGGCTCCTCACGGCGCGCCCGGCGCGCGCGCAGCTGGTCGAGGCAGACGCGGGCGACGACGGTGGTGAGCCAGCGCTGGAGGTCGTCGATCGCCGCCGCGTCGGAGCGACTCAGCCGCAGCCACGCCTCCTGCACCGCGTCCTCGGACTCGGCCACCGAGCCGAGCATCCGGTAGGCGACCGCCTGCAGATGCGGCCGCGCCCGGTCGAACCGCTCGGCCAGGAGGTCGGGCTCATCCATCGGCGCCATCATCGCGAAGGCGATCATCGCGACGGCGCCGGGCTCGGGTCGGCGACCTCCGGGTAGGGAGCGAGCCCGGCGTCCGCCTCGAGGCCGAGCGGATCGCGTTCGATGTCGCGCTCGCGGACCAGGGCGAGGACGGCGACGGCGCCGGCGAAGGCGACGATCGCGCCCAGCGCGAGCACGTCGTCGAAGCCGGCGAGGAAGCCTTCGCGGGCGGCGCCGGCGACGCTGCCGCGAGCCGCGGCGGGGATGTGGGCGAGGGCCTGGGGGAGGGCCCCGGAGGAGACCGCTTCGACCAGCCGGCGCGGGTGGTCACCGTGGGCGGCGGGCGTCCCGGCGGCCAGCTCGGACACCTTGTCGGCGCCGCGGCCGACGAAGATCGCTCCCCAGACCGCGACCCCGACGGCGACGCCGACCTGGCGGAAGGTGTCGTTGATCCCGGCCGCCATGCCGCTGCGCTCCTTCGGCACGACGCTGAGCGCGACGTCGGCGACCACCGGGTTCAGGAACCCGACCCCGGCGCCGACCACGACCAGGCCGGCGAGCATCGCCGTCCAGCCATCGCCCGCCTCGAGGCCGGTCATCAGCAGCAGGCCGACGCCGATCGTCGCCAGGCTGCCTCCCAGCATCAGCCGCGCCGGGACGCGCGAGAGCAGCGCGCCCGCCAGCGGGGCGAAGAAGAAGCTGACCACCGTGATCGGCAGGTAGCGGAGCCCGGCCTGGAGCGGCGAGTAGCCGAGGTAGTTCTGCAGGTAGAGGGTGACGTAGAGGAAGAGGGCGAAGATCGAGGCCGAGACGGCGAAGGCGGCGATCTGGACGCCGGCGAAGGCCGGCCGGCGGAAGAGGCCGAGCGGCAGCATCGGCGCCGCGACGCGGCTCTCGATCGCGAGGAAGGCGGCGAGCATCGCCCCTGAGGCGGCGAAGAGGGCGACGATCGGGGTGCTGCCCCAGCCGTCGTCGTTGCCCCGCACCAGCGCCAGCACGAGCATGAAGAGCGCGGCGGTGAAGGTGGCGACGCCGGGCCAGTCGACCCGGCCGGCGTCGGGGTCGCGGGTCTCGCGCAGGCGCAGCCGGCTGACCGCGATCGCGGCCAGGCCGATCGGCACGTTGACGTAGAAGATCGACTCCCAGCCGAGGCCGTCGGTGAGGGCGCCGCCGATCAGCGGCCCGACCGCCACCGCGACCCCGATCGAGGCGCCGTAGATGCCCATCGCGGTGCCGCGCTCGCGGCCCGCCGGGAACTCCTGGGCGACCAGGGCCAGGGAGACGGCGAACATGACCGCCCCGCCGACCCCCTGCAGGGCGCGGGCGAGGTTGAGGAAGAGCGGGTCCGGCGCCAGTCCGCAGAGCAGCGAGGCGAAGGAGAAGATCCCCAGCCCGATCTCGAAGACGCGGCGGCGGCCGAAGCGGTCGGCGAGCGAGCCGGCGGTGAGGACGAAGGCCGCCAGGGTCAGCGAGTAGGCGTCGACCACCCACTGCAGGTCGCCGAAGTCGGCGTGCAGGCCGGCGCGGATCGACGGCAGGGCGACGTTCACCACCGTGATGTCGAGCAGCAGCATGAAGGTCGCCACGGTGACGGCGAGCAGGGTCCACCACTTGCGTTGCATCGGTACCTCCTCGGAAATCAGGTTCTGAGAGGTAGACGAAGCAGCCCGTCGAAACGTGACGGCGGGAGTTGTCGCGTCAGCGCTCGAGGACGAGGCCGAGGAACTTCTGGGTGCGCTCCTCGCGGGGATTGTCGAGGACCTGCTTCGGTTCGCCCTGCTCGACCACGACGCCGCCGTCCATGAAGACGACCTGGTCGCCGACCTCGTGGGCGAAGCCGATCTCGTGGGTGACGACGAGCATCGTCATCCCTTCCTCGGCCAGCTCGCGCATCGTGTCGAGGACCTCTTTGACGAGCTCGGGGTCGAGCGCCGAGGTGACCTCGTCGAAGAGCATCACGTGCGGTTCCATCGCCAGCGCGCGGGCGATCGCGACCCGCTGCTGCTGGCCGCCCGACAGCGTTTCCGGGTACGGGCCGTGGCGGTCGCCGCGGCCGACCCGCTCGAGCAGCGCGCGACCTTTCTCCTCCGTCTCCCGCTTCGATTTGCCGAGCACCTTCTGCGGCGCCAAGGTGACGTTCTGGAGCGCCGTCTTGTGGGGGAAGAGGTTGAACTGCTGGAAGACCATGCCGACCCGCTGGCGGACGAAGTCGAGGTTCCAGCTCGACTCGCCGCTGCCCGAGCCCGGGCCCTTGCAGATGTCCTGGCCCTCGAGGAAGATTTCGCCCTCCTCCGGCGGGGCCAGCAGGTTGACGCAGCGCAGCAGCGTCGACTTGCCCGAGCCGCTCGGCCCGAGGATGCAGATCACTTCCCCTTTGCCGACCTCGAGGTCGACGCCTTTCAGCACTTCGAGGTTGCCGAAGCGCTTGTGGATGCCCTGCAGCTTCAGCATCGGCTCGGCCATCAGGCGACCTCGATGTGGGCGCCGCGGCTGATCCTGCCCTGGTTGCGTTTGATCAGGTAGTCGACCAGGCGCGCGCCGGGCAGGCAGATGACGAGGAAGAAGGCGGCGGTGAGGGTGAGCGCCGAGCTGTTCAGCTGTTCGGCGAGGATTTCGCGGCTGACCAGGACCGACTCGCCGAAGGCGATCACGCTGACCAGCGTCGTGTCCTTCAGCAAGGAGATCATTTCGTTCAGCATCGGCGCCGGGATCTTGGTCACCGCCTGGGGGACGATGATGTGGCGCATCGCCTGCAGGTGGCTCATGCCGAGCGAGCGCGCCGCCTCCATCTGGCCTTTCGGCACCGCTTCGATCCCGGCCCGGTACACCTCCGCCATGTAGGCGCCGTAGACGAAGACGAGGGCGGCGACGCCGTACCAGAACGGGTCGGGCTTGCCGAGCCACTCGGGGATGCGGATCCCTTTCGGGATGAAGGTGAGGAAGGGCACGCCGCCGGAGATCATCAGGATGATGATCAGGATCGGGATCGCCCTCAGGACGTCGATGTAGGCGATCGTCAGGAAGCGGACCGGGAGGAACTTCTTGCCGGGCGCCTGTCGCAGCAGGGCGAGGACGAGGCCCCAGATCAGGGCGACGATCACCGCGACCAGGAAGATCAGCAGGTTCTGCAGGAAGGCTTCGAAGACTTCCCCGAAGTGTTCTCCCATGATGTGGAAGTCGAAGTACTGTTCGAAAAAGACCTTCAAGTTCGCTCCTGCTCCCTGCTTCCGCTTTCCCAATCAAAGAGGGGGCACCACCCGGGCGCCCCCTCTCTTATACGGCTTTCGGTTACCTCGCGACCGTCACTTTGCTTCGGCTTCTTCGATCGCTTTTTCGAGGCCTTCGAGCGGCGGCGCTTCTTTGAACCATTTTTCGTAGACCTTGGCGTAGCTGCCGTCTTCGATGGACTTCTTCAGGCCTTCGTTGATCTGTTCGAGCAGTTCGGTGTTTTCCTTCGACATCGCGATCCCGTACGTTTCGTCGGTCGGGACTTTTTCGACGATTTCGATGCCACCGAGTTCTTCGGCCTGCTGTTTCGCCACCGGGGCGTCGATGATCACCGCTTCGACCGTGCCGGCCTTCAGCGCGTTGTCCGCGTCCGGGCCTTCCGGGAAGGGCCGGAGTTCGGCGGCTTCGGCTTTTTCCTTGCCGAGTTCGAGCCCGGTCGTGCCTTGCTGGGCGGCGACGACTTTGCCCTTCAGGTCGGCGAGGCCGGTGATCGGGCTGCCTTCTTTGACCAGGATCGCCTGTTCGGAGAGGTAGTAGGGCAGCGAGAAGGAGACGACCTTTTCGCGTTCCGGGGTGATCGTCGCCGCCGACATCACGGCTTCGAACTTGCCCTGGGCGACGTCGCGGAAGATCGTTTCGAACGAGGAGTCGATGAATTCCGGTTCCCGCCCGATCTCCTTGCCGATCGCTTCCATCAGTTCGACGTCGAAGCCGGTGTAGTTGCCCTTTTTCCCCTGCTCGAACGGGGGATAGGGGATGTCGGAGCCGACGGTCAGCTTTTCCCCGCCGCCCGCTTCGGCGGCGCCGCCGCCTTCGCTGCTTTCTTCGCCTGCCGTGGTTCCCGAGCCGGTGCTGCTGCCTCCGCCGCCGCACCCGGCGACGACCACCGCCACGAGTCCGACGATCAGCACCGCCATGAAGGCGGCGAGCCGCGTCTTACTGGACAAACCTTCCTCCGATCAAGAATTTGCTGGACCCGGGCGAACATACACCCGGCCGGCCCGGCTTGGTTTGTCCAGCGGTCCAAAGCTCCTCGCTACACTTTCTGAAGTAAAGGGGACCCCGGCGACGCGATGGCACCAGATCCAGTCTTGAACAGACCTTGCGGAGGTCGCTTCGGCGATGTCGTCGAATCGATCGGCAACACGCCCTTGGTCGAGTTGAAGCGCCTCTCGCCGAAGGAGGACGTGCGGATCTACGCGAAGCTCGAGGGCCACAACCCGACCGGTTCGGTGAAGGACCGCGTCGCCCGCTCGATGATCGAGAAGGCGGAGGCCGAAGGGGCGATCGAGCCGGGGCAGACGATCCTCGAACCGACCTCCGGCAATACCGGCATCGCGCTGGCGATGATCTGCCGCCGCAAGGGCTACCCGCTGCAGGTGGTGATGCCGGACAACGTCACCGAGGAGCGCACCCAGCTGCTGCGCATGTACGGGGCGGAGATCGTCTATTCGGAGGGGGCGAAGGGCTCCAACGGGGCGGTCGAGGTGGCGCTCGAGCTGGCCGAGCAGCCCGGCTTCTTCATGCCCTACCAGTACGGCAACGAGGCCAACCCGCTCGCCCACTACAACGGCACCGCGGTGGAGATCCTCGAAGAGCTCGATTCGGTGGCCGCCTTCGTCGGCGGCCTCGGCACCGGCGGCACCCTGATGGGGAACGGGCGGCGCCTCAAGGAGAACGACCCCGAGACCCTCGTGGTCGCGGCCGAGCCGATGCAGGGGGAGCTGGTCCAGGGCCTGCGCTCGCTCGACGACGGCTTCATCCCGCCGATCATCGACCTCTCCCTGCTGGACCGCAAAATCATGGTCTCCAACCGCGACGCGATCGTCTGGACGAAGAAGCTGCTGGAGGAGGAGGGCGTCTTCGCCGGCGTCTCCGGCGGCGCCGTCGCCCGCGTCGCCGCCCGGATCGCCGGTGAGCTCGACTCCGGCAACGTCGTCTTCCTGATCCCCGACGACGGCTGGAAGTACCTCTCCTCCGGCGTCTACACGAAGCCGCTGGAGGAGATCGAGAACCTCGACTCCACGGTGTGGTGGTAGTCGGTCCCGGCTCGCGCTCGCGCAACTTCCCTTGACCGGGTCGGTTAGCTGATCCGAAAGCTTCAACCGGACAAGGGAGCAGGGATGTTCAGAGGTCGAGGAGTGAGGGGGTTGGCGGCGGCCGGGGGCCTGGTGCTCTCCGCGGTGCTGATGATGAGCACGGCGGGAGCGGCGGAACCCGGTCTGGATTCGAGCTACGGCGAAGGCGGCGCCGTGCAGCTCGCGGGCGTCGTGCCTCCCGGGCTGAATCCGGACCCGAACAGCGAAGCCTATGCCGCCCTCGCGGTGCCGGCCGGCGTGCTGGTCGCGTCGCCGGCGCAGGCCTGCACCACCCCCTGGGAAAGCGGCTGCGAACAGCTGCTGACGATTCGGCGCTACGGACCGACCGGCCGGCCCGATCCGACCTACGGCGAAGGCGGCTTCCTGACCGTCTCCGAGCAGTCTGGCCCGAACCAGAAGCTGGCGGTGGACGGCCGAGGTCGCCTCCTCGTCGCCGCCCAGGAAAGCGTCCGCGGGCCCTACGCGCTCACCCGCTACACGTCCGCGGGTCGGCTCGACCGGCGCTTCGGTGAAGGGGGGCACGTCGCCGTCGCCGCCCTGCCTCGACAGGGCTCCATGCGCGGCCTCGTCGTCAGCCCGAACGGGCAGATCACGCTGGAGGTCGACGGGACTGCACACAACCTGCCGAACTCGGGGATGGAAGCGAGGAAGGTGACGCTGGTGCGGCTGCGCGCCGACGGCAGGCTCAACCTCGGCTTCGGCAAGCGGGGCCGGCTCTCGTTCGCGACGCCGGCCGGCGCGTCGGAGATCGTCGCGACCCAGAAGAACGGCGTCTTGATCGGCAGCAGCTCGTGCTGCGCGGGCGGCGACTACACCCCGGTGTACCGCATCGGCGCCTCAGGCCGTCTCGACACGCGCTTCGGCGCCCGCGCGAGGCGTGCCCAGGTCAGGCTGTTGTCCGGGTTCAAGGCACCGGCCGTCAACACCGTGGTCGCCCGCCCCGACGGCAAGGTCGACCTGCTCGGGTCGGCAGAACCATTCGCGACCGACGGTGGCTTCGTGCTGCGTCTCGGCGCCGACGGGAGTGCCGACGCGAGCTTCGGCAACGGCGGGGTCACGCGGGTGGCCACCGGTCTCGTCTCCGGCGTCGCCGGCGGCGGCGGTTCGACCCTGGCGCTGTACGAATCCTTCCCGCCGTACCCGTCCGAAGCGGAAGCGCAGAGCTACGTCGAGCGATTCCGTGCCGACGGCAGTCCCGACCCGGCCTTCGGCGGTGAACAGGGCCTGCCCCTGCCCCTGCCGGGACCCGGCGCCGAAATCGTCGCCTCCTCGTCGGGGGCGGCGGCGATCCTCGTGCGGCGTTGGCGCACGTGTCGAGAAATTTGCCCCGCGCTTCCGTACCTCACCCGCGTGATCGAACCGGCAGCGCCTGAAGCCGACCACAAGAAGGGGAAGAATCGATGAAGTCGACGTTCTCACCGCGGGTGGTCGTGACCGCGGCGCTCCTCAGCTTTCTTCTCGTCGCGGTCTTCGCCGGCGTCGCGAATGCCGCGGGCCTCGACCGCTCCTACGGTGAAGGCGGCGTGGTGAAGGTGCCGCAGCCGGTCACTTCGGGTCTGAACTCCGACCTGCTCCAGTTCGCGAGCGCCCGGGACGGCTCCGTCTACGCCCTCGCCCAGACGCGAACCTGCGGTTCGGTCGTCTGCGTGTCGAACTATTACCTCTACCGCTTCACCGCGGGCGGGGCGCTCGACACCGGCTTCGGGGCCGGCGGCATCGTCTTGCTGCCGGGCGCCTCCGGCGAATACGGACTCGCGGTGGACGCCCGGGGGCGGGCCCTCCTCGCGGCGCCCGCGCCCGGCTCGGTGACGGTTCTCCGCTACCTGCCGAACGGCCGGCCCGACCCGAGCTTCAGTGGCGGTCAGGTCACGGTCGGATGCGACTGTGAAGGTGAATCCGCGTGGGTGATGCCGGCCGCGCGCGGCCGCGTCCTGGTCGAGTCCCGGGGCGGCTATTCGCAATCGGGCGAACCGTCCTCGTCCAGGGTGATCACCCTGAACCGGCTGCTGGCGAGCGGCTCGCCTGATCGCGGTTTCGGCAAGGCCGGCGGCGTGACGGTCAGGCTCGGCAGACGGATCACGCCGGGCCAGGTCTCGGTGACCCGGAAGGGCGCCGTGGTGTTCGGAGCGTCCGGCTGCTGCGGCGGCAACGGCGCCTACCTGATGCGGGTGTCGGCGCGAGGGCGGCTCGACGCCAGGTTCGGCCGCCGCGCCGGGCGCTCGCTGCAGCGACTGCGGAAGAGCGGCGAACAGGCCGGATTCGCCTCGCTGGTCCCGCGCGGCGATGGGGCGCTCGACATCTTCGGCACCGATCCGCTGACCGGCGGCTTCGACTTTCGCCTTGCCGCCGACGGGGCGCCGGCGAAGTTCGGCAAGGGTGGGCTGCGCCGGTTGCCGTTCACGATCGATTCCGCCGTGGCAGGCACGGGCGGAGCCGACCTCATCCTTGGCAATCCGCTGCGCGCGACGGCCTACGAAGAAGTGCCGAACGCGTACCGCATGCTCGGCGACGGGCGGCTCGATCCGGCATTCGGCGGGGGCGGCGGGCTCAGGCTGCCGCTGAGCGGGACCGGTGTCTCGCTGGCGGCGCTCAAGGGCGGCAGGGCCCAGGTCATGAACCTCGGCGCCCAGTTCTGTCGCAGCGGATGCGGGCCGACGCCAGGCTTCGCCCGCCTCGTCGAAGGCCAGACGCGGCGCTGAGATGCGGGCCACGCTCGCCGTCGTCGTCGCGACCGTGATCGCGTTCGGGGCGTGGTCGGCCGGAGCAGCGTCGCCGGCGTCGGCGACGGTCTCCGCGGCCCGCGTCGGCGCGGGCCACTCCCGCGTCGGGGCGCTGCCGAGGGGCTTCTTCGGCGTCGTCCCGCAGGCGCCACCGAGCGCTACCGACCTGACTCGGATGGAAGGGTCCGTGGAAACGCTGCGCCTGCCGATCTTCTGGTCGGAATGCGAACCGACGGCGGGCCATTTCGACTTCCGGGGAGTCGATGCCGAGGTCGGCGCGGCAGCCGCGCACGGGCTCGTCGTGATGCCGTTCGTCTACGGCCGGCCCGCCTGGCTCGGTGTGCAGAACCACCCGCCGCTCGGCGGCCGGGCGATGGCGGCATGGAAGCGTTTCCTGCGCGTACTGGTCGGCCGCTACGGGTCCCAGGGAAGCTTCTGGCTGGGGCGGGCGAAGCGGCCGATCCGTCGTTGGCAGATCTGGAACGAGCCGAACTTCCGCCTCTTCTGGGCACCTCGGATCGCCCCGCGCGCCTACGCGAAGCTGTTGCGCGCCTCCGCGCGGGCGATCCATTCCGTCGACCCGGGCGCGAAGATCGTGCTCGCCGGGATCGCCCCGGTCGGCGCGGGAGAGAAGACCTGGGTCTTCATGCGACGGCTGCTGAAGGTACCGGGGGTGCGCAGCGACTTCGACTTCGCCGCGATCCATCCCTACTCGGCGACGATCCCGGAGCTCGACTATCAGCTCGAGCGGGTGCGCGGCGCGATGGACGCCGGGGGAGCGGGCGGCAAGCCGATCATCGTCACCGAGTTCGGCGTCGCCTCGAGCGGCGACTACCCGTCGGCCTTCGTGGTCGGCGAAGCCGGGCAGGCCGAATTTCTTCATTTCGCCTACGCGCGCCTGGTGCAGATGCGGCATCGATGGCGGATCGCCGGCGCCTACTGGTACGCCTGGCAGGACGAGGCCGAACCGGACCCGCACTGTGCCTTCTGCCAAGGCGCCGGCCTTTTCCGCCTCGACGGCAGTCCCAAGCCGTCCTGGCGTGCCTACCTGCGGACCGTCCACGCATTCCGGCCGCGGTCGGCGGCCCGTGCGGGCCGGCCGGTCCAGTAGCCTCGCCGCGATGAAGATCTCCCGGGAGCTGGTCGACGAGATGATCGCGCACGCGCGCGAGGACCTGCCCAACGAGTGCTGCGGCATGGTCGGCGGCTCGGGCGGGGTGGCGAGCAAGGTGGTGCGGGTGGAGAACGCGGCGGCGACGCCGCTGCGCTACGAGATGGACCCGCAGGGACAGTTCGACGCGCTGAAGGAGATCGAAGGGGACGGCGAGCTGTTGGCGATCTATCACTCGCACACGAAGAGCGCCGCCTATCCGTCGCAGACGGACGTGAACCAGGCGCAGAACTGGCCCGAACCGATCTACGTGATCATCTCGCTGGCCGACGCGGAGAACCCGGACGTGCAGGCTTTCCACCTCGCCGACCTGAAGATCGCCGACGCCGAGCTGGAGATCGGATAGAAAGAGGCATGGCCGGGGCGACGAAACATCGCGGCGCGCACTCGCGCGGCGCTCATCACGGGGGCGGCGGTCACCACGGCGACGAGGGCGGCGGCGGTGGCGGCGGGGGCGGCGGCAAGCTGATCAAGGTCGGCTTCGCCCGCAACCAGGCGGAAGCGGAGATGCTGCAGGCGCTGCTGCTCGAGTCCGGCATCCCGAGCGTGCTGAAACGCTCGGCCGGCTTCGACAATCCCGACTTCCTCGCCGCCGGCCCGCATGACATCTGGGTCAACAAGGAGCACGCCGACGCGGCGCGCGAGCTGTTGGCGGGGACGATGACCGAGACCGAGGGCGAAGAGCGCGAAGAGCTCGTGGGCGAAGCGCACCTGCGGGCCACCGGCGGCGACCCGACCAGCCCGCAGCGGCTGGCGATCTGGCTGGTGGGCGGCCTGATCGTCGCCATCGTCCTCGTCTGGATCGTCTTCGAAATCACCGGCTGAGCGTCCTTTCGCCCCCGCCGAGGGGGAGAGACCGGGTGCCGTGGAGCATTGCTCTCGGTATGCGAGAGCAATGCTCCACGGGCGATGCGCGGATCGCCGCGATCGCGGGAAGGCAGCACGGGGTCGTCACCCGCGAGCAGCTCGCGGCATGTGGGATCGACAAGAGTGCGGTGACGCGACGCCTGCGCGCGGGGCGATTGCATCGACTGCACCGGGGCGTCTACGCGGTGGGGCATCGAAGCCTCAGTTGGCGAGGACGGTGGCTGGCGGCGGTGCTCGCGGCAGGCGAGGGCGCGGTCCTGAGCCACGCGAGCGCGGCGGCGCTGTGGGAGTTCCTGCGTCCCGTCCACGGTCCGATCCACGCCACCGTCGCTGCCGCCGCCCGTCGCAAGAAGCGGCCGGGGCTTCGCCTTCACCGCTCCCGCACGCTTGCGCCGTCCGAGATCACGCACCGTCACGGCATCGCGGTCACCGTCCCGGCCCGGACGATCACCGACATCCGCGCCGCGGTCGAGCCCTACCTCTTCCGCCGCGCCCTCCGCCAGGCCGAGCTCGCCGGGCACCGCGTCCCGCAGCTCGGCACGACCAGGCGCACCCGCTCCGACCTCGAGCTCCTCTTCCTCGCCGTCTGTGAGCGCCACGGCCTCCCGCTCCCGCTCGTCAACCACCGGGTCCACGGCCACCTCGTCGACTTCTACTGGCCCGGGCACCGCCTCGTGGTCGAGACCGACAGCTGGGACTATCACCGCGGCTCGGTCGCCTTCGAGGACGACCACGGGCGCGAGCTCGCGCTGCGCCGACACGGCCTCGCCGTCCGCCGCTACACCGGCGCCCAGATCGAGACCGAGCCCCGGGCCGTCGTCGCCGACCTCCGCGCCGCGCTCAGCTGACGCCCGCGGGGCGGGCCATCTCGCGCAGGTAGTCGCGCCAGGCGCCCTCGATGTCGCGGAAGCGGGCGTCGAAGGCGTCTTCGAGGGTGACGGCGGGGCCGCCGGGGAGGAGGCCGTCGACGAGGCGCTCGCAGGCCTCCGGGCCGCGCTCGTTCTCGAGCAGGTCGAAGATCGTGCCGCCGAGGATCACTGCGTCGCGGCGCGAGGGCGGGAAGGAGACGCGGGCGCCGCCGCGCAGGCGCAGCAGCACCGCGGCGCGGTAGAGCCCGACCTGGCGGGAGAAGTACTGGGCGCCGCCTTCGACCAGCCAGGCCCAGCGCAGGTAGCGGGCGAAGCGGCGCGGCGTCCAGGAGGGCGGCAGCGCGGGGTTGTTGGTCGACAGCACCAGCTGGGCGTAGAGGCGCTCGGAGGTGCCGCGCAGCGCTTCCAGCGAGTCTTCTCCGGCGGCGCGCCTCTCCATGTGGCGGTCGTTGAGGACGTGGAGCTCGGTCGCCATCGGCCACCCGGCGAGGTAGCGGCGCCCGGCCGGCGCCGCCGCCCAGCGGGCCGCGGGCAGGAACGGGTGGGCGGCGGTCAGCGAGAGCGGGTTGGTGTGGATGACTACCGTGACCTCGGCCGGCATCCTGGCGAAGCGATCTTCAAGCCGCAGCCGCAGCGTCTCCAGCCGGTCCAGCGTGCGGTCGGCAAACGCCGCGTCTTCGGAGTCGTGACGCGCGGTGAAGCTCAGCGACTCGGTCTCGACCCAACTCATGGATCGAGACTAGTACCCGATGCGGCCCGTCAAACGCGGTCGCCTAGACCAGCGCAGGTTCGGCCTGCTCGCAGACCTCGCGGATCATCGCCCGCGCCCGGTCGAACTCTTCGTCGGCCATCACCGGCGTGCCCTCGAAGGGCAGGTCGCGGTCGATCTCGACCCAGGAGCGGCAGCCGTGGTACTCGTCGCGGACCCGCACGGTGACCGGGCGGGGGATGCGATGCACCCGCAGCAGCAGGATGTGGAGCGGGTGACGACGCTTCCAGGCGAGTCGCTTCTCGGCGTAGTCCGGCGTCCAGATGTAGAACGGCGAGAGGCAGTCGAGCGTGCGCCGGTCTTCGATCGTGACGTGGTCGGTCACTTCGGCCCAGGCGCGCAGGCGCACGCGGTCGGGCTGGGGGATCCCGCCGTCCTGGATCAGGGCCTTCGGCGGCGGCTCCTCGTCGGGCCAGACGCCCTCCTCGAGCGCGCGACGCAGCTCGGGGTGGTGCGATTCCCGGACCAGGTCGTTGCGCTGGTGGTCGAAGGTCGGGTAGAGGAAGAACCGCTCGTGCTCCAGTTCGAAGTGCTTGTTCTCCTCGCGAATTCCGCCCTTGCGAAGCGTGAGCAGCTGCTCACCCTCGGCGAGAGCGCGGACGGTTACAGCCCATTCCTTGAGAGCGATTGGCATTTGAAGTCAGTACCTGGGGAGGTCGTGTTCGATGAATAGGGGGCTGGGCGTCGAAACCGGCCGCCAGGGGCCGCTGCTGCCCACCCGAGGGGGCGCATTCTAGAGAAGCCTGCGCAAAACACCAAATAATTGGTGGCGAAATTTAGGGACTGCCCAGGCCGCCGCCCCCCGGAGTCTCGATCCGCAAACGGTTTCCTGGAGCCAAATCTCCCTCGCTCTTCGACGGGAGGTGACGTCCGTCACGCAGGTTCTGGCCGGGTGTTCCAGCGGCGCCGCCGTCGCGGCCGCGCGGGGCCCGGCGGCGACGCTCGGTGAGCAGGGTGAAGCGCATCGGGGCGAGGGCTTCGAGCTCGCGGACCAGCCCGTCGCCGCCCCGGTGGGCGCCCTCGCCGCCGCTGCCGCGGCGGATCGCCAGGGTCCGGACGCGCAGCGGGAACTCGGTCTCGAGCGCCTCCACCGGCGTGTTCAGGGTGTTCGACATCGCCACGTGGACGGCGCTCGGGCCGTCGGCGTCGGGGCAGGCGCCCTGGCCGCCGCCGAGCGTCTCGTAGTAGGTGAAGTCCTCGCCCGCGAGGGTCAGGTTGTTCATCGTGCCCTGGCCCTGCGCGGGGACCGGGCGGGCCCCGGCGAGCGCCGCGATCACCAGGTCGGCGACCCGGCTCGAGGTCTCGACGTTGCCTGCGACGACCGCGGCGGGCGGCGCGGCGTCGAGGAGGCAGCCGCGCGGGGCGGTCACCTCGATCGGCCGGTGGGCGCCGGCGCAGGGCGGGGCGTCGGGGTCGGTGAGGACGCGGACGGCGAAGAACGCGGCCGATCTGGTCACCGAGAGCGGGCAGTTGAGGTTGCCCTCGACCTGCGGGTCGGTGCCCTCGAAGTCGAGGCGCAGGGTCTCGCCGTCGATCGTCGCCGTGACGCGGAGGACGACGTCGCGCTCCTCGCCGTCGGGCGAGTCGTCTTCGAGGACGTCCTCCGCCGTGTAGGTGCCGTCGGGGAGGGCGGCGAGCGCGGCGCGGGTGCGCCGCTCGGCGTAGGCGAGGATCTCGGCCATCCCCTCGCGCAGTCCCTCGACGCCGTGCCGCGCGGCCAGCTCGGCGAGGCGCAGGCGGCCTACCCGGTTGGCGGACTGCTGGGCGCGCAGGTCGGCGAGCCGCTGGCGCGGGTTGCGCATCGCGGCGACAAGCTCCTCCAGCGCACCAGCGTCGCCCGCCACCCCACCCCCGGTGCGTTCGCACTTCTCACCGCTTACCGGGGATTTCTGCGAACGCACCGGGGGGAGGCGGGTCGGGGGGATCACCACGCCCTCTTCGTCGAGGCGGCGGGAGAAGGCGGGCATCGAGCCGGGGGTGGGGCCGCCGACGTCGGCGTGGTGGGCGCGCGAGGCGGCGAAGCCGAACAGCTCCCCGGCGACGAAGACGGGGGAGACGAGGGTGATGTCCGGGAGGTGGGTGCCGCCGCGGTAGGGGTCGTTGAGGATCCATTCGACCTCCGGCTCGTGCTCCTCGTCGAGCACGGCGGCGACCGCGTCGGGCATCGAGCCGAGGTGGACGGGGATGTGCTCGGCCTGCATCACCAGCTCGCCGCTCGCGTCGAAGAGGGCGGTCGAGCAGTCGTGGCGCTCCTTGATGTTGGCGCTGTAGGCGGAGCGGATCAGGGTCGCGCCCATCTCCTCGCAGGCGGCGCGGAGGGCGCCGATCATCACCTGGAGGGTGATCGGGTCGATCATTTGTGCTCCGAGGGGGGAGATTTGGGGGGCCCTTCTCTCACGAACTGCGGGGAGGTTCGTTCAGGGTCCCTCAAATCTCCCGGCGAGCGGTCGGCAGTGATCGTCCCGAACTCGTCCACTTTTGCTGTCCAATCGGAGGGCAGGACCAGGGTGGCCTCGGGGAGCTCGAAGATGACGGGGGCGGGAGCTTCGAGGCCGGCCGGAGGCTCGCCGCGGAGGACGGGGGTGTCGATCCACTCGTCCTCGAAGCGGACTTCGCGGGAGCTTTCTTCGAGTGAGCCGTCGGTCGCGGCCGTGGGCCGGGGTTCGGGGCCGTCGAGGATCAGGGCGAGGCGGATGTCGACGAGGACCACGGCGCCGTCGGGGTCGCGGTGGCCGTAGCGCTCTTCGTGGGCCTGCTCGAAGCGGGCGATCAGGTCGGCGGGGTCGGGGCAAGCGTCGCCGGGAATCGGCAGCTCGAAGGCCTGACCGGAGTAACGCATCCCGTAGACCGCCTCGGCACGGGCGCCATCGAGGTCGCCGGCGCCCGCGCGCAGGTCGGCGACCTCGGCGGCGATGCGCTCGGTGCTCAGGTCCTCGCCGCCCAGCATCACGGTGCGGGCGGTGTCGCGGCGGCGGTCCGACGCGCAGAGGCCGAAGGCGGAGAGGACGCCGCCGGCACGGGGGCAGAGGAGGCGCTCGATCCCGAGCTCCTCGGCGATCGCCGCCGCGTGCATCGGCCCGGCGCCGCCGAAGGGCAGCAGGGCGAAGCGGCGCGGATCGACCCCGCGCTCGACGGTGACGACGCGGAGCGCCCGCACCATCTCCTGGTTGGCGACGCGGACGATCCCGGCGGCGGTCTCCAGCGGCTCCAGCCCCAGCTGCTCGGCCAGCGCCCCGACCGCCCGCTCCGCCGCCGCGGCGTCGAGGGCGACGCCGCCCGCCAGGGTCGAGTCGGCGGCGAGGTTGCCGAGCAGCAGGTTGGCGTCGGTGACGGTCGGCTCGGTGCCGCCGCGCCCGTAGCAGGCGGGGCCGGGGTCCGCCCCGGCCGAGCGTGGGCCGACGCGGAGCGCCCCACCGGGATCGCGCCAGCCGATCGAGCCGCCGCCCGCCCCTACCGTGTGCACGTCGACCGTCGGCAATTGGATCGGGCGGCCGTCGATCGTGCGCGAGTCGGTGCGGCGGACGGCGCCGTCCTCGACCACGCAGACGTCGCAGCTCGTCCCGCCCATGTCGAAGCCGAGCGCGTTGCCGTCGCCGGAGAGGCGGGCGAGGAGGCCGGCGCCGACCGCGCCGCCCGCCGGGCCGGAGAGGACGCTCCAGGCGCCGGCCCGCGCCGCCTCGCCGGCCGGGGCGACGCCGCCGGAGGACAGCATCACCTGGGGCGCCGGCAGCCCGGCCGCCTCGGTCGCCTCGGTGAGGCTGCCGAGGTAGCGGCCGAGCAGCGGCGAGAGGTAGGCGTCGATCGCGGTGGTCGAGGCGCGCTCGTACTCGCGGAAACGCGGCAGCACCTCGTGCGAGGCGGAGACGTGGAGGTCGGGCAGGCGCTCGCGCAGGTGCTCGGCGAGGCGGCGCTCGTGGGTCGGGTCGAGGTAGCTGAAGAGCAGGCAGATCGCCACCGACTCGGCGCCGGACTCGGCCAGCGCGGCGGCGAGGCGCTCCGGCTCGCCGTCCTCCAGCGGCTCGACGATCCCGTCCGGCCCGGTCCGCTCGGCCGCCTCCAGCTTCAGCTCCGGGGCGATCAGCGAGGTCGGCTTCGGCGCGCAGAGGTGGTAGAGGCTGGGACGGTCCTGGCGCGCGATCTCGAGCAGGTCGGCGAAGCCGCGGGTGGCGATCAGCGCCGTGCGCGCGCCTCGTTCCTCCAGCAGCGCGTTGGTCCCCACGGTCATCCCGTGGGAGAAGCTCTCGACGTCGCCCGGCCGGGCGCGCGCCTCCCCGAGCACCGCGTCGATCGCCGACATCACCCCGCGTGACTCGTCGCCCGGCGTGGTCGGCACCTTCGCCGTGTGGACGGTCCCGCCGTCGAGCAGCACGGCGTCGGTGAAGGTCCCGCCGACGTCGACCCCGAGCAGCATCGCCGCGACGCTAGACGATCACCGCCCCCCCCCGGGGGGGGTTGGACAAAAAACACC
>Ga0335075_10006880_pt1 | contig 17553 bp, 13 predicted proteins | sample Lox_Sample_24_FD_206723 | JGI IMG/M metagenome (GOLD analysis project Ga0335075, IMG submission 206723) | Soil microbial communities from Loxahatchee National Wildlife Refuge, Florida, United States - Lox_Sample_2.4 | ecosystem: Environmental > Terrestrial > Soil > Wetlands | place: USA...
ACCTGTTGAGCCTTTACGGGGCATGGCCCAGGCTCCTCGTGAGGACGGCGCCGCCGAATAAACGGTTCAGCCCCCGCAATGCGCAAGCGCTGATACTTGGTGAAATGGTCTAGCCGGATGTCACACATCCGAGTTTCCGCAAAGAACAGGTTCAAACCCGCGAGTTCATTGCGGTAGGTCAGCTCAGTGTTCTTTCGTATGTACCCTCTGGCGCGTTTGCCACCAACGACCAGCACGCGGGATTCGATCCACAATCTGCCAGCCTCTTCAAACTTCATGCCTGGCGTGATCTGCTGATCTTTTTCGTCAATCCAGCTGAGTTTTCTGCCGGGAATTTCTTGAGATGAGAAAAGATGGGTGCTACCGTTCGGTGTAGCCATGTTGCCTCCTATACAGGCGATTTGGTTAGCGTCAGGCCGGTGCTGATAACACCTGTCTGACGCGCTTAAATATCCGCCCTTCGGTGTACCGGCGTCAAGAAAATTGTGGGCTACCACAACGCGCCGCGGGGAGCCTCTGCAGCGATCGCCTTGATTTCTTCAGCTGACAGCTCATACTTTTTCTGCGCCTTTTTCCAGAGTGCCAGCATCTTTCGGTAGGCTGACAGCATTTCAGTATGCGTGTCGTACTCGTCTCGCTTTGACTCGAGATAGAGACCGCGGTCCTCGATCAAAAATCGAGCGTACGAGAAGTGCTGGAGCTCTTCCTTGGCGTCAAAGCCCAGAAACCGAACAGCCAAAGCCTCGCCGTCGCTTCCGCTGCTAGGCGAGAGAGCTCTGAACATGTCCAAGATCTCGCGAACCTCAAGCGTAAGGTCTTCAGGCGTTGATTCATCAAAGCGCCCGATCATTTGAAAAAAGTCTCGCTCATACCCGGACCACAGGCATGTGAGCAGCGCGTCATAGTCCCCTTCGTTATCTGGATCCAGGCGTTTCAAGATCTCGTACTGGTTCGCGAGCATCAGCTTCTCGATCTTCGAAGTGCCACGCGCGCTAATCCTCCAGTTCCCGTTTGGTCAGCTTGCGGTGTCGTCTTGCAAGTGCCTCAGGAGCCAGCCACGATTCGTGCTCAGCGCACCAGGCAGTTTTCAGCCCGGGAAGAGTTGCATTTGGATTATCGAAATTTCCAGCATCGATAATTCGCTCGACGCCGCCGACGGGTTTGTTGTCACAACCGACAAGTGCACACTTAGCCATGGCGGCAATTGTCACACAGGGAAAAAGAGGTCGCACGTTACTTAGGTGACGTGTCCGCTGCATTCCAAGATTGCTATACTGGCTCGCCAAATTCGCGGGAGGGTCGCGAAAATGGCTTAGGCAGTGGCTTGCAGATCATCTATCTGGAGACTCCTCAATGAGAAGAACTTTTCCTGCTCTACTGCTCGCCTTTCTTGTGCTGCCGATGATTTGGGTTCATGCGGCAGAACCGGTCCTAACGAAAGTAGTACTAAAGACAGTTACAGGTGACGAAGACAGGGACCACGACACGGCTGTCTTTGTTTATGTCACAGAGAGAGACGGCAGAACTGTATTGGCGCAAATTGCGTATGCCGAAACGGGCGGTCAATACGGATATGCCGATCACACGACCCATGAACTTCAAATCCCGTCGATTCGCCCCGAACCTGGCAAGCGAGAAACCCCGGCGTTTTGCGGGGACTCTGTGGGGACTAATTCGCGTGTACGTCAGCGCAAAGCACGCCGAGTCAGTGCGAAGGTCTTCCGGTGATCATCCTCCTGATGACATGGTATTTACGCGAACTTATGCAAGTTAGGGCCAACCATACCTAACTTGCAGTTTTCTCAATGAAACCCTCTTTCACGGCGTTAACGCGGGTTCGAATCCCGCCGGGGACGCCAACAAAAGAAAAGGCTTAGCTTACAGACAACCAATTGCCGCGGAGCATCTGCGGAGCAGTTCTCGCATCCCGCAGCCGTTCCGCGTGGGCCTCAATGGTTCCGGGGCGCTCCCAATTCGATGCGTCGAAACGCAACTATGCGAAAGCCTATGAAGAGGTGGGAAGTACCTGGCCGCTGCCGGCAATCCTCTCACCCGGGAGACTTTGCTTCGGTATCGGGAACACCTGGTGGAACAAGGGCTTTCCGCTTCGACCATCAACGTGCAGCTCCCGGCGATCCCGTCGGCTGGTTCGGATATGGCGTAGCAAATCCTTCGCGATCCCTAGAACTTCGATTTTTCGACGCAAAAACGCAGGGGTTGGTCGATGTCACCTCCGGTTACGAAATCTGGAGACAATCCGGCCGACCTGCACGCCTGCACTTCAGAAGATAAGCTGGAAAGCTATGCACGTTCCCAGGTGCCTCGCGCAAATTATCTCAGCGGAAGGAAGGAACATTACGAAGCAGTTATTCCACCCAGGTTTGCCCCTTTGCAGTAAGCCCGGAGAATTCTGATCGGAGGCACGGACGTGAACATACACAAAGCCCAGGCGGCGTGGGTTCAGTAACACGAATGGTAATGCAAGCCGGAGTGAGATCAAAGTTGTGTGAATCAGAGGTTGACAATAGCGGGCAAGAAAGAGATTGCGGTAGTTTCGGTGCCGACCGATAATGATCCAACTTAAGCGCGAGTCCACTTACACATGTCGAACAACGGCACGCAACTGTTTCTGTTTTGTCGTCCATGTGGTGCCCGTTTAAAGAAATTGGGAGCATTGATTGCGGATATGGCTTCGTCGGCAGATGAAGCGGATCGCGCGATTGCGGAGAATCTCATCTGGGACCATCGCGTCACCAAGGAGCGGGCAGAGAAGTTTTTCGATTTTCTCGAGACAGAGTGTACCAACTGGAGTGCAAGCTCGCAGGAATTCCGCAATGGCCTGTTTGCGTATCGCAAGCGCCTCGTGGCCGCAAATCCTGCGGCGTTTGAGGAACTGCCCTCTAGTACCTCAAACCTGATCCCAGGAACGCATGACCTGGTGCACGTGTGTGACGTGACGGCGAAACTAATGCTGATGACGACGAGCGGCCGCACGAGCCCGGACTTCAAAGCTGCCAATCTTCGCTTAGGCCGAGGGGGAGCCGCATTCTTGGAGGTCAAAAATGTGGATGACCTGCTGGCGACGGTGGTAAGTGACGCTCGCCGGGCGCAAAGGTTTGTGGAAGCCTTTCTTGCCATGGTGGTGGCTTACCAGAAGATCTCGCCCTGGAATCCGACCTGGGTAGCGGTATGGGATCAATACGAACCTACCAAGGTGACGGCCAGCCCTAATAACTGGCTTGAAGTAGTGGGCAAACAAGCTCCTCTGGAACCGCATTGGCTGTTGCTGCTCCGCTATCCGTCGAGCGGGGTGAGGACTTTGTACCGGCCAACGCAGCTTGAGGCCGGCAATTTCTCTTTGCATTTCCCGTCTCCGCCGTGTGCGCTGCTCGAGGTAGGCGGCATCGCGATGCAGGTAGGCCCGGCCGCCCCCTCCATCTGGCAGGTGCTGTCGGAATTCATCCACACAGAGATTCCGTTCGAGCGAGCCTACTGGGAAGCGACCGGGATCATGCTTGCTCAGACAACGGTGCACCCGTACGAGAGCCTCTCGACCTACCGCCGCCGTCACCTGCAGGTTTTGCGGGACAGCTTCGGGGATAAAAATATAGACGACTGGACAGAAAGCCGGTTGACAGTACCCTAGTCTGCGTATAACAATTATGTTATAGTGTGTGTTCTGTGAGGTGGGGTGTGGATCTGTGGGACTACATGAACGGCAAGCGCAACGAGATCCTGCAATGGGCCCAGAGTTTGTCGGTGCGTGACCGGGCAGCGCTGAACCAGAAGCTGGATATGCTGGCCCGTCTTGACTTCGATCAGGCGAGGCAGCTGCAACTGCTGGCCGGTCCGATCAAAAAATCAGGGCACATCCTCAAGCTGAGGGTGATGGGCCAATCGGCCATGCGGCCTTTGTTGTGCCGCGGTCCCCATGCCCCACGGACCGAATATACGTTGCTGAAGGGCGCAGCCGAGCGGGATTCCGTTCTGCACCCACCCGGTGCGCTGGAGAAGGCGATGGAGAATCGGGAAATCGTGGAGCAGGACAAAACGAAGAGGGTGTCACATGAGCGAGCTTAGGGAACGACTATTGAGTGAATTTAGCGATGAGACGTACCGCAAGGAGTATTCAGAGCAGTTCGTGAATTCTCTGCTGGCGGCGCAAATTAGCACCATCCGTGAGCAGCGAGGCTTGAGCCAAAGCGCCCTGGCAGAGAAGATTGACAAGCAGCAGCCGGCGATCTCCCGGATCGAAAATGTAACTTACGGGCGCTGGAATGTGCAGACGCTGCGCGAGATTGCCAGTGCCCTCGACTGTTGGCTGGATATTCGATTGGAGTCCTGGGGCAAGCTTGTGTCTGAAGCGGACGCCTTCAGCACGGATTCTCTTAGGCGAACCCGCTATGAAGACGACCCGCTCATCTTTGGCAGCGAAGCGCAAGCGCCCGTGCCGGATCCACTGCGATGGATGCAGAAGAATTTGCTTCCCTGGTTGCGGTTGGAGAATGCGGACAGCGGCCAGATGGCGCGATGGCTGCAGGGCCTGGATCTGCCGCCGGTGGGTGATGGAGAGCCATCGTTCCTGTGGATTGTGCGCGCCGTTGAAGCAGAACCCGCAGAGGCCGGGTATCGCGAGTTGTTGGTCGAGAAAGTGGTGGCCCTGCTTTCACAGGCTGAGTCCGGTACACGCCTGGCGGCCGAGGTGTTCAGCGGCGCGTTTGCCCTGCTGGCGAATTTCCCGTCAGAAAAGGGTTGGGAACTGCTGAAGAAGTGGAATGCCGAACCACTTCGCTCGAAGAAGATGCTGCCGGAGGGTTGTTTGCCGGCCTTTCTGAGCGCTTTGATTCGTAATCAGCGCGACGCGTCTCTCGAGGATGAATGGATGGACACGATCGAGAGGGGTGTTCACAAGTGGCTGCCTGCGGTCGAGCTGGACGGGTTCGAAGGTTTGAAAGCGATCCCTGCGTCACCTATGTTGGGAAGGATCGACGTGCTCAGCAAAGGCCTGCGTAAGCTTTCGGTCGCGAAGCAGCAGAGGCCGAACACCTTCATCGATTTGGCGATGGTGATGGAGGGTTTGAAGAATTCCTTCGAAAGTGTGTTTCTGGCGGAAATGTTGCTGCGGGCTGGGCTCGCCACGGGCTGGAGAACGGATGTGGTGGATGCCTGGGCCGAGGTGTTTACCAGCGACCCTAAGGCGATGGAACAATTACTCGAGCGAGTCGCTCTCCAGGAACGTCGTGTGATTAGTTCTGTGGTGGGCGCCCACAAGACCGCAGTTTCGATAAGCGCTCCCCAGGAGGCCCATGAGGCAGCGGTCCTTGTGGGTGCTTAGCGACTGCGCTTCGCTCCGCTCGGGATGACAAAGGCTGGGAAGGAATGCTGCGGTCAATTGAAGGCCCCAACGTGTTGAGGACTTCGGTCAGTTCTCACAACTACTTTTTAGCGCGGCACTTTTTCCGGCTGTTTCGGCTTCGCTGCGATTTTCTGGCTGAGTTCTTTGACGGCATTGATCAGGGGTTCAAAGTCGCCGTCCTTGGGGAAGATTCTGACGTGGTCGAAGCTGAGGCGGGCCTCTTGCATGAGAGCCTCGATGTCGCTGCGATCGCGAGCAGAATTGATGAAGATGGGTATCTCCGCTCCGTTGGGCAGACTCCTGATGGCAGCCAGGCAGCGGATGCCTGCGCGAAAGTAACCACTCTCTTCGGGCGCGACCGGCGCCTCTGTATCGTTCATATCTGTCCAGCGCACCATGATGTCGAGGATGACAAAGTCATAGGCGAAAGGTTCCGGAACCGCCAAGCGTTTGAGGAGCGCTTTCTCGTAAAGAATATGGTCGATGTGGTCTTGTAGGGCAGGGATACCGTCCAACAGCCACTTTGTCACCAGTTTGGTAAATTGCAGATCATCATCAACGATTAAGCACCGCATCGACACTCCCCTTCTGGCTGATCGGAATCAGCAGGCGAAAGCGCACAACCCCGCGTTCTGTGGGTATCACCTCAAGGCGGCCACCGTGTGCGCCAAGAATTTCATTCACCAGGTACAAACCAAGTCCTGATCCCTCTCCGCCCTTCGCTACAGCGACGTGAGAACGCTCTCCCCGCTGCATTAACCGCTTGGCAAAGGCCGGTGTAACCTCAATGCCTTTATTCGCGACCGAGATATAGAAGAACTTGCCTTCGTGAGTGGTGCCGATCGAAACCACCACGGTGGAGTGATCGGCGGCGTACTTGACCGCGTTGTCGAGGAGGTTATCCAACATCTGATCCAGGTGGCCGAGATCCACGAGTATGGTATTTCTGGTGACCACGTCCCGGTCATCGGTTCCGAAAATGAAATCGATGTCGTTCGTTCTGCGGAAGCTCGCCGCTTTCATGGCCGTAGTGATTTTTGCCAGGAGCGTGTCGTAATTCAAAACCTTACGCTCGGGTTTGATCGGCCTGCCTGCCGCAAGATCGCCAAACATCTTTATGTTCCATGAAACCTGAGCGGCCTGACGAAGGTAGGTGACCAGCGCTTCGCTATCTTCCTGCAACTTCCCCATTTTCTTCAACTTCTTATCGAGGAACGTGGCATAGCCTCGCGCAGAGGCAATGGGCGTTTTCAGTTGATGGCCCAGGTTTTCGAAGGTTTCGCGTTGAATGCGGGCCTCGCTGGCCCTGAGATCTTTTTCGTTGCGCAAGTCTTCGATTCTGTCGGCAAGAAACAGGTAAAGCCCGATTTGACTGCCGAGCAAGGTGAGCGCGGACTCGGCATGGTCGGATATGTCGGAGCTGACGCGAAAGCGAACCTCGATGGTTCCATATTTTTTCGCCCCGGAGCTGATGGGGCAAACGATGAGGGCGTTAGTGTCGGTCGAGAGCCTGGGAAAGCTGCTGGCGTTCAGGTCGTTTTCCCTTCTGGCTTTGCCCGTGTTGTATACCTCGGCCGCGAGCGACAATTGGGATCCGGGTTGCGGTCTGAGGGGGAGCGGGGCGCGGACGCCGTCGAGCGCTCCTCCCTTGCTGGTCTCAGCCTCGGGCCAGAGGGCGCGACAATGCAGAGCGCCTTCCTCGGCCATGCGAATGCAACTGCTGAGGGAGCTGGGAAGCGCTTTGCGAATCGATTCCAGGGCGCCAAGAAGGAAGGAGTGATCTCCTTGTGATCCTGACCCGGCCTGGTGCGCTTTGACGTTGAGGTGCGCGACGCTTTCGACGTAGTCCCTGAGCCAATGCCGCTCCTCATAGGAGTCGTTCAAGCGCAACTCCCCCGCCAACCATGCCCCGATGTCGGTGCCCAGCAAGGTGAGAGCCCGCAGGCGGTCTGCGCCGAAATAGTAGGGAACGGTGCGCAGCACGCTGCAGCGAAGCACTCCATAGGTGCGATCCCCATGCCGGATAGGAGCAGCAATAAAGCTCATGGGCGGCGGGGTATCTTCAAACCATTCCTGCCCCTCGATCGGCTCCGCTACGTAGATCGATTCAGCCCAGTCGGCGTTGGGGTAACGATCCCGAATCACCTCACGATCCGGTATGAACCGGCGGAGGTCAAAAATCTGCATCTCGTAGGCGTACAGGTAGCAGCTGCCGGTGAGGCCAAAGCCCGCTGGATAGACCTCGCGCTGGGGAATTTTCCACGGCCACCGGCTTGCCATGAGCCTCACTTCTTTACCGACCTTGCCCGGGGGTTCGAGGTAAATCGACACTTCGAGACAGGCGAAGGCGTTTGCCACGAGCTCGACGACGCGATCCAGCCGGGTACGAATCGAGCGCCAAAAACGTTCTGGTTCCGCGTGCGATACGGTGCTGAGACTGAATTCCTTCGACACGTTGCGCAGCAGCTCGAAGGCGGATCGATTGGCAAGATCCGACAGGAGGGGAAGGACGAGGCCTGCAGCGAGCTTTGCGTTCTGGAAGGCTTCAAGGGAAAACGGCGTATCCCGCAAGCGATAGAAACTGACCAGACCATTCATGGTTCCTGCGTCTACCCAAGGCGAATCTGCCCATTGGACAGGTATGGAGCACATGGCCCGGATACCGATTTTTTCCGAAGCTTCTGCATCGGAGGCGTCCGGGCTATCGGGAGGATAGGGGAAGGAAAAGTTCCCGGGCGTGCCGGCGAGGGCCTGGCGGTAGGTAAGTGAATCCTCCGCGAGGTAGCGGAAGAACTTCTTTTTTTCATCGAGAAACCAGGACGCGGCGGAGAACAGCCGTTGATTTTCTGTGGTGCCTTCCATCCTCAACCAAAGCACGACTCCGTCTGCCCGGCAGAGCGAGGCTATGCGCCTCAGCAAGCCTTCTTCAGTACCAAAGGGATGGTTACGACCCAGTTCAAGGATGAAGTCGGCAACCTGCGCAGTGAGGACTGCTTCACTCTCGAAGGCGGTTTCCATAACAAAAATGTTATCATAAAGAAATGGTTCATCCTATTAGGAAAGGTGGCAGAATTTTCAAATCGGGCCAATCGAGCGTTTGAAGCTGGCGATCAGCGAGCCAGCTGTCGTTCCTGCTTAATGCATGGTGACGTGCAGGCTGGCTCGGCGGCTCTCGTTTGTCGTCTTTCATCCAACAGCCTCCCAGCATGCCAATACACGCCGAATATTTCGCAGCGCTCCAGGCAATTGGCGGCGGCACCCGCTATTGCAGAACTCGTTGGATGAATGAGCGATGTGCTGCCAAAGCTGGCGTGATCCGGTGCGAGACCTCCGGCGGCTAATACGCAGTGGACATGGGGATGAAACTGCAAGCGCTGGTTCCAGCTGTGGAGCACGCTGAAGAAGCCGATCTCGGCTCCAAGATGCCGGGGATCGCGAGCGATCTCAAGTAAGGTCTCGGCGCTGGCATGAGTTGTACGAGATCTTGGTCGTATGTCCGCAGCCGGTACAGCGATCACGATGTCCACCCAGCGCGGCGGTGCGACAGCGCGCGATGGCTAACAACACCTTGTGGTGTTGCCAGTTGATCCACTTACGGCCTCAAATGTCGGTTCAGGAACACGCGGATGCGTCCGCCGCCGCGGCGGCTTCGTTCAAGTCCGGTTTTCAGTAAATGCCCTTCCTACTTTTCTGATTTGCCTCTGTCCCTGGGCTTAGAGAAGTGTATTCAGCGGCGTAGGCCGCCACTTCGGTTCCCGGTTCTTCGCGGACATTTGCGGAGCACTTAAGGTGTTCGTTCCTATTGCTGGGATTCGTTCCGATGCATTCTGATTCTCAGCAATGCGTTATTGTTGCGAGTTGAACGGATTCTTTCACGGCGATAACACGGGTTCAAATCCCGTCGGGGACGCCAAATAAATGACTTATGGGAACCTGTGCAAACCGAAACTTCTCGTTTCGCAGATCGCGTTTCGCGCACGATACTGATGCTGAGCCAGAGCCAGTAACTGAACGACACGGATTGGAGGGTTATTCTTGGGCGCCATTTCCTCTACTTGCGCGCGAGTGAGCTGTGGCAATTCGGCATCGGCTGATGATTGCGGGGCTTGAATCGTCGAGCTCATCCGCGAGAAAGCGAATCCGATTTCCTTACGCCCTCCGCGGCTTCGCACACTTATGCAGACTGGTCTACGAACTTAGCGCACGGTGGGGCGGTTGGAAGCGAGCTGATTCGCATCGCCACCTTCTTTCACAATTCCGATGCCTTCCTGGACGTAGCTCAGCCGGTTCAGCGGAACCGTGAGCTGATCCACTCGCCCGCTCGGCCAGTGAATCTGCATTGAGTCGATTTTTGTAGCAGTGCCAAGTCCGAAATGGATCCGGCGAGTGCTCTGGCTCGAGTATCCATTTCCCCCGTCGAGCTCTCGGATCTGAGTCAACCCGCCGGCCTGAATTTGAACCCGCGCGCCAATGCCGTCGCGGTTCGACTTGGTGCCGATCAGCTTAATCTCGATCCAGTTGCCGGCATTTTGTGAGACGTTGCGATAAACAATCGGGGCCTGATCGGCGTTCGTCTGCACCACATCCAGTCGGCCGTCGTTGTCCAGGTCGATTACTCCCAGTCCCCGTCCGTCCTTGTCATTGTTTACTCCGGCTTCGGCCCCGATCTCTCGAAATGTGCCGTCGCGCAGGTTACGAAACAGGCGCTTTTTCTCGTAGCCGCTCCATGTGCGATTTCCGATATCCGGCCAGTTATTCACGTTGCTGAAATCGATGCCCGGCATGGCGAACATTGTGAACAGAACAGGCAAGTAGTTTTCAGGCCCGGCCGATCGAAGACCATTGGCGACAAAGAGGTCCTGCCATCCGTCGTTGTCGAAATCCGCGAACTTGGCAGCCCATCCCCATCCCGTGTCGCAGACGCCGACCTGGGACGATACATCGGCAAAAGTGCCGTCTCCGAGGTTCTGCCACAGCATCGCGCACTCTTTCATGTACTCGTCGTAAATATTGGTGACGTAGATGTCGAGCCAGCCGTCATTGTTAAAGTCAGCGACGTCAACGTTCATGCCCTTTTTGGTATCCCATCCCGTCGCCTTATCCGTCACCTCGCGAAAGGTCCCGTCGCCATTGTTGAGAAAAAGATGGTCGGTGCCGAAGTCGCAAGCCAGATAGATATCCTGAAGGCCGTCGTTGTTGAAGTCGCCGTGACCGAGATCCAGGGTCCAGCCTGTCACCTTACCGAGGCCGGCTTTCTCGGTAACATCTTCAAACGTTCCGTGGCCCGTATTGCGCCAGAGAGTTACACCTCCGCCGTTCGTGGCTCCATCCAGATTGTTGGGCAGAACATGCGGATCTTTGAGGTCCAAAAGATTTGCTGGAGGGAAATAGTTGCCGAAGAGCAAATCCAGGTAGCCATCGTTGTCGTAATCGAAGGCAATCACAGCGATTGTGTTCCCGAACTTATTCAAGCCGGATCCCGCAGTGACATCTCTGAATTTACCGTGGCCCTCATTGTGATAAAGAATGGGAGTACCGAAGCGGGCGACGAGAAGATCCAGGAGCCCGTCGTTGTCGTAGTCGAACCAGATCGCATCTGCGACAATATCTGAGCTGTCGTTTCCCCCTGCGACCCCGGCCTCTACCGCAACATCTGTGAACGTCCCGTTGTGGTTGTTATGGAATAAGTGGTTGGGTTTGCCTTTCTCCGAGTCGGTTAGAAACAGATCTTCGTAACCGTCGTTGTCATAATCACCGACCGCAACAGAAGCTCCCCCTGCGGTAAACATGCGCAACACGTCCCCATTTTTTCCCTGGAAGGTTCGCGTATGGTGGCGCACGTCGATGCCCGTTTTTGCGGTGATGTCCTCGAAGCGAATCTGACACTCCAACCGGCATAGCACTAGCAGCGAAGAGCCGAAGAGAAAAAATCCGGCGAAGATAATGCGCAGGTTCATGATTGCCCGGCGGACCATATCTCCCTCAGATCGGTATCAACTCTCTTGTTGGGATCGAAATTGTTCTCGATCAACTTGACGAGCTCATCACCCTGCATGGAAAGGCGGCTTTTCAACTGCTGGTTGCCGGGAAACTGGCGCAACCCTTCCTGCCAGATCGCTCGGGCTTTGTCCAACTCTTCCGTCTTGCAGTAGCCATCACCAAGAGCCACGTAGACATGCAGATAGTAAGGCCGCCTGGGGCCGGTCCTTTGCATTTGGAGCGCCTTCTCCAGGTCCGCCACCCCGAGCGGCGCTCTCCCAAAAATCTTTGGCCAGAACAAATACGCCGCACCCCTTGTGTAATAGGCCAACCAGGATGGTTGAAGATCGACTGCCTTCGAGAACTCACCCAGTGCAGTGTTAGCCAGGAGAACCTGAGTTATCGAGCCAGCTACCGGAATCTTATCGACGTAGGCAAAGCCATAGTTAAGGTGGAGATTGGCTGACGCTGGATGGCTCGCCACCATCTTTCCGAAAAAATCGACGGAACGATCAAAGTCCTTGTTTCGAATGATGGCCTGGCGGTACTCGCTTGCGTAGCGGAGGTTATCTGGATCATCCCCAATAGCGAGTTCCAGCATGTGCAAGCCGGTGACAAAGTCGTTTGCCTGTATGGCCGCCATCGCCTGACGAAATTCGGTGTCGGCCAGCGGCGAAGCAACGGCAGTGTACGCCGAGATTACGCAGGCGATAACGGCGAAAAGCAGCTTTTTCATGACTATTGTCTCCAGAGAGGCAGCGAACTCGACGGCTGCCCCTCTACGATCTTGTAGAAGTGATCTACCTCAGGCCCCGTGAAGGTCTGCCTCAGCCCTGATGGCCAGCGGACTTCTATCGAATCAATTCTGGCGAGGGCGCCAAGCCCGAAATGGACTCGCATTGTGGACTGCGCGGCAAATCCATTCCCGCCGTTGACGTACTGCAGGTAAGTGCGCCCCCCGGCAGTCAATCGGACTTGCGCGCCAACGGCGAAGCGGTTCGACTTCGTTCCCTCGAGTACGAACGTTACCCAATGGGCGCCGGTCGGGAGGATGTTTCGGTAAAGATTGGGCTCGTCATCTGCGTTCGTGACAAACAGATCCAACCTTCCGTCGTTGTCGAAGTCCGCTACGGCGATACCGCGTCCATCTTTGAGCGAATCAAGCCCATAACGTCCAGCCTCCTCCTTGAAGACCCCGTCAACATTGTGGAAAAGACGCTTTCGTTGGTATCCGCTCATCGACTTGTTGCCGATCGGAGGCCAATTCCTTGCATCCGTCAGGTCGACGTTCGGACGCAGGATCATGGCAAAGATATCGGGGACATAGTTATCTTTCCCCGCCGATACCCAACCATTCATCACATACAAGTCAAGCCAGCCGTCATTGTCGTAGTCGACGAATTTGGCGCCCCACCCCCACCCGGTGTCGCATGTGCCAACCTGAGAAGAAACGTCGGTAAATGTGCCGTCGCCCAGGTTCTGCCAAAGCATGGCGCACTCCTTCATGTAGTCGTCGTAGACGTTGGTGACGTAGATATCCAGCAGTCCGTCGTTGTTGTAATCGCCCCAATCGACGTTCATTCCCTTCTTTGTGTCGAAACCGATTGCGGTTGCTGTCTTGTCGGTGAACGTTCCGTCACCGTTGTTGATGTAGAAACGGTCAGTCCCGAAATCGTTCGCGACATACAAGTCTTCAAGCCCGTCATTGTTGGCATCGCCATGCCCCATATCGAGCGTCCAGCCCGTAGTTCGAATCCCGACGCGGTCGGTGACTTCGGTGAAGGTGCCGTTGCGATTGTTGTGGAATACTGTGACGCCGCCACCGTTGTTTGCGTTCTCGAAACTTTCTGGAAAAAAACGCGAAGTGGCCGGATGGAATACATTTACCGGCTGGAAATAGGAGCCAAAGAACAAATCGGGATAGCCATCATTGTCGTAGTCGAATGCAATCGCCTTAATGGCGTTCATGTAGCGATCCAGGCCGGAGCCTGCAGTAACGTCGCGGAATTTGCCGTTGCCCAGATTCTCATAAAGAATGCTGCGTCCAAAGCGGACGACCAGCAGGTCTGGTTTGCCATCGTTGTTGAAATCAAACCAAAGTGCTGCGGTGGAAGCATTCTCGTCATCATTTCCTGCGGCCACGCCTGCCTGCTCGGCTACATCGGTAAACGTAAAGTTTCCGTTGTTGCGATAGAGATGGTTCTTGCAGGTCGCACAGGAATCGGTAACGAAGATGTCCTCAAAACCGTCGCCATCGTAGTCGGCAACCGCAACTGCGGAGCCGAGGCGCGCGTAGCCCTGCATGATAGCCGCGTACGGGTTATTGAATTGCCGGGGATGGTGACGATAAAGAATGCCCGCTTTGTGGGTGACGTCTTCAAACCAGGCGCGGCGGTCATCAGCGGTTGCAGATGTCTGGACATAGGTCGAGATCGCGACGAACATAGTCACGATCGCCACAGACACCCTCCAGCTATGCTGTGACCGCGGCATAAGTTCCGTCGGCAACAGATGAATAAGTTTTGGTCACAAATCGGGCATCGCCCTCTGTGACCTGAATGATCTGGTTCGTCCTTACATCCTCAAAAACCTGCACGATTCCGGATGATGGCCAACGGACGACCAGCTTATCGACCACCGCAAGACGATCTAAACCGAAATGCTGGCGGAGTGAATTCTGCGACGCGTAACCGTCTCCGAGCACCACCTCCCGCCACTGCTGCTTTCCGCCGGCATAAAGGGCGATCCTTGCGCCGACCGCGTCACGATTGGATTTCGTGCCAACGAGCTCAACTTGGAGCCAGTTGCGATTCACTCCGACCTCATTCCTTAGCAGCGTGTGGCGATCGGCCGAGGCGGCCACCGCGATATCCATGACTCCCCGGTTCCAGAAGTCAGCTACAGCTACACCTCTGCTGTTGAGGATAAGATCGGTTCCGGTCGCGTGACCGAGCTCAAGAAAGGTGCCGTCACTGTTATTGCGCAGATAGCGGTTGCGCTCCCATCCATGCCAGGAAGATCGGCCAAAATGTTTGGGATCAAAGTAGAGACCCGTCTTATAGGTGTGTTGGTTAGTAACAACGTTATTGAGAAACTCAAGCTCTATCTCGGTGTCGCGATCGTTGTAGACCCAACCGTTGGCGAGGTAAACATCCTGCCATCCGTCGTTGTCGAAATCCGCGAAGGATGCACCCCAGAACCAGCCCGGGGGATTAGCGGAGGCTGCGACTGTGGCATCTTCAAAGGTGCCGTCACCCTTGTTTTTCAACAAGGTGTTGCCGGAAGCCATTTGCTTGAAGACGCGCACAAAATTGCGACCGGATTGACGCAGGATCTGGAGGTACAGAGGCATATCTGTCTTCCATGTTCCCTGCGCAAAGCATTTCAGCATGTAGCGCTTCACAGTCGGCTCTTCCGCGAACCAGGCGTGGTCTGACCGAATGTGGGTTACGTAGTAGTCGAATTTGCCGTCATTGTCGTAATCGACATAAGACGCATTCATGCCCGCGCCGTAAGCCAAGGTTCCGCTTTTGACCGTGATATCTGTAAACGTTCCGTTGCCGTTGTTGCGATATAGCGTTTTTCGGCCAAAGTCATTTACGACATACAGGTCGGGATAGCCATCATCGTTGAAGTCGCCCCACACAACTCCCAAGCACAAACCACGCTCGCCGACCCCGGCACTGGCGGTGACATTGGTAAAAGTGCCGTCGCCGTTATTGTGGTAAAGCTGGTTGGGCTCACCGTTGCGGGCGTAAAAGGTTGTCGGAATATCTTTGCGCGGGTCCAGATATCTGCCGACGTAGAGATCCAGGAATCCGTCATTGTCATAGTCTGCCCACGCGGCCACGGTAGTGCAGGAGTCTTCCCCAATTCCGGCTTCGCGGGTGACGTCTGTGAAGGTTCCATCGCCATTGTTATGGAAAAGCTGATTCGGGCGAAACGTGCGGCTGACGAACAGATCTTTGAAGCCATCGTTGTCGTAGTCGGCGAAGGTGACAACGCTGACTCCATCGAGCCCCGCGAGCCCTGCTGCGGCAGTCACATCCTCGAAGGTTCCGTCACCACAATTTCGAAAGAGCCTGGACTCGACTCCATCGGGGATGAACAGGTCGTAGAGACCGTTGTTGTCGTAGTCGACGGCCGCGATTCCTCCCGGGCCGTAGCGAATCATGCCGAATTTCAGCGGCTCAGTCAGAAATGGTGGATAGTAGCGGTTCTCGAAATCAATGCCGGCGGGTCGGCCAACATCGGAAAAGAAGGGCTGTTCGCACAGGATCCGCTCACCGGTCAGCAATTTCTGCTCGGCGATTCGCAACTCGCCATCCGTTCGATCCCAGGCGACTTGGAACATTACGCGATCTACACCAGATCGCGCCTGGCCGCTCAAGGTTCCGATGAGCTCCAGTCGTACCGTGGTCACCAGAGCCTCATCGGCTAGCCCGCTCTCAATGCGTTCCAGGCATAACGACAGCTGCTCAATCTCAGTAAATAGCTGAAGATAACGTCGCCACCCTTGGATTGCGCCTTCCTTCCCGCGAGTTACATCTGAGGCGCTAAAAGAAAAGCGGTGAATGCCGTCGCGGTCGGCTGAATCACTGTTTTCGGCGACGAGAAAGCTGCTAACCGAGCAGGAACTCCCATAGTGGCGGCCAATCGAGCTGAACTCTGCCTGCCGCAGGAATGTGGCCAGTGAATCAAGCGCGGTGACAATACGCCGCCCGGTCTGAAAGAACCGCTCTCCCTGAATCTCGATGCTCTTCAGGAACTGACCCGACAGAATCTGCCCCAGTTTGGGCGAGCTCAACATTGGCTGTGTTCTCGGGAAACGTAGAATCCGGGCCGCTCAGGCTTGCATGAGTCGCCCGCACTTTTGGGACAAATACGCCGATGCTTTTTGCGCGGCAGTTATTAACCAATCGCTTCGTAGCAGAATCGCGCGTTCATCGTCGAGCCGGCGCTCGCAATGCGAACGCATGCGAATCGAGGACCGGCCAAAGCCGCTCGAAGCAAATTTTGTCTAAAACGATGTCCTTCATGAGTGTGGAGTGATGGAGGCGCACATGGAGATAGAATTCGTACCCGAATCTATCTTTGTTTTTGTGGCAGCGCAGCTGACTATTGGCGCCATCTTCTTCCTGCTGATTCTAATTCGGAAGCTGCGAACAACGGCTGGCCCAGGTCCAGACTGGCGAACGGTTATGCTCTGGATATCTCTGGCAACATTGGGCCTCTCCCTTAGCCTTGACGCATTGTTTTTGCTTGGCCGTCCCTATGCGCCGCTATTCAGTCCCGAGCTTACAAATGCGAGCTTGCTATCGACAGCGGTAGCGCTTTGCTTTGCGCTCCTGGGGAAGGGATCCGGGCGCGCCCTCCTCGCGAGCGCAGCATGCCTGCTGGCGATTTGGAAAATTCCTCTCATGCTGTCTTGATAGGCCTCGTGCATAACTTCCGTGCGTTCAGTCAGGCGGTTCTGGCAGGCAGAGCAGGGAACAATCGGCAATAAGCGCCGGTATTTTTTCACCCTGAACCTCGACCTCGAGTCGAATGGTGGCCATCAATCGTGCTCCAACGGGAGATGAATCAAGGATAGTGGCGCGACACCGAATCCTGTTTCCGGGCCGTACCGGAGAGCGAAACCGAAGCTTGTCATACCCGCAGATGACCCATGTCATGCGCGCAAGAACTCCGGACTCGCTGGCCAGCTTGAGAGCGTATGACAGAATCAATAATCCATGCGCCACCGGACCTCCAAACGGCTTCGTGGCGGGTCCCGGCCTGTCCTTGTGAATCCACTGATGGTCGCCTGTGATCTCGGCAAATGAATCGATCTGCTCCTGCGTGATCGATAACCAATTCGACTGGCCTGTCACTCTCTCCGCCTCCTCGCGAACGCGGCCGTTAGTCAAAGTTCCTTCGATCATGTGAATTTTGACTCCTTATTGTCTGGTTGACGCAAAATGTCGTATTGCCGCTGTCTACCTAGCCGATAGGTGGAGACGACTATCCACCTTTGGATTGAGGGCAGGCAAAACTGAGACGAACCACCTCATAAAAAGCGACGTCATCGCTGAAGTTAACTAACGAGTATCGAATGACTGGGTGTGTCGTTTTGCTGTCAGTTTTCAGCCCGGGTACCTGTAGAGACAGAGTAAGTAACAGTCTCGCTGGCAATTGGCTCCGATGTCAGGAACGCTCCGCTAGTTACAGACAAAGTC